>Ga0316221_1000165_pt1 | contig 92895 bp, 92 predicted proteins | sample TBH18007metaG_FD_206003 | JGI IMG/M metagenome (GOLD analysis project Ga0316221, IMG submission 206003) | Freshwater microbial communities from Trout Bog Lake, Wisconsin, USA - TBH18007 | ecosystem: Environmental > Aquatic > Freshwater > Lake > Hypolimnion/Profundal zone | place: USA: Wisconsin... | reverse complement strand
CCGTTGTTGCTGGGATTGCATCCCAGCCTACGACACATCCCGGTCTACACCATACCCAAAAAATCAAACTTGGTTGTTTCAGCATCCGTGCGACCTTCGACGCGTTACCTAGAAGGCCCATTGCCGAGATATCTCGTCTTGCAGCAACGGCGCCGCCCAGGACGCCCTGTCTCGTGGTCATGCGGGTTCAGTCTTGTCCGGTCAGGTACAGCCCGATGGCTTGCAGCGGCGCAATCGACTGCAGGATAGGCGGCAGCACCGGGATCTGCGGCAGTCCCGCGGGGTAGCGGATTGCCGGGTCGGGGTCGGTGGCTGCGGCCAATGCCGCCTCGACGACCGGCGACAGGTCATCCGGCGCGTGCGACTCCATGGCATCGAACTTCGCATTGAAGTGCGAGGCAATCTGGGCGTAGGGCGCGCTCGCGACGCGATCCAGCGACTTCTTCGGCAGGTCGGTCTTGAACGGCCCCGGCATCAGCGCAACCACGCGCACGCCAAAGCTGCGCGCCTCGATGTCCAGCGCGGCCGTGGCCGCATCCAGCGCATGCTTGCTGCCGCAGTAGGCCGACATCAAGGGCGTCTTCAGCACCGCGGCCACTGAGGTGACATTGATGATGCGTCCCGCGCCTTGCGAGCGCATGATCGGCAGGACCAGGCGAATGAGTTCCAGCGGGCCGAACAGGTTAGTCTCGAACATGGCCCGGAACTGGCTCTCGGGCGTGTCTTCGAACGCACCACGCGCGCCGACACCAGCGTTGTTGATGAGGACGTCGATGCGTCCGAATCGCTCGATCGCCGCCTCGATCGCCTTCTTTCGCGCCACGGCATCGGTCACGTCGAGCGGCAGGATGGCGAAATCGGCCGGCTTGTCCGCGGCCAGCGCTTTCAGCGATGCCGGCGCGGCCTCTGGCTTGCGCACTGTAGCGACCACCTTGTCGCCGCGCCGGGAGAAGGCCAGTGCCATCGCCTCGCCGAAACCCGAACTGCAACCTGTGATGAAAACAACTTTCATGGAGATTCCCTTAATCGCTGCTCAGCAGCTTGATATCGTACGTTCACTTGTTTGCGCCTTCTTGAAGACGTTGCTGGCTGCGGTCTTCATGTCGAGATGAAATGCGTTTCTTATTGCGTTCTATAATTGGCAAAATAATATATTCAATGACTTTAAGTCGATAATATATACAAAACTCTACCAAGTCAACAGGAAACCTTGTCAAATAAGGTGTGAGCCTGAAACAGCGGATCTGCAGTCGAGCCGGGGGGGGCTTGATCAATTAGACGAGCGGTCGCCCGCCGTCCACCGGAATGACCGCGCCGGTGGTGAAGCGCAGGTGGGTGGCCGCAGCGACTACGGCGTCGGCGACCTCTTGCGGCAGCGCGAGCCGCCTGAGCGGCGTGCGCGAGGCCTGCTCGTCACGCCAGGAAACATCCAGCGATTTAACGAAGTCAGTGTCGGCCAAGCCGGGCGAGACCGACAGCACGCGGATTGCGGGCGCCAATGCGCGCGCGAGCGATTTGGTCATGTTGTCCACCGCCGCCTTGGAGGCGCAGTAGGCCACGTTGCTGCCCATCGCGGTGACGGCAGCGATGGACGAGATGTTGACGACGAGTCCCGTTGCGCCGCCGTCACGCTTGGCGGCCAGCAGCGGCTTGAGCGCGCGCACCGCGGCGAAAGGGCCACGTACGTTGGTCGCCAGGATCTGGTCGAATAACGCATCATCCAGGCCGTCGAGGTCGGGATGCGCGACAAACTTCGTCGTGCCAGCGCAGTTGACAAGGATGTCGCAGCGACCGTAGCGCGACTCGACCTCGCGAGCGAGCGCGGCCAGCGCGGACGTATCTGTGACGCTCGCGTGCAGGGCCGAGTGCGGCATCGCCACGGGTTGCAGTGCATCGGCCAGTAACCGCGCTGCGCCTTCCGAGCTGTTGTACCCCACGACGACCGTGCATCCGGCCTCGGCCAGGGCCGTGCAGATGGCCGCACCCAGGCCGCCGGCGCCGCCGGTGACGACGGCGACCTGTCCGATCAACGGACGCAGCTTGTGGATGTCCTTCTCGAACCCCTCGGGGGCCGCAAGCCCAGCGAACCGGGTCGTCATCACGTAGTCTGCTTCATGCGCCGCACGCGGATGTCGGCCTGTTCCTTGTGGCCCGACATGTGTTCGTAGCCGCACAGCCGCGAACAGTACTCGCCCACCGCCACCGAAGCCTCGTCGGTCAGCACGCGCTGGTAAGTGTGCGTCTTGATGAACTTGCCTACCCAAAGCCCCCCGGTGTAACGGCCGGCGCCCTGCGTCGGCAGCGTGTGGTTGGTGCCGATCACCTTGTCGCCATAGCTGACGTTGGTGCGGTGGCCCAGGAACAGAGCGCCGTAGCGGGTCATGCGTTGCAGAAACCAGTCGGGATCGCTGGTCATCACCTGTACGTGCTCGGAACACAGCCGCTCGGCCTCCTGCAGCATTTCCTCTTGCGTGTCGCACAGGATCAGCTCGCCATAGTCGCGCCACGACACGCTGGCGACAGGCGCCGTGTCCAGTCGCGCCAGCACTTTATCGATGGCCCCCGGCAGCTCGGCGGCGATCTTCTTGCTGGACGTGATGCAGTATGCCGGCGAGGTCGGGCCGTGTTCGGCCTGGCCCAGCAGGTCGACAGCGACGAGCTCCGCGTCGACTGTGTCGTCGCAGATCACCAGGGTCTCGGTCGGGCCGGCAAAGAGGTCGATACCCACGCGCCCGAACAGCTGACGCTTGGCCTCGGCCACGTAGGCGTTGCCCGGGCCGACGATCATGTCCACCGGCGTGATCGTCTCGGTGCCGAGGGCCATTGCGGCCACTGCCTGCACACCGCCGAGGCAATAGATCTCGTCGGCACCGGCCAGATGCATGGCGGCGACGATCTCGGGGCACGGCTCGCCGTCGAACGGCGGCGCGCAGGCGATGATGCGCTTGACGCCGGCTACCTTGGCAGTGAGCACGCTCATATGCGCCGAGGCGATCAGCGGGTACTTGCCGCCGGGGATGTAACAACCGACCGAGTTCATCGGGATGTTGCGGTGGCCCAGCACCACGCCCGGCATCGTCTCGATCTCGACATCGTGCATGGAACTCTTCTGGATCTGCGCGAAGCGGCGGATCTGGGTCTGCGCGAACTTGATGTCGGTCAGGGTCTGCGGGCTCAGTCGCGCGATGCAGGCATCGATTTGCGCCTGATTCAGGCGGAAGCTCTCTGGCGACCACTTGTCGAACTTGGCGCTGTACTCGCGCACCGCCGTGTCACCGTTGGCTTCGATGTTGGCGAGGATGCCCTCGACGGTGGCGCGTACCTGCGCGTTGAGGTCGGCCTTGGCGTCGGCAGGCTTGCCCTGCTTGAGGTATTGGACTGTCATCGGATCATTCCAGAAAAAAACGAATTACGGGCGCCGAAGGCGCTTCTTCGCGTAAGGGTAAGCGCAGGCTCGCCCTTCATCTCAATAATCTCATTCATTTCATTCACTCCTTCGGGAATTGGGTTTGGTGCGACACCGCTACGGCGATCACCTCGGCCACGCGACCGGGTTCATCATCAATGTGGTGTCCCGTGAAATGCTACTTCTGGTCGGGGTACCAGAAGGTCTTGTGGCAGGCCTCGCAAACCTCGTCGAGCGAGCCGCCGAGATCCGAGAGCTTCTGCACATCGCGCTGGTCGATGGCGTCCACCAGCTGCAGGGCGACGGTGCGGGACGATTGCGCGAACGCGGTCAGTGCGGCCGGGTTGGCGGCCAGACGCTTCTGGATGGTCGCTACGTCCAGCGGCTCCAGGCTCTTGAGGGTCGTCTTCACGTTCGGACCTGCGACGGGGCGGCCCGGGATCATGAGCAGGTTACCTGTTTCGGCGAGCCGGATCGCCTGGCGACGCAGCTCTTGCCATTCTTCCGGGGTCGACGGCGTCTTCTGGTGCGTACCGGACTTGTCGTTGACGATGCTGACGGCCCCCCAGATCTTCTCGCTGGTGGCGTCCATCTCGGCGTCCATGAGCTCCTGGAAAGTCGCCGTGACGGCGAACTGCGCGGGAACAGTTACCTTGGCCACCGCGGCCTTCGTCGGCCCCTCGGCATCGGCGCTGGAAATGTACAGCGAGAGGGTCGCTGCGATCATCGCGCCGACGAGGCTGCCCGCAAGAAGTCGTTCTTTTGTCGCACTAAAAATATACATGGTCTGTCTCCGTTGTTTATGGGGGGTGCGAGCGAGGCGTCAGGGCATCGTTCGCGGGGCCTTTGCACCAGTCCTACTGGAGCAGGCGGAACTTCACCTTCACATTGTCCTCGAGCACGTCGTTCCACTGCGGGTCGTCGATGCCGTAGGCTTTGCGCGAGATGTCGAACGCGCCGTCGAATTGGGTCAGGGCACCGGCCTTGCTCACTGTGATGAGCACCGTGATGGGCGCGGTCTTACCCTTGAGCGTGAGGTTGCCCGTGGCCTGCAATTTGCCGGGACCCTTGGCGAGCACGGCGGTCGAGACGAACGTGCCCTTGGGGAAGTGAGCGGCGTCGAACCACTTCTTGCCCTGCACCTCTTCGTTGTAATCGGGTGAGCCGATGTCCATGCTCGCGGTCTGCACCTCGAGGCTGCCCTTGGACGCGGCCGGGTTCGCGGGGTCGTAGTCGATGTGGCCGGTGAATTTATGGAACGGCGACTCGACCGGCACCTTCTCCACGGTGAACGTGGCCGAGAGCGTGCTCTTGGGATCGATGAGGCGGTCGGCCGCGGCGATCGCAGTCAGGCTTATCGCCAGGACCAGCGCCCCAGCGACGGATCGGAATGAAAGCAGAGTCATGGTCAGTTTCCTTGGGGGCGGCGCCATGCAAGCATGCGCTTGAGCGTGGCATCGCGGTTGATAAAGTGGTGCTTCAAGGCCCCGGCCACATGCAGGGCAATGACGCCCGACAGGCTCCAGGCCAGCACCTTGTGCACGAGTTTCAGCAGCACCGCGAGTTCCTTGTCCTTGGCAACCAGGTCTGGCAGTTGCACGAGCTTGAGGTAGACCACCGGGAAGCCGGCTGCCGAGGTGTACAGCCAGCCGACCAGCGGGATGGCCAGCATCAGCGCGTACAGCAACACGTGTGTGGCGCGCGCCGCGTGGCGTTGCCAGACGGGCATCGGCAGCTCAGGCGGCCCGGCATGGGTCGCACGCCACGCGAGGCGCACGAGCGCCAGAGCCAGCACGGTGATGCCGATCCACTTGTGGTACGAGAACACCTTGGCCTTCTGCGGGCTCAGGGGCAGGTCCACCATCGTCAGGCCTATCGTGAAGCCGATGGCAATCAGCAGCGCGATGACCCAATGGAGCAGCACGGCGGTGCGGCCGTAACTGGCGCTCTGGCCGGGAGTCGTTGTCATGTGGTTCCTCTGGCCTCAGCGCGGCAGCGGTGTTTCGCCGGCGTTGCGCCGCTCGAGGCAGATGTCCTCGCGGAACTGTGAAACCGTTCCCGGCTGACGCTTGAAGATCAGGACGGTGTCCCAGGGCTTCGTGAAGTTGGCCGGATCCTGGATTGTGATCCGGTCCTCCAGGGTGTTCGCGTCGCGCAGGTGGATATGCTCCGTCAGTTCCAGGTCCTCGCCGCTGGGCAGGTAGGCGTCCAGCAGCTTCTTGTCGGACAGATTCTTGGTGTGCACCACCAGGACCTTGTCTTCCCAATGGCCGGTGGTCTCGCCAATCATCGTGGCCGCTCCGCCGCCACCAGTGAGGCCGCCTTCCTGCATCGGGTTCGGCAGCTTGTCCTGGCCCTGACGCAAGTCGATCTGACGTGCCAGGCGGTTCCATTCGAACTCCATCGCCACCATTTGCGGGCGATCATGGATGGCGAACAAACGTGGCGTAAGCATGATCCGTGGCAGGCCCGGCGAGGAACAGCGGGTCTGCGTGCGGTCATAGCCGAATTCCTTCTTGGCGCCGGAGGCCTTGTTGGCCTCGTAGTCCTTGCGACCGTCTTCCGTGAACGGGATCTGGCCTTGCACCGGCACGAACTCCGACTGCGGTCGCTCCAGCTTCCAGACGCCGTCCAGGCTGGGGTGTCCGGCCGCACTGGCCCCGCTTGCCGCGGCAAGCAGTGCGATGGCGATGAAGGTGTGGTGCAGGCGCGCATGGCGCCCGAGACGAATTGGATGATTCACTTTATGGCTCCTCATTGGGTTTCTTCCGGCGCTTCCGGCACGAGACCGTACTGCGAAACGCCGCCTTTGGCACCGACCTGGTTCTCGCAGTTATATTCGGAGAAGTTTGCCATGTCGGGACGCCATGCATACAGCCGCACGATCGACCACGGCTTTGTGTAGTACCAGGGATCGTCCACGGTGACGACGACCTCCAGCTTGGTGCCGCTGAGGTCGACCTTGCGGATGCGGAACGTCAGGTGGGCGTTGACCGAAGCGGGCGTTCCGTCGACGTCCAGCCACAACGAGCGTCGGTAGTTGGCGGTGTCAACGACCAGCGTGTTGCCATCCCAGTGGGCAATGGAATCGCCGAAGTACTCGCGCTTGCCGTCCTTGCGGTGCTGGCCGTTCATGTGGATGTGCCAGGCGCCGTGGTACTCCTGAAACAGAAGCGAGATGACGTCCTTGTCCTGGTAGATCTGAAACGGGAAGTTCAGGTCCATCTGCCAGGGTTGGCCAGGCGGCAGGCATTCGGCCGACGCGTTGATGACGGGCAGCTGGTCGACGTAGGTGGCTTTGACGCGGCGGTCCATGAGATGCCGGCCGCGATCGTTATAGGGCAACGGGTCGCCGTACATGTCGGTGTTGATGCGGAAAACCAGCATCTGCTCATGGCTCCAGGTGCCTTCGAGGTTACGCGGATCCGCGGGCGCCTTCGGTGCGTTTGCGGGCAATGGTGGCGGCATCGGCGGGCCTCCGGCGGGAAAGCCTGCGGGGGCACCCGGCGGGCCCTGAGGTGGACCTCCAGGGGGAAATCCTGCGGGGGCGCCCGGCGGGCCTTGGGTGGGGCCGCCGGGGGGAAAGCCTGCGGGGGGGAAGCCTCCAGGTGCGCCCGGGGACACCCCGGGTGGTGCGCCCGCCGGAGCCTGTGCCAGCGCCGAACCGGCCAGCACAACGGCCAGCAGGCAGACAGCAGCTTTCGTTGCGAGTTGATGCATTGTCATGATGGTTCCTTTTCCTTGTTTCAGGGACTGCCGGGACGGCATCGGCAATTATTTCGTCACAGGCGCTGCGCCCGGTGGCGGTGCCGAACCGGGCACGCCAGGAGGAGGACCGAAGCCGCCATGCAGGACACGTCCGTCCTCAAGGGTGAACTCGACCAGTTCGCCGCCCGGTACGCCGTTGCGGTTTGGATGCCAGGTCATGATGACTTTCTGGCCGACCTTGAAGTCACGTGGCTTGAAGCCCTGGCCGGACATTGTGGCGGGCGCACCTGTGGTGACCGAGACCTCGTCGGGCTTGCCATTGGCGTCAGTGAAGGCGACAGTCATCGACGAGTGCGGCGCATTCCAGTCGAATTCCTTGAGCGTACCGGTGACGGACTTGGTGACGGTCTGGTCATAAGCCGCGAACGAATGGTGCGCCATGGCTTGCGTCATGGTAAAGGCCGACAGAGCCAGAAAGAGGGCTTTAGCGACCGGTTTGTAAAATTTCATGATGTTCCTCTTAGATAACGATGCTGGGTTAGATGGGGAAGGTCTAGTGTTCCGGCGTTGCAGGGGCGGGCCCCGGGCCCATGGCGGCACCCGACGAGGCGTCCCAGTGCTCGGCGAGCTTGCCGTTCTGGATCCGGAACATGTTGAAGATGTAACTGGGGTTGGCTGGCGCGCCCGGAGCCGTGGGCATCATGCGCGATGATACGCGGATCACGATGTCGCCGTTGGCGATCAGCGAGAGCACCTGCGCTGGCGGCAGCACCATGCCTGCCGGCGGTGCCGGCATGGATTCCAGGAAGCGGATGAAGCCTTCGCGGCCCGGGCCAAACTTCTTGCCGGCTTCCATGTGCTGGATGTAGTCGGCCTGCATGTACTTCTCGGCGATGGACCGGATGTTTTGCTTCATGCCGCTGTGGGCGTCGGCGTTGTCGAGGGCCGCGTAGAAGTCGGCCACCAGCTTGACATTGGCTTCTTCCTGCGGTGTGTACGTAGCGGCGTGGGCCGACATGGCCAGACCCGCGCCGATCATGCACGCAACGAACAACTTCCATATTTTCAGGGGATTCATCGTGTCTCCAGATGGTTTTTTTGGGTCAGTTCTTCGGGGCGATGCCGGGTGGGGGCGGCATGTTCATCATGCCCGGCGGGGGCAGCGGGGGCAGTTCGGCGCCGCGCAGGGCCTCGACCTGAATCGAGAGGCGCACGTTGGGATCCGTTGGGACGATGTCGTTGCTCATCCCGAATTCGCGCCGGTCAAACTCCGCACGCGCATCTGCGCCGCAGATCTCGCGCTTGAACATTGGGTGCATCGTGCACTTGAAGTGGACGATCTTCAATGGTACGGACTTGGTGATGCCATGCAGCGTGAGCTGGCCGTTCACGGCGACGGGGACGTCACCATCGAACGTGATGGTGTCGCTGTGGTACGTGGCGGTGGGGTACTTCTCGACGTCGAAGAAGTGTTCGCCCTTGGCCCGCGTGTCCATCATCGCCATGCCGAAGTTCACTGAGGTGACATCGATGGTGATGTCGACTTTGCCGGTCTTGGCGGTGCGGTCAAGCCAGATTTTGCCGCTGGACTTGTCGAACTTGCCGCGCCAAAACGACAGCCCCATATGAGAGGTCTCGAAGCTCGGGTACGTGTGGCCGGGCTCGATGGTGAACTCCTCGGGGGCCGCCTGGCTCAACGCCGGTAGCAGCGCGAAGGCCACCAGGGCCAGTTGCTTCTTGATCGTTTGCATTCCTGTTATCTCCTGTCGTTCGCCGGGCGACAGCCGCTTCCTGCGGCACCGCCATCCCGACGTGGGTTGATGCGAAAATTTCTGTCTGGTTCGTGCGTGCGTCTGCGGGTTCTACGCAACGCTGGTCGCGGACGAGCGGGCGCCGGTTGCCTCTGGCGCCGTTCTCAAGCCGGAATTGACTATACCTTCTTTTCGCAAAAATATCTATAATCATGCAAATTATATTTTATTTGATAGATGATCAATTAGGCTGTCCAGTCACGTGCCACAGGCCGTACCGGCAGCCGCGCCGTTCGCCGCAAGCCGCGACTGGTTGATTCTTGGAGCCTGAACAGAAAATTGGCGGGTCGGTCTGGCCGATTAAGCTACTTCCAACCGCCACGGTTGCAAGACCTCCGGCGGCGGTCCTTTAATTTCGGTGATCAGACCCTGCGCGTTGAGCGTATAAAAAACGTAGCCACGCACCCGCTGGACCTCGCCGGCCTTGAGGGCGCGCCCGAAAGTTGTGGTGTCGTTGTTATCCTTGATGCAACGTAGTTCGCTTCGTACCTGCGCGGCAGCACCGGTGGCGTCGGAACAAAAGAACGAGATTTCAAGTGTTTCTTTGATATAGGGCCATTGATGTCGATAAAACTCCAGCACGTTGGATCTGCCCCGGATGTTCATCTCGAATTTGATATCACTGGCATAGTATTCAACAAAACGCGGGTCTTCGGCATTCATAAGGCCGACATAGCGCTCATAAGCAGCCCTGTTGAACCCAACGGAGCAGGAAGCCGCCGCCCGCCCGACGCCTGGCAACAGCGCGGTCCCGCCGACAAGCGACGTCGCCAGAAACATGCGGCGCTGGCCGTTGGCTGGTTTGGGTGTCTTCATCGTCCATTTCCTCCGCTTGGAAAACCTTGCAGGAACAACATGAACCACAGACTTGCCCTTGAATGCCGTGGCCATGTCCCGCTGTTTGTATATAAAAGAAAGTGAGCGTCGGCCGGTTGCCCGACGACGCTCACCATCAGCAGAAAACTCAGCACTACTTCATGAGTTTCCGTCGCGATTGAAATTATTTGCGCCTTGGCGCCGACCTGCGGTCTATTTGGCCCCAATCACCGACGTGCGCTGGAGAATTCGCCACTCGCCATTGCGCTGCTCCAGAATGTCGTCGTAATGCCCAGGCAGTCCCACTGTGGTCATCTTCGTCTTGAGGTCCGGATAAACACTGACGAAGTATCCGTAATGCGTGGCCCGGGTCGGGCTCAGGAACTCAAAGTGATGACTCAGCGGCAAATGCCAGGGCGGTATATCGCTGCCAATCGCGTTCGCTTTCGGCATCGGCGGGGCACCAGGTGGCGGCTTGGGTGGCCCGGCCAGCACTTGCCGGTAGGGCATGCTGAAGCTCATGCCGGGTTCGGGCTGCGCAATGACGGTGGCTTCCGGCCAGAACGCCTTGTCTAAGCGTGCTGAATCGTGAAGCTCCAGTCCGAGCGTATAGTTATCGACCGCCGCGTTCACGCCCACCCAGTCGTCAATGGTGGGTTTGTAGCCGGGCGGTGCCGCGTTTGCCGTTGCGCTTTGGGCATATGCACCGCCAGCGGCCACCAGCAAGGAGGCACCGATCATTGTTGCCAAATATTTCTTCATGTTGTTCACCTCAAAATTTGATTGTCAGTGCTTGTCTTTTTGCTTGAGCCGCTTGAGGACGTCGGCAGGATCTTCCGTGACCGTCTTGTCCTGGGCGGGATCGAAAGTGAGAGTGTCATCCGAGCTGCACACCCATTCGTGGGGCCAACCGTTATCCCCATGATTGCGTTTGAAGATTCGCCCCGCGTCCGAGACCAGGGGTTGTTTCCAGACAGTGTCGTCATAGATTGTCAATTGGATATCCAGCGTGTCCGGGTCGACCAGACGCATGCGCTCGACCATGCGAAGGTTGGGTCCATGTGGGCCAAATATCACATCTGGAGGCAGGATAAAGACCCCGTCCCGGCCAGGCAAAGTGCCGTATTGAAGGAGGATGTCACCGAAGCCAATACTGTCCACAACCAGCGTATCGCCCTCGAAATGCCCCACGGATTCACCCAGGAAGGTCGGGTTTGGCTGCGCTGAATGTTCCCCATTGAGCTTGATGAAGCGTGTCATGCTGCTGTTTTCGATATTGATTGCAATCATGCCCGGCTGAAAGAAGAACTTCAGCGGCGAGCCCACGCGCTGAACAATCGGCATCCCGGGCGTTGGGCAACCTGGGCCGGCGAAAGGGATGTCTGCAATGGGCTTGTACTTGTCGACGTAAGCCTGTGCTTGAGGTGTAAATGGAACAGCGGTCTTGCTGCTATCCAGAAATGATGTCCTGCTTTCCCAGTTGCCGCTGAAGAAATCGGGCAGCTTGGTGGCGTCAGCCCACTTCGATCCTATTGGTTCAGCGGCGCACGCCGGCAAGCCGAACATCATCGAAAACAGCGCAGCGGCGAGTAAGGTTTTGTGTTTGAACATTGAGCGGTCTCCGCAATTAGCGATTGGAAGGGGCAACGGGCGCGGTGCCGGGAGGTGGCGGATAAGCGCCGGGAGGAGGCGGGAAAGCCCCGGGAGGCGCACCAGCGTCAGGTGGAGGCACGCCACCGCCGCTGAGTACGCGGCCGTTTGACAATTTAACCTGCATCAACAAGCCGATATGCTTTCCTTCACGCTCGGGCGCGTACGTAACCGTAACCTTGTCACCAGGTTTCATGTCGTAGGCACCCCAGCCGCTGCGGCTCAGCATGCCCGTGCTGCCGGCCTCAAACCCCCAGACCTCCTGGGAGCCGTCGGCTTTTACGACCTGGATGTAAAGCCAGGAATGCGGGTTGGCCCACACCCACTTTTCCACCGTACCCTCCAATGGAAGCTGTTTGGCCATATCGAACGGGGCTGCGGAATGGTGTGCAGACGCCGGGAACGAAGCCGATGCAAGCAGAAATGCTGCCAATACTCCCGACATTCGGGTTAATAAATGTACACTCACTGTCATATCTCCTTAGGAAATCGCCGGCGCGAATACAAAGGCCGCCGGCGATGGTTGTTGATTTCATTAGACCTCTTGTTGCAGTATTTCGTCAATACCGGGCTGATAAGACAATTCCAAATGTGCGGGGCTCGTATTGCGTGCCGGTGGCAATGACAACCGGCTGCAGAAGCTGCACCTGCGTAAAAGTCTTGTAGCGGTTGTCGGTCACATTGCGCACGTACGCCGTCACAGAGTAGTCGCCGACACTTGGTGTCCAGGTGCTGCTCAGATTACCGGTCCACTGGTTGTCGACGTGGACATACGCCAAGCCCTCTTGACCCATCTGCGCGGTGATGTTGTCGAGAAGGTGTGCTGACTGGAAGCGTGCGTCGGCACGCAAGTCGAGCGATGAATCGCCAGGCAGTTCCAAGGTATGGCGGTATGCAGCATTGAAACTGTGCGGTATGACACCCGGCACGTCGTGCGTATCAGCAACGTTTTCAGTAAACAATACGGGCGCATCCGTGAAATGCGCACGCGTATCGCTATAGTTCAGACTCAGATGGTCCTGCGGCGTGAGCATATACTGCAGCTCGATCTCGTCGCCCAGAACCCTGGCCGGAACAGTCAACAGGATCTGCGATCCTGGGTTAGTCGGGTCCGGCCTGATGGAGGTACGGTACCCACCATAATTGTAGTAGAACACGTCGGCATTGATCTGCAGTCGGTTATTGAGGAAGCGGTTCTTGCTACCGATCTCGAATGCGGTAAGCTGCTCGGCACCGTATTCACTGGCGACCGGTGCGCCCCCTGCGCCAGCGGTGACCTGCACATCACCAGGGATGAAGCCTGTCGAGACCATCCCGTACATCAGATTGGATTTGCTCAGATCGTGCTCAAGGCGAAGTTTGTAGGTCGTGTTGTTGAACTCGCGCGCCCCGGCGTCGCCGGTCAGTGACAGCGTGACGTTATTTTCCGGCAAACCGGCGTTGGGCAAATTGGGTGGCCCAGGCAAACAACCCGGCGAGACATTGGCCAGCGGCGTATTGCAGCCGTAATTCAGATTGTTGGTGGTATCCGAAGTTGTCTGGACATCGGTGCGGTCTTTTCGCAGGCCAGCAGTCAGCCGCCACGTATCAACAAACGCATATGTCGTCTCGCCGAAGACACCTTTATTGCTTGTGTCCTTACGGGTCTCTGATTCGTTCAGCAGAGCATTCGACGAGAGCCAGCGGATGTCATTGGTGTTATGTAAACGGTTATCATAGTAGAAGGCTCCCACGAGCCATGCCAACGGTCCCTTATCCATCGAGGCGAGGCGCAACTCGTGCGTCTGAAATTGATCAAACGGGGTCTTGAGAATCTGGTTCAACCCTCCACCGCCGGGACCCGCCTGATAGATCACCGCGTCCTGATCCCAGCGACGCAGCGCCGGCAGGTAAGTGAGCATCGCCGGGCCCAGGTTCCAATCTATATTCATCCAGTACTGCTGGAAATTATTCGTGCCTTCGCGGATAGGAACCGGGTTGTAGACAAAGGTGTTGGGGTCGGTCATGTTGGCTTGCATGCCGCCCGTGTGCGTAGTGTTCTGTTCAAGCGCCGCTCCGAACAGTACTGAAAGATCGCTATTCGGCTTATACAGCATCTTCAGGCGACCTGAAGTCCTCTCGACCCTGCCACCCTCCGCCGAGTCATAACCATCACGCGAGAACTGATCCGCGGCTATACGCACCGCAAACGTATCGCTTACCGGCACATTCACTGCGCCCGTGTAGTGCTGCAGATCGTAACTGCCAAGCTCGACCGTCCCGTCAATTGAGGTTGTTTTGTCGAATGTAGGATTTCTCGTGGACGAGGCGACGACGCCCGATGTCGCACTGCGCCCGTAGAGCGTGCCCTGCGGGCCGCGAAGGACTTCCACCCGATCGAGATCGTAGTTGCCGCCGATACCTTCATAGACACCATCCACATACAAGGCTGTCGTTGGCACCGATGGCAGGTTACTGGCCGCGGTCGTGTTATTGGAATTGATGCCCCGAATGGAAACGTTGTTGCCTGCGGTATCAGAACCCGCGATATACATCCCCTGATTATCGATGACGACCACGGCCGGGACGTCTTCCAGTATCTGTCGGATCGTCGTCTTGCCCTGTTGCAGCAGATCATCGCCTTTACGCACGCTCACGGCAGCAGCTGTCTTCTGCACGTCGACCGCCCGTCGCTCTGCTGTGATAATAATGGTTTGCAGACCACCCTCATCCTGTGGTGCCGCTGGCAGACCGACCGCATTCTGCGGTGCCGATGGCGGCAATGACTCGTTCGACGGTTGGGCTGATGCCGAAGCCGCCTGGTCGCCGGTCGCCGCCTCGCTGATGAACGGGGCGCTCGCAGCGATCAGCAGCGGCATCAAAAGGGTTAGTTTACGGGTACTCATGGTTTGTCTCCTATTCATGGTTTGTCTCCTGTTTATGGGCTCTGGAAAGGCCACAGCCACGGTAACGCCGTGTCCGCCGCTGTTCTCCCGAGCCCGAATTCCTGGGTTGATTGGAACTTGATCTTTTTTACGTAATATTTTATCTTTTGCGACTTATTTTATATTAACACAGTAATTATCGATAAAGTATACATTAATATTACGCACGTTGCTGCCAAGGGAATTCATGCCCCTGGCCATTGCCGGTTCAGGTTGAAGTCCGCCACGACCTGGCTGTTGATCCATGCGTCGGCAGCCGTTGGGCCGACGCATTCGGGGCTTGGGTGAGGGTCGCGCCATCGTACCCCAAATGTAGTGGGCCCAGTCGGTGAGGGACAGCGCGGACCCGTTGGCGAAGTGCAGGCCGTGGGTGCACGACGTGTTGATCCGCACCGCAACGACGGTGGGGAACTTATCCTTGCGACGAAGTCGCCGAAGGTAAAGTCAGGGCCCGTGCCGGTCGAGAATGGCGTACTGCTGCGATTGCGGTACGTGGCGTTCGCGCAGCGCATCTTGCTGGCGTCGAGGTCGTACCCGGCGCGCAACTTCCAGGATCACGCCGCTGTATGCGACAGCCCGAGGCTGATGCGAACAGACAGCCCTCCGCCGGCCGCAGCCTGAGCTTCGATGCGACCGCCGTGCATCTCGATGGCGCGTTTGGCGATGGTCAGGCCCAGCCCGAAGCCGTCCACGCCCGCGTCGCCAACGCGCTGAAACGGTTCGAACATCTGCAGATGGGCCTCCTGGGGAACCCCCGGCCCCTGATCGCTTACGGTGACCACGAGGCCGGCCGAGCTCGCCTCGGCAACTACCGACACTACGGTGCCCTCGAGTGTGAACTTGACGGCGTTGCGCACGACGTTCTCGAACGCGCGGTAGAGCAACTCGCCGATGACGTCGGCAACGTACCCGCCGTTGGTCGTGAACACGAGTTCACGATTGGACGCACGGGCTTCGAATCGCGCGTCGTCGCAGACTTCGACCAGCAGATCCACCACGTCGATGCGCTCGTGCGGCGCTTGCGCGACGTCGGCCTCCAGTCGGGCCAGCGTCAACAGTTCTCCGACCAGCCCGTTCAGACGTATGGACTCCCGTTCGACACGCTCCTGCATGGCCAGAATGCGCTCGGGCTGCTGGCGCGCCAGGCCGATCGCCGCCTCCATGCGCGCCAGCGGGGAACGCAGTTCGTGCGAGACATCGTGGAGCAATCGCTGCTGCGCCCCGACGAGCATCTGCATGCGCTGGGCCATGCGGTCGAAGTCGGCGCCGAGCTCGGCCAACTCGTCGCGTCGTCGACCCATCTGCGCCTTGACCCGTGTGTCGAGCTCACCGGCGGCCAGCCGCTGCAAGGCCCATTGCAGTGTCCGGATGGGCTTGGACACATACCAGGCCATGACCGCACCGAACAAAGTGCTGATCAGAGCCGTCGCGAGAATCGGAAACCAGAAGGACGGCAGTGGCTCGTCGGCTGCCTTCCCCAGAGCCGTTCGCACCGCTGCGGCAGGTGCGAACACAGTGACTACCGAACCGTCCTTCGTCGTTACCCGTTGCAATGCACCCAGCCCGCCACGCGCCTCGACCAGATCGAGCTGTTGGGGCGCTGCCTGAATCTGCGACCACAATTCAGGCCCAATCTGGCGTCCCAGCAAATCTTTGCCATGGCTGTCGATCACATAGGGAGCCGCATGGATCTGATCGTCGACAGTACCGATGATTTGACGGACCGCAGCCATGTCTCCCGCCTGGATCAGACCACGCGTGGTGTGCAGATAGGCGTTCATGCGATCGAGTTTCTCGTGCGCAACGGGAACCAGATCGAACAACCCTGCGAGCCACACACCGGCTGCAATGACCAGGGCGACGGTCGCGAGACCGACCCAGAACACAGCGAAAAATTTCCAAAACAGGCGACCCATGGTTGATTGTCAATCCCTGGTTAAAATGTAGCCCATACCGCGCACGGTCTTGATCAGGTCGACTTCGCCTGCGCTGGCCGCAAGCTTCTGTCGAATGCCGCTGATGTGCACATCGATGCTCCGATCGAAGCGCGCCAGCGGGCGGCCAAGTGCATGTTCAGACAATTCGCCCTTGGTCACCAGACGACCGGCCTGTCGCACCAGTTGCTCGAGCAGGTTGAACTCGGCCCCGGTGAGGTTCAGTACCTGGTCGTTCCAATGCGCGCTGCGGCGTCCGGGACGCAGTACCAACTCACCCACACGCAGCGCGAAGTCGTCGGCTGACTCGTTCGGCGCCGGGTTCTGTCGGCGCAGGATTGCCCGCAGTCGTGCGGCCAGCTCGCGCGAAGAACAGGGCTTGGGTACGTAGTCGTCGGCGCCGAGCTCCAGGCCGAGGATGCGATCGACGTCATCGCCGCGAGCGGTCAGCATCAGCACCGGTATGGCACTTTGGGCGCGCAGCCTTCGCAACACCTCGACGCCGGACATGCGCGGCATCATTACGTCGAGAACGACGATGTCGTGGCGCCCGCCCAAGGCCTCGCGGATGGCTGCCTCGCCATCGTGCGCGAGCGTCGTGTCAAAGCCATCCTGACGCAGGTAGTCGGCCAGCAGCGTGACGAGTTCGACATCGTCGTCAACGAGAAGAACGCTTGGTGTCATGGGTGCTCCGGTCGGTTGAGTAGGGACATCTGGGTTCGTCGCATCATGCGTTTAATTATAGCGCTTGAGTGTTGCGCAGGCCCGATCTTTACGTTTCTTTAGATATCGCCGACAGAGCTTTTCGGTAGCGCCACGCATGATCTGGACATGAACATAATACCTGCAGCGTCGCCTCCCACCATGCCCAAGTTCGTATCGATCGTCACGTTGGCGGCGGCGCTTCTGAGCGCCTGTGCCGCCGTCGGCCCGACCTACCACGCCCCTGCCAATGAGGTGCTCGCACTGCCAGCGACCTGGCAGGCGGCGCTGCCACACCAAGGTCAGTCCTTGCAATTGCAGGACTGGTGGGCGCGGCTCGGCGACCCGGTGCTCGTCGAACTGCAGCGCCAGGCGAATGCGAACAACCCTTCGATGCAGAAGGCTGCTGCACAAATCGCTTCTGCGCGCGCGTCGCTCGCAAGCGCGAAGGCTGCGGGCGTGCCGACCCTGACTGGCAGCGGCAGCGCGACACGCGCCAATGCCGGCATAGGCGCCAGCACCGCCGGCGCAGGAATCAGCACCGGAGGCAGCTTGGTCAGCAGCACGATCAGCGCCGGGCTCGACGCAAGCTGGGAGCTCGATCTCTTTGGCAGCGTGCGTCGTAACGTCGAAGCAAGAGAAGCCACCGCACAGGCACGCGAAGCCGATTGGAACGACACCAGAGTGTCGCTGGCCGCCGAGGTGGCCAGCGACTACATCACCTACCGCGCCTGCCTCGCGACGCTGAAACTGACGCGCGCCGATGTCGCGTCGCGCCAGGCCACCGCACAGATCACGATGGGTTCCTGGCGCGACGGTGCCAGCTCGTCGGTTGACGCCACGCTGGCCGAGGCGAGTGCCGCCAGTGGGCGCGCCAGCCAGTTGGCGCAGGAGGCGGAGTGCGAGGTCGACGTGAAGGCACTGGTGCCGTTGACGGGCCTGGCTGAACCGGCGCTGCGCCAACTGCTCAACAGCGCTGCCGACCATTCGTTGCAATCGGCACCGTTCGCGGTGCAAAGCCTGCCTGTCTCCTTGCTGAGTCAACGTCCCGACGTGGTCGCCAAAGAACGCGCGCTCGCGGCCGCCAGCGCGAGCATCGGCGTCGCCGAGGCCAGCCGCTATCCACGCCTGTCACTGAGCGGCTCGATCGCGCCGGGCGTCGTGACATCGGGCGGTGCACAGATGTCGAGCACGTCGTGGTCCTTCGGCCCCAGCCTGTCCCTGCCGCTGTTCGACGGCGGGGCCGCCAAGGCCTCGGTGCGCTCGGCAGAGGCGAGCTATGTCATCGCGCTGGCCGAGTACCGGCAGGCGGTGGGTGCTGCCGTGCAAGAGGTCGAGCAGAACCTGGTGCGCATTGCCAGCGCTGATGCACGCGAAGCAGACGTCAGGCGCAGCGCCGAGGGCTACCGCACTGTCGCGAACGCCACCGAGGCGAGCTGGCGCGCCGGGGCCGACAGCCTGCTCAGCTACGAGCAGACGCGCCGCGACGCGATTTCGGCCGAGCAGTCGCTGGTCACTGTGCAACGCGACCGGCTGCTTTTCGGCGTGGCGCTCTACAAGGCGGTCGGCGGCGGCTGGGACGTCACCGCCAAAATAAAGGAGGCACAGGGTCTCTCGCCAGCCGGCGCACCGGCATCCATCCCCACAGCTTCCTTCAAGTGAGTCTCATGTCCATGTCCCGTCGTCGTATCCTTGCTCTCGTCACTGCCGTGCTGGCGCTGGCCGCCACCATGCTGCTTCGCCCGCGCCCCGCCAAGGCACCGGACGCCCAAGCGGCACCTGTCGCGGTCCTGACCGTTGACGCCGTGCAGCCGCAACGCCTCGAGTGGCCGCTCGCCACAGGCGCCTCGGGCGGCATCCATGCCTGGCAGACCGCGAGTATCTCCAGCGAGTCGTCGGGCCTTCGCATCGACGAGTTGCAAGTCGACGTGGGCAGCGTGGTGCGCAAGGGGCAGTTGCTGGCGCGTCTGGCAAGCGAAAGCGTGGCCGCCGATCTGCGCTCGCAGGAAGCCAACGTGGCGCAGCTACGCGGCAAGCTGGCCCAGGCCGAGGCCGAGGCCGAGCGCGCGCGCCGCCTCAAGGACAACGGGACCTTGTCCGAACAGAAGTTGCTCGACTACCAGGTGAGTGCGCAGTCGGCCCGCGCATTGCTGGACGCAGCACTGGCTACGCTGGACTCGCAGCGCATCGCGCTCGCCCACACACGCATCGTGGCCATCGACGATGGCATCGTCACCGCGCGCAGTGCCTCGTTGGGACAGGTGGTGACCACCGGCACCGAGCTGTTCCAGTTGATGCGCCAGCAGCGAATGGAGTGGCGCGCCGAGGTCACGGCGCGTCAGATGACGCAACTGCACGCTGGCCAGTCTGCACATGTCATCCTGCCTGACGGCAATTCCATCGATGCGCGCTTGCGCCTGGTGGCCCCGACGCTGGACACCAACACCCGCACCGGCATCGCATACTTCGACTTGCCGGCCAGCGCACTGAAGATGGGCGCGCACCCGGGCGTGTACGTGCACGGCGAGATCGGCACTGGCGCTGAAGTCGCGACCGTGCTGCCATCGACGGCGGTCACGCTGCGCGATGGCAACAGCTATGTGTTCCAGATCGGCGCCGACGCGCGCGTCGTGCAGCTCCAGGTGCGGACCGGCCGGCGCATCGGCGAGCAGGTCGAGGTGCTTGACGCGTTGACGGCCGGTAGCCGGGTCGTCAACGGCGGCGGCAGCTTCCTGAAGGACGGCGATACCGTGCAGGTACGTGACGCCGCAATGCGAAGCACGGCCACGCCGACACGGAGCGCCTCATGAACGTTTCTGCCTGGTCGATCCGCAACCCGGTTCCGGCGCTGCTGGCCTTCATCGTGCTGACGGTCTTGGGTCTGATCGGCCTGCACAGGCTGCCGATCCAGAACTTCCCCGACTTCGACGTGCAGATGATCTCGGTTACAGCCTCGCTCGAGGGCGCCGCCCCCAGCCAGCTCGAGACCGAGGTCGCCCGCAAGATCGAGGACAAACTCGCCACGCTCGGTCACGTCGAGCACGTGACGACCACGATCACCGACGGCGCGGTTTCGATCAATATCAGCTTCGAGGTCGATACAGACCTCGAAGAAGATCTGAGCGAGGTGCGCAACGCGGTGGACAGTGCGCGCGCCGACCTGCCGTCCAACATGGCGGCGCCGGTGATCGCCAAGGTCACACGATCGGGTGAATCGCTTGTGACTTACACGGTACATGCCCCGCACCTCAGCGAGGTTGACCTCTCCTGGTTCATCGACAACGACCTCGCCAAGGCGTTGCGCGGTGTCAAGGGTGTGGGCGCGTTTACGCGCCTTGGCGGCGTTGAGCGTGAGATCCAGGTGAAACTCGACGCGGCCGATTTGGCCGGCATGGGATTGTCGCCAGTCGACGTGTCGACCCAGATCGCGGCGGTGCAAACTGACGCCTCCGGCGGCCGCGGCAAGGTTGGTGCGTCGAACCAGTCGATGCGCACACTCGGCCGCCTCGAAGCGCCCGCCGACCTTGCCGCGCTGGCCATCCCGGTGATCTCTGCCAATGGCACCAAGTCGGCGGTGCGGCTGGACCAGATCGCCAGCGTCAGCGACACTACTGAAGAGCGCTTCACATTAGCCGAGTTTGACGGCAAGCCTGCTGTAGGCTTCAGCATCGAGCGCCTGCGCGGCACCAGCGAGGTTGCCGTCCTGGTCGCGGTGCGCCAGGCGGTCGCCACGTTCGCGACGGCACACCCGCAAGTCACTATCGAAGAGGCTTACGACACGGTACAGCCCACGCAAGACAACTACGATGGTTCAATGCACCTGCTCTATGAAGGTGCTCTGCTGGCAATCGTCGTCGTATGGGCCTTTTTGCGCGACTGGCGGGCGACGTTCGTCTCGGCGATTGCGCTGCCATTGTCAGTCATTCCGACCTTCGAAGTGATGAGTAAGCTGGGCTACTCGCTCAACCTGATCACTCTGCTGGCGCTGTCGCTGGTCGTGGGCATCCTGGTCGATGACGCGATCGTCGAGGTCGAAAACATCGTGCGCCACCTGCGCATGGGCAAGACGCCGAGGCAGGCCGCGATGGAAGCAGCCGACGAGATCGGCCTGGCGGTCATGGCGACCACGTTCACGCTGGTGGCGGTGTTCCTGCCGACCGCCGTAATGAGTGGCGTTCCCGGCAAGTTCTTCAGGCCGTTCGGTGTGACGGCGTCAGTCGCTGTGCTGGTTTCGCTGCTGGTAGCGCGCCTGCTCACGCCGATGATGGCCGCATTCCTGTTAAAGCCGCACGCGACGCGCACCGAAACCGACGGCCGCTTCATGCAGACCTATATGCGCGCGGCGCGCTGGTGTCAGGCACACCGGCGTACGACCATCGGGCTGTCGGCTGCGTTCTTCGTATCAACGCTGGGCCTGATCGCGCTGCTTCCGACTGCGTTCGTCTCAGCCTCCGACCGCAATCAGACCACCATCGCCCTCACGCTTGAACCCGGCACCAGGCTGGAGACCACCGCCCAAATTGCAAGCCAGGCGACGCGGCTGGTGCGCGGCATTTCCGAGGTGCGCCACGTGTTCATGACCATCGGCGACGCCGGCAGCGACACCAGCAGCAGCGAGGTCAACAAGGCCACATTGTCGGTGAGCCTGACGCCACGCGCTGAGCGTTCGCGGCAACAGTCCGACATCGAGGCGCAGATCCGTACGCTGCTGCGCCAACTGTCTGGCACGCGCGTCACGGTGCTCGGCATGGGCAATGGCCAGACACTGGACGTCACCCTGGCCAGCGATGACGCTGCCGCGTTGACGAGATCGACCCAGGCAGTGCTGAAGGACTTGCGTGGTATCCCGGGCATCGGCAACGTCTCGGACAGTTCGGCGCTTCAGCGCCCCGAGGTCCAGGTCAAGCCCGATCCGCAGCGCATGGCCGAGCAGGGCGTGACGACCGAGGCCATCTCCAACTTGCTGCGCGTCGCGACGAACGGCGTCTACGCAGCGCAAATGCCCAAGTTCAACCTGTCGCAGCGGCAAATCCCGGTGCGCGTGACGGTCGACGACGCGACGCGCATCGACCTCGACGCGATCGGCCAGTTGCGCGTGGCAGGCCGCACTGGCGCCGTGCCGCTGGCGTCAGTGGCCGAGCTGTCGCTGGGCGGCGGTCCGGCGCAGATCGGCCGACTGGACCGCCTGCGCAACGTTACCCTGAGCATCGAACTCGGCCACTACGCCACCGGCGATTTGAACCGGCTGGTGCAGGCGCTGCCTTCGATGCGCAACCTGCCGGCCGGTGTGCGCCAACTGTCGACGGGCGACGCCGAGCGGATGGCTGAGATGTTCGGCAGCTTCGGCCTCGCGATGGGGATTGGAGTACTGTGCATCTATTGCGTGCTGGTGCTGCTGTTCCACGACTTCATGCAGCCGGCGACCATCCTCGCGGCCTTGCCGCTGTCCACCGGTGGTGCGTTTTTGGCGCTTTGGATCACGCACAGCGGGTTCTCGATGTCGTCGGTGATCGGGTTGCTGATGCTGATGGGCATCGTCACAAAGAACTCCATCCTGCTGGTCGAGTACGCGGTGGTGGCTTACCGAGACCAAGGTATGACCCGCCTTGACGCGCTGATGGACGCGTGCCACAAGCGCGCGCGCCCGATTCTGATGACGACGATCGCGATGGTCGCCGGCATGCTGCCGATCGCGCTGGGCATCGGCAGCGACAGCAGCTTTCGCGGGCCGATGGCCATCGTCGTGATAGGTGGCTTGATCACATCGACCGTGCTCAGCCTGCTCGTGATCCCGGTCGTGTTCACGTATGTCGACGACCTGTTGCTCTTGCTTAAGCGCATCGTTGCGAGCATCGACAGCGACGAAGTCGACTCGGGCAAGTGATCCATCAAGGAATCCAATGACGAATTGCTTGCTCTTGGATGAAGAACTGCTCGAGCTCACCGGGCAGCGGGCTGCCGACTTCAGTGGTCGTTACGCCACGTTCATTGGGAGGGAGAAGATTTTGCCGCAATTCCACCTCCGGCAGCCGAATTTGGCATCTGAGCGCGGGTTGGGCTATGTTCGGTACATTGGACGCACGGGTCAGACGGCTCAGTTCGGCCATGTGAATAAAATTTTCCAGTTGCTTGAGATGCACAGACTGATCGTGAAATGGTGTGGCACCAACTATGCCATATTGTTATAGCTGATAGTGCATTATGCTACTATTTTAACGGGTTGGTTTGGACAATAATCCCCCCATGCAAAAACCAGTTCTACGCAGTATAACCTTGCAAAAAAGTGTAGATACATTTAGCTTTCACTGCGATTACTGGTATCGATTTGGTGGTCGACGGTGGTTTTACGGCAGATTGAAGCACTCAATCAAAGCTGTGAATTGACACTGTTATCCCTTGCTACCTCAGCTGAAAAAAATAGGGACATTGATTTGGGGGCGTCAATCAGAAATTGCTCGGTAGGTTACTAGTCCCAAATAGCTCTTCGGTGATAAGAGCGTATATAAAAATAATATATGGTGTATCAGGAGACTAACATGAAACATTTCATCCAAAACAATCAGACACAGGTTGATCAGACTGTTGACGTAAAAACATCGCCTGCGCAGATTGAAAAAAAATCCACGGCCGATCGCTGCTGTCTTGGCGCCTGTACGCTGTTATTACTAGGCATTGTTGGTGGTTTCTTATTTCTGTGCAACCCAGATGAAGATCTGAGGATGATACTGGCCGTCGTGCAAAAAGACGTCAATTCCACGATAGCGCAGGCTGACATTTGGGTAAAACACTAGTCCGCGTTGCATATCCTATCTCAAGCCGGTAATTCCTGTTCCGCCAGTTCTGTTCCTTAGCTTTATACGGCCATTCAGTTGTGGCCACAGGACTGAATTTCCCGAATTCATTCACGATTGCTGTTGCAACCAGCTGAATCTTGACAATGATTGCCTATTGTTTGCACTCCAATACGTGGGCAAACAATGCGCAGGTTGGGAATCTTCATGATTTCAACAACGTACATCACGTCATGCGAATTTAAAGCTGCGAGCAGACACATTTGCTTGCTTTTTTATAGTGGTAAATATTTGAATAGCGCTGTTTACTCGCCCCTCATATAAGCGTAACTCATATTAATTGGACTAAATTAGAGACAGTCACAATGGGATCAATTAAATTATTTTTAAATTCAGGTATGTTTGCCATTCTTACTGCCGTTGTAATGCAATGTGATGCCAACCCATTGAAGGTGTGCATCCCTGATGAAAGCGTTGATCCCATTTTCTTTATTGAACACGATGGTGCTTCACAAATGATTGTGCGCGCTGCAACTCAAAGCATCGGTCAATCTGTTGAATTTATACCAGTGCCTCAACGACGCTGCGATGAAGGCATTAAATCTGGCATTTACGATGCAGCGCTTCCCAGAGCAGCACTATCGGATTTCTTCGACTTTCTTATTTTTCCAAAAGATAATCAGCATATAGAAAAAAATTATTCAGTCCTTCAGGTTTCGATGCTTGCAGTCAGGCGTATTGGTAGTTCAGCAAATTGGAATGGATCTATTTTTTTTAATACTGATAAACCGATATTGTTAAAATCCGGCGTAAACTTTGTAAAAATTAAATTAATTAACCTTGGCATGCAGATAGATGAAGGACCTGATCAAACGAGTGCAATGCGAAAATTGATTAATAATCGTGGCGACATTGCAATCATCTCCAGTGAAAAAGCCAAAGAACTTACTAATCAGGCTGAATTTCGCAGCAAAGTTGAAATTTTGCCGATTCCATTTGAAGATGTCCCTTTGTTCTTGGCGTTTAGCAAAGCGTACTATGATATTTCGAGGTCTAATGCTGATGCAATCTGGCTGAAAATTAAACAACTGAATACGTCGGATTTAACAAAAAAGATAAAATCAAATGGAGATGGATGATTCAGGGATTTCATACTCGACTATTAGTTGGTCGGGTAGCGGCAGCACATCACTGTGCCACCGCCCCTAAAAACCGTGCATGCGACTTTCACCGCACACGGCTTAAATCACGCCAATTTTTATTTTCAGATCCAACCGGCAGTACAAATCTAAAACCGACAACAAATCAAATATCAATATTCCCCGCCCGCAGCGCATTCGATTCAATAAACGCCCGACGCGGTTCGACTTCATCACCCATGAGGGTAGTAAAGATCTGATCCGCAGCAATCGCATCCTCAATCTGCACCTTGAGCAAACGGCGCACTTTCGGATCCATCGTGGTTTCCCACAACTGCTCAGGATTCATTTCACCCAGTCCTTTATAGCGCTGTTTCGATACATTGCGCTCGGCTTCATCACGCAGCCACAGCATCGCTGCGTGGAAGTCCGCTACGGCGGATTCCTTGACGCGCTCACCTTCACCGCGACGGATGAAGGCACCTTCACCGACCAGACCTTTAAAGGTGGCAGCAGCGTTGGTCAGCACGCGGTAATCATTGCTGTCGATGAAGTCGGCATCGATCGAGCTGACTTTCACGTTGCCGTGATACATGCGCTCAATGCGCAGGCTGAAGCGTTCATTCAGTTCGTCACTGGTCACAACCGCATGGACGGCCGGGTCATTGATTGCCGCAGTCAGTGCCTGGGCAGAAATGGCGGCATTGGCCGCAGTGTCCATTTGCAGCGTGACACCGGTCATGATGGCGGTCAGTGCAGCGCGGTCGATCATGCGCGTCAAACGCATCATGATGGCGTTGGCCAGATTGTACTGACGGACCAGTTCGGCCAGTGCTTCACCCTGGATCGGCTCGGCACCGGTCGCAGGAATCAGTGCTGCATTGTTCAGTGCCACGCTCATCATGTAGGTCGCTTCTTCAGCATCATCTTTCAGATACCGTTCGTCACGACCGGCCTTGACCTTATACAGTGGTGGTTGCGCGATGTAGATGTGGCCGCGTTCTACCAGTTCCGGCATCTGACGGTAGAACAGGGTCAGCAGCAGGGTACGGATGTGGGCGCCGTCGACGTCGGCATCGGTCATGATGATGATGCGGTGATAGCGCAGTTTTTCGATATTGAATTCATCGGGGCCGATACTGGTTCCCAGTGTGGCGATCAGTGTGGTGATCTGTTCGCTGGACAGCATTTTTTCAAAACGGGCTTTTTCCACGTTCAGGACTTTACCGCGCAGTGGCAGAATCGCCTGAAATTTGCGGTCGCGTCCCTGTTTGGCAGAACCGCCCGCAGAATCACCCTCGACCACGTACAGTTCGCACAGTGCCGGATCTTTTTCCTGACAGTCGGCCAGTTTGGCAGACAGTCCCAGACCATCCATGATGCCTTTGCGGCGCGTCAGTTCACGGGCCTTGCGGGCCGCTTCCCGGGCGCGCGAGGCTTCCACGATTTTGCCGCAGATGATCTTGGCGTCGTTCGGGCGTTCCTGCAGATAATCACTCAACGTTTTTGCCACGATCTCTTCGACCGGACCACGCACTTCGGAGGAAACCAGTTTGTCTTTGGTCTGCGAACTGAATTTCGGTTCCGGTACTTTCACCGACAGCACGCAGGTCAAGCCTTCGCGCATATCGTCGCCGGTCACTTCGACCTTGGCTTTTTTGGCGTAATCGTTTTCGTCGATGTACTTGTTGATGACGCGGGTCATGGCTGCGCGCAGACCGGTTAAGTGGCTGCCGCCGTCGCGTTGCGGAATATTATTGGTGAAGCACAATACCTGTTCATTGTAGGCATCGTTCCACTGCATCGACACATCCACCGAAATATTGGTGTTCTGGTCGGACATGCGTTCGCCGGTCGCCTGGAATATGGTCGGATGCAACACGGTTTTGCTTTTGTTGATGTATTCAACGAAACCACGGGTGCCGCCTTCGAATGCGAATATTTCTTCCTTGCCGCTGCGCTGGTCGGACAGGCGTATGCGCACGCCATTGTTCAGGAATGACAGTTCGCGTATCCGCTTGGCCAGAATTTCGTAATGGAATTCAACGTGCGTGAAAATTTCTTCATCGGCCCAGAAGTGGACTTCGGTGCCGCGCTTGTCAGTGTCGCCAATGACTTTGATCGGTGAATACGCTACGCCGTCTTTGGTTTCAATTTCCCGGTTTTGTGGAACGCCGCGTACGAAATCCATGGTGTGGACTTTGCCGTCGCGCCGTACCGTGAGTTTCAACAGCTTGGACAGACCATTGACGCAAGATACACCCACGCCGTGCAGGCCGCCCGATACCTTGTACGAGTTCTGATCAAACTTGCCGCCGGCATGCAGTTCGGTCATGACGATTTCGGCTGCGCTGCGTTTTGGATCGTGCTTGTCATCCCACTTGATTCCGGTCGGAATACCGCGGCCGTTATCGGTGACGGAAATCGAATTGTCGGCATGGATGGTGACGTGAATTTCGGTACAGTGACCGGCCAGCGATTCATCGATCGAGTTGTCCAGCACTTCGAAGACCAGATGGTGCAGGCCGGTGCCGTCCGAGGTGTCGCCAATGTACATACCGGGCCGTTTTCTGACCGCTTCCAACCCTTCCAGAATCTGGATGGATGAAGCGCCGTACTGGCTGTTATCTGGCTTGGGTTGATACTGTTCTGGATTGGATTCAGGCGAAAACTCGGACATGGCTACCTTTGTTATATGTTTGTTTCTACAGATGTACAGCTGATTAAATGTTGTAGGCTGGGATGAAATCCCAGCATTGCAACCTTTTACTCTGGGATTGCATCCCAGCCTACCTATTCAATTCCAACGCTTAAATCCGCATTGGCATGACAACGTATTTAAAATCTTCCTGGCCCGGCACGGTAATGAGTGCTGACGAAGTCGAATCACCAAGTGCGATGTTGATCTGGTCGCATTTCAGATTGTTCAGCACGTCGAGCAGGTAAGTGACGTTGAAGCCGATATCGACACTGTCGCCAGCGTAGTCGATTTCAATTTCTTCAGTCGCTTCTTCCTGGTCGGCATTGGTGGAACTGACCTTCATGCTGCCCGGGGTAATCACGCAGCGTATGCCTTTGAATTTATCGCTGGTCATGATGGCGGCGCGCTGCAGCGATTTCAGCAGCGACTCGCGGCCGATGGAGAAATTGTTGGTGTAACCCTTGGGTACAACGCGATTGAAATCAGGGAACTTGCCTTCGACCAGTTTGGAAATCAGTTCGATGTCGGCAAAATTCAGTTTGATCTGATTGTTGGCGATATTGATCTGTACCACTTCGTCGGTGTCTTCCAGCAGGCGCTGCAGTTCCATGATGGTCTTGCGCGGAATGATGACTTCCTGGCGCGCAAATTCCTGTTCAGTCTCAACCTGGCAGTACGCCAGACGGTGACCGTCGGTGGCCACGGCAATCACGTTTTTGCCATCCACGACCAGTAACAGGCCATTCAGGTAATAACGGATATCCTGCTGCGCCATCGAGAAATGCACCATGTTGAACAGGTGTTTCAGGGTTTTTTGCGGCAGGCTGACGCTGGTGTTGAACTGATCCGACACGGCTACCGTCGGGAATTCTTCGGCCCCCAGCGTTTGCAGGTTAAAGCGTGATTTTCCGGATTGCACGGTCATGCGCTTGTTGGCCAGCGTCAGCGAGACTTCGCCTTCAGGCAGGGCGCGCAGAATGTCGAGCAGTTTACGGGCGGCCACCGTGGTAGCGGCAGTTTCACTGCCTGAGCCGATTTCGGCCTCGGTAGTAATCTGCACTTCGATATCGGTGGAAAGAAAGGACACTTTTGCACCGTTCTTGCGTATGAGGATATTGGCCAGAATCGGCAAGGTGTGCCGACGCTCGACAATACCACTCACGATTTGCAAGGGACGCAGCAGAGTGTCTCGATGGGTTTTAACCAATTGCATAGGACTTTCCTCTAGTTAATTTCAATAAAAAAAGGGCAAACAGCGTAGTTCAATTTTAGCCTTTCAGGGTTTGCTCTAACACGTGTAATTCATGATTGCATTCCGGATTTTTGCTGCGGTCTGCGGTAATTTTGCGTACTGCATGCAGCACGGTTGTGTGGTCACGTCCACCGAACAGTTCGCCAATCTCGGGCAAACTTTTTTGTGTCAATTCTTTGGCCAGATACATGGCGATCTGACGCGGCCGGGCAATGTTGGCCGGGCGGCGTTTGGAATACATGTCGGCGACTTTGATATTGAAAAAATCAGCCACGGTTTTTTGAATATTCTCGACCGAGATCTGGCGGTTCTGTACCGACAGCAAATCTTTCAGTGCTTCCTTGACGACGTCAATGGTGATGTCTTTGCCGTGGAAGCGCGAGTACGCCAGAATCTTGCGCAGCGCGCCTTCCAGTTCGCGCACATTCGAGCGCAGATGCTTGGCGACGAAAAAGGCCACGTCGTCAGAAAACATGACACCTTCCTGTTTGGCTTTTTTCAGCAGAATCGCCACGCGCATTTCCAGTTCCGGTGGTTCGATTGCCACGGTCAGGCCGGAATCAAAGCGTGAAATCAGGCGGTCATCCATGCCGGTGATCTGTTTCGGATACGTGTCGCTGGTGATGATGATCTGCTTTTTGGCGGCGATCAGTGCTTCAAAGGCGTAAAAGAATTCTTCCTGGGTGCGGTTCTTGCCGGCGAAGAATTGAATATCATCGATGAGCAGCAGATCCAGCGAATGGTAGTAGCGTTTGAATTCATCAAAGCCCTTGCGCTGGTACGCGGTGACCACATCGCGTACATATTGCTCGGCGTGGATGTAGCGGATTTTGGCATTCGGGTTGTCGATCAGAATCTGGTTGCCGATGGCGTGAATCAAGTGGGTTTTACCGAGTCCGACGCCCCCATACAAAAACAGGGGATTGTAGGAAACGCCAGGATTGTTGGCGACCTGAATCGCTGCTGCGCGCGCCAGCTGATTGGCTTTACCGGTGACGAAACTGTCAAACGTGAGCGCATTATTGATACGGCTCTGGTCGCGTTTGGGTGTTTCCACAATGGTGGTTGGGCGCGGTTCCTGGCTGCTGGTGTTGTTTGCCGGGTTGTTACCCGTGTGGCCGTTAGTCTGGTGGTTCGGTGCGTCATTGGCCGGTTTTTTTGCGCCGTTGACGTTCGGATCCAGGATGAACTGCACGTCGATGTGCTCTTCCAATAATTGCGATGCCAGTTCGGTAATGCGGCTGGCGAACTGGGTTTTAACCCAATCCAGCTTGAAACGGTTGGGCGCGCAGATGCGCAACTTGCCTTCCACGTAGTCGAGCGGAGTCAACGGTTTAATCCAGGCGCTAAATTGTTGAGGAGTTAATTCCTGCTCTAATTGAGCTGAACAAGCCTGCCAGAAATTTTTCATGAATCTTTATATGTGAGTGTGTTGCCGCGACTTGAGTATTCTAATTATTCTGCCTTGTGAGGCAGGGGCGCTTAACTGGCAAAGGCATAAGACAAATAAGGAGTACAAATTTACCGATTACTGCACGATTAATTTGTCATGACCATATTGGTTAGCAATTTCAACCGCCCAACTCAACTACCAAAGCGCTATTCTAACCGCGACCGGGAAAGTTATCCACAGGCTGGAAGCTTATTTTTTTTGACGTTGTTTTGGTCCTGTTGAATCAATTTAAACATTTGCGATTGGCTAATTGTTGGTCAATTGGCACTGTTTATTAATTGCCTCCAATTCGAAATAACATCGCACAAAACCGTCACAAAACCGGCATCCCGATTTTTTCGGGTGCAAATTTGACCAGAGATGTTGAAATGGCAAAGTAAGCTTATGGCAGGCCGTTGTTGAGGTACTGAAGATTTTCCGGTTTTTCCCTTGACAATCAAGGGGCAAATGCTGTCTAATCGCAGGTTCTCTGCCATCTGACCATTAAACGGGACGATGAAGTGGCTCAAAAAGCACTGACCACCGCAGTTATAGTAAGGCCTTACCTCCCCCAGTTTTCAAATTTGAACCGATTTTTTTGCTAGATTAGCGAGACCAACATGAAACGTACTTACCAACCTTCCGTTATACGTCGCAAGCGCACTCATGGCTTCCGTGCCCGTATGGCTACCCGTGGCGGCCGCGCCGTTCTGAACGCTCGTCGTGCCAAAGGCCGCAAGCGTCTGGCCGTATAGTTGAACAGACAGACTGCAATAAGTAATCGACCCGACGGTTCAGGAATCTGAATGGTCATTCAAAAGCAGTGTCGGTGGTGCAAAGTCGCTCCTATATACATTCACGCTTTAGATTGCTTAAACCATGACTGGCAGTTTTGAACGTACACGTCGCATCGTTAAAACGGATGAGTTTTCATCCGTTTTTCGTTTGAAGCCCATCTTTAAGACCCCGCATCTGGTTTTGTACGTGCGTCCCAATTCGCTGCCATTTGCCCGTTTGGGTGTGGTCGCAGCCAAGCGACTGGCGCCCAGAGCCGTGACCAGAAATGCAGTCAAACGAGCAGTGCGGGAAGCGTTCCGCCAATCCGAGTTGCTGCAAAGTCTGGGTCTGGATTGTGTGGTGCGATTATCTGCATCGTTAGGCAAAAAAAGTGAATCCGCCCGCAGTGCCGATATGCAGGCGGTTCTCCATGGCGAAGTGATGGCGCTGTTTGCCATTCCGTCCCGGCTGAACAAGGCCCTCGAGGCAGTTGACACCGGCCGGCTCAGACCATCCGACAGCGGAGGTGCAGGATGAAATCATTCTTTCTGTTTTTGTTGCGCGCTTACAAACTCACCATCAGCCCGTATCTGGGCCAAAACTGCCGTTTTTATCCCAGCTGTTCGGTCTATGCCGATATTGCCATTCGTCGTCATGGCGTACTCAAAGGCTGCGCACTGACAGGCAAAAGACTGTGCAAATGTCACCCCTGGCATGAAGGCGGTGTGGATCTGGTGCCTGAAATCAACATTAATACTGAACAACGTTGCGATCACAGCAGTCAATCTGGATTAAAATTGGCGCGCTCTGTCAATGGCGCAGCAATCAACGACTGCCCGCCACCCTCGAATCAGCCTCACTTTACAACTGAATAAGTCAATTGGATCGCATTTATGAATAAGCGTATTGTCCTGTGGATCGTTTTTTTAATGTCGCTGCTGCTTTTATGGGAGCGCTGGCAGACATTTAACGGCCGACCTTCCATGTTTTTCCCGAACACGACCCAGGTTGCCAAAACCGATGCGCTAAAAACAGGACAGACCAGTCTGCCCGCAGCTGGCAGTACCGCTATCCCGAATGCGACCGGTGCCTTGCCTTCCACAACAACAGCTGCGCCGGTCAAAGGTGAAGTGGTCACCATCATCACCGATCTGTACAAGGCGGAAATTGATACCGTTGGCGGCGAGTTGCGCCATCTGGAACTGTTGAATCAGAAGGAAGATTCCGATACCTCGTTTGGCAGCGGTTTTAAAGCACTGTTTGGTTTAAGTGTGCCGCACACTGAAGCGCCGAACGTGGTGCTGTTTGACCGCAGCGAAAAGCGCACGTATCTGGCCCAGAGTGGTTTGATGGATCTGACGGCCAGTCATCTTGCCCTGCCAGGCCACAATTCGCTGTTTACAGCCCAGCCGGGCCTGCGCACGCTGGACGCGTCGGGCCAGGTGAAACTGGTACTGGAAGCCGAACAGAATGGCGTGCAGCTGGTCAAAACGTATACCTTCAAAAAGGGTTCGTATTCGATCGACATGACGCACCAGATCACCAACGCATCCGATGCGCCCGTGACGCCAACCGTGTATATGCAGCTCGTGCGTGATGGCGGCAAGCTGGAAGGCGAATCGCGGTTTTACAGTACCTTTACCGGACCTGCGATCTATACCGAACTGGAAAAATTCCAGACGCTGACCTTTGAAAAAATCGAAAAAGGCAACAAGCTGCAGATCGACAAAGCCGATAACGGCTGGGTTGCGATGATTCAGCATTATTTTGTGACCGGCATTATTCCAGAGGAAAAAGTCCAGCGCGAAATGTTTACCAGAAAAGTCGACAGCAATCTGTATGCGGTTGGCAGCATGGTGCCGATGGCAACGCTGGCTCCTGGTGCGACCGAAACGCTGAATGCACAGATTTATTCCGGTCCGCTGGTGACATCGATTCTGGAAAAAGTCGCCCCCGGTTTTGCGCTTAACAAAGACTACGGCTGGACTTCCATTGTGGCCAAACCGGTGTTCTGGCTGATGAATGAAATCCATAACATTCTGGGTAACTGGGGCTGGACCATTATTGTCCTGACGCTGATCATCAAGCTGGCATTTTTCCCGCTCTCGGCAGCGTCGTTCCGCAGCATGGGCAAGATGAAACTGCTGACCCCGAAAATGACCGCGATTCGCGAACGTCACAAAGACGATCCGGCGAAGATGAATCAGGCCATGATGGAACTGTACAAAACCGAAAAGGTCAATCCGCTGGGAGGCTGTCTGCCGATCCTGATTCAGACCCCGGTGTTTATGGCCCTGTATTCGGTGGTGCTGGCCAGCGTGGAATTGCGCAACGCGCCATGGCTGGGCTGGATTCATGATCTGTCCACCCCTGACCCGTTCCTGTTGCTGCCCGTGCTCATGGCCGTGTCGATGTTCATTCAGACCAAGCTGAATCCGGCGCCGGCTGATCCGATGCAGGCCAAGATGATGATGATCATGCCGCTGGTATTTTCGGTCATGTTCTTCTTCTTCCCGTCCGGACTGGTGCTGTACTGGGTAGTGAACAACGTTTTGTCAATCGCTCAACAATGGGTAATTACCAAGAATCTGGCGGTGGCGAAGTAGTATTAATTCGCCACAGTTGCAAAAAGCCTGCGTATTTGCAGGCTTTTTTATTTCTTGTCTTCCGTTGCTGTGCATCTCCACCTACACTGACTCTCATATTTCAATCTGACGCAGATCATGAACATTCAATCATTCCCCATTGCTGCCATTGCCACCGCTCCCGGACGGGGCGGAATCGGTGTGGTCCGGGTTTCAGGCAGTGACCTGAAACCATTGTTGAAAGCGCTGTTTCCCAATACCGAACTGACACCTCGCTACGCGACTTATCTGCCGTTTCTGGATATTGACGGCTCGGTGATCGATCAGGGATTGGCCCTGTATTTCAAGGCGCCACATTCCTATACCGGTCAGGACGTGCTGGAACTGCAGGGCCATGGCGGCCCGGTGGTACTGCAGATGTTGCTTGCACGCTGTATTGAAGCCGGCAAAGAGTTGGGACTCCGACTGGCCGAGCCGGGAGAATTTACCCAGCGTGCTTTTTTGAATGACAAACTCGATCTGGCCCAGGCTGAAGCCGTGGCTGACTTGATCGAGGCGGCCTCTGAAGCTGCCGTCAAATCCGCCGGCCAATCTTTGTCCGGCGTTTTTTCCAAAGTCATTCACGATCTGGTGGATCTGGTTGTGCAGCTGCGCATGCTGGTCGAAGCGACACTGGATTTTCCGGAAGAGGAAATCGATTTTCTGGAAAAGTCGGATGCCCGCGGTCAGCTTCTGCGTATCCAGCAGGCATTGAACAAGGTGATTGATCAGGCTTCGCAGGGCGCCATTCTGCGCGATGGCTTGAGTGTGGTGCTGGCCGGACAGCCGAACGTGGGCAAGTCGTCGCTGCTCAACGCACTGGCCGGTGATGATGTGGCCATCGTCACGCCTATTGCCGGCACGACCCGCGACAAGGTGGTGCAAACTATCCATATTAACGGCGTGCCGCTGAATGTGATTGATACTGCCGGCATACGCGATGCGTCAGGTGAAAGTGACAGTGACGTGGTCGAGCGTCTTGGTATCCAGCGTACCTGGGATGAAGTCGCCAAGGCGGACGTGATTATCCATATGCTGGACGCCGGACGCGGTCCGACCATGGAAGATGACCTCATCGCCCAACGCTTTCCGGAAGATATTCCCATCATCTGCGTGTGGAACAAGATTGATCTGTCCGGGCACCACCCGATGATTGATGCCGCTCCGGAAGCAACGCATATTTATCTGTCGGTCAATGAGCACCAGGGTCTGGATTTGTTGCGCGGTGAACTGCTGCGCATTTCTGGCTGGCAGCAAACTGGCGAATCGGTGTATCTGGCGCGCGAGCGGCATCTGTTTGCCTTGCATCAGGCGCGAGAACATCTGGAGCACGCTGCCGCGCATGCCGCGCAGAACGATCAGGCACTGGATCTGTTTGCCGAAGAATTGCGGCTGGTGCAGGACAGTCTGAACAGCATTACCGGCGCGTTCAGTTCGGACGATTTGCTGGGGGTGATTTTTTCGCGGTTTTGCATAGGGAAATAGTTTTTTTGAGCAACACTTATTGCGTTACAAACGGATACCCTTTACTGAAAGCAATTGATCAATAATGGCTGGTATTCCGTATTGAATAAGTATTGTTTTTGGAGGTCAAAATGAAAACGAATCTGATGAACAGCGCGCTGATTGCATCCATGGCGCTCACCCTGAGTGCCTGTGTCGTGGCGCCACCCCAGCCGATAGGTTATCGCATGACATCGTCGGTGCTGCCTACGTATGTGAATGGTCAGTACGTTGGTATGCAGCCCAGCAATTACGCTCCTCCTGCACAGGCTGTCGTGACAACTCCGGCACCGGTTCAGGCCCCAGTTGCTCAGGCGCCTCAGGCCGCCCCGGTCTATCTGCAATCAACATCACCCTCCGTGGTTTATGTGCAGGCGCCGACACCGGTTTACTCGTATGACCCTTACTATCCACCTGCCTATTATCCGTACTCTTACCCTTATTATTCGCCGTTCTTCCTCAATCCATGGTTTGGTGGCGTATCCATCGGCATAGGCATCGGCGGGCACGGACATGGGCACGGCCACTGATTGAACCCTTAACAATTATGCGTGCTGGGCCGCCTTGAATTTTTCATAGCCTTTGGCACGTAACACACAGGCCGGGCAGGTTTCGCAGCCGTAACCCCATTCATGGCGCCTGCCGCGTTCGCCCATATAGCAGGTGTGGGTGTCGTTGCGGATTAAATCCAGCAGCGCAGTGCCACCCAGATTCTGGGCCAGCTGCCAGGTCTGGCCCTTGTCCAGCCACATCAGTGGCGTGGCCAGATTGAAGCGACTGTCCATGCCCAGATTCAACGCGACCTGCAGGGCTTTGATGGTGTCGTCGCGACAGTCTGGATAACCGGAAAAATCGGTTTCACACATTCCACCCACGATCACGTTCAGTCCGCGCCGGTACGCCAGTGTGGCCGCGACCGTTAAAAACATGATATTGCGGCCCGGCACAAAGGTATTCGGCAAACCGTTCTGCTGGGTGACAATTTCGATTTCGGACGTCATTGCCGTTTCCGACAGCGAGGAAATCAGCGACAGGTCCAGCATGTGATCCGGGCCCAGTCGCGCAGCCCAGTGCGGATGGATGCGGACGATTTTTTCACGCAGGGTCGGGCGCACCGTGAGTTCAATGTCATGGCGCTGGCGGTAATCAAATCCGACCGTTTCAACCCGGTCATAGTTTTCCAGTGCCCAGGCCAGACAGGTGGTGGAATCCTGCCCGCCGGAAAACAGAACTAGTGCAGATGAATTCATGGTTTGCTTTCTTTCGCTTCGGGTTGTGAATTGTTTTTAATCTGATCAAGTTGCTGATCAATGGTGTCGCCATCGGCATCGCTGAATTTAAGCCGCACCGGATACCATGCCATGCCCGGTGCCAGCCAGATGTCGAGTCGCTGGTCTTTGGAGTCGGGTGGCGGTGCTTTAATCAGATGGATGGTGGGTATATTACCCATAGGCGTGGCCAGCGTCACTTTTTCTTCAACGGTAAAGGTCCATTTCTCTGCATCGCGCCGGCCGGCCACAAAAAAAGTCCATTCGGATTTGGGTACAAATTTAGTGGGCGAGGCTCGTGCCAGGCTGACCAGTTGCCAGACTACGCTGGTGCGGTCCTGTTCACCGCCAAGTATCGGATAGCTCTCCTCCGAGCTGGAAAAGGTAATCTGCTGCGTGTCCCGATCAAAACGGGTATGCGTGCCGGTTTTGTTGCGCGGCTTTTCATCGTACTGCAGCGGTGCCAGACCAAATTTGTCGATGATGCCATGGCTGTTGGCTTCAAGTATTTTCCCGAATATCGCTGCGCGGGTTTCGGTAGTGACCGAATAGGTCGGCCCGGACCGGTCTTCCCCCAGTTGCCAGTTGACCGTCGCTTCACCGGCCAGAGTCAGGCCGCTGCGGTCGGCCTTGATTGCGTAATGCAGCAGGGCAGACGGTGGCAGGCTGGTTGCATACCTGTTGCTGGGATGTTCTGCGTTGGCCGCAGCAGCAGTCCCGCACAGGCTGGCGGCTGCGATAAAAAAGGTAGCGTAGATGACTGATTTCATTGTTGGATTCCATTGATGATTTTTCGGATGGTCTGTGTGGTGATGGCGCCGTTGCTTTCCGTATTGCGCAGCTGCACCGGCAGCCAGTTCAAATCTGGCGCCACCCAGATATCGAGGCGTGAAGAATAAAAGCCTGGGCGTGGTGGTCTGACGATATGCCAGGTGTCCAGATGCCCCAGCCGGGTGTCGATGGTTTCCCGGCCCAAGACAATAAACTGAAACGGGCTGGCTTCCTTGTCTTCGGCGACCTGAATGGTGATTTCCCTGCCATTCTGAAATTGGCCGGGGTCGGCATTGCCGATGCTGGCCAGTTGCATCAGCACGGTGGCGCGGTCCTGCGCACCCTCGGTCATTGGCACAACGGCCGTGCTGGCCGAAAAGCTGATGGTGTTGACGTCATAATTGAAATGCGTTGCGGTTGCGGATCTGCCGCGTCGTGATTCAGTCATCATTTTTGGCTTGACCCCGGTCTCGGCGATGGTGCCCACGCTGTCCACACCGTACAGACGAATCCGGGTGAATAAAATATCCACGCCCACTTCCAGCCTGAGCGTGTAACTTTTGTCGTCATGGGACCATTGAATTTCACCAGAACCGTAATACGGATTAGCGACGTTGGGTTCGGTACGCACCACGTCCAGCAGATAGTTGGCAGACGGCGGTGGCATGGTCAGCAGTGCGTTTTGCAGAGTTGGTTCGGGTGGCAGTACCAGTGCCGGCACATCGGAGGTGTTGATGGTTACGGGAGCCGGGTCCAGTACCGGAACCGGTTCTGCGGCCAGCAGCGAGCCGTTGCCGCTGGCGTGTTCTGCCGGTTGTGCGACAGTGGGGCGCAGTTTGGTACTGTGATGCACGGGCGCTTTGGCGGTAAAGTGGGCGAGCACCGGGGCATTGATCAGATGAATCGGTACGATCGTTTCGGGTAGCGGCAGCTTTCGGTGCGCCGAGCTGAACAATTGCAGCAACAAGACATGGGCTGCAATGGTAATGATGATGGGGATGGCGCGGCTCTGGTTCAAAATGAAGGCGTCAAAATAAATGCAGAAAAGTGGCTAGTGTAATCGTTTTCTGTCTGGCGATCCCGAATCGCGTGTAACCGACTGTTTATTGTCAATGTTCGGTGATTCTGCCTTGACCCACCCGGCAAGCACGGGCAAGATGGAACTCTTTACTGATTTTGGAGAAACAGTCATGACCGAGTCAAATGCTGCAGGCGGTGCTTTTAACGACAGTTTGAATTTCGTCAAAAAATTATGGGGCACGATGGGCGTACCCGGCATGGCCTCACAAGGCATGACAATTCCCGGCATGCCATCCATGGCGCCTTCCATGTCGCTGGAAGATTTGGACAAGCGCATCCAGGAACTGAAAACCGTGGAAACCTGGCTGAACGTGAATATGCAGATGTTGCGCGGTACCATACAGGCGCTGGAAGTGCAGCGTGCCACTATCGCCACACTGCATTCACTCAGTACCACCATGGCAAACAGTATGAACCCCGGTGCGGCCGCAGCTTCGTTTGCCGCAGACCAGGCCGACAGTGCTCCTGCAGACAGCGCCGAAGAAGTATCACCGCTCATTGCCCAGTCTGCAGCCTGGTGGCAGGGTGTGCAGGAGCAGTTCAAAACCGCTCTGGGTACCGCTCTGGAAAAAAGCACGGCCAATTTTGAAGCCGCCCGTTCTGCATCGGAAAATATCGTTCATGCTGCAACGGTAAAAACACCGGCCAAAGCGAGTCGGCCTGCTGCCAGGGCAAAACCTACCGCCAAAGCAAAACCAAAAGCCAAAGCCGCTACTACCCGAACCCGGAAAGCCGCCTGAGTTAATCCGACGCATGGCACGTTTACCCCGACTCGCAGTTGCAAATCACCAACACCATATATTGCAACGCGGCAACGATAACCGGCTTATTTTTCAGGATGCCGAGGACATTGCCGTATTTCGGGGCGTGCTGCAAAGTGCTGCGCGCAAATTTGAAGTGGCCATCCATGCCTATGTGTTACTGCCCACTCAGTTCCATTTACTGGTGACGCCGACCACTGATGAGGGTCTGGGCAAAATGATGCAGTGGGTGGGTCGGCACTATGTCCCTTATTTTAACCGTCGTTACCAGCGTGAAGGCACCCTCTGGCAGGGCAGGTTCAAGTCGCTCATCATTGATTCGGACGATTATTTCATGCTGTGCAGCCGGTATATTGAATCCTGCCCGCTGCGCGCGGGACTGGTAGCAAGCCATGCGAGTTTTCGTGATTCGAGTTATCTGCATCACACTGGCGCGCTGGTTGATCCCCTGATTACCGACCATCCCCTGTACTGGAATTTGGGTAATACTCCTTTTCAACGTGAGGCTGCCTATCGGGAATTGATGGAGCAGGCACTCACTTTAAAAGAAACTGACGATTTCACGAAGGCCACTCTGAAAGGTTGGCCACTCGGCTCCAGCCGTTTCAAGGAACGCCTGGAAAAACAAGCCAGTCGTCGGATTGCGCCACTAAAACGCGGTCGCCCCAGCAAACCGCTCGCAGAAAGCAAACTCACTTCCGAGTAGGTTCTGCTGGGATGCTTCGTAGGCTGGGATGCTTCGTAGGCTGGGATGCAATCGTAGGCTGGGATGCAATCCCAGCATTTCAACCGTTGATGCTGGGATTGCATCCCAGCCTACGACGCATCCCAGCCTACGTCCATCGTGAAATCAAAGTTGGGCTAAAGTTTTGTTTAAATAACTTTACTCCGTCCCTAATTTAAATAAAATAAAATTTAATTCGATTAAATTCGGCTCCGACCCTATTTTATTTTGTTGAATTATCTATTGCACTGCATTATTCTTTGCTCTCCCCGTATTCCATTTGTGGAGAAAAACGATGCAAGCGCAAGGTCTGTACGATCCAAGTAATGAACATGATGCCTGTGGTGTCGGCTTTGTAGCTCATATCAAAGGGCAGAAGAGCCACATGATTGTCGAGCAGGGTCTGATGATTCTGCAAAATCTGGATCACCGCGGTGCGGTCGGGGAAGATGAACTCATGGGCGATGGCGCCGGCATACTGGTGCAGATTCCCGATCAGTATTTTCGTGAAGAAATGGCAAAGCAGCATATTACGCTGCCGCCGCCCGGTGAATATGGTGTCGGGATGGTGTTTCTGCCCAAAGAGCACGCCTCGCGTCTGGCCTGCGAACAGGAAATTGAACGTTCGGTACGGATAGAAGGTCAGATCGTGCTGGGCTGGCGCGATGTGCCGGTCGACAAAGACATGCCGATGTCGCCGACCGTGCGGGCCAAGGAACCGGTAATCCGTCAGATTTTCATCGGCCGCGGCCCGGACATCATGGTCACCGATGCGCTCGAGCGCAAACTGTACGTGATCCGCAAATCAGCGGTGCATGCCATTGAAGCGCTGCATCTGTTGCATGGCAAAGAATATTTTGTGCCGTCCATGTCGGCGCGCACGATCGTCTACAAAGGTCTGCTGCTGGCCACTCAGGTTGGCGTGTATTACAAGGATCTGCAGGATCCGCGCTTCATTTCTGCGCTGGCGCTGGTTCATCAACGTTTTTCCACCAATACATTCCCGGAATGGCCGCTGGCGCATCCGTACCGGATGATCGCCCACAATGGCGAAATCAATACCGTCAAAGGCAATTTCAACTGGATGCGTGCACGCGAAGGCGTGATGAGCTCGGCCGTGCTGGGCAACGATCTGCAAAAACTGTATCCGCTGATTTTCGAAGGTCAGTCTGATACGGCCTGTTTCGATAATGCGCTGGAACTGCTGGTCATGGCCGGCTACCCGATTGCCCAGGCCATGATGATGATGATTCCGGAAGCCTGGGAAAATCACGCCATGATGGATGACAACCGGCGCGCCTTTTATGAATATCATGCTGCGATGATGGAACCGTGGGACGGTCCGGCCGCCATGGCGTTTACCGATGGCCGTCAGATCGGCGGCACGCTCGACCGCAACGGTCTGCGTCCGGCGCGTTACATTATTACTGACGATGATCTGGTGGTCATGGCGTCCGAATCAGGCACATTGCCGATACCAGAATCCAAAATCATCAAAAAATGGCGCCTGCAGCCGGGCAAGATGTTTTTGATTGATCTGGATGCCGGACGCATCATCGATGATCAGGAAATCAAAAACACCTATGCCAATGCCAAGCCGTACAAGCAGTGGATCAATTCGGTACGGATACGCCTGTCCAAGTTGCCCGATGCGCCGCCGCTGGCGGCCTCAAGTGTAAGTCTGTTGGACAGCCAGCAGGCTTTCGGCTACACCCAGGAAGATCTTAAAGTCATCATGACGCCGATGGCGCAGAATGCCGAAGAAGCCACCGGTTCGATGGGCAATGATTCACCGCTGGCCGTGACGTCGAACAAGAACAAGCCGCTATACAACTATTTCAAGCAGCTGTTTGCGCAGGTGACCAATCCGCCGATCGATCCGATCCGCGAGGCGCTGGTGATGTCGCTGGTGTCGTTTATCGGTCCGAAACCGAATCTGCTCGATACCAACAATGTCAATCCGCCCATGCGTCTGGAAGTCTCGCAGCCGGTGCTGAACTTTGCCGACATGGCGCGCCTGAGAAACATCAGCGAATATACCGGCGGCAAATTCAAATCCTATGATTTGAATATCTGTTACCCGGTAGCCTGGGGCAAGGAAGGCATTGAGGCACGGCTGGCTTCGATCTGCGCTGAAGTCGTCGACGCGGTCAAGTCGGGGCATAACATCATCATCATTTCAGACCGGAACATGGATGTCGACAGTGTCGCCATTCCTGCGTTACTGGCAACCTCCACCGTGCATCAGCATCTGGTCAGTCGCGGTCTGCGTACCACTACCGGTCTGGTCGTCGATACCGGTTCGGCGCGTGAAACCCATCACTTTGCGCTGCTGGCCGGTTATGGTGCTGAAGCGGTGCATCCGTATCTGGCCATGCAGACGCTGGCGCAAATGGCACCTGGTCTGAACATGAGCGCTGATGATGCCATCTATAACTACACCAAGGCGATCGGCAAGGGTCTCATGAAGGTTATGTCGAAAATGGGTATTTCGACCTACATGTCGTATTGCGGCGCGCAGATTTTTGAAGCAGTCGGCCTGAACAAGTCGCTGGTGGACAAATATTTCCGTGGTACTTCCTCGAACGTGGAAGGCATCGGTGTCTTTGAAGTTGCCAAAGAAGCGCTGATGTTGCATGAACAGGCTTTCAGTGCCGATCCGGTGCTGGCCAATGCGCTTGACGCCGGTGGTGAATATGCATTCCGGATTCGCGGTGAGGAACATATGTGGACACCGGATGCGATCGCCAAGCTGCAGCATTCGACCCGCAGCAACAACTTCAATTCCTATAAAGAATACGCACAGATCATCAATGACCAGTCCAAACGGCACATGACGCTGCGTGGTCTGTTTGAATTCAGGATTGATCCTGCAAAAGCGATACCCCTGGATCAGGTTGAGTCGGCCAAGGAAATCGTGAAACGCTTTGCCACCGGTGCGATGTCGCTGGGTTCGATCAGTACGGAAGCACATGCCACCCTGGCAGTGGCCATGAACCGGATTGGCGGCAAGTCCAATACCGGTGAAGGCGGAGAAGATCCGGTGCGCTATCAGCAGGAACTCAAAGGCATACCGATCAAACAGGGTCAAACGCTGGCCTCGATTCTGGGCAGTGAACAGATCAAAGTGGATATTCCGCTGCAGGCGGGTGATTCGATGCGCTCGCGCATCAAGCAGGTTGCCTCGGGACGTTTTGGTGTCACCGCCGAATATCTGAATTCGGCCGATCAGATTCAGATCAAGATGGCACAGGGTGCCAAGCCGGGCGAAGGCGGGCAACTGCCTGGCCATAAAGTCTCTGAATATATTGCCAAACTGCGTTTCTCGGTCCCGGGTGTCGGGTTGATTTCTCCGCCGCCGCATCACGATATTTATTCGATTGAAGATCTGGCGCAGTTGATTCACGATCTGAAAAATGCCAATCCGAGAGCCTCCATTTCCGTCAAGCTGGTATCCCGGATTGGTGTCGGTACCATCGCAGCCGGCGTGAGCAAGGCCAAGGCCGATCATCTGGTGATCGCCGGTCATGACGGCGGCACCGGTGCTTCTCCGGTTTCGTCAGTAAAACACGCCGGTACGCCTTGGGAACTGGGTCTGTCTGAAACCCAGCAGACTCTGGTATTGAATGGCCTGCGTGGCCGGGTGCGGGTGCAGGCAGACGGTCAGATGAAAACCGGACGTGACGTGGCCATCGCCGCATTGCTGGGCGCCGATGAAATCGGTTTTGCGACCGCGCCGCTGGTGGTGGAAGGCTGCATCATGATGCGCAAATGCCATCTCAATACCTGCCCGGTCGGTGTTGCCACGCAAGACCCGGTCTTGCGCGCCAAGTTTTCCGGCAAACCGGAATACGTCGTGAATTATTTCTTCTTTGTCGCCGAGGAAGTGCGTCAGATCATGGCGCAGCTCGGCATGCGTACTTACGATGAAATGATAGGCCGGGTTGATCTGCTGGATAAATCGAAAGCCATCACGCACTGGAAAGCCAGGGGGCTGGACTTTGCCAGCATTTTCCATCAGGTCGTCAAGGATGGTCCGGTCAGACATGTGGGTGAACAGGATCACGGACTGGACAAGGCGCTCGATCATAAACTGATCGCGCAGGCTCAGATTGCTCTGAACACCAAAGAAAAAGTATCTTTCATTTCTCCGGTAAAAAATGTCAATCGTACCGTCGGCACGATGCTGTCCGGTCTGGTGGCGAGCAAGTTCGGCAACGACGGGCTGGCGGACGACACCATTCATATTCAGCTGCAGGGCACGGCCGGTCAGTCATTTGCGGCCTTCCTGGTGCAGGGCATTACGCTCGATCTGGTGGGCGAGGGTAATGATTATGTCGGCAAGGGTTTATCGGGCGGGCGGGTGATACTGCGTCCGAATACCGAATTCCGCGGTCGCGCAGTTGACAATATTATTTGCGGCAACACCGTGCTGTACGGTGCGATTGCCGGCGAGGCATTCATCAATGGTGTGGCCGGTGAGCGTTTTGCGGTGCGAAATTCCGGCGCAACGACTGTCGTGGAAGGCACGGGCGACCATGGATGCGAATATATGACAGGCGGCACCGTTGTGGTACTCGGTGAGACCGGCAGAAATTTTGCGGCCGGTATGTCGGGCGGTATTGCTTATGTGTATGACGAGCATGGTGATTTTGCCGGCAAGTGCAACACGGCCATGGTCCGGCTCGATCCTGTGCTGTCAGGCGCCGAGCAGGCCAAACAGGGTGATGCCGTCCTGCACAGCGTTTTGCGCGGTGCCGACGGTGAAACCGATGAGGCAATTCTGCGCAACCTGATTGAACGGCATTTCAAACATACCGGCAGTACCAGAGCGCGTAATCTGCTCGACGACTGGGCGCGTTCGCGTGCCAGGTTCATCAAGGTATTCCCGCTGGAATATCAGCGTGCCCTGATTGAGATGGCGTCCGCCCAAAAAACAACCGCTACGCCACTGGCAGCGTAAATACAGAGGAATCGACATGGGAAAAGTCACAGGCTTTATGGAATATGCGCGGCTGCAGGAAGCGGCTGAAGCACCGGGTACGCGCGTCAGGCATTACAAAGAATTTTTGATGCACCTCGATGATGCCGCCGCCACCAAACAGGCTGCGCGCTGCATGGATTGCGGTATCCCGTTCTGCAATAACGGCTGTCCGGTCAACAACATCATTCCGGACTGGAATGATCTGGTGTATCGGGGCAATTATCAGCAGGCGCTTGAGACCCTGCATTCGACCAATAATTTTCCGGAATTCACCGGACGGATCTGTCCGGCGCCCTGTGAATCGGCCTGCACACTGGGTATCAATTCTGACGCAGTCGGGATTAAATCGATCGAGCATTTCATTATCGACAAAGGATGGGAAAACGGCTGGATCAAAGCGCAGCCGGCGCTTGCCTCAACAGGTAAGAAAGTTGCCGTAGTGGGCTCCGGTCCGGCCGGACTGGCGGCCGCACAGCAACTCGCGCGGGCTGGTCATGCCGTGACAGTATTTGAAAAAAATGACCGGGTCGGCGGCTTGCTGCGCTATGGCATTCCTGACTTCAAACTGGAAAAGCTGCACATCGAGCGGCGCGTTGAGCAGATGCAGGCTGAAGGCGTGATCTTTAAAACCGGTGTATTCATCGGTGACGCAGGCAGCTTTCCGGACAAGATCAATAACTGGTCGAAAGAAACCATCAGCGCAGCCCAATTGCAGCAAGAGTTTGATGCCGTGATTCTGGCCGGTGGCGCCGAGTTGCCGCGTGATCTGCCAGTGCCGGGCCGTGAATTGAAGGGTGTGCATTTTGCAATGGAGTTTTTGCCGCAGCAAAATAAAATCAATGCCGGTGACAAAGTCAAAGAGCAGATCAAAGCCAGTGGCAAACATGTGGTGGTCATCGGTGGTGGTGATACCGGATCGGATTGCGTAGGCACGTCGAACCGGCATGGTGCTGCTTCTGTCAGTCAGTTCGAAGTCATGCCGATGCCGCCGGAAAAAGAGAACGTTTCCATGGTCTGGCCCTACTGGCCGTTGAAGCTGCGCACTTCGTCTTCGCATGAAGAAGGATGTCAGCGCGACTGGTCGATTGCCACCAAGCGACTCGAAGGCCGCAACGGCAAAGTGGAAAAACTGATTGCTGCGCGAGTTGAATGGCGCGACGGAAAAATGCAGGAAGTGCCGGATTCGGAATTTGAGATCAAGGCCGATCTGGTATTGCTGGCGATGGGTTTCGTGTCGCCGGTACAGCAGGTTCTGGGCGCGTTTGGCATCGATCAGGATGCACGCGGCAATGCCCGGGCGACGACCGATGGTGCGCAGGCTTATGTCACTTCAGTGGACAAGGTTTTTGCCGCAGGCGACATGCGACGCGGTCAGTCTCTGGTAGTCTGGGCGATCCGCGAAGGCCGCCAGTGTGCCCACGCCGTGGATAAATTCCTGATGGGCAGCTCATTGTTACCACTGTAGGCTGGGATGCAATCGTAGGCTGGGATGGTGTAGCAGGGGTTTCAAGGAGCATTGCTCCTTGCCTGCGGAACGGTGTGCGCCTGCCAGCGCACACTCCTTTAATCCCGGCATTTCAACCGTTGATGCTGGGATTGCATCCCAGCCTACGACGCATCCCAGCCTACGACGCATCCCAGCCTGCCAGCTTTGTATCCGTTCAGTTACATAAAAAATGACACCGAATTGTTGGCTGCGAGCAGGGTTGGGGTGTTTTGAACTACAATGGCGGATTGCTAAAAACACAGCTGGCCGTGACTAATCTCGTCGAAATCAATAATTTACACTTTGCTTATGGTGAGCGTCCGATCCTGTCGGACCTGTCCATGAAGTTCCCGCGTAATAAGGTTGTAGCTGTTATGGGGGGCTCAGGCTCTGGAAAAACCACCATATTGCGTCTGATTGGTGGCCTCATTGCGCCCAGCGCCGGTCAGGTCCTGCTAATGGATGAAGCGATCGGCAAACCGGACAGTGCCGTTCTGTACCGGCAACGACGCTGCATGGGAATGCTGTTTCAGCATGGCGCCCTGTTTACCGATCTCACCGTTTTTGAAAATGTGGCTTTCCCGCTGCGCGAACACACTACCCTGCCAGAGTCGCTGCTGCACGATCTGGTGTTATTGAAACTGAATGCGGTCGGCTTGCGCAATGCAGCCAATCTGAAACCGTCGGAAATTTCCGGCGGGATGGCCAGACGGGTGGCGCTGGCCCGTGCCATTGCCCTTGATCCGCAGCTCATCATGTACGATGAACCGTTTGCCGGGCTCGATCCGATCTCGATGGGCGTCACCGCCAACCTGATTCGCCAGCTCAATGATGCGCTGGGTTTGACCTCGATTCTGGTTTCACATGACGTACATGAATCATTTGCGATTGCTGATTACGTCTATTTTCTGTCGGAAGGTTCCATCGTCGCTCAGGGCACGCCGGCGCAGATGCTGGCTTCTGAACATCCTTACGTACAGCAGTTTGTGCAGGCCAAACCGGACGGACCGGTACCGTTCCATTATCCGGGCATTTCTCTGGCGCAGGATCTGGGACTGGAGGCGCGCCATGATTAATCAATGGGTCAGCCATCTCGGGCGCGCGGTGCGGGTCTGGTTGTCCGAACTGGGGTTGGCATCCCGAACGTTATTTGCCATGTTAATAAGTGGACTGGGTTTGTGGAGGCGGCCTCGACTCATTACCACGCAGATTCACTTTATCGGCAATTATTCTCTGGTTATTATTCTGGTTTCGGGTCTGTTTGTCGGGTTTGTTCTGGCTTATCAGGGGTATTACACGTTAAACCGTTATGGATCCGAATCGGCACTGGGTTTATTGGTAGCACTGTCACTGGCCCGTGAACTCGGTCCCGTTATCACTGCCTTATTGTTTGCCGGCCGGGCCGGTACGTCACTGACTGCTGAAATCGGATTGATGAAAGCCGGTGAGCAGTTGGCAGCAATGGAAATGATGGCGGTCAATCCGCTGCAGCGCGTCCTGGCACCCCGCTTTATTGCCGGACTGATCGCCATGCCGATTCTGGCAACCTTGTTTACTGCCATGGGTATTTTGGGTGGTTATCTGGTCGGCGTGCAACTGATCGGGGTGGATGAAGGTTCATTCTGGTCGCAGATGCAGGGTGGCGTGGATCTGTATGAAGACATCGGCAATGGCGTGATCAAAAGTGTGGTGTTCGGTTTCGCTGCCACTTTTATTGCCATCTATCAAGGTTATCAGGCGCAGCCCACTCCGGAAGGCGTTTCGCGCGCTACAACCCGCACCGTGGTGCTGTCGTCACTGATGGTGTTATGGCTGGATTTTGTGCTCACGGCACTGATGTTTCAATAATGAAAATGATCCGCGCTGCCAACCAATCTGCGCTGCGCGGCGTTAAGAGCTAGAGGAAATGACAAATGCAAAATAAATCACTGGATTTCTGGGTCGGACTGTTCGTGCTGCTGGGTGCTGCGGCCTTGCTGTTCCTGGCATTGCGGGTCGGCAATATGAGTTCCATCTCTACCGGCGACACCTATGTAGTGACGGCCAAATTTGACAATATCGGTGGCCTGAAACCGCGTGCACCGGTCAAAAGCGCCGGGGTAGTGGTAGGACGGATCGGCGCGATTACGTTTGATGACAAGACATTTCAGGCCTCCGTGAGCATGGACATGGACAGCCACTACAAATTTCCCAAAGACAGTTCAGCCAAAATTCTGACCTCGGGATTGCTGGGTGAACAATACGTCGGACTGGAGCCTGGCGGGGATGTGAATTTGCTGGCTTCCGGCGATAAAATCAAAATGACCCAGTCTGCCATCGTTCTGGAAAACCTGATCAGTCAGTTTTTATTCAGCAAAGCGGCTGACGGGAAGGAAGGCAGCAAATGAAATTGCCAACGCCAACGAGTTGCGCCGCCCTGTTACTGCTGCTGTGCCTGGGACTGGTATCCGGCTGCACTACCGTCAATTCTACGGTCAGTACGGTCAAGGACAGGGCCAATCGTTTTGCCGAGCAGGTCGATCCATTTGAAAATGTGAACCGCAAGACGTTTGAGTTTAATGACCGGGCTGACAAGGCCGTGTTCAAACCTGTGGCTCAGGCGTACGCCGACACCGTACCGGGATTTGTTCAGACCGGCATAGGCAATTTTTTCGGCAATCTGAATGATGTCTGGACTGGTATCAACAGCTTTTTGCAGGGCAATGTTCAGGATGGCTTCACTGACATCATGCGCGTGAGCGTCAACAGTACTTTCGGTTTTTTGGGTCTGCTGGATATTGCTTCCGAAGCGAATATGCCCAAGCATAAAAATGATCTGGGTCAGACACTGGGTGTGTGGGGCGTACCCAACGGACCTTATGTGGTGATTCCGTTCCTGGGACCTTCAGTAACCCGTGATGCCATAGCCACTTATTTTGATTATTACGGCGATCCCTGGGCTTACATGCGTCCGGTTTCGGTACGCAATACCGGCACCTTTGTGCGTCTGGTGGACAAGCGCGCCGGCTACCTTGGTTCTTTCAGCCTGATGCAGGATGCAGCACTGGACGAATATATTTTTGTGCGTGATGCCTACCTGCAGCGCATCGCCGGCCAGATTGAAACCCGGAAAAATTACAAACAGTTGCGCGACGAAGACGAAGAAACACAACGACAGATTGATGAAGATGAAGCTGCCGCCAAAGCCAAAGTTGAGGCGGCAGCACCGAAGCCCTGACATAGTTGTATAACCTGTTTATTGGAACCATGATGAAACTGTTTAAAAAATGTACCGCGGTTATTGCCGCACTGATGCTGTGTATGGGTATGGCGCACGCTGCCGATGAAGGACCGGATTCATTAATCAAGCGTATCAGCCAGGAGGTTCTGGAATCGGCAAAATCGGACAAGGATATCCAGGCTGGCGATCAGTCCAAGGTGTTGAAACTGGTGGAAGCCAAAGTACTGCCATACATCGATTTTCAGCGCATGACGGAACTGGCTGCCGGACGCAACTGGCGCGCAGCCACGCCAGACCAGCAGCAGGAACTGGTTAAACAGTTCAAGAGTCTGCTGATCTTTACGTATTCCGGTGCTCTGTCACAGGTAAAAGACCAGCGGCTCGAATACAAACCGTTTCGCGCTGACCCTGCCGATACGGATGTCGAAGTGCGTTCCCAGGTCATTACGCCGCGGGCAGGACAGGTCATCGAACTGAATTATCGCCTGGCCAAGAGTGCTGCTGGCTGGAAAATCTACGATATCAATGTGCTCGGTGCCTGGTTGATTGAAACCTACAAGGGTAACTTCAGCGCTGAAATCAGCAAATCGGGCATTGATGGACTGATCAAAACCCTGACCGAAAAAAATGCCAAACTGTCATTGAATTACACCAAAAAATCCTGATCATGTTCACTCCGGCTTCTGCATTTACTCATGAAACGGCTGCACAGCAACTGTCAGCCGGCATTGCTGCAATCGATTCAGGCCAGTCGGTTTTTTCCTTCGAACAAACCGGTCAGATCGATTCCAGCGCCGTAGCCTGCCTGCTGGCCTGGAAACGTCACGCCCTGGTCCGTAAAGTCAAACTGGAATTTCAGCATCTTCCCGAGAATCTGAATCACCTGATCCAACTTTACGGTGTTGCAGAATTGATGTGAAGGCATGCCGGAATACTAATAGCCGGGCATTTACCTGTCCTGTTTAAGCAGTTTCTCCGGGTCACCTCTACGGTTTTCACCTATAATCACCCTCCTCGTGCCACGCAACAACATTTCCGGCATTTCAACAACATAACCAAAGCAAGCAGCCCATGGCGGCCATACAGATTTCCGATGTCAAAAAAAACTATGCTGCGCTGCAGGCGCTGGATGGTGTGTCACTCTCGATCGAATCCGGTGAATTTTTTGGTTTGCTCGGCCCCAACGGGGCGGGTAAAACCACGCTGATCTCCATCATCGCCGGCCTGATTCGTCCCAGTTCCGGCACCGTTACCGTGATGGGACATGACGTACAAAAAGATTACCGCGCCGCACGCCGGCAACTCGGGGTGGTGCCGCAGGAACTGGTATTTGATCCGTTTTTCACCGTGCGCGAAACGCTGCGCATGCAACTCGGTTATTACGGACAGAAGCGCAACGATGCCTGGATCGACGAGATCATGGAAAATCTGGATCTGACCAACAAGGCCGATACCAACATGCGCGCCCTGTCTGGCGGCATGAAACGCCGGGTGCTGGTGGCGCAGGCGCTGGTGCACAGGCCGCCGGTGATCGTGCTGGATGAACCAACGGCCGGTGTTGATGTTGAATTGCGTCAGACCCTGTGGAGATTTATCGGCCGTCTGAATCGTGATGGACACACCATTGTGCTGACCACCCATTATCTGGAAGAAGCCCAGGCACTGTGCAGCCGGATTGCCATGCTCAAAGCCGGCCGGGTCGTGGCGCTCGATACCACCAATGCCCTGTTGAAGCAGGTGGCTGGCTCGCAGATGAAACTGCGACTGTCAGGTGCACCACTACCAGAATCCCTGAAGGCGCTGCAGATTCCGCTCGAATCCGCCTATACCGCGCTGCGCATCAATCACAACGAAGAAATTGAACCGATACTTGCCTGCCTGCGCGAATCGGGCTGTGTCGTGGAGGAACTGCAATTGCAGCAGGCCGATCTGGAAGATGTCTTCCTGCAAATTATGGATGGGGTACAGCAATGATCGGCTTTCAAACCCTGTTCTATAAAGAGATCCTGCGTTTCTGGAAAGTTGCCACGCAAACCATTACCGCACCGATTCTGACTGCGTTGCTCTATCTGTTGATTTTTGGCCATGTGCTGGATCGCCATGTGCAGGTGTATGCCGGCGTGCAATATACCGCGTTCCTGATTCCCGGCCTGGTCATGATGAGCGTGCTGCAGAATGCCTTTGCCAATTCCTCTTCTTCATTGATGCAGTCGAAAATCACCGGCAATCTGGTGTTTATTCTGCTTCCGCCGCTTTCCTACTGGGAACTGTTTGGTGCCTATGTGCTGGCTGCCATCGTGCGCGGTCTGGTTGTTGGTCTGGGGGTGTTCATTTTCACGGCCTGGTTTGCCGATCTGTCGTTTCAGGCACCGGTCTGGATTATTCTTTTTGCTTTGCTTGGGGCCGCCATTCTGGGTACCATGGGACTGATAGCCGGAATCTGGGCAGAAAAATTTGATCAGCTTGCTGCGTTCCAGAATTTTCTGATCATGCCGGCCACGTTCTTATCGGGCGTGTTTTATTCGATTCATTCGTTGCCGCCGATGTGGTTAACGGTGTCGCGCTTTAATCCGTTTTTCTATATGATTGACGGCTTTCGTTACGGTTTTTTTGGGCAGTCCGATGTCAGTCCGCTGCACAGCCTGCTCGTGGTTCTGACATTCTTCCTGGCGCTGGCCGGGATTGCATTAACGATGTTAAAACGCGGTTATAAATTGCGGGGCTGAAAAACCAAAGTCCCGTGTCAGCATTTTTGTGAAGTAAAAAGGAACGACAGTGTTACCCACTCCAGAACAAATCAAGAATTACATCGCGGCAGGAATGCAGTGCACCCATCTTTCGGTTGAAGGCGATGGTCAGCATTTTCAGGCCACGATCGTCTCACCGGCCTTTGCCGGCAAGCGCCTGATCCAGCGCCATCAGCTGGTGTATGCCGTGCTGGGCGACCGGATGCGTGAAGAAATTCATGCACTGTCGATGAAAACACTCACACCCGAAGAATTTAATGGATAAATTACTGATAACGGGCGGCACGCGCCTGACTGGCGACGTCATGATTTCCGGCGCCAAAAATGCCGCACTGCCAATTTTATGCGCCGGCCTGCTGACAGCTGATGATGTTTACCTGACCAATCTGCCGCTGCTCAAAGATGTCAGCACGATGGAAAAGCTGCTCAGTCAAATGGGCTTGCGCGTTGATATTTCCGGCAGCGATGTCACTCTCAACGGCGCCCACATCAGCAATCTGGAAGCGCCGTACGACATGGTCAAAACCATGCGTGCCTCGATTCTGGCGCTCGGGCCTCTGGTGGCGCGGTTTGGTGAAGCCAAGGTATCGCTGCCGGGCGGTTGCGCCATCGGTGCGCGTCCGGTAGATCAGCATATCAAGGGCCTGCAGGCCATGGGTGCCGAAATCAGCATCGAGGCCGGCTACATTCATGCCAGGGCAAAAAAACTCAAAGGTACGCGCATCGTCACTGACATGATCACCGTGACCGGTACTGAAAATCTGCTGATGGCCGCCACACTGGCCGAAGGCGAAACCATACTGGAAAACGCCGCCTGTGAACCTGAAGTGGTGGATCTGGCCAATCTGCTGGTGGCCATGGGTGCGCAAATTGGTGGTATCGGAACGTCACGCCTGATCATTCAGGGAGTGGACAAACTGCACGGTGCAACCCACGCCATCATTTCCGACCGGGTTGAAGCCGCTACTTTCCTGTGCGCAGTGGCTGCCACCGGTGGCGACGTTACCCTGAAAAATACCCGGGTTGACATTCTTGATGTGGCGCTCGACAAGCTGCGCGAAGCCGGCGCGATTCTGACAACCGGATCCGACACAATACGCATCCAGATGGCAGCCCGCCCCAAGTCCGTCAGTTTCCGCACCACTGAATATCCCGGTTTTCCTACCGACATGCAGGCCCAGTTCATGGCTATGAACTGTATCGCGCAAGGCACCAGCCAGGTCACGGAAACCATTTTTGAAAACCGCTTCATGCACGTCCAGGAACTTAATCGCCTCGGAGCTTCAATTGAAATCGAAGGGCATACTGCCATCGTGCGCGGTGTCGACCGACTGGTTGGCGCGCCGGTGATGGCAACGGATCTGCGTGCTTCGGCCAGTCTGGTGATTGCGGCCATGGCGGCCGAAGGTGAGACCCTGATTGACCGCATTTATCATCTGGATCGTGGTTACGACCGCATGGAAGTCAAACTGTCTGCGCTGGGTGCCAATATCAAACGGGTATCGTAATTAATATGACTGCACAACTGACACTGGCCTTGTCCAAAGGCCGCATCTTCGACGATACCCTGCCCCTGCTGGAAGCGGCGGGCATACGTGTGCTGGAAGATCCGCAAACCTCGCGCAAGCTGATTCTGCCGACTTCGCACCCTGACCTGCGTGTGATTATCGTGCGCGCGTCGGACGTGCCAACTTACGTGCAGTACGGCGCAGCTGATTTCGGCGTGGCCGGCAAGGATGTCTTGATCGAACATGGCGGTGAAGGACTGTATCAGCCGGTTGATCTGCAGATCGCCATGTGCCGCATGTCGGTGGCGGTGGCAGAAGGTTTTGATTATGCCAGTGCGGTGCGGCAGGGGGCGCGATTGCGCGTGGCCACCAAATATACCCAGATTGCCCGCAATCATTTTGCTGCCAAGGGTGTGCACGTCGATCTGATCAAGCTGTACGGTTCCATGGAACTGGCTCCGCTGGTCGGGCTGTCGGATGCGATCGTCGATCTGGTCAGTACCGGCAACACCCTGCGCGCCAATCATCTGGTTGAAGTTGAACACATTATGGATATTTCGTCGCGCCTGATTGTGAATCAGGCCGCATTGAAACTGAAACGCGAATTGCTGCAACCGATACTGGCCGCATTTGAACTCGCCTCTGGAAAGTCGGTCACGCTTTAAATTTTCCCTCACAATTTCTCTTGAACTGAAAAGTATTTCTCATGTCTGCACTCCACATCGCCAGGTTGAATTCCACCGACGCCGATTTTCAGGAAAAACTGTCCGTACTGCTGGCGTTTGAAGCCAGTCAGGATGATGCCATTGATCAAGCTGTCGTCCAGATTCTGGCTGCCGTGAAACAGCATGGCGACAGCGCAGTGCTGGAGGCCACCAACCGGTTTGACCGATTGCAGGCCGGCCACATGTCCGAACTGGAAATTCCGCAACAGCAGTGGCAGGACGCACTGCACTCACTGAATCCCGAACGGCGCAGCGCACTGGAAAGTGCCGCGCAGCGCGTGCGTGCCTATCACCAGATTCAGAAACAGTCCTGCGGTTCGGAAGGGTTCAGTTATACCGAGGCCGACGGAACGGTGCTGGGGCAAAAAGTCACGCCATTGGACCGGGTCGGTATTTATGTCCCTGGTGGCAAGGCGGCCTATCCCTCGTCAGTTTTGATGAATGCGATTCCAGCCAAGGTGGCCGGTGTTGCCGAGGTGGTGATGGTTGTGCCGACACCGGACGGCGTGAAAAATCCGCTGGTGCTGGCCGCTGCCTTTCTCTCAGGGGTCGACCGGATTTTCACAATCGGCGGGGCGCAGGCAGTCGCAGCGCTGGCCTACGGCACGCAAACCATACCGCCGGTCGATAAAATTGTGGGGCCGGGCAATGCCTACGTGGCCGCTGCCAAGCGCCGGGTGTTTGGCACGGTCGGTATCGACATGATCGCCGGACCTTCCGAGATTCTGGTGCTGTGCGACGGTACGACCGATCCCGACTGGGTTGCAATGGATCTGTTTTCACAGGCTGAGCATGATGAACTGGCCCAGTCGATTCTGCTGTGTCCGGACCAGTCCTATATCAACCGGGTGCAGGCATCGATAGAGCGCATGATAGATGACATGCCACGTCACGCCATTATCCGCACGTCGCTGACCAATCGTGGCGCACTGATCAAGGTGCGCGATATGGAACAAGCCTGCAGTATCGCAAACAGTATCGCCGCCGAACATGTGGAAATTTCTGCTCTTGAGCCACAGAAGTGGGCTGCACAGGTCCGGCACGGCGGCGCACTGTTTCTGGGACGGTATTCGTCGGAAGCGCTGGGTGACTATTGTGCCGGACCGAACCATGTGCTGCCAACCTCGCGCACGGCGCGCTTTTCCTCACCGCTGGGCGTGTACGATTTCCAGAAGCGCAGCAGCGTGATCTGCGTGAGTCAGGCCGGCGCGCAGACGCTGGGCAAAATTGCTGCCGAACTGGCTTATGGCGAAGGCCTGCAGGCCCACGCACGATCGGCTGAATTGCGTATCGATTCCAACCCGACCAACAAGGATGAATGATGAATCTGATTCAAAAACTGATCAGACCTGACGTGCTGGCCCAGACCGCCTACCATGTGCCGGATTCAAAAAACATGCTGAAACTGGATGCAATGGAAAATCCCTATCCATTGCCAGACGCGCTCAGAGCCGCATTGGCCGAACATCTTTCCCATGTCGCGTTGAACCGGTATCCGGTGCCCGACTATCTGAAGCTCAAACAGAAAATCTGCCGCGAGTTTGGCGTGCCGAACGGGTTTGATGTTGTGCTTGGCAATGGGTCCGACGAGTTGATCAGCATGCTGTCGGTGGCGTGCGCGAAACCGGGAGCCAAAGTCATCGCGCCGATTCCGACGTTTGTGATGTACGCCGTGTCGGCGCAACTGGCCGGACTGGAATTTGTCGGTGTACCGCTGCGGCCTGACTTCACTCTGGACCTGCCGGCGTTGCTGGCGGCCATCCGTGAACATCGCCCGGCGTTGTTATATCTGGCCAATCCGAATAACCCGACCGGTGGCTGGTATCAGCAGAGCGATCTGATTGAGTTAATTCAGGCCATGTCCGACATTGGTCTGGTGGTGGTTGATGAAGCCTATCAACCCTTCGCACCCGGCAGCATGATGGCGCGCCTGCCCGAATTCGACAACCTGATCGTCATGCGTACCGTGTCCAAACTCGGCTGGGCCGGTCTGCGACTGGGTTATATGTCCGCTTCTGGCGCACTGTTGGCTGAAATCGAAAAAGTCCGCCCCCCCTACAATATCAATGTCCTGACCGCAGCGGCAGCTGAATTTCTGCTCGACCATATGCCGGTGTTTGCAGAGCAGGCCAGACAGATACGCGACCAGCGTGCGTCGTTGTGCGCCGCTCTTGGCCAAATCGAGGGCGTGCAGGTCTTTCCCTCGATGGCTAATTTTGTATTGATTCGTGTACCAAATTCCGAACAAATATTTAATAAACTGCTCGAACATAAAATTTTAGTCAAAAACGTTGGTAAAATGCACAGTCTGCTCAGTGGCTGTCTGCGTATTACGGTCAGCACGCCACAAGAGAATTTGCTGCTCCAAAGAGCCCTGTCCGATGCATTAATATAGTCCCTCCTTCTTTTGGATTTTTAGCCCACTTAAAACTCGAAGCCTATGTCTGCTCAAATTGTTCCAGCGGCCCGCCGTGCCGAAGTTATCCGCAATACCAACGAAACCCAGATTCGTGTGGCCATCAATCTGGACGGGTCCGGTCAGCAAAAGCTGCACACCGGCGTTGCATTTCTGGATCACATGCTCGATCAGGTGGCGCGACACGGCTTGTTTGATCTGGACATCGAAGCCAAGGGTGACCTGCATATCGATGCGCACCACACCGTCGAGGATGTGGGTATCACATTGGGGCAGGCGTTTGCCAAGGCGCTGGCCAGCAAGTCCGGCATCCGCCGTTATGGTCATGCCTATGTGCCGCTCGATGAAGCGCTGTCTCGCGTCGTGCTGGATTGTTCGGGACGTCCCGGGCTGGAATTTCATGTTCCCTTCAAACGCGCCATGATCGGTGAATTTGATGTGGACCTGACTCACGAATTCTTTCAGGGCTTTGTGAATCATGCACTGGTGAGTCTGCATATCGACAATCTGCGCGGAGACAATGCCCATCATCAGTGTGAAACCGTGTTCAAAGCCTTTGGCCGCGCCCTGCGCATGGCGGTGGAACTTGATCCCCGTTCGGCCGGCATGATTCCTTCCACCAAGGGGTCGCTGTAGTCATGAACAAAATCGTTGTGGTGGACTATGGAATGGGTAATCTGCGTTCTGTAGCACAGGCGCTGCGTGCTGCAGCTCCGCAAGCCGAGGTGAAAATTTCAGGTCTGGTGGCTGATATCGAAGCGGCCGACCGGCTGGTTCTGCCCGGTCAGGGTGCCATGCCCGACTGCATGTCCTGTCTGTTTGATTCCGGTTTGCATCAGGCCCTGCTGGAAGCCGCGCGCAGCAAGCCCCTGTTCGGTGTATGTGTGGGCGAGCAGATGCTGTTTGACTGGAGCGCTGAAGGCCAGACCAAAGGACTGGGTTTGCTGCCAGGCAAAGTTGTACGCTTTGATCTGGCCGGCCAGCTGCAGGAAGATGGTTCTCGCTATAAAGTGCCGCAGATGGGATGGAATCGGGTTGAGCAGGATGTGCAGGGTGATGCGCTGCATCGTCATGCGCTGTGGGCCGGCATACCGGACCACAGCTATTTCTATTTTGTACACAGTTACTATGCACAACCTGAAAATAGCCTGCATGTGGCTGGCCGTACCGAGTACGGAGAACCGTTTGCAAGCGCAGTCGCTCGTGATAATATTTTCGCTACTCAGTTCCATCCGGAAAAAAGCGCGGCAATGGGTTTGCAGCTGTATAGAAATTTTGCCCAATGGAATCCTTAACAGATGTTCAAAAACAGGCTATAACTAAAGTTACTCAAGTCCCGGCGACTTGTTCATTACCATCAACTTCATCACTAACCACTCATACATGCCATGCTGCTCATCCCTGCTATCGACTTAAAAGACGGTCATTGTGTTCGTTTGAAACAAGGTGATATGAATCAATCCACGGTGTTCTCGGAAGATCCGGCCGAGATGGCGTTGCACTGGCTCAAGCAGGGCGCACGACGCCTGCATCTGGTGGACCTGAACGGCGCCTTTGCCGGCAAGCCGAAAAATGAATCCGCTGTGCGGTCCATCATTAAAACCGTGCAGAAATATGCCGAAGACAATGAGCTGGAAGAAATCCCGATTCAGCTCGGCGGTGGGATCCGTGATCTCGATACCATCGACCGTTATCTCAATAACGGCTTAAGCTACATCATCATCGGCACGGCCGCCGTAAAAAGCCCGGGTTTTCTGCACGATGCCTGCAGCGCCTTTCCCGGCCAGGTGATCGTCGGACTGGATGCCAAAGAAGGCAAGGTTGCCACTGATGGCTGGAGCAAGCTGTCCGGTCACGAAGTCATTGATCTGGCCAAGAAATTTGAAGGTTATGGGGTCGAAGCGATTGTGTATACCGATATTGGCCGCGACGGCATGATGGGCGGTGTCAACATCGAAGCCACTGTCAAGCTGGCACGTGCGGTCAGCATTCCAATCATTGCCTCGGGCGGGGTGCATGTGCTGGCTGACGTCGAAGCCCTGTGCGCGGTGCAGGATGAAGGTATCGAAGCCGTGATTTGCGGACGCTCCATTTACGAAGGCACGCTCGATCTGGCCCAGGCGCAGGATCGCGCCGACGAATTGAGCGAGATAGGATGACTCTGGCCAAACGCATCATTCCCTGCCTGGATGTCACGGCAGGACGGGTAGTCAAAGGAATTAACTTTACCGAATTGCGCGATGCCGGTGATCCGGTTGAAATTGCCAGACGCTACGATGAACAGGGTGCTGATGAAATCACGTTTCTGGATATCACCGCCAGTTCCGACGACCGCGATCTGATTTTGCCGATCATCGAGGCCGTCGCTTCCCAGGTGTTTATTCCGCTCACCGTAGGCGGTGGTGTGCGGGTGGTGGAAGATGTGCGCCGACTGCTCAACGCCGGCGCGGACAAGGTGAGCATGAATACCTCGGCGGTGACGAACCCGCAACTGGTCGCTGATGCCGCACACAAATACGGCTCGCAGTGCATCGTGGTTGCCATTGATGCCAAGCAGGTAGCCCCCGATGTCTGGCACGTCTACACGCACGGCGGCCGCACCGAAACCGGCCTGGATGTGGTTGAGTGGGCACGCCGGCTGGAGCAGCTTGGCGCAGGCGAAATTTTGCTGACCAGCATGAACCGGGATGGCACGAAATCCGGTTTTGATCTGGCCTTGACGCGCGCGGTGTCGGATGCAGTCAATATCCCGGTGATTGCCTCGGGTGGTGTGGGCAGTCTGCAGGATCTGGCTGACGGCATTCAGAAGGGACATGCCGATGCGGTGCTGGCGGCGAGTATTTTTCACTATGGTCAGCACACTGTTCAGGAAGCAAAGCAATTTATGGCATCACGCGGTATTCCGGTAAGGTTGGCGTAACGATGAAAAACGCAAGCAAATGGTTAAACAAGGTTCAGTGGAATGAACACGGGCTCGTGCCGGTGATCGCCCAGCAGGCTGTCAGCAACGATGTGCTGATGTTCGCCTGGATGAATCGCGAAGCACTCGAGCGCACCGTGGATCTGGGTGAAGCCGTGTACTGGAGTCGCTCGCGCAAGAAATTGTGGCATAAGGGTGAAGAATCGGGCCATATTCAGAAAGTGCTGGAAATCCGTCTGGATTGTGATTCTGATGTCATCCTGCTCAAGGTGGAGCAGGTTGACGATATTGCCTGCCACACCGGACGGCATTCGTGCTTTTTTCAACAACTCAATACCGATGAAGCCGAATGGCAGGTCGTTGATCCGGTATTGAAAGAACCCCATGAACACACCAGTTAAAATTCTATGAGCGATACACTGCAACGGTTGGCCGATGTCATCGAGTCACGCAAACTGAGTCGCGGCGGCGATCCGGAAAAATCCTATGTCTCGCGCCTGTTTGCCAAAGGCGACGATGCGATACTGAAAAAAATCGGCGAAGAAGCGACCGAAACCGTGATGGCCGCCAAGGATGCGCGGGTCAGCGGTGATACCACCGGTCTGGTTTATGAATGCGCCGATCTGTGGTTTCATTCACTGATCATGCTCGCACAGTTTGAGATCTCGCCGCAGGCCGTGCTCGATGAGCTCACGCGCCGTCAGGGCATATCCGGGATAGAAGAAAAAGCAGCACGCAAGGATGTCTTGCGTGACCAACTGGAGAAATGAAACATGGATAACTGCCTGTTTTGCAAGATTGTCAGTGGTGATATCCCTTCCGAGAAAGTTTTTGAAAATGACGAGTTGCTGGTTTTCAGGGATATTTTTCCGGCAGCACCGGTACATTTGCTGATTATTCCGAAACGCCATATCGATACTTTGTCAGATTGTAATGGCAGCGATACCGCATTACTGGGTAGAATGCTGGCTTTGGTGCCGGTGCTGGCAGAACAGCAAGAAATTCATGTCAGGCACGATGCGGCAGGCAACCAGTATGGCGGTTACAAGACCCTGATCAATTCAGGGCCGGATGGCGGGCAGGAGGTGTATCATCTGCACATCCACGTAATCGGTGGTCCAAGACCCTGGAATGGGAAGAACGTGTGAGATCAAAGACAGAAAATAGGGAGTCGTGATGGGTTCATTCAGTATTTGGCACTGGCTAATCGTTTTGGTGATTGTGATGCTGGTCTTTGGTACCAAAAAACTGGGCAATATCGGTGAAGACCTGGGCAAAGCTGTCAAGGGTTTCAAAGACGGTATGAAGGGTGAAGAAGAAAAAAAACCGGCCGCTCAGGTTGCAGACAGCAGCACAGTCGACGTTGACGCCAAAGAGAAGAAATAGTGTTTATTCAAATGAATCGCCATGATTGATCTCGGTTTAGCCAAACTGGCGATGATAGGGGCGGTGGCGTTAATCGTCATTGGCCCGGAGAAGCTTCCCAAAGTTGCACGGATGGCCGGCACGCTGTTGGGCCGCGCGCAGAGGTACATGAATCAGGTCAAGGCTGAAGTCAGCCGTGAAATGGAAATGGACGAGCTGCGCAAGGTGCAAAAGGACATGGAAGAGGCCGCCGCGGAACTGAAATCCACAGTTGCAAAAGAAATGTCCAGTGTTGAACAGGAAGTCAATTCAATCTGGCAGCACCCGCCTGACCAACCGTTGCCTGAGCAGGCCGGTATCGCGCGTAAAGCGCGTGAATTCCGCCGCAAAAAACTGGTGCGCAATTCAGCTCTGCCGGGTTGGTACAGGCAACAGCAGGGCGGCAAATCCAGATTGTTGTCGGCCGCTGCCCGTGTGGCCAAATATCGGCCCAAGTCGGTATCCAACTAAAGTGATTTATGCCTGATCCGTCCGAAAACGACAATTTAACCAGTTTTATCTCCCACCTCATTGAATTGCGCGACCGGCTGGTTCGTATTGCCATCGTTGTGATTCTGGTGTTCTTGGCACTCATGCCGTTTGCCGCGCAAATATTTGATTTTCTGGCCGCCCCAATGATGCAGGCTTTGCCGGCCGGCGCGCACATGATTGCCACCGGGGTTGTCACCCCGTTTCTGATTCCGGTAAAAATCACGCTGGTACTGGCGTTGCTGGTATCGCTGCCATGGGTGCTGTATCAGATCTGGGCCTTTATTGCGCCGGGTCTGTACGCGCATGAAAAAAAACTGATTGCGCCGCTCGTCATTTCGTCTTCGGCGCTGTTTATGGCCGGCGTGGCGTTTTGTTACTACTTCGTGTTTCGCGTGGTGTTTGCGTTTGTGAACCAGTTCGCACCGAAATCCATTTCCGTGGCGCCCGATATTGAAAGCTATCTGGATTTTGTTCTGACCATGTTTCTGGCCTTTGGTGTCACGTTTGAGGTGCCGATTATCGTGATCGTGCTGGTCAGAATGGGGTTTGTCACCGTTGAAAAACTCAGGGCAGTGCGGCCCTACGTGATTGTGGGCGCCTTTGTGGTCGCCGCAGTTGTCACGCCGCCAGACGTGACCAGTCAGCTACTGCTGGCCGTGCCCATGTGCCTGCTGTTTGAAATTGGACTGTTCATCGCACCGTGGTTCAAAAAAGTTACCTCAGAACCTGTGCCTGACGTCAAATAAAATTGTCTGGCACCGGTCTTCAAATTTAACGCGCCTGCCGCAGCCAGCACACCAGCGGGTAGGCATCTTTGAAATTGCTGACCAGCGTTTTCAAGACCATCTCCGATTGCTGTGACGCTTTGAACTGCTTCATTGACAGCTGATTCCACACCATGTGATGTTTGAGTTTGATCAGCTCGATCTGTGGATGCTCAGCATCAAATCCTTTGGGCGGACGTTGCAGTTTGTCGTCATCGTGCTGATTGCCGAACGTCTGCTGCATTTTTTTGCTTTTCAAAATTTTCGCCAGCGCTGCGCCATCAGATGCAATGGCCATGCGAATCTGTTTGAGCCGGTCCGCTGGCGGCATGTATTCACCCACTGCAAAATACAGGTCCCCGTGGGCATCCATATGGAAGTAGTACGCCGGACCGCCGCCCTGACTCGGCTTTCTCAGATTGCCGGCCACAATCGCTGCCGAAAACTGGGTTTTGTATGGACTTTTGTTTTTGGCGAAACGGATGTCGCGATTGATACGAAACAGTGCTTTCTTGGGCTCGCACCCCAGTATCAGCGGATCAAACTTGCTGATCTGGGTAATCAGGTCTGTCACCAGTGCCAGAAATTCTTCGCGCAAAATATCGTAACGTGGTTTGTTCATGACAAACCAGGCGCGGTTATTGTTATCGGTCAGCTCGGCCAGATAATTCGTCAGGTCTTGGATGTGCATTATTGTGGTCCGTCTTCTTCGTCGTCACTGGGCATGTTTTTCGGTTGCGCACGTGTGCCGATCATCACCTGCAGCGTAATGGGTTTGCCCTTCCTTAAAAAGGTCAGGCGTGCCGCTTTGTCGGGAGGTAATTGCGCAATCAGGTTCATCATGGCGACCCGGTCGGTGACTTTGCTGTCATTGACCTGAATCAGGATGTCACCCGGTCTGACACCCGCCTTGTCTGCCGGTCCGCCGCGAATCACCCCGGCAATCAGTGTGCCTTCATTTTCCTTGACGCCGAAATTTTCCGCCAGGTCCGGCGTCATTTCCTGCGGTTCAACACCGATCCAGCCGCGAATCACGTGGCCATTTGCAATGATGCCGTCCATCACCGATTTCACCGTGCTCACAGGAATGGCAAAGCCGATACCCACCGAGCCACCGTTCTGGGAAAAAATGGCACTGTTGATGCCAATTAAATTGCCATTGGTGTCGATCAGTGCCCCGCCCGAATTACCGGGATTGATGGCGGCATCGGTCTGAATGAAATTTTCGAAGGCATTGATGTCGAGGTGATTGCGGCCCAGCGCCGAAATAATACCCATGGTGATGGTTTGCCCGACACCAAACGGATTGCCGATCGCCAGTACCACGTCACCCACGCCGGTATTTTCGATGTGGCCCAGCGTAATGGCCGGCAGATTGGGTAAATCGATTTTCAGCAGTGCCAGATCAGTTTCCGGATCGGTGCCAACGACTTTGGCCAGGGCTTTGCGGCCATCGGACAACACCACGGCAATTTCATCCGCCGAATTGACCACGTGATTGTTGGTAATGATGTAGCCGGCGGTACTGACAATCACGCCCGAACCCAGACTCGACTGTTTTTGCGGGCGCGGATCAGGCTGTTTGCCAAAAAAACGGCGGAACAGCGGATCGTTGAAAAATGGATTGGTACTTTGTTTGATTTCCTTGGTGGTAAAAATATTCACCACCGAAGGCATGGCCACCTTGGCCGCTTCGCGATAACTGCCCGGCGCTTCGTTGATTGGAACAGTGGTCAGATGGGCACCCTTGAATGAACCCGGAAATTTGTTGATCCACTCGGGTTTCAAGGTGTTTACAATGAGCAGGGTCGCCAGGCAGACCGTTGCGGCCTGAGCAAAGAGTAGCCAGAGTCGTCGCATAAATAATCTAAGTTGAAAGGTCAATGAAAAAAATGAATAAGATCAGCCAAAAAGTGAATCAGGTAAATAGAGGCGAACTGGAACAATTTCTAGCCGATGCACTGCAAATTTCTAAAATAAATGATTATTGTCCAAATGGTCTGCAGGTGGAAGGTATTGAGCAAATAAAAGTGGTTGTCAGTGGCGTAACTGCAAGTCTGGCCTTGATTGAGGCCGCCATCGAACTCAGGGCCGATGCGATCCTGGTGCATCATGGCTATTTCTGGCGCGGCGAGAATCCCTGTCTGACCGGGCAAAAGTTCAAACGGATCAAAAAATTAATCGAGCACGACATCAACCTGTATGCCTATCACCTGCCGCTCGACCTGCATCCCGAATTGGGCAATAACGCGCAGTTGGCCAACGTGCTGGAATTGAACTGTGAAGGCAAATTTGCAGAGCAGGGACTGGGGTGCTATGGCACTGCAATCAACCTCAATCTGCGTACCGTTGGTGATTTGCGCGACTGGGTGGCACTGAAACTGGGGCGCACGCCGTTATTGATCGGCTCACCCGAGGAGCCACTGGCACGCATTGCCTGGTGTACGGGTGCAGCCCAGAATTTTCTGGGTGATGCCATACAGGCCGGTGCGTCGGTATATCTGTCGGGTGAAATATCCGAACCGACCGTGCATCTGGCGCGCGAGTCAGGCGTGGCTTATCTGGCCTGCGGACATCACGCCACCGAACGCTATGGCATTCACGCACTGGGTCAGGCAGTGGCCCATCAATTCGGCATCATTCACCATTTTGTGGATGTGCCCAACCCGGTGTGATTACTTCTTCAGAGAATCGCGAATTTCACGCAGCAGCAGTACCTCTTCCGGGGTAGGTGGCGGTTCTGCCGGTGCAGCTTCCGCTTCGGCTTTTTTTCTGGCGATATTGACCAGTTTGACCATCTGAAAAATGATGAACGCCAGGATCAGAAAATTCAGAATAATCGTCAGAAAATTGCCATAGGCAAAAACGGCGCCCAATTTTTTGGCTTCCACCAGGGTCAGTGAAGTGTCTTGATGATTCAGCGGCAGGTAGTAATTGGCGAAATCCAGCCCGCCCACAAATTTGCCGACGACCGGCATGATCATATCCTGCACCAGAGAATCGACTATCTTGCTAAACGCTGCCCCGACAATCACACCCACTGCCAGATCGACAACATTGCCCCGTGTAATAAACGATTTAAATTCTTGCATCATCGCCATGCTAACTCCTTAGATTGGTTGAAAACGGATTGGACCAGCTTTTTGCCTGACTGACTATTATTTTTTCAAATCGACATTAAGGTAAGAAAAGTTGCCTTAAATTTAATTTAATATTAATAATATTTGCTTATTTTCACCTAAAAACCGATTTTGATTGCATCTATCTCAAGGTTTTTCTTTAATTCGTGCTCTGGCTCAATTATAATTTCGGGTTGCTGCAACTTGTAAATAGGACTTACCCAAAATCGTATCGTATTGTATTTATGAAATAAATATTGATGCGTTTTTGTGTAAGTCCTATAAATATATAGCACTGCTGGATAAGCCAGAATTAGACAGATCATTTTATTAACAAATCAGTTTTGACGAATGGGGTTGGTATGGGTAACGAAAAGCAGGTCGATTCCGGCCGTCGCGGATTGCTCGTCGCAACGTGCGCGGCGGGTGGTGTTGTGGGCTTGTCTGCAACGGGAGCATTTGTAAGTACATTTCAGCCATCGGAACGCGCCAAGGCAGCAGGAGCACCGGTGGAAGTGGATATTTCCACTCTGAAACCAGGCGACATGACGACAGCTGAATGGCGCGGCAAACCGGTCTGGATTCTGAAGCGCACACCGGAAATGATGGCGTCGCTCAATGCAACCCAGTCTGAGGTGGCCGATCCGGATTCAACCAAACCGTACACCATGCCCCTGCCGGACTATTGCGAAAAGCAAAGCCGCTCGCGCAAGGAACACGAAGATATACTCATTGCAGTCGGTATCTGTTCCCATCTGGGCTGTTCGCCAAGCAAAAAATTTACACCAGGCGCACAACCTTCGCTGCCAGACAACTGGGCCGGCGGTTTCCTGTGCCCATGCCACGGTTCCACCTTTGACCTGTCGGGTCGGGTATTCAAAAACAAACCTGCACCGCAAAATCTGGACGTTCCACGTCACATGTACCTTTCCGATACGAAGATCGTCATCGGCAAAGATGAGAAAGGTGAGGCTTAATCATGGCATTTGTTGAGAAAAAACTCCCGGCCGACGCCCCTGTCATCGATAAGGCCCTGAACTGGGTTGATGCACGCTTTCCATTAACCAAATTATGGAATGATCAGTGGGGTCAGTACTACGCGCCTAAAAACTTCAACTTCTGGTATATCTTCGGTTCACTGGCCATGCTGGTGCTGGTTATCCAGATCGTTACCGGCATTTTCCTGGTCATGCACTACAAACCAGATGGCGGCATGGCCTTTGCGTCAGTTGAATACATCATGCGCGAAGTGCCATGGGGCTGGCTGGTGCGTTACATGCACTCCACCGGTGCCTCGGCGTTCTTCATCATTATTTACCTGCACATGGCACGCGCCCTGATGTACGGTTCTTATCGCAAGCCGCGTGAACTGGTCTGGCTGTTCGGTTTTGCCATTTTCCTGTGCCTGATGGCCGAAGCGTTTTTCGGTTACCTGCTGCCATGGGGTCAAATGTCGTACTGGGGCGCTCAGGTTATTGTCAACCTGTTTGGTGCCATTCCTGTTATCGGCCCAGATCTGTCGTTGTGGATTCGCGGTGACTACGTTGTATCTGACGCCACACTGAACCGTTTCTTCTCCTTCCACGTGATTGCCATTCCACTGGTGCTGTTGGGCCTGGTGGTAGCGCATCTGATCGCGTTGCATGAAGTGGGTTCAAACAATCCTGACGGTATTGAAATCAAGGACAACCTCGATGCCGATGGCCATCCGGTAGATGGTGTTCCATCGCATCCGTATTACACCTTCCACGATATTTTCGGCGTGACCGTGTTCCTGGTGTTGTTTACTGCGGTCGTGTTCTTTGCCCCTGAAATGGGTGGTTATTTCCTGGAAGCCAACAACTTCGTTCCGGCCGATTCTCTGAAAACACCGCTGCACATTGCGCCGACCTGGTATTTCACACCGTTCTATTCGATCCTGCGTGCGACTACCAGTGATTTCCTGTACATCGTACAAGGCGGTATCGCAGCGTATGTGGTTCTGATTTACCTGAAGTCATCCCTGCCGTCTCTGATCAAGGCAGTCATTGCCGCGATTGGTCTGGTGATGATCGTCGGTATGCTGCCTTTCGGGCTGGATGCCAAATTCTGGGGCGTGGTTCTGTTCGGTTCCTCGGTCATGATTCTGGCCGGCATGCCGTGGCTGGATCAGTCACCGGTCAAATCGATACGCTATCGTCCGAACTGGCACAAGACTGTCATGATCATTTTCGGTATTGCGTTTGTGACGCTGGGTTACCTGGGTGTTGAACCACCTTCGCCAATCCGCAATCTGGTTTCTCAGGTATGTGCCGTACTGTATTTCGCTTTCTTCCTGTTAATGCCTTGGTGGAGTGCGATGGGTACTTTTAAACCGGTGCCTAAGCGCGTTACTTTCAAGCCTCACTAGTATCCAAAGGGACAGAAGATATGAAATTCATTAAAAAAATGATCGCCACCCTGGTTTTACTGCCAGCTTTGGCACTTGCCGGTGAGGGCTATCCGCTGGATCACGCACCGGACCGCGCCAATAATATGGCCGCACTGCAAAACGGTGCAAAACTGTTCGTGAACTACTGCCTGAATTGCCATGCAGCAGCATCGATGCGGTACAGCCGTCTGAAAGACATCGGTCTGACCGAAGATCAGATTCGCGGCAACCTGCTGCTGGCCAGCGACAAGGTCGGAGATCTGATGACGACTCGTCTGAGCGTCAAGGATGCCAAGGCCTGGTTTGGTGCCGCACCACCGGATTTATCGGTGATTGCGCGTGCCAAGGCTTCCGAATCTGGTACCGGCCCGGACTGGTTGTATACCTATCTGCGCAGCTACTACAAAGACGATTCACGTCCAACCGGCTGGAACAACATGGTGTTCCCGAACGTCGGCATGCCTCACGCACTGTGGGAACTGCAGGGTGTGCGTGGCGCCGAGTTTGAAGAAGTCGAAGACGAGCATGATCACAGCAAGAAGACGCTTGAATTCAAGAAATTCACCACCATTACTCCAGGTAAATTGACGACAGCCGAATACGATAGTGAAGTTGGTGATCTGGTGGCCTACCTGAACTGGATGGGGGAACCGGAACAGGGTACCCGCAAACGTCTGGGCGTGTGGGTGTTGCTCTGGATGAGTATGCTCAGTCTGCTGGCCTGGCGTCTGAATGCTTCGTACTGGAAAGAAGTGAAATAATTTTTAAGTAATAAAAGGGGTCGCTGCTTCCCGTGACTCCTTTTATATGTTGTACGCTGTTCGTACTTTCAGGGTGGGCCTGCAGAAATAAGGCGTCACCCTATTTGTTTTAAAGGAACTGCAAAAATGATGGTTCTCTATTCAGGTACTACCTGCCCATTTTCACAACGTTGTCGTTTGGTCCTGTTTGAAAAAGGCATGGATTTTGAAATCCGTGACGTGGATTTATTCAACAAGCCGGAAGACATTTCCACCATGAATCCTTACGGTCAGGTGCCGATTCTGGTTGAACGTGATCTGATTCTGTACGAATCAAACATCATCAATGAATATATTGATGAGCGTTTCCCACATCCGCAACTCATGCCGGCCGATCCGCTGATGCGTTCGCGCGCGCGTTTGATGCTGTTCAATTTTGAAAAAGAACTGTTCATCCACGTGCATACGCTGGAAAATGACAAATCAGGCAATAACAGCAAAACGCTGGAAAAAGCCCGTAACGAAATTCGCGATCGCCTGACTACCCTGGCACCGCTGTTTGTGAAAAACAAATACATGCTGGGCGAAGAGTTTTCCATGCTGGACGTGGCCATTGCGCCATTGCTGTGGCGTCTGGATCACTACGGCATTGAAATTTCCAAAACAGCAGCACCGTTAATGAAGTATGCTGAGCGTATCTTTTCCCGCCCAGCCTACATTGAAGCATTGACACCGTCGGAAAAAGTAATGCGTCGTTGATAGTGCAGATTAACAGCCCAGTTATGGCAATCCGGTCTGACCGGATTGCCAGTCAAGTGAATAAATTATGTCGGATACCTCTACCAAACCTTATCTGATTCGTGCGCTGTACGAGTGGTGCACAGATAACGGTTACACCCCCCACATTGCAGTCAAGGTCTTTGCCGGCGTGCGCGTGCCCATGGAATTTGTACGTAACGGCGATATTGTTTTGAATGTCGCCTTTTCGGCAACCAGCGGCCTGACGATGGATAACACGGCGATCGCCTTCAAGGCCCGCTTCGGCGGTGTATCACGCGATATTTACGTTCCCATTCATGCTGTATCAGCGATTTATGCCAGCGAAAATGGTCAGGGCATGGCCTTTGATGTGATCGCCGAACTGGCTGAAAGTGACGATATCAGACCGGCGATACAAGCGGAAAAACCGGCAATTGGCCTGGCTGTGACGAATGAAGAGGGCGGTAAAACGGGTGACGATCCGGATTCAAAAGCACCTCGAAAAAAGCCTAGCTTTACGGTAATAAAATAGGTTAGAATATCGTTCTTTCGAAGTAAGCCGACTTAGCTCATCTGGTAGAGCACCTGACTTGTAATCAGGGGGTGGCGGGTTCAAGTCCTGCAGTCGGCACCAAGTTACTGCCTTTATACGGCAACGCATCACCAGAAGCCCTCCACTCTCATAGTGTGAGGGCTTTTTTATTGCCCGCGGTTGCCCATGATTTATCGGTAACTACCATGCTAAACTGTAGTAACTAACGCAGTAACTCAAATTTTAGGGTTACTAACGCAAATAGTTACTACATTTTCGGTTGTTACCAAGGGGCTTGAAATGGCAATTAATAAACTATCCGATACCACTCTGCGCGCTATAAAAGCAGGAACCACCTCCTATGGCGGTAAAAAACGCTTGGATGATGGTGGTGGCTTATGTTTGCTTTTGGGTATTAAAGGCGGCGGAATGGCATGGCGCTTTAATTACATGTATGAGAGCAAACGTAAAACCATCAGTTTAGGTCTGTACCCAGCAACGTCGCTGGCGCTGGCCAGATTCAAAGCTCAGGAGGCGCGGGAACGTGTCGCTGCAGGGATAGATCCCAGTGCAGCCAGAAAAGCAACCAAAGCGGCACAAATTAACCAGATTGAATCTGAAAAACGTGGAAAAGCCGGGCTGCCTGGAGTCGGGTCTTTTGAGTTTGTGGCTCGACAATGGTATGACGCTCGGTCTGATCAATGGTCGGAGCGGCATAAAACGAGGACATTAACTCATCTGGAAAAGGACTTATTTTCGTGGATAGGCAAAATTGCCATGGCTGAAATTAAAGCACCAGCTTTGCTTGAGTGCTTGCGCCGGGTTGAATCCAGAAAAAATAAACAGGGCAATTTCATTACAGAGTCGGCTAACCGGGTACGCGCCCAATGTGGTGAAATTTGGCGATATGCCGTGGCTAATGGTTACGCTGAACGTGACATAGCCGCAGACTTGCGTGGGGCGCTTAAGCCGCATGTTGCGTCGAATTTCTCACACATTACAGATCCCAAAAAGTTAGGCCAACTTTTACGTGATATCGAAGGATATGCTGGAACGCCAATGGTGAAAGCAGCATTACGCATGCTCCCACTGGTATTTACTCGGCCAGGCGAGTTTCGCAAAGCCAAATGGTCAGAGATCGATTTTGAAAGCAAACAATGGTGTTATGTTGCCACCAAAACAGATGCTGAACATATCGTGCCATTATCCAACCAGGTACTTCAACAATTACGTGACCTTCAACCTTTTACCGGTAACGGTGAGTATGTTTTTGGAGTTCGGGCTGGGTTAAGGCCTTTATCGGAAAATACCATTAATCAGGCACTTAAAGGCATGGGTTATGGGAGCGACATAATCTCTCCCCATGGTTTTCGGCATACTGCGGCAACCATGCTGGCGGAACGCGGCTGGAACACTGAAGCCATTGACCGGCAGTTGGCACACAAAGCTTCGGGGGTAAAAGGCGTTTATCAGAAAGCGCAATTCTTGGAGGAGCGCACCCGTATGATGCAAGCATGGGCAGATTTTGCTGACAGCATACGGGCTGGTGCACAGGTAGTCCCTATTAAAGCGGCATAACTAGTCTAACAGTGCCAGTTGGCACTGAGACGGATCAAAGAAATTTGCTCTGAGGAATTTACGTGAACTCCGAATTCAGAAGTATTACGGAACGTAGTCAATATTTAGCGCGCCCCTTACACACCAGCACACCGTTAATCGACATGACTTTCTCATTAATTTATATTGTTGCTGGCTGAAAATACCTCTTCCAATGTGAGGTTGTCCTTTAACAGTACACGAAGCGACTCCCGAGCTTGTTTTAGTAATAATTGTTGGTGTGAGATCATGGAAGTCAATTCCTTGGCCGCATGTGGATCATCGAATATTATTTCTACGATTTCGAAGTCGTTAAAGTAGTCGAACACTCCCTCCGGCCAATAGTACTGTTCGCCCTGTTCATGCTTCTGAGTACATAGCTTGTAGATGCTATCAAAGTCAGTTGAAAGTATTCTTGCATTTGGCATTTCGACCTTCAATCTAGTGTTTCCACCGTCCGTGGAAAGTCGAACAGAGTTTGACAGGAATGACAAAAAATCACCTTTTCCTGTTTTCAGAAAATTTAGGCAATTTGCAAGAACTGGATCTAGGATCAGAAGTGCAGCATAAATTTCATCGCTTAGTTCAGCAAAAGTTTCAGACGCCGTATCGATCGATTTCCCCTCGGTCTTGATCGCGATAAGTAATGCGTCGCTGTCGTCAGCATCTTTTCCAAAACGATCAAATATTTCGATGAACTGATCGGTTACTTCATCGAGTCTGACTGTTGCAAAGTAAAGCTTAGTTAATGCCTGAGCAACTTTGCGACGTTTGTCCATCGGAATGCCCAGTAACCTAGATGCCACTTTGCTGGCAATTGTTGTAATTATTTTTCCAATTAGGCCTTCACCTGTAAGCATTTTTTTTCCTATGCATGATTAGACCTGAATTAATTCGCTGACTTCATTTGATAATATTTATCTATAATATCAAGATGTTACATGATTTATTTCATATAAAGCATGAGCAAAACTAATTTGTCACAGCAAACATCCAGCTACGCAAAAAAAAGTCGTGACGCCAAAGTTTAATCCAAGCCAAATCCGGCGATAGATTGTAAACAAAAGGCAAACATGGCATTCAATCCCAAAATAGTTGTATCGACATCATCTCCGTCAACCTGCATAGTACCACCCAAGGCACAGCTGCCTTTTGATGGCATGTCCAGGTTTTCAACCATCGCTAAATTTCTTCCGTTCGGGAGGGAAAAATTCAGGTTGCTTGGAAAGGAGGGGAAAGCTCCACGACCAATCCGCTTTTCTGAACGTTGCACTTGTTACAAGAACAGCGACGTCATCGAGTTCTTGAACGACCCTCTCAACTATCGTGCTGAGGGGTTTAAATGATGCAGTTACTCACCATAAAAAAACAGCATGGACTGGTGCGGTTGCTTAATGGCAAACCGATTACCGATTCTTTGGCAATTTCAATTGAGTTCGGCCGGCGGCATGACAACGTTCTGCAATCGCTTGATGGTCTGATTAAAGACGGAGTAATCAACCGCCTTGATTTTAAGGTGGTTAAATTCACTGATGCAAAAGGCGAGCAACGGCGCAAGATTGAGCTGACTGAACGCGGTGCATTAATCGCCATGCCATTTATTGGTGGAAGGAAATCACGCCTTGGACAGACCGTATTAGTTGATGCCTTTCTTTACATACGTGATGAATTGATCAATCAGGAACCATGGGATCAATCCCGTAAAGCTGCGGCAACAAGTTACAACGTAATGTGTGAGGCGTTACAGGCAGTCAGGACGGAGCAGGGAAAGAGTACTGAAAAATTTCATTATTTTAACGAAGCCAAAATGTTGAATAAAATTTTATTTGGCGCTGGAACGGCGACAGATCGCTCCAGTTTATCTGCCAAACAGTGCGCCATGTTGGAAAAAATGGAATTCAAAAATGCCATTTTAATTTCTTCTGGCAAGCAATTTAATGAACGCAAAATTCAGCTTAAAACATTTGCCCTGAAGTTAATTGCTCATGAAACAGGAAAAATGAACCGGCAATTAGTCCAGACTAACCGGATCTCACTGTGCATGGAAATCATTGAGGTAATTGAATAATGGTGAAAACAGATATCTGGATGCCGCTTTTTATCGGTGATTATCTTGCTGATACATCGCGCCTCACCACCGAACAACATGGAGCGTATTTTCTGTTGATTATGGATTATTGGCGCAGTGGCCCTCCCCCTGACGATGATTTAATTTTGTCTAATATTACTAAAATGTCGGTCAAAGACTGGAAAAAATTCAAGGCGGTTGTCATGAACTTTTTCAGTCTGAATAACGGTCACTGGATCCATTCACGCATTGATCGTGAACTATTGAATGCATCCAAAAAGAAGGTAAAGGCAAAAGAAAAGGCTGAAAATGCGGCGGAAGCAAGATGGGGACGGTTGCGGCCAGATCAAAACACATCAGATGCTTCAGGCAATGCTACAAGCATACCGCAAGCATTGCATGAGGTATGCCCTTTACCTTTACCGTCACCGTTATTAAAAACTATAAAGTCAAAAGCAGTTGCACTCGCTTCACGATTGCCTCCTGACTGGATGCCCGACACGGATGGAATTGCCTTCTGCAAAACAGAACGTCCGGACTTGGACGATAAATCTCTTGTTGACAGCTTTCGTGACTACTGGATAGCACAGCCTGGGGTTAAAGGTCGTAAAACTGACTGGCAGGCTACTTGGCGCAATTGGGTTCGTAATGAGCGCATCAAGCCACTGCCAGGAAAATCAAACACGCAATGGTGGAGTAGTGATTCTGGCATAGCTGAAAAAAGTGCCGAATTGAACATGCCAGCGCTTCCTGGAGAGAGTATGCAGACATATAAGGAGCGTATCCAGACTGCACTCGAAAACGGCGGCAAGTCTACGCAACATAGACCGAAGGCAGTTGTCCAGATCCAGACCAGTTCCGTTAAGAAATCAAAGCCCGAGAATTTTCCAGCCTTGGTATCGTTTGTTAAGAGTCGAGAGTTGCAATGAACTGTCGGGGTGACGATTTGGATATGGCGTGACGATCGAAGGTGACAGTTTTAGATCGTCACCCACGCTTTGGGTTGGGAGATGTATGAATGCTCGTTGCAATCAGTATCGACATGATCAGCAGCATGTCAGCAATGTTCAGCAAGTTACTGTAACCCATTTTATTTGTAAAATCGACGGTAGCCACTTTTGGCGTGACGCTTTACATTGGATTTCTTCGGCCAACTGTCTTCATGACGACTTTCGGCTGATGATCGAGTGCCACCAGCCTGTTAATCTTCTATGGTTATGCAGCTCCAGATGTGCCTAACAGCTGCATTCTGGTTGTTATTGCCGCGCGCACTGCATCGAGCTGTGCAGCGTTGGTCTTTATGGATAGGGCGTTCTTGGCTTTGCGACCAAGAAAGTAGGCAATTCGCTCCGCGTTGGCGCCGGAAGGATGCGGTAACCCATTCAGAATCTGTTCATCTCTAAGAATTCCCTGTTTCACGAGCCAGCCGAGACCTTCGCTGACTTTTGGTCCCAGCGGTATATAGAGTGCAGTTTTAAGCTGCGCGGCCTCTTTCGCGAAGTATTCAAGAAGCTGTTTTTGCAAAAATGCTGTTTTGATCATATTCGGTGCACCACTGTAATTCGCACCGTTGACGAAAATTGGATGACTCAAAATCGACGTGCTTTGCACTAGGTACGAATTTGTGGTGAAAAGGCTTTCACAGCTGCCAATCTTTAGCCATTTTTGCACGCCAATGGAATCGAGCAGCGCAACCAGGTTGGGCCGCATCGCGCCACTGAAGGCGCCGACATTTTTTGCTGCGGCATGCGCGTTTCCCAATGATGCTCCGTTCAGCAACTGGAATTGCGCTTCCTGCATGGCGTTCCTCCATTGAGTGAATCCGGGAGTAATGCCAACTAACACTACCTTTGCTGACTGGGTAACGTGATCGAATGGGATGTATTGGCTGGAGAGTCCACCGTCCGTGCCGAGCAGAAATGATTTTGGAATCTGCATTGCGTTCGTGACCTTGTTCAGATCAAGGCTGCGAATGGCCGATGCGTAATGGGAGAAGAGATTTTTGTCCATATTACCTTTTAAATTAGGTGAAGTTGTGTACTGCGCATTTCTATCTTTTTAGGTTGAATTTGGGAAGCTAACTATGGTCAGTGCCGCCGAATTCGCTGTGTAAGGTGTGCAGTAGTAATAATTCTGCTGTCCGACGCTACGACAGCGTACACATCCAGAAATTCGTTGAGTATGCTTGCCAACGGTCCCGCATATTTTTGTATGCGGCGCCTAGCTGCCTTGTCGAAGAATACTTTTGATGCCCCGTCGCCCGCAGGCTCACTTGTTCCGAATTGCAGCAATAGATCGACCACCATCGGTGAAATTGCCCGTTGCTGGCTGCGAATGCTGGCATGGTTGGTCATGTTCATGATTCATGCCTCATTTCATTTTGAATGACTGTTGGTGGAACGCGGACTGACGCTATGAAATCTTCCAAATGTTGCCTTGACGTTTCTCCAAGCGCGGACACGATCGGGCCACCGGCAGATGCTCGCAGTGCAGTCAGTAGCCGAAATTCGTCTTGGCTAAGTGCGAACTCCATGAAGGGAGCTATGGCTTTCCATGTTAAAGGCTGGTATTCCTCCAGGCACATTTTCAAAAGCTGCGTAGCGTCAGTTTCAAGAGCGTTGGCCATAGGACCAATCTTGTCGAGCGGGAGCCGTGTCTTTCCCTGTTTGATCATGGTGATGATATTGGGACGCTCAAATCCACTTAATGTTGCGATATCTTTTTGTGAATACCCACTGGCTTCAATACGCGCTGTTATGAAACGGGCAACCTGGGACGTTTTCATGTAATTTCCTCCTGTAAATTTATTAAGCGTTAGTCATTTGGCTCGGTCAATCCACGTAGTTCATATTCAATGGACTTCAGTTCCTCCTTCGCGAGTACCTCGCGTACTCTTAAAGCAAATAGATCTGGCGGAAATTCCAATGCTTTCGACAAATCGTGAACTAGTTTTGTTTCGGAGAGCATCTTGCGAAACATTTCTGCGCTGGCAAGATCGGAACCATAGAAAATCCATTTAAATTCTCTTAAGACAGGTTCTGCATTTGGTCTTCTCGCTACTATAAATTGCATACGGGCAATCAATGTTGCCGACAAATCGGCGAAAGAGGCAAACCGGCGCTTCGTTAGATCAACATCGCCTCTGCCATACTGCCTGGTTATCGGCACGTACCGCCCCTTAGACTGCAGCCAATCTTTCGCATCGGCAACAAGAATAGAGGTCCTACCCTCATCGGAATGTGTTGGGAGCGGCTTGGCGCGTTTTGGATTGGACGCAGACCGAATGCTCATCTCCTCCATTCCTGCCAACAAAGCAACCTGACGAACACTCAAGCTTGGAACATCTTCGTTGACGTAGCCCAAGAAGCTTGTTTTATCTTCGAGAATCAAGCGGGCGTCGGCAAGGTCGATCACATCAACGAGTTTTGCAGCGATTTCTTGCACAACCCCACCAAAGCCGCTCCATTCGTTGGCTGTCTCAGAATGGGCCATGTCTTTCACAACACAGGCGATCCATGTAAATAGCGTTTCGTAATGCATAGGCTCGACTTCACTGTCATCGATAATTCCGTGGTACGCATATTGGTACATGGCATCGAGGCATCTGGCGAAATATGACGATTCTATTTTTGAATAAGGAAGACCAGCCTCAACAGAGGTTAGATGTCTTTCATATATCGTATTCCGCAAATCGGTTCCACTTACCCCCATGACCGACCAGTCCGAGTGTTCTACCGTAATCCAACTTAATATCCGGAGTTGGTGCAGGAACAAATAAGCAACATCTTCATGAAACTCTTCGATCGTGAACGGAATCTGCAAGCCAGATGTAACTGCTTCTACATCGTTTGCAATCTCAATAGTCTTTTGTTTCTTAGTCATGGTAGTCCTTTTATAAATGATCGATATCGACGATGAATAGAATAATAATCTCTAAGATTTAGTTTGTCAACCATCCATATCGATTATTTATATTTTTTGAATTTTGAAGCGGCATGCGGGGAAACCTAAGAGCGCTGTGTAAGGAGTGCCAAAGAAGCGGCTGACGTTGGATATCCCCGCCGAACTGCATGGGCGGATTAAGGCAGCCTGTGCAGTTGAGGGGGGCAATGGTGAATGCTGTGTTGGAGCTGCTGAACGAGCGGTTTGGTGGTTAGGTGTTCGGTCTGCCCCACAGGAGGGTAATGACAAGTGAAAGAGCGAGAATAAAGGCGGTCGTTTGAAGGGGAGTCATTCTCATGAATTGACCGCCTGTTATCCAGTTCAGAAAGTAGCACAGCGCGCCGCCCCAAACGATCAGCGCAATCACAGTTCTTCCAGCTTGGCTCGCTGTTCCGGTGTCAGGGTTTTAAACTTTTTCAGCAGCGGGTCAGACTTTGCCTTGGCCCTGGCTTCTTCTTTTTCATGACGAATCTTGGTGAAGTGAGGTGCCAGCAGACCCTCATTCATGGTGTCGATCAGAACGCCAACCATTTCCGGCTGCGTGACCTTGTAGCGTTTGGCGACTTCGTTGAGCTTGTCACGCTGGTCGATGCGCAACAGAATGGAATAACGGACGGTTTCAGTGTTTGACATTTTTTCGCCCAGTAAATTTTACATACTCACATCATAGATCAATCGTATGTAAAAAAGCGCGTATGCAAAAAAAGCGCCCCAAACTGCTGGGGTGGTTAGGAGACTATCATGAAACTTTTGCAACTACTCGATTTGAGCGTTGAAACCGATTGGCATTGATATGTCACCACGATCGGGGGCGATCAACATTTCTTGCTGCATCAGTGCGGATTCGACTCCAGATAATGGCCAGCTAGTCGCCAGTTAGTCGTGACAGCATACTTGAAATACATAATTTTTAAAGGGTGCTAAATGAGTAAATTTGAATCTGGTCCAAATCCGCTTCGAAACAAAAATGGGCGTCCGCCTTCAGCCACTGGCATAGCAACAAAAGTCATCAAACTGATTGGGCCCGAGGTGGCTAATCTTTGCAGCCAGGCATTGGTTATGGCTAATGCGGGCGACCCGGCAGCAATAGCCGCATGTGCATATCTCTTGTCTGCGGCGCTACAAAATAAGGCTGGTTAAGTTTTTTTAATTTTAAAATGGTGAATGCAATGATTAATGTAATTTTGAGCGGTCCGGAATTGGTAATGTCCACCAGTGAAATCTCTGTGCTGGTGGAAAAGAAACATGATGTCGTATTGGATGACGTTCGTAAAATGGTTAAAAAATTAATGGTGCCAGCCGACGAATTTTCAGGTGTTTATACAGGTGGTGAAAGTCATGGTTCTAATTTTCTCTATGTATCGAGCGATGCAATATTGACGTTAATTTCTAAATATAACGTAGTGTCGCGTAAACGTGTAATTGATCGGTTGATGGAATTGGAAAAACAGGCCGTAAATTTTAAACGGCAACCGCCAGAATCGTTGTCGGATTCAATTTTTTCGACCATTGGTCATAAGAAACCTGTTGCCGAATCTAAATTACAGGATGCTTTGAGAACTCAACAGAAATCCGCAGCTTCAATAATCGAGTTCGTTGAAAAGCATAGTGATAGGCGCGATGCCAGGAGTTTTACGCAGGTATGTAAGCTGTTAGGAGCATCAGAAATCGAATTCTTTGAATTCTTAAAAGGCAGCCAGATAATTTATAAATCAGGTGGCAGTTGGATTCCTAAGGCGGCACATTTTAAAACCCATCGATTTGTGAAACAGCCTGTCGTATATGATTCTTGCCAAATCTATATTGCACTGCTTTTTAAGCAAAAAGGTATTGAATGGATCGCTGGGAAATGGACCAATTATTTATATCAAGCCTGAAATAGGCCTTTAACTTACAAGGTGAGATTTTCGGACTCTTACCTTGTTTTATTTTTAGGTTAAGCGATAAAGTGTTTATTCCATGCAACGATAAAAAGATGGAAATTTATTCATTAACGCTTGGACAATGGTGCGATCACTGCTGCTGTTTAAAAATGTCAGCAGCATATTTTTCGGCACAAGATGCACTGCCTGCGATTCCCATCCAGCATCGGCAGGATTTCCGCCAACCCGTTTTGCCAAGTAATACCTGGCCGTTGAGGTACTTCGCTCAAAATCCCCAATCACATCGATAATTTCTACCTGTAGACCGGATTCCTCAAAACATTCTTTAATTGCCACTGCCTGCAGCGATAGACCCTTGTCCGCTTTACCCTTGGGAAAGGTATTGATGTAGCCGCCAAATCCGTTGGTCGGTGAAACTACCCAAACCCGTTCGTCGCTTTCTTCTATAACGACCCCAGCGGCGTACTGTTTTAATCCTGCAGGCATCGGATTTTCCTGAATAGGAATTTGCCCTGGAACCTGACTCCATCCCTCTAGGGTAGTTGGCGCATTTGCCCAAGTCATTAGCTCAATGCTGTTTAGCGATACCGGAATCTGTACGCCAGGTATAAAAGTGGCGATTTTGTCTGCATGAGTTACTTCTGCATTATTGCTTGGTTTTGATGGGATGCGAATATGAACGGGTTTGCCGTGCTCATCCGGGTGAGGGTGCCAAGTTTTGTTCATGGATATTGTTTCCTGTGATTAGCTGAATAGGGAGGGACTACCTGCAGTTTGCTCATGGTCGTCCATACCTTTGAGTAAGCTGCATGCAGATTGTCATCACTTACTGAGTTTTTGAAATTATCATATTGGATTTTCTGGATATTGGTCGCAATAATTTCTGCGACTGCCATGCGCGATATCTCTGCCCGAAAATAATAATCGCGCCCTGGCGTTGCTTCTACCTCTATATCAGGAAAATAGCGTTCAATATCTCCGCGCCGCCGCGCGCGTACTATTAGCATATCTGGTTTATTCGGTATTGCGACGATCGAAAAAAAAGCTTCTGAAAGACTGACCCACATATTATTTCCCCGGTTTTAAGTAAAAGTAGATGGCATTGAAATTTCATATTTGTGTTGAACAATCTTATGTCCTGCGCGACTTGCAGAATTCATGACGCCGCGTGGTCTGGTGGATAGCGCCGAATGAAATCTTGATCGAACGCGTCCAGAACCGCATTGTCAGCAACAAGGACTATATCCTTAGCTACCGTTGCAATCACATCACGTAGCTCCAATGGTTCCAGCCATCGTTGTGGAATTGGCTTGACACCCGATATTGCGCCAAGCAGATTTCCTGTGATTGATCCGGTTGAATCGCTATCACCGGTAATGTTGACTGCCAGGGTAATGCCATGCTCAAGATCTTCTGCAACCAGCGCACAATATACTGATATCGCCAGCGCTTCTTCGGCAATCCAGCCTTCACCCAACTCTGAGATTGCCGCCAGGTGGTCTTGTCCTGCTGTGGCAAGTCGGACTGCAGCATCCAGAGCTGAAAGCGTTTCTGCGTGATCAGGCGACTTCAATAATATTGCTCGAGCGGTCTGAATAGATCCCGGAAGTGAGTTACCCGCCATAAGTTCAGCTATCATCGCCGCAAATACTGCAGCAGACAGATAGCCGGTCGGGTGGCCGTGGGTTAGTTTGGCAGCGTCTAGTCCCAACTGATATGCACTGACCGGGTCACCGGCATGCAAAATTCCGCAAGGGGCAACGCGCATGATGCCACCGCAGCCCTTACTGTCATTAATTTCACCGTCCTTGCGACGTAAGGCTGAGAGGCAGGTATTGCCTGGGGCGCGACGATTGAACAGTTCGGTATGGCCAATAAGCCACCCGGTCTTTTCGACAGAGGTTTCACTTTGAACACTTTGAGTCCATAACCAACGCTGGTACGCTTGTTTTAGTGAACGGATAGCGCTGCTTGAATCTGCGCTGCGATTGTTGTTGTCACTGGAAATTCTGGAACGCAGACAGGCTTCTGCTGTGAACAGGGTCATTTGAGTATCATCAGTGATTGCTCCTATTCTGCCGTATGCCGAGACAAAGTTATTGATCCCGTGCGGGCCAAAGCGTTTGATAATTTCTGTTCTGGTTGAGAATTCGACTGGTGCACCCAGAGCATCGCCTGAGGCTCCGGCTAACAGGCATCCTTGCGCACGGTCAATCTGTTGAGTTTGTTTTTGCATTAAACCTCTCCATTTTTTATTAGCCAGGTTCGTAAATTGATTTAAGAGCTGGAATTTACTGTTTCTCTACCTAGCTTAGTGATATAGTATCACTAAGTGTCAAAACTTAGTGACTTTTTGCGAATAAGGTGATTAATGCAGCTTCTTTTCCCATTAGTGACATCCGATGTTGCGCTTTTTACGCTGATTGATCAGCGCCTTCGCGTATTGCTGGTACAGCGTGCCGAAGAGCCAGCAATGGGTAAATGGGCCCTGCCGGGTGGAATACTCCGACCAGATGTAGATGAAAATCTTGAAGAAACGGCTAAGCGGGCTCTGAGCAGCAAAGCTTGCGTCTCAGTGCGGCAACTTGAACAAGTCGCCACATTCAGCGGAGCCAGTCGCGACCCGAGAGGATGGTCGATCAGCACACTGTATTACGCGTTATTGCCTAGTGATCAGGTTCCGGCATTGGCTGGTATAAGGACTGAAGCAGTTCGATGGGAAGATCCGGAAAATCATAAACAGCCACTTGCATTCGATCACGCCCAATTGCTGGATAACGCTTTACGGCAATTACGGGACAAGGTGGCGGGTGGCGCACTGCCGTTGCAACTAATGCCAAATAAATTCACACTGACTGATTTGCAGCGAGCCTGTGAAGCCATCGCTGGTCACCCTTACGATAAAGGTGCATTCAGACGCCAAATAAAAGATCATCCGGCATTGCTGGCAATCGATGGCGAATTTTTGCGTGGCGCGCAGCGACCGGCGCAGGTGTATCGCACCGCGATGGATTTCAGGTTCTAATTTCTTCTTGCGCTGGTTTAAGGGAGAGCACGTATCATGGAAGTACATCACTATGGCTGTTGTAGTAACTGCAATCACAGTTTCAACAGTCGGCATCATTGGCTAAGTCGGAATGTTGAGCGATTGCAGTATGGGAATCCTGATGCCGTGCCGCGGCAACATAGTTGCTGCACGGTGCTTAATTCGGAAGTATTTGCACAATATTGCGGTGAAGATTGTGCTTGGGAAGGTGTATTTCATGAAATGGCTGCAAGAGGCATCACAGGTGGGCGCTTAGGAAGTGGGCCAGTCGAACCTTGTTCAAAATGTGGTACCCCCATTGATTTGACCCAGCCACATGTAACGTTCGAGTTGATGGATCTGACCGAAATAGATCAACCATGGCTGTCCAGTGTGGAACCGCATCATTCTGAAACCGTGGCGCGCTTGTGCTCAAAATGTGGCGGCTTGGCTATTGAAGAGTCAGAATCAATATCAGAGAGACCGATGATCAAAGAACCAATATCAGTACAGGCATAAATTTATTTCTGCGCATTTTAGTTGTTATGCAAAGCTGCGCAGTATCGATGTTCTCGTTGCCGTGGTCAGCTTACGGGAAAACTTACACCTTCAAGAGTGCGCCCATGCCGGAAGCACAAAGTAAAGACCGGGGGTATGGGGCCTAACGTCCATGGCTCGAACCTGCCTCAATTTCAATATTCATTTGACAAACCGGAGTTGCCTCACGCATGATGCAATTAAACAACTTTTCAATTTACCTGACTCAATAACGAAATACGGTACACCAGATAACAATTTGTATGTCGGCGAAATTTATTTGTAGCAGTTTTCAAATGAATACGATTTGGTTTTATCAAAATATCCCCTGCCCGACTGATTAAAATTGCTCGTGTAATTTGGATAAATTGTCTCATTCACGAACTTCAAGAAATATATAAAAGATAATTCAATGACTGCCAACGCATTCGACAACATTACCCAAATAGAAACCAGTTTATGGGAAGCCGCCGACCAACTGCGCGCCAACTCCAACCTCACCGCGACCGAATACTCAATGCCAGTACTGGGCGTGATATTTTTACGTCACGCCACCAATCGCTATCAATCCGCATTGCGCACCATTGAAGCCGATCAGACCGCAGGCACCATGCCAAAACGACCTTTGGTCAAGGCTGATTTCATCAAACGCCGGGCGCTATTGTTGCCAGCGGAAGCGCGTTACGACACCTTGCTCAATCTGCCTTCTAGTGCCAGTTTGGGTGGCGCATTGGTGGCAGCGATGAATGCCATTGAGGTAGATTTTCCGCCGCTGCAAGGCAGTCTGCCCAAAGACTACGATCGTTTCGAAAACAAAATACTCGAAAATCTGCTGCGCTGCTTTGATTCCGAAGCCTTGCGCAATGCCACCGGCGATGTGTTCGGGCGGATTTATGAATATTTCCTGATGAAGTTCGCCATGCAGGGAGCGCAGGATAATGGCGAGTTTTTTACCCCGCCTTCATTGGTGCAAACGTTGGTCAATGTGATTGAGCCCGATCACGGTGTTGTGACGGATCTGGCCTGCGGCTCAGGTGGCATGTTTGTGCAAAGCAGTCACTTCATTGAACACGAAGGCTTCGAGACCATGAAGCGCGTGACCTTTTATGGGCAGGAAAAAACCCCGACCACAATACGCCTGGCAAAGATGAATCTGGCGGTGCATGGTTTAGAGGGTGACATTCAGGAAGCCAACACCTTTTACAATGATCCGCATCGTCTGCAAGATGGACGTCCGCTTTGGGGTAACGTCGATTTTATGATGGCAAATCCCCCGTTTAATGTTGACAAGGTCGATGCCGAAGCGATCAAGGCGGATCGTCGCCTGCCATTTGGTCTGCCCGGCATCAATAAAGATAAGCATGTCTCGAACGGTAATTATCTGTGGATCTCGTATTTTCACAGTTATTTGTCACCTACGGGTCGTGCCGGTTTCGTCATGTCGTCTCAAGCGAGCAGTGCTGGCCATGGTGAAAAAGAAGTACGTCGCAAACTGGTGGAAACCGGTGATGTCGATGTCATGATCGCGATTCGTTCCAACTTTTTTTATACGCGCACCGTACCATGTGAATTGTGGCACTTTGACCGCGCTAAACCGGCTGAGCGCAAAGATCAGGTCTTGATGCTGGATGCACGCAATGTGTACCGCAAAGTCACGCGAAAAATTTATGATTTTTCACCAGAGCAGCAAGCCAATCTGACCGCCATCGTCTGGCTCTACCGTGGCCAGCAAACACGGTTTTTAGGACTGATACAAAATTACATCGCCAGCCTGTGCGCTCAGGCCCTGGCGGTCGATACGGCCTTGATGACCTTTGAGTCCACTTTGACACATTGTCATACGCACCTGAACAGCTTTATAAATAACGTCAAAGAAATAGGGGCGCAGCCGCAAGATGAGTTTTATAAGGCGCGCCAACATTTAATTGAAGCACAGTGTGAGTGGGCCAATGCCGCTAGCAGTTACGCCGACGACCGCGGTGCTTTGATGAAGGGACTGGCGAACTTTTGCGGCCAATATAAGAAGCCACCAAAGAGCAACCAGGCCCAACATTCTGTGCGACTGGCTTTTGCGTCACTGGCCGATGCGTGCCGTGGCTTGATCAAACAAATCGATTTACTCTACAAACTCGCCTCACGTACCGCGCAACTGGCACAGGCGCTGACACAGGGTGAAGCACCGCACGAGCAAGCCGCCGAATTGTTTGAGCGACGCGAGCTAACCAAGCTGCTCAAACTGCTGGAGCAGGCACGTAAAGACGCGGTCGAACAACTCAAGCTCTGTGGCTATTTCCAGCGTCAAATCACCTGGTTACAAGATCGCTTCCCCGATGCGCAGATGCGCGATGTGCCGGGCTTATGCAAAGTGGTACACCGCAGCGAGATTGAAGCTGCCGATTGGAGTTTAACGCCCGGCCGTTTTGTCGGCGTAGCCCCTGCTGAAGTCGATGAAGATTTTGACTTCGAACAAAGTCTACGTGATATCCATCTGGAATTAGCCGATCTGAACCGCGAAGCAGTCGATCTGGCAGCGAAGATACAGACTAATTTTGAGGAGTTGGGAGTATGAGTTGGCGCTGGCCTATGGTCAAGATCGACTCGATTAGAGCTGACACGCGATATTCTCTTGTTGGTGGGCCATTTGGCTCGAACCTCACAACTCGTGACTATGCAGATGATGGAGTACCTGTGATCCGTGGCACCAATCTTTTAGAAGAGAGGGAGTTTGAGGATGCTGGGTTTGTTTTCGTTGCAGAAGACAAAGCAAACGCGTTGACCTCAAACTTGGCTTACCCTGGCGACGTGGTATTCACCCAGCGAGGGACATTAGGACAAGTCGGCATCATTCCTACGACAGCCCGCTTTCAACGCTACGTGATTTCGCAGAGTCAGATGAAGCTGACGGTCAATGAAGAGCTCGCAAATGCTCGATTTGTTTACTACTTTTTTCGACATCCAAATACGGTACAAGAAATCAAGAATCGCTCTATTGCATCTGGCGTACCACATATCAATCTCGGAATACTGAAAGAATTCAATATTCCTCTTCCCCCGCGACCTGTTCAGGACGCGATTGTTGAAATTCTGTCCTCCTACGACAACCTAATCGAAAACAACCGTCGACGCATGGCGTTGCTGGAAGAATCTGCGCATTTGCTTTACCGTGAATGGTTCGTGTACCTGCGCTTTCCCGGCTATGAGCACACTCCTAACGTTGATGGCGTACCGCAGGGGTGGGTGTGTAAGCCATTAAGTGAGTCGATCACACTAAATTACGGCAAAGCGTTAAAAGCGGAATTACGAGTTGATGGTGACTATCCAGTTTATGGTTCCAGCGGCATAGTCGGTACTCATGAAAAGCCACTTGTTAAAGGTCCTGCGATTATATTAGGGCGCAAGGGCAATGTCGGCAGTGTTTACTGGTCGAGCAAGAGTTTTCATCCTATCGATACCGTCTATTTTGTGAATACGGAAAGCAGTAGCCTATACCTTTTTTATGCACTTAAAAATATGTATTTCATTAGTACAGATGTAGCAGTTCCTGGTCTCAATCGCGATTTCGCGTACAGCCGATTATTACTACACCCACCGATCACGTTATTGCGCTCATTTCATGAAACGGTTGAACCAATTCATTCTCAGCTTGATAAACTCGAAGAAGTGAATCAAAAACTTCGCGCAGCCCGAGATCTGCTATTGCCGCGCCTGATGAGTGGGGAACTAGCCGTATGAGCCTCGAAGATCAGCACACCGACCTGAAATCCTTGCATACCGTAATCGGCAAAACGGCGGATTGGCACTCGCTGGCCAAAGATTGCGTGTGTTTCGCGAATGGAGCGGGTGGGCGTTTGCTGATCGGAATTGAAGATGGCCAGAATTTGCCACCGACAGAGCAACGGGTGCCAATTGATGTGCTTGATGTTTTGCGCAGGCGCATGGGCGAATTGACGGTCAACGTACAAGCACTTCCCAGCCTGCAAACGGCGGCAAATGGTGGCCAATTTATTGAACTGGTGATTGAGCGTTCACCCAGCGTGGCATCGACCAAGGATGGTCGTTATTTCCTCCGGGTGGGAGATACTTGTCAGCCGGTCTTGGGTGACGATGTGTTGCGACTGGCGAATGAACGGCCGGGCAGACCATGGGAACTGATGGACAGCGGGGTGCCACGGAGCGCGGTCGATGCAGGCAAGCTGGCGCGTTTTGTGCAGGATATTGCAGCATCGGGCCGGGTTAAAACTTCAGTCAAGGAAAAAGGCGCTGATGCGCTGTTGATGCACTACGGTTTAACGATTGAATCCAGAAGTGACGACAGAGCGGGTAACCATTTGACCCAGCTTGGTGTCTTGCTGTTGGGGAGCACCGCAGATCGGCGGGCATTGGGGACAGCGCCTTTGATACAGGCGATTAAGTATGATGAGCACGGCCAGAAAATCAATAAATGGCTTTGGGATGATTTTGAATTGTCACCGGTAGAACTGGTCGATGCGGTCTGGCGTGAAGTGCCTGATTTTCGCGAGAGTTACGAAGTAGCCGAGGGTTTATATCGGCGCAGCGTACCAGCCTACGATGAAAAAGTGGTACGCGAATTATTGGTCAATGCGCTGGTGCATAGACCGTATACCCAGCAAGGCGATATCTATCTGAACCTGCACCCTGAACGCCTGGAAGTGGTGAACCCCGGCCGTCTACCGCTGGGCGTGACGCCACAGAATATTTTGCATGCCAGCCGTCGGCGTAATGAAGGTTTGGCGCGCGTGTTTCATGACCTGGGTTTGATGGAACGTGAGGGTAGTGGTTTTGATTTGATGTACGATTTATTGCTCTCTCACGGGCGACCCGCACCGGTGCCGGAAGAGGGTCCAGATTGGGTGAAAGTGACAATACAGCGGCGCATTGCGAAGCCCGCAGTAATGCGCTTGCTGATGGAAGCCGACGCGCGTTTTCAACTAACGCAACGTGAGCGCATTACGCTTGGCGTACTGGCACAAACCGAGGGCATGACCGCGCGTGAACTGGCCTCGGTGTTGGAAACTGAAGGTGGCGATGCGTTGTCGGTCTGGCTGGGGCGTTTGGTCTCAAGCGGGTTGGTGGATACGACCGGTAAAACATCGGGTATGCGTTACTTTGTAGCACCGGATCGTCTGCGCGATGCGCAACTTGACCATCGTACGACCTTGAGCCGCATCACGCCGCACCGCCTGCACGCTTTAATCAGCGAAGACCTGGCGCGTTACCCAGATTCATCGAGTACCGATATCAATCGGCGCATCGGCCTGGAAATTTCCGCCAAGACGGTCAAGCGCGCTTTAGACGATTTGGCGGATAGCGGAGCAGTCATATTTTCCGGTGATAGACGCTGGCGGCGTTACCGTGTGAAGGCGGCTGATTGAAACTGCCTTTCTAAAGGACAAATCTGGGGGTAGTTTTGATGGAAAACATCTCTAAAAGTTAGTGTTTTAGTGTAAGTGTTTGATTTATATTGATTTTATAAAGGACGTCATCGTCATTTGTCCTTTATAGCTGATGATTTTGTCCCTTATAACCCCTCATTTTGTCTGATAACCGCAATGGCCTATACCGACATCAATAGCGAAGACCGATTAGTGCAGGTGACTTTTGCCGAGCATCTGGAAAACCAGTTGGGTTGGGAAAGCGTGTATGCATGGAATCAGGAAAGCTTTGGCCCCACCGGTACACTAGGCCGCAGCAGTGAGCGAGATGTTGTGCTGGTGCGTGACTTGCGTGCTGCACTGGTTTTGCTGAACCCGCTATTACCGCCACCGGCAATCGAAGAAGCGATCACGAAGCTGACGCACCATGACTTTTCTCGTTCGCTGTTACAGCACAATCAGACCTTTCATGCCCTGATCAAAGATGGGGTGCCAGTGAGTTATCGCGATTCCCAGGGACAACTCCGCCATGCACAGGCTGCAGTGATTGACTTTCGCACCGCTGCTAACAATCGCTTTTTGGTGGTGCGTGAACTTAAATTCACCGGCTTGCGCACACCGAATTACAACCGTCGCGCAGATCTGGTGTGTTTCGTCAATGGCTTGCCACTGGTCTTCATCGAGCTAAAAGCGGTATACAAAAATATTCGAGCGGGGTTTGATGGCAATCTGAGGGACTATATGGACGAACATGTGATAGCGCATGCCTTTCATCACAATGCCTTCTTAATTGTGAGTAATGGCGACAATGCGCGTTTTGGCTCGATTACCAGTACCTGGGAACATTTTGGTGAATGGAAGCGACTGCATGAAACCGATGTGGGCAATGTGAAGGCCGAAGTGCTGCTCAACGGGATGCTGGCGAAAGACCGTTTGCTCGATATTTTAGAAAATTTTATTCTGTTTGATGCCAGCAAGGCCGGTGCGGTACGTAAAGTAGTGGCACGCAATCATCAAATGCTGGGTGTGAATCAGGCGGTAGCTTCCGTAGTGCGGCAAGAGGCCTTAAAACGTGAATTCACACCCGATAAGCGCTTGACTCATCGCACCATTGCGCTGCCATATGCCGAGACTGACAGGGCGGCGAATGATGCCAGCAACGCTAATTTGATGGTTGCCGAAGAAGCGACGCAATACCTGAAAATCATTGAGCGCGCTCACCCAGACTTGGGGCGTCTAGGCGTAGTGTGGCATACCCAAGGGAGCGGTAAATCGTATTCGATGGCTTTCTTCGCTGAAAAAGTGCGCCGCACGGTGCCAGGCAATTTCACTTTTGTACTGATGACAGATCGAGATGATCTGGACAGCCAGATTTATAAAACCTTCATTGGTTGTGGTGTCGCCGACGAACAAACGCCAAGGGCGAGTTCCGGGAAAGACCTGCAGCAGTTATTGTCCGAGAATCACCGTTACGTATTTAGCCTGATTCATAAATTTAATCAAGATGTCACACCAGACCAACCTTACAGCGAGCGCGATGACATCATTGTGGTCTCCGACGAAGCGCATCGCACACAGTCTGGCAAGTTAGCCCGCAACATGCGCATGGCATTACCCAATGCGGCGTTCATTGGTTTTACCGGCACTCCATTGTTTAAACACGATCATTTGACCAAACGAATTTTTGGCGATTACGTGTCGCGCTACGACTTTAAACGCAGTGAAGAAGACGGCGCAACCGTTAAACTTGTTTATGAAAATCGGGGTGAAAAATTAGGACTGGCTAAACTGGATCTGAATGATCGTATTGCAAAAGAGGTGGATGCAGCAGACTTGGATACGGATCAAACCGCATTGTTAGAAAAGTTGCTTGGGCGTGACTACGAAGTCATCACTGCCGATGAACGGCTTGAGCGCATTGCAACCGACTTCGTAGAACACAGCAGTACGCGCTGGGAAGCGGGGAAGGCCATGTTAGTGTGCATCGACAAAATTACTTGTGGTCGTATGCTTAATTTGATAGTGCCAAAATGGAAGAGTAAAGCGGATGAATTACGGGTGGAAGCACAAACCAGGTTAGTCGCCATTGCTGCCGCAGGCGATGATGAAACCCGCCAAATTTTAAATGCACAACGGGACAGATTGTTGGCCAAGATAGACTGGATGGATGGCATGATAATCGAGCTGATCATCAGCGAAGCGCAAAATGAAGTGGCGGATTTCAAAAAATGGGGCGTTGATATTATTCCGCATCGGGCGGTCATGAAACTCGGCTTTGAAACCGCTGACGGTCAACGGGTGGACGTAGAAACCGCATTCAAAAATCCTAAGCATCCGTTCCGTATTGCCGTTGTGTGTGCGATGTGGTTGACTGGCTTTGATGTTGAGTGCCTGTCGACCCTCTATATCGATAAACCCATGCGAGCCCACACCTTGATGCAGGCGATTGCCCGAGCAAATCGCGTCTACCCGGGCAAAGATTTTGGCCTGATCGTGGATTACAACGGCATGCTGAAGAGTCTGCGGGAAGCACTGGCGCAGTACGCGTTGGGCGACGGTGGAGGGGAGGCCGAGATCGTGGCACCGATCGAGGAGCGCGTAGCCGCATTGGCCGATGCCATTGCGGTGACTGAAGCGCATTTGAGAAGTCTGGGATTTGAGGCTAATAGTCTATTGGGTACAAAGGGCTTCACACGCATTCAGTTGTTGGCTGACGCGGTGGAGGCCGTCTATACCAATGATGAATCCAAACGCCGTTATGAAATTTTTTGCCGCGTGGTATTTAGTCGTTTCAAGGCATTGCTCACAGAACCTTCCGCACTGGTATATGCCGAACGTCATGATAATCTTGAGGCGATTTACAAGAAGCTCAGTGAGAAACGTGATACCGCTGATGTAACAGAGTTACTTAAAATTTTGCACCGTATTGTAAATCAGGCTATTTCTTCCAAGGGGCCCGGAGGAGACCAGGCCAATGGTTTGACTGTGGACCTGTCTGAGATCAATATGGAGAAATTGCGGGACGAGTTTGCAAAAAATGTAAAGCGTAAGGCAACAGTTATTGAAGATATTCGTCAGATTGTGGAAGAAAAACTTGCGCAGATGTTGGCTCAAAATCCACTGCGCATGAACTATGAAAAAAAATATCAGGAAATTATAGCCGCCTACAACCAGGATAAAGACCGAGCTACTGTAGAAGACACGTTTGCTCAATTGATTGACTTGTCTAACGGACTGAGCGAAGAACAGCGACGCGCTGTGAATGAAGGTTTGAGCGAAGAACAGTTGGCACTCTTTGACTTGGTTCAACGTGCCGATCTAACCAAGGTAGATCGTGAGCGCATCAAACAGGCCAGCAAAGAATTGCTCGCAGGAGTAATGGCAGTAATTGCTCCATTAGACCGCTGGACTGAAAAAGAACAGACGCAGGCCGAAGTAGAAACATTTATCCTCGATCACGTTTATCAAACCTTACCCGAACCGCCTTATACATCTGAAGAAAAACAGCAGGTTTCACAATTGGTGTATCGCCACATTTTGCAACAGAGCCTACATGTCAATTGACGGTTTTATTAAAAAACTGACTAAGGCTTAATGCCAGGCCTTCAGGCTGATGGGCGCCGAAGGGGTGATGCGATGTGAAAGGATGCGGGCACAAATGCTGTATGGTGTAGCGTGCAAATGCATCAATAAGGATTAAACGTAGTAACTATTGCAGTAACTTTGATTAAAACATCTTAAAAGCCTTTGTTTATGGGATTTTCAACTCCTGCAGTCGGCACCAATCAATTCAAGCACTTAGCCCAGTCACATTGACTGGGCTTTTTGCTTTCTGGGATCCGTGTAGGCGCTGTGTAGGAAATTATTCATTGTTGGTGCTTTTAAAAGCGTTATAACGGGAAAATATCAGTGAGCTAGCATTGGTCGCCTTTAAGTGCGCAAATCCATGCACTCGCAGAAAAGCACTGCTGGAGGTGCCTAGTTGACCTGCTGCGCCTATAGGGCGCGTCAAAATCGAAGTTTGCAAAGTCGAGGAAGCAGGCGAAAATTTCACTCTGACCAACAAAGAAGCGCTTAGTTTATATTTCGTTATATTAAATGGGTATCCGTATTCCTTGATTGATTTGCACAGCTATCGATCACTGACCTAAAGACGTGAAATCGTAATTGGTGAACGTTGGAGAGCAACTTGCAATGTTGTTATTCTTTGCAAAATAACTGAGAATTGAGCAAACAAATTTCGCGTTCGGTGCAATGCAACATAGAAGCTGACTTGATTCAATAGGGCAGCAGACGGCACTTTGCAGTCGCTGATTCGGCGTTTGTCAACCGACCTGTCGCGTGACCTCATGCTGCTTGCTTTAATTCTTCCAGCTGAATCCGTTCTGGATTGAGCCAGACTTCATCCTTCAATTTCCAGTTTCTCGTCTGCTTTGCCCAACGTCGCGGGT
>Ga0316221_1000134_pt1 | contig 104267 bp, 98 predicted proteins | sample TBH18007metaG_FD_206003 | JGI IMG/M metagenome (GOLD analysis project Ga0316221, IMG submission 206003) | Freshwater microbial communities from Trout Bog Lake, Wisconsin, USA - TBH18007 | ecosystem: Environmental > Aquatic > Freshwater > Lake > Hypolimnion/Profundal zone | place: USA: Wisconsin... | reverse complement strand
TCACCTCAATCTGCCGAAGCAGCGTCACTATCTGCTCCGGCGTCGGTCTCTTCTTCGCCATGTTCAAGCTCCTTTCCAAGCCAATTTCTATCAATTCGCTTGGTACAAAAAGAGCCATGCAGGTCAAGACCAAATTCCTCCCTTAGCTAAAACCCCAATTCTGTCTCATAGGCTCTGACGGCGTACAGCTCATTACTGTGCCGCTGATAGCCAACACCCTAGTGGCCCGCCGCCCACATAAGTTTATAAGTCCCGCACTCGCCGTAGGCGCCTGAAAATCACGAGTTTTTTACAAAATTCAGCTTTAACTTTACAAACACACTTTCCCATTATATTCGATCGCATAAGTTATGCTTTTTTAACTTTTTAATTTTCCAATCGAAATAGTGGAGCCAATTGATGCCCCGTACTGTCTCACTGAAAACCATTCAGGCTCGCATCGCTGAGCTTCAGAAGAAGGCCAAAGCGCTCGAGACCAAGGTCAAGCCTGGTGTTGATAAGGTCGTCGCGCTGATCAAAAAACATAAGCTGACACTAGCTGACCTTAAGCACGCCTTTTCAGGCAAGCCCGGCCGTCCTGCCAAGGGCGCCAAGAAGACCAAGCGCGTTAGCAAACTGAAGGGCAAGAAAGCCGCCGTGAAGTTCAAAGACGGTAATGGAAACAAGTGGACGGGACGTGGGCGTACCCCTTTGTGGATCCAGGCAGCTGAGAAGGCAGGTAAGGACCGTTCGTCGTTCGCTGTGAAGTAAACGGTCCAAGCCTGCAGCTAAGAAATTCAAAGCCCTGACGGCTAAACCCGTTGGGGCTTTTTATTGCCTATAAAGCGCCATTATTTATCCATTCATAGATCCTAGAATACCCATGCTTGAACCTCTCCAGAACACCCCGGATGCTTTCCAAATTCTGCCTTCCAGATTCAGTTTCACCATTCTCTTTCATGTACTCAATAAAGTCTGACATTTCTGTCTCCTGATTTTTTATGAATTCATGAAACCTCCTGAATTCAACCATCTCTTCTTTCGTCAACGGCCCAATGACATGCACCAACCCTGTCTTCGGATGTAAAATGATGTTGTCAGGGTGTGGGATCATCTCCGGCGGCACCAAATTATGCCTTTTGCAATACTTTAGCTCAGCTTCACACTTCCACTTCCAAGCCAGTATCGCATCAAGCCAATCAAGGTGCTCTTGATGCTTTTCGTCCTCTATTTTATTTGCAGCGCCTAAGTACATTTTCAGAGCTTTGTGGTCTCCGCGCAGGGCATCATGGCCCATCCGCCGCACCACCGCCTGAATGAGTGGTATTTTGATAGTTTTATCGCCTTCACGAATTGGGATCGTTCTGTAGGCTTCCACCAAGAATATATTCTTGTACCGCTGGTCCCAATCCTGCGGCACTCCAGATGGCTTAGGCTTTTTCCTGGGCCTTCCCTTCACGTTACCGGACTGCCCTGGTTTGAACTGGCTCTTTGCCGGCGGCTTTGCGTAGCCGACTTCATATCGAGTTTTTTGAAGCTTTCTCGTATCTGCTGCAGACTTACCTTTTATGCTTGTTTTTGACCTGCGCAGCTTGTCGGGACTGATGGGGAGCTCGCATTTTTGGCCTGCCTCCGACAGCACGTTTTTTAGGAGATCTAGCTGTCTCCATGTCTGGTCTTCGGGACTATCCGATGAGCTGTCTTCGCCGCCCTGCCCCCTGGTCTTTTTGCCCTTGGCCATATCAGCCTCCCCTGACGCGGGTTGATGCTGATACTTCGTCAAAGGTCTGGCCCGTTCCGACTAGTATGGCGTCGTCCTTGGCATAGACCTGCCAGCGCCTGATGATCGTATCGACGTAAATGGGGTCCAGTTCGATCAGATAGCCCCGCCGGCCGGTCTTGTGGGCAGCGATCAGGGTGGAGCCGCTACCGCCGAAGACGTCCAGGATGATGTCACCGCGTTTGGAGACATCTTTGATCGCGTCGGCGATCATACCGACCGGCTTGACCGTGGGATGAAGCGATAGCTCGTCCATGCGGCCGGTCTTGAGGGTGTTTACACCCCGATACTCCCAGACATTGGTCCGGTAGCGGCCATGCTGGCCCAGCTCGAAAGTGTTTATGTGTGGCGTAGTACCATTTTTGTATACGAATATCAGTTCATGGCGGGATCGGTAGAATGTCCCCATCCCGCCATTGTCTTTTGCCCAAACACAAAGGTTCTTGAGCTCGGTATAGACACTGCCGGCATCGAGCATCTCGCGCATATGCCGCCAGTCCATGCAGATATAGTGGATCGACCCGTCCTTGCTGTTGGCGATCAAAAGCAAAAACACCTTGCGAAGAAACTCAGCGAACTGCTCCGGCGACATCTCGCCGGACGCCATCGCGAACTCACGGTGCTTGGTCTTGCCTGAGCCCCCTACATGGCCGTCGATCCGCACGTTGTAGGGTGGGTCCGTGAACACCGCCGTAGCGGCAGCACCCCCCAGCAGCCGGGTAAAGGTGTCAGGGAGCGTGGCGTCGCCGCAGACCAGCTTATGGACACCTAGCTGCCAGACATCCCCCAAACGGGACTTTGGGGGCCCATCCATGGGCGGCGGTAACTTGTCCTCGGATGGGTCCCCGGGTTCCTGGGGGGCCATGCCTTCAATAAGGCTGTCGATCTCCGGGATCGAAAACCCGGTAACGCCTAGGTCAAACCCCAGGTCGGCCTGCATGAGGCCCTGGAGCTCCAGGGCCAGAAGGCCCTCATCCCACCCGGCATTCAGAGCCAGCTTGTTGTCAGCCAGGATGTAGGCCCGCTTCTGGGCCTCTGTCAGGCCGGTCAGGCGGATGCAGGGTATGGATTCAAGCCCGAGGTCTATAGCCGCCAGGACCCGCCCGTGGCCCGCCAGGATATTACCCCGCTCGTCGGTCAGAACCGGGCTGGTGAACCCGAACTCCTTAATGCTGGCCGCAACCTGTTTGACCTGCTTCCTGGAATGGGTCCGGGCATTGCCAGGCCATGGTATCAAGGACGTCGGTTCAAGGTGTTCAATATGGTGGGCAGAGCCTACCTGGGCCGACAGGGCCGAAGCAGAATTTAGAGCTGATGACTTCGTACGCTTGGTGGTAGCCGCCATGGGACAACCCTCCTGCTAGCCACGACCAGGCGCAGATTGCGCCTAGCAGTGGCAGGTTGAAGAATTGCGTCCCTGCCTCACACCGGGGAGGTGGCCGCCTGTACTGATGTTACGCCTGAAAGCGACACCCACACCGGGGGGTGCATCAGCTTGATAAGAACATACTCGATTCCGGCCTTCATTCCAAACAGGAACTATGTTTCCAGAATCGTGAAATGAGTTTCCTATTAAAAGGAATTTTCTGCCTATTTATTTGGGAGCGGGAATTAAGCTCAAAAATGACTATTTTTTGCCGAATTAAAATTCGCTGTCCGCAAAATTCGCATCCACGCAATCGTGCTGATGTGAATTTCTACGCACATAACATTCCCTGATACAGGTACGAAAATTCCCTGTTCCAAAATATCAGGGAATTGCCCCGCAAGCCTCTGACCTTGCGCCGGTTTCAGCGCGCCTGCAGGCAGAAAAGACCCGGATTTTTCCGAAAATTCCCTGATATCCGCCGATAACAGGGAAATACCGGCCTTTTGGCGTAATTCCCCAGGCAAGCTGAATTAGGATACCACTGCCTACACAACCACCCAGTCTGCTCCGTGTAGGGCATTCTCCGGCGGCCAAGACTTACCCCGACATTTCAAAGGCATGGACGGCGCGAAGCCCCGTGAGCGCCAGTGAATGGCCCTCGAATGAGGCCATCAGGGTCATTTTGCGCGGTTTTGCTCCCGAGGCCAGTTTTAGACTGACGCTCACGCGGGGAATGCATCGGTTTTTTGCGGCAAAGTCGGGCCAATGCCGTCCATTTTCGCGTTTTCATGAGACGCAAAACTGCCGCGGCGACTATTTAAAGCCAAGAACCGATCGTTGCTCCGCCCAGTCGATGGGAAGCGAGATATTGATGAGCCGATCAAGGTTCAAATCGATCGGCTGGGTCCCTGCGAGGATCGCTTCGGTGATATCTGGCGCAAGCAGCGCGAACGGAATGACGCTGCCGACATAGGTTCGCGGGAGCTTTTCGGCATTGGCGATATCGGAGATCGACAGGACGTTCCGGCTCTTAAGCATATCGAACCACTGATGACCGCGCACGATCGCCTTGATCAGGACCGCGTCTGGGTTCGTTTTGGGCGCATGTGCGGCCACGATCAACCGTTTCTCTTTTCCCAGGCGGCGCAGTTCGGCAGCCATCACTAGAAGCAACGGTTCATCAATGCCGCGTGAGATGGCATCGGTCGAGAGTCCAAGTTTTCCGGATAGTACCGACCGATGCAGTTCAACACATATAGAGGCATCATCTATGCGGACCCGCGAAATCAAGGAACGAACCAGTTCGTAGCGATCAGGGATGCCTTCGGCGGTCAGCGTCTCCCCGAGTGAGCGCGCTTGCCGAAGCGCAGTAGTTGCAACAGCTGGCGCCGCATCATCAGGACAGAGTTCAGCCACGATCTTCTGCGGATCCGCGAGGAACATCGCGATGGCCGCAATGACATGACGATCGATCTCTTGGGCCGCGATTCGCAGCCCCTCGCCTGATTTTGTTTTACGGCTCTTGGTCGTACCAGCGATCAGATGGTTCGAGATGTAATATCCGTACCGCTTACCGTGCTTGGCTGTGTGGGACGGGGTCATCCGGTTGCCTCCGCCGTCGTACAGCAAGCCTGCGAGCAGACTCGGATCCTTGCTTGATTTGCCCGAGCGACGGATGGCGACATTCGAGGCAAGCTGGGCCTGCGCCTTGTCCCACAGAGCCTGGTCGATGACCGGCTCATGTTCGCCGGCATGGACCTCGCCCCTGTGCTTGATCTGACCACGGTAAACGTGATTGCGCAGTATTGTGTAGAGATGACCGATGCGGAACGGCAAGCCGCCTCTGGTTACTCCGGATTCTGACGTGTGAAGCTTGGTCCGAAGCTTCAGTCTATCAATCTCGGCCTTGACCTTCCGAACAGCTCCCAGGTCCACATAGAGCCTAAATATTGTCGCGACCGTCTCGGCTTCCTTCTTGTTGACGACCAGCTTGCGGTCCTTGAGGTCGTAACCCAAGGGGATATTGCCGCCCATCCACATGCCGCGCTTCTTGGAGGCCGCGAACTTGTCGCGGATGCGCTCGCCGGTAACCTCCCGTTCGAACTGGGCAAAGGAGAGCAGCACATTGAGGGTCAGCCGGCCCATGCTGGTCGTGGTGTTGAAGGACTGGGTTACCGACACGAACGAGACGGTGTGGGCGTCCAGCGCCTCGACGATCTTGGCAAAATCGAACAATGAGCGGGTGAGCCGGTCGATTTTGTAGACCACCACGACGTCCACCATTCCGGCATCTATGTCGGCCAGAAGAGCCTTGAGAGCCGGACGCTCCATGGTGCCACCAGAGAAGCCGCCATCGTCATAGGGAGTGGGGATCAGGGACCAGCCCTCGTGCCGCTGGCTTAATATAAAGGCCTCGCAGGCTTCCCGTTGGGCGTGCAGGGAGTTGAACGACTGATCCAGCCCCTCCTCCGAAGACTTGCGAGTATAAACCGCACAGCGGGTGCCTTTTGCCTTAGCCATCGGCAGCCCGCTGCCCGGCTTCAAGGCCAAAGAACCGGGGCCCCGACCACCTGGTTCCTGTGATGGCGCGGGCGATCGGGGAGAGCGAGCGATAATGCTGGCCGGCCCATATATAAGTGCCGCCGGTGATCACGACTTCATGGACCTGACCCTTCCATTCGCGGATGAGCTTGGTTCCCGGCTTGAATGACCGGGTTTGCGTCACCTCAAGTGAACCGTCCTCCCGCAGGGTCGCAGCCAGGCGCGCCAGCTGGCGCCGGCACGCCTTGCCAAGATCGCCATGCGCTTCCTCCTGCATACGATGGGCAACGCCGCGGATCAGCAGCTCCCTGCTGATTCGCGGGCTTGGCGCCATGCTGTAAAACTCGGTCCAACGCTGTCGCAGCTCATCCGTGCCAAGACCGCCGAGCTCCTTGAGCTCGGCGGCCAGCAATGCGTTCGACTTCGGCACGGGCTAACAGGCCGCCTTGTCGGTGATCCGATACAGCCGAATATCACCGGACTTCTCGGAAACGACGTTCAGCCCCCGCTTCTGGCGAAGCGTCCCCGATATGGCACCCCGCACCGAATGCGCCTGCCAGGCTGTCGCCTTGGTCAGGTCGCTGATGCTCGCGCCCTTGGGGCGACGCATCATAGCAATGATCTTGTCGATCTTGCCCGGCTTGGGAGCTACGGCCACCTTCGGCTTCGACGCCCTTGCTGATTTGTCCGATGGCCCCTGCCGAGATGTAGTTGATAGCGCTTTGGATGCGATCTGGTCACTTGCTTTAGCTTTGGAAGCCTTTGTCTTGGTCATGACATCTCCATGGGTTGCAGCAGCAACGTCGCTGCCACCACCACAAGCCCCGAACAGCGCATCGCCATGGGGCTGGTGGTTCTCCGGCTGACTATCCGGCAACACACCGACGCTCCGTTCGGCACGGAAGTCGAGCAGATTTGCTCTGTTGCTGCGCAACATCCGACAAATGTCCTTGTGCACCGCGATCGCTTTTGGCGCGCGAATGACCGCTTTAGCGGCTGCTGTACCGGTGCCATTTGCACCATCAGCCATGAATTGGGATCACGGCTGGCCTGTTCTACCTCCCCTGGTCGAGCACCTAGCGCGGTATGGTCGGCACCTACCAGCATTGCGGCGAACAGCAGCTACAACGTTACCTTGCCGAGTTCGATTTCCGCCAGAACCACTGCATTAAACTGGGCTTCGATGATGCCACTCGTGCCGATACTGACCTGAAGTGCATCGGCGGGAAGCGCCTCACTTATCGGCGGACTGACGCAGCCTAAGACCATTAGGCAGCAAGCCCTTGGCTTTATCCGCTACCGACTCGCCAGAGGATATAAGGCCATCCCGTTCAAACGTTAGTTCTGGGGAAAGAAAGCGTGGCATAGCGTTCGCGATACTGCGCCAATTGACAAACAGTAGGGCCACCCCGATTCCGCACAGAAACGCCGGCAACGAATAGACCGCCAGCAGCTTGATTATCCATGCTTCTGTAGGTGTCATTGCTGGCCCCGCCTCGCACAACCCTGGGGGCCAAAACCTTAAATTAGCGTATGTCTAACTGCTTAAATGCCTAAATATTTCGCAACTTGTCGCGAATTAAGCAGAATAATACCCTTTGTAAATGGGGGAAGCACTTCAGTTTGACGAACTTCCGGGCTGGACCTTTTGGTACGAAAAGGTTTCGGAGAAAATCTTTCACGTTGATGGCAAGCACGCAGCCGGCCTACTCGCAAGCTGCGTATATTTGGCGTGCTGGGCTATTCCATGACAACTAAGGGCTAGTTGGCTTCGCCTGCCATAATCACAGTCGCCTACTTCGTCTCATGGAAGCATCAACAACACAAACAATCTTCGAGCCAATATTGAGCGCGGATCAGCCTAACTGTGCTCAGCCACGAGCATCATGCGTGGTTGTTGACGATAGAAAGGTAGACGTCGTTTGTGTCCTTTGAAATAGAAATTTTACGCAAAAGATAGCCACCGTGCTGCGCCCAGCGCATCGACCAAGTCACTTCGGCAACTAAAAAGTATTGGGCGGCGGGAAGCTTTTCAAAAGAAAAGGCGCCATTGCCGACGCAAGGTATCTGCTGGCGGGACTTCCAGGCTTCACTTCCCCGGATGGCGCGGTAAAAGCTGACGCGATCAATGAAATAATCATTCAGCCGATCACCGGAGAACTGAAACAGCTTTTCCACGGCAGGAGTAACGGGCAGCAAGCTGACATTTTCGCACCCCCGGCTGTATCCATCTGTAATCAAATTGGCGTGACCAGACACAATCAAAGGCCCGGTCAAAGTTCTTTGGTAAGTTTGCGTACAGGCCGAAGCAATAATCAGGCTAAAAATTGCGCCCAATTTGTAGAATTGCATTAGTGACCCCCGTACATAGTTGCTGGCTCGTTCCACCATCCGCCACCAAGGGCTGCAAATAAGACGGCGGTATCGGATAAGCGGTTGGCCTTTGCTTGGACGAAGGCCAGGCGTGCCTGTTGCTGCGACTGCTCGACGATCAGTAGAGCCAATCCATTTGTCTGCCCTAGGCGGGCCTGGTTGCGCGCGATGGCTAGGGCGTGGGTCGCCGCTTTATCGGCTGCCGCCGCCGCTTTGAGATTTTCGCCGTCAGATTGCAGAGCATGCAGCGCGTCGGCGACATTTTGGAACGCAGCCACCACGGTGTTCCGATACTGCGCCGCCATCTGGTCGTAGGTGTCGCGCGCTGCCGCCGTGCGGTGTGCCAGTACCCCGCCGTCAAAAATAGTCTGGCCAATCCCTGCACCGAGACTCCAGAATTCACTGCCCGGCGAGGTCAACGCGCCCAACTGTGTGGCGACCACGCCGGGATTGGCGGTTAAAGTGATGTTGGGCAATTGGGCGGCGATAGCGACACCGATCTGGGCGCTGGCCATGTGGAGATTTTCCTCCGCTGCCCGGACATCGGCACGTTGTTCGACCAACTTCGATGGCAAGCTGATCGGAACGTCTAGCGGCAAAGCCAGCGCCGACAGGTCGAGGTCAGGTGGGTTGTCCTCCGCTGGCAGATGACCACCCAAGGCCGTTATGAGATCGCGTGTCTGGGCTAGCTGTTTTTCTAGCGGCGGCAGGGTCTGTTGTGTCTGCGCCAGCGCCACCTGCTGGACCGAGACATCGGCGCCCGCGATCTGTCCAAGCGCCTGCTGACGCTGCTCAATTTCCAGCGTGTGCTGCTGGCCGGCGATAATGCCTTTGGTGATATCGATCTGGGCACGCAGCGAGGCTGATTGTATCGCTGCGGCCACCAGGTTGGATGTTAGCCCGACATAGGCAGATTGCAGTTGGAAGCGCTGTGAGTCCGCTTCAGCTTGCAGCGATTCGACCTGCCGCCGGTTGCTGCCCCAGATATCGGGTGACCAGGAAACTGACAGCTGTGCTTGATAAAGATTGTAAAGCAGATTTGAAGAGGCGAGCGTAGGCGACAGGATCCCGGCATTCTGGTTGCGGCTGGCGTTGAAGCCACCGGTCACGACGGGATAGACGTTGGCCATCTGGGCCTTGACGTTTTCCATGGCGACTCGCAACGCCGCTTGTGCGGCTTGCAAATTCGGACTGTCTTGTATTGCCTGCCGTACCAAAGCGTCGAGCACGGGAGAATGAAACAGTGACCACCATTGTGCCGGAATATCGGCACCAGGTAAAAAATGCTGCACCGTGGTAGGGCTGTCGCCGGAGACGTCGTCGAGAGGCGCGCCTGTATAGGATGCGGATTTCGGGGAAGGTGGGGCGCGGAAGTTCGGTCCCACGGTACAGGCTGCTAAGCCCGCGCACAAAGCCAGCACAGGCAATTGTTTCGCCATCTTCCTACTCCGCTGGCTCTGGCTGAGAGATTTCGCTCGGAGCGCGCCCTCGCAGAGAAAAGATTTCGATGAGCACTGGAAGAACCAGCAGGATGAAGGCTGGCGCCAGCAGCATGCCGCCTACCACAACCACCGCGAGCGGCCTTTGGACCTGCGAGCCAATACCGCTGGAAAATGCTGCCGGCATCAGGCCAACGCAAGCGGCAACACAGGTCATCATCACCGGGCGCATTTGGACGCGGCACGTGCGCAGAATTGCGCTGGCCCGGTCCATACCCTCCTCGATCATCCGGTTGAAATAGGAGAGCACAATGATGCCGTCCATGGCCGCGATGCCGAACAGGGCGACAAAGCCGATCGCCGCCGAGACGCTGAAGGATGTGCCGGTAATGGCAAGGGCAAAAATGCCGCCTATCAGCGCCATTGGGATGACGCTTGCGGCCAGCAACGTGTCGGTGAGAGAGCCAAAGTTGGTATAAAGCAACACGCCGATGAGCAACATGCTCAGCGGCACGATTACCATAAGGCGCCGGACCGCTTCTTGGAATTCACCGAACTCACCCACCCATTCAAGGTGATAGCCAGTTGGCAATACGACTTTCTGAGCGATGCGCTGTTGAGCGTCCGCTACCGCCCCTCCCAAGTCACGGCCTCGCACCGAGAATTTTATCGGCAGGTAGCGTTCTTGATTTTCGCGATAGATGAAGGAGGCGCCCGAAGCTAGGCTCAGCTGAGCAACGTCTCCTAAGGGGATCTGGATCGGATTCCCGTTCGCCGTAGCTCCGATGGCAATGTTGCGGATGGTGGCGAGGTCCTGGCGGTATTGCGGCGCCAGCCGCACCATGATCGGGAAATTGCGGTCGCTGTTATCTTCGTAGAGATTGCCGGCGGCCTGGCCGCCGATTGCAGCCTGAATCACACTATTGATATCGCCAGGAGCTAAGCCGTAGCGAGCGGCACGAGCACGATCAATGTCGATGCGCAAGGTGGGCTGACCCAACGAATTGAAGGCCGCTAGATCGGTAATGCCAGGCACGCCCGCCATTACTTGCTGAATGCGGGCAGCGGTCTGCTGCAACACCGCGAGATCAGGGCCAAATAGCTTGACGGAATTCTCCCCTTTCACCCCGGAAGCTGCCTCCTCCACATTATCTTCGATGTATTGCGAGAAATTGAAATCGACACCGGGAAATTCATTCTGCAGTCTTACGGTGAGGTCCGCCACCAACTTCGGCTTGTCCACGCCCTTAGGCCATTGATCGAAGGGTTTGAGCGGCGCGAAAAATTCGGCGTTGAAAAATCCAGTGGCATCCGTTCCATCATCAGGACGGCCATGCTGGGAAATCACCGTGGCGACCTCGGGATATGATTTGAGAATTCGCCGCATGCGATTTACTGAGGTGTCGCCTGCCTCCAGCGAAATCGAGGGCGGCATAGAGGCACGAATCCAAAGGTTGCCTTCCTCCAGATGCGGAAGAAATTCCGAGCCTAGGCTGCTGGCCACCAGCACTGCCAGTAAGGCGACGATGGCGGCAGCTCCCAGAGTAAGAATGCGGTTTTTGAGCGCGATGCCCATGACCGGCTCGTAGATTTTGCGGATACCTCGCACAAGCCAAGTCTCTGTTTCCGCGATCGTCTCAGGCAGAAGCAGGCTTGCCAGGGCAGGCGATACGGTAAAGGTCGCAATCAGGCCGCCAATAATTGCATAGGCATAGGTGCGCGCCATCGGTCCGAAAATATGCCCTTCCACGCCGCTCATGGTGAAAAGCGGTATGAAGCCGGCAACTATGATGGCTGCGGAAAAGAATATACCGCGATTGACTTGAAGCGCCGAGTTGGCGATGACCGCGAATTTGCCCCGCAGATCCGTGACCGCAACGCCGTGCAATCGGTCGTCATTTGCAAAACGGCGGCTGCGAGGCTCGCTGAGATGTCGGAAAATATTTTCCATCATGATAACGGTGGCATCCACCACCAGGCCGAAGTCGATTGCGCCAACCGAAAGCAGGTTGGCGGATTCGCCGCGCAGGGTCATCACCAGGATCGCGAACATCAGGGCAAAGGGAATCGTAGCGGCCACAATTATTGCGCTGCGCAGATTCCCCAGGAATAGCCACTGCACGAGGAAAATCAGCAGCATGCCCGCGATCATGTTGTGAATCACCGTGGCTGTGGTGACGTGGATTAGATCGCTGCGGTCATAGATGCGCTCGATATGCACGCCCGAGGGGAGTAAGCCGGAGCTGTTGATCTGCTGAACTACATCCTCCACACGGCGAATGGTGGGCATACTCTGCTCGCCGCGGCGCATCAGCACGATACCTTCAACGATGTCGTCGTCGTTGTCCTGGCCCGCAACGCCCAGCCGCGGCTGATTGCCCACGCTGATGCGGGCGACATCGCCCAGCAGCACCGGCGCACCGCCATTGGCAGTCAGCATTGTGCCGCGTATGTCGTCCATAGAATGGATAAGGCCGATACCGCGCACCACGGCCGCTTGGGGTCCGATATTGATCGTTTGCCCCCCCACATTGGCATTGCTATTGTTCAGAGCCTGCAGCACCTGCGGCAGAGTAAGGCCGAACTGCACCAAGCGATGTAGGTCAATCGTCACATCATAGGTTTTGGATTTGCCGCCCCAGCCGGCGACGTCAATCACGCCAGGAATAGCCTTGAAGCGCCGCTCCAAGGTCCAGTCCTCGATCGTCTTCAAATCCAGGCTGGAAGCACCCGGAGGCCCCACCACGCGATAGCGATAAATTTCGCCCACAGGGCTTTCCGGCGATATCTGGGGCTGTGCGTTGTTGGGCAGGCCGTTGAGCTGCGATAACCGGTTGGTCACCCATTGCTGCGCTTCGTCGTAGGTGAAGTCATAAGTGAATTGCAACTTTACATCCGACAGCCCGAACAGTGAGACGGTGCGAATTGCCGTGACATGGGGAATTCCGGCCATCTGAATTTCCAGCGGAATACTGATATAGCGCTCGATTTCTTCCGCCGATTGTCCGTTGCTCTGAGTGACAATATCAACCAGCGGCGGCACCGGATCAGGATAAGCCTCAATATTCAGGTTGTAGAAGGCCACGAGCCCGCCGGCGATCAGGATCACCAGCATCGCTACCACTAGCACGCGCCGCTGCAGTGCGAATTTTATAATTGCATTCACGGGCGTGGAGACTTTCCGCTGCTCAGTTGCCGTTGACGGCTTGGTCTATGAACAGTGAGTCGCTGGTGACGATTTTATCGCCCACGTTCAATCCGGAGGTAACTTCGGCAAAGCCACCACTGCTACGTCCGATCGTGACGCGCCGGGAATACAGATCGCCATGCGGACCGGCCAGCCAGACACGCGCCGCATCACCCTCATGCACCAGCGCATTTTGCGGCACTGCGGGAGCATCCATCGCCCGGCCGCCATGGATGACAAAACTGGCCGCCATGTTGGGCTTTAGCCGACCGCCGGCATTGCGAATCTGCGCTCCGATCACCAGCCGGTGAGTATTGGGATCAATCACGGATGCGATGTATGCAATCGCTGCGTGGAAGGTTTCGTCCGGATATGCCGCGATACTGACATCCGCCTCATTGCCCAGATGGACCAGCGCGGCATCGGCTTCGCGTACGTTGGCCACCAGCCACACGGTGGATAGGTCACCCACGGAAAACACACTTGGCTTCTGGGTGACGGACGCGAAATCCGTATCACTTTTGCCCAGAATACGTAGGCGGCTGCGTGCCGAAGCAAGCGCAGCGCCGGCTGTTGCAACATCCACCTGCGCCTGCTGCCAGTCCTTTTCCGCCGCGCCTTCCGCTTCAAAAAGCGCGTGTTGGCGCTTTTCATTTGAATCGGCGGCCCTAAACTGGGCACTGGCGGTGGCTAGGTCGGCTTCGGCCTGCAGCATGTCCGAGGATTGGCCGGTGAGAATTGGCAGGCCATGCGCGATGCCCACATGCGCTCCGGCTAGCGCGAAGCCCCCGTTGGGCGCGACATAGCCTTCGGTAGCGATGTCGGTATGGAAAATACGGTGCCCCACCGTCTGGATCTGCAGCCGGGCGCGCTGCTCGGAGGTCGGAACGAATGTGGTCATCCTAGCTGCCGGCGCTGCTTTAGGCGCGGATCCGTTCGGCAGAAAAAGGAAAATTAACGTAGCAATCGCTGCGATGACTGCTAGCGCAGCAACTGCGTAAGCTTGAGTGCGTCGCGGCCAAGATGGAGCCAGATTTTCCTCGATCTGTGCACTGTCCAGCATGCCATGGCCTATTGATTCGCGGGCGCCATGCGGCGCAGCGGTGCCTCCATAGCCCTGCCGCCTTACGAGAGCCTTACGAAGCCTCCAGCTTCTGTTGCGTTGCGGGTCCTGGCCTTGCAAAGTCGTGCAATGCGACTATTGCTTGTCGAAGATAATGTCAGGCTGTCAGGTCTCATCGCCGGGGGCCTTGCGAAGGAAGGTCTGACAGTGGACACCGTGAACACGGTCGCCGATTGTCTCAGCGCCGTCGCGACCACCCATTTCGCTGCCATCATCCTAGATCTAGGTCTACCGGATGGTGACGGACTGTCAGTCCTGCAGCATCTGCGCGGCAAGGGCAATGCTACTCCCGTACTGGTGCTGACGGCGCGCCTAAGCGTCCGCGAACGTGTTCAAGGCCTGCATCACGGTGCCGATGATTATCTGGGCAAGCCATTCGCCTTTGAGGAATTGGTGGCGCGGGTGCGCGCCCTGCTGCGCCGCCCTCCGGCCTACCTAGGCCGCGAATTGCGCCTGGGTCATCTAAGCCTCGATATTGAAGGCGGCGAAATCACAGTCGACGGCACGCCGCTCGCGGTAGCCCCGCGCGAGGCCTTGGTATTGGAAATGCTGATGCGCCGCGCCAACCGGGTTGTTTCTAAAAAGGTGTTGGAAGACCAGCTCTACGGATTGTCTGAGGATGGCAGCGCCAACGCAGTGGAAGTTTCGGTGCACAGGCTGCGCAAACAATTGGCGGATAGCAGGGCGCAGATCGCCATCTATACGGTTCGGGGTGTCGGTTACCTCATCAAGGAAGAAGCATGAGACGTCGGTCTCCTTCCATTCTTTACAGGATCATTGGGCTGCATGTCGTGGCACTAGGAGGCGTCGCTATCGCCGTTACAGCCGCAGCCTATTTTCTTCTCAATGCCACTGTAAATAATTTCGAAAACCGCATCCTGCGTGACCATGCAGCAAGCGTGGCGTCCTATCTAACATTCGACAAAGATCATTGGTCGCTCGGCCTGCCGCCAGATCTTTCAGCGATCTACACCAAGGGTTATGGTGGCTATGCGCTCGCCGTTGTTAGCGGCGGTGGCCATGTCATCTATTCGTCACTGCCTAACGACCGCGCCTTCAGCGGCAGTGAGCCTGCCTATACTCAATCTGTCTTTTTTCACCAAAATCGCGGTACTTCCACCTATTACGGCGTAATTCTACCAGTGAACCGCCAGGGCCGCGAAGCCTGGATTCAGGTGGGGCAGAATTTGGAAAATCCGGATGTCATCATCGACGATGTGGTGGCATTATTTGTCGGAAGCATTGTTTGGTTTGTGATCCCCATTTTTGTAATTCTACTTCTGGTAGACGTACTGATGATGCGTCGCCTGCTCGGACCCATCATTGCCGCATCCAAGGTCGCCGCTGCAATAGGCCCAGATCAGCCATTGTTGCGCCTGCCTACGGGCAATCTACCGCGCGAGGTGTTGCCGCTAGCGGATGCTGTCAATCAAGCCCTAGACCGGCTGGAAAGAAGTCTTCAGGCGCAACGCGAATTCACCGCCGACGCCGCGCATGAACTGCGCACACCGCTAACAATCTTGCGTACCCACGTCGACACGATTCTCGACCATCCCGCTGCGGCGGCACTGCAGTCCGACATTGATGCGATCGGTCGGATGCTGGGCCAACTACTGGAGCTGGCAGAGCTGGAGGGCTTCACCATCGGTTCCGACGAGCAGGTGAATCTCACCGAGTTGGGATTGGAAGTGGTGAGCCTGCTGGCGCCAATCGCGCTCGCGGATCACAGGTCGCTGGCATATCTCGCGGGACCGGAGCCGGTCTGGGTGCGCGGCAATGCAGATATGTTATTTCGCGCCTTACGCAATCTAATCGAAAACGCAATCCGTCATTCGCCCGCTGACCATAGCGTGGACGTGGAAGTGACGTTACCAGCGATCATCCGGGTCAAAGATCGCGGTCCAGGTATCAAGCCCGCGGAACGCACAGTCATATTTCAGCGCTTCTGGCGCCGCGACAGGCAGGCAAAAGGCCATTCAGGCCTGGGCTTGGCGATCGTGGCCAAGATCGTGCAGCTTCATGGCGGAATCATAGCGGTTGCGGACCGCGAGGGTGGTGGGGCCGAATTTTGTCTTGAATTTCCTCCCACAGCGGCAAGCCGACCACAGCGTCGCGCCGGTAATGTTGTGGAAGCCGGAGTCGGCGAAGTGCACCCAACTGCCTAGCGCGCCTGTAACACAAACAGCAAGCCTCGCCTTGGCAGCAGCTTATTTCTCAGCAGACCCACGTCGTGAATGTCTGACAGGCGAATATCAATTCTTAGAATTGGGTATGCATGCGTAAGCCCAAAATAGATACAGGGCCTCGATCACGATTATAAGCTGGGTTGGCAATAAACTGATAGTCCAAACCTGCATTAAGCCAGTCGACCAGCTGCGCGTTATAGTAGGTTTCGAGAATATTTTCCGTTCCATAACTCAATCGCCCATCGCCGATCAGAATACCCATCCCGCCCGCCGATAAATAGGTGCGCGCGGGGCTTGAAAGCGCGTTGATGACGCCCGCCAAGCCAACCGTATCGTCCGGCCTCCCCCAGTCCGCGCCCCTAAGGGATAGGCCAATGGCAAGCGAACGGTTGATCTCGGTGAATTCAAAAGCTTCCTTGCTGCCATCATTCAGACTGGCGCGTGCAAAAGCGCCGAGATTATCACCTATCACCTGCTCCAAATTGAGCGCTGCCCCTGGCCGCGTCGCCGGTTTGCGAACTAACACTGCGTCGGGAATAGTGTGTGTGGCTAGCCCCACAGCGACGGCGTCGTCATAGGATGCCATGCGGCCGCGATTGGCATAAATTAGCAGCTTCAGCTTGCCCTCCCGACCCCACAGCGTATGGCGCTCTTCGCCTTCCGTAACCAGTTCATATTGGCCAAAGCCACGCACTAGGGCACGCTCGTTGGGAAGGCGCGACATGTCGAAAAGACCGGCTCGCAGGGTCCACCAGGACTGGGTCCATTCCCCCGCGACGCCATAGCTGTAACCCCAGGAGTCCGCGGCATAGTCATAGGCACCGGAGTCGATAATCGACCAGTTCAGAAAATCGTTCTTGGGATCGTGGGCATAGCTGTTGGCGTCGAAGATATCGGTCACGGAAATCTTGCCAACGGTGAGGATGAAATTGTCCTCTGTGCGGGACCCACCGAGCTGATTGGCGGCGGGGTCAACATTCTTGGCGTCGCCGCCCAGATCGAACGTCTGCCGAAAGAACAGACGTTGCAGCCGGAAATAGGGAGACGATGCTCCGACCTTGTAGGCTTCACCGCTAGGAAAGCCCGCCACGCCCAAGGTATCACTGACACCAAAGCCCTGGTCGATTTCCGGATTGATATAAGCTTCGCCTCCGTCCCAAAGCCGAGCACCGGCAAACAGAGTCGTATCGAACGTCTCATCGCCTCGGCTTCCAGGATCGAGGCTGTTCGTACCGCTATAGGGTGATTTGAACGCCGGGTGATACTGGTCAACGACGGTCATCTGGCCGTGCAGCGACCAGTCGTCCGAGGCGTCGGCGGCTAATGCCGCACCTTGGGAGCAACAAAGTAAGGCAACCGCGAACGCCGCCCCGTGGCTGCCTTGAACCGGCCAACGCGTATATTCAGACTTCCGAAGGGACATGCCTACCACCAATCAAATTCCCTTACCTGCCTTTTATGACAACATGCCCAGCCCAAGGGGCTTGCTCCTCCTATTTCTGCGGCATACATATACCCCCATGGGTATAAGACAAGGGACAATGAGTCACACTGTCGAAGAAAAACAGAAGTTGTTGCATCGTGTGCGCCGCTTGCGTGGACAGATCGAGGCACTCGAACGAGCGCTTGATGCCGATGCAGGTTGTACAGAAGTTATGAAGCTACTCACGGCCAGTCGCGGCGCTATCAACGGACTGATGGCGGAGGTGATCGAGGATCACATCAGCATGCACATGATTGATGCCGGACGTAAACCATCACGCAGCGAAGCTGAAGCAGCGGAAGAATTGCTGAGTGTGCTTCGTAGCTATATTAAATAGAGTAATAGCGGAAATAAATGACGATGGCCTTCAAAATCCGATACCAACTTAAAGGCATACCGGTCAGCACCCTGACAACGTCAAAAAAATCTTGAGGCGCGCCGACTGGCCTTCGAAGGCCGAACAATTTTCAGACCGATGGCAAGTGAAGTGAGGCGAGTATTCCGTGTCACGATCATTTCCACCCCGAAATTCGCCCTCGTTAGCTGGTTCGTGTAGCGGTTGTGACTGCATAAGATTGTATGAGGACATTTCCTTTGCGCATGTCTCAATCACAACCGAGCGGTGGAGCGTTTTTCATGATTTGTTTGTAATCCTCGGGCCGGCATTCCGATGTCGGCTTGCCTGCTATTTTTAAGGCTGCATATGATTAGCAAAGGCGCGCAGCAGCGGGAAGGATCCCCGTGCCTTGTGAAAAAGCATAATGTTCTATCGCGAGCAGGCATCCCAGATGTTGGCGCCGTGTGCCTCATGAGACGGAGAAATTGAGAATGCATGAAGAAAAAACAAGCATTAAGCCAAATCAGTTTGCGATCGAAATATTGGCTATCACTATTTCACTCGGTTTACTGACTACCGCCGTCCAGGCGCGTGGCGGAAATTATGGCGTCCCTTTGCGCAAAACTAACTGCGAATCGACTACGAGCTTGGGACAGTTCCTCGACAAAATAACAAACCGTTGTTACGGCCATTTTGGGAAAATTAGTGATCATCCCAAGCCGCTCACGTCCGCCCCCGCGCCGCAGCAGCCCACGGAAAAAGATAGATAGAGCGCAATTTTTCAATGACTGCGAGGTTGGGTGATTACACTAGTTGCATTAGTGCTGGGCCCTTCCAATTAATGAATTCAAGAGTGAGTCCCGCCATGGAAACATATTTTGCCAAATACAGCACTCTAGCGCCTTAGGTCAGCCTATCGCTTTGATTCCGAATGCTAGGCTCGAGCGCAGCTATTCAATATGGCGGCTTTCATCCGAAAGCGCACCCGAACTATCTGCATTGAACTGCTCTACCGCGTCAGCCACGCTAGGAAATGTCTTACAATGTGCAATCAACGGCAGAATACCGAAGCGTCCGAAAGCCTGCTGGGCGCGCAAAGACTCCAGACGCGCCACATAGAAGGCCACACGCCTATCTTTCCACTGTCCTATCAATTCGACCAATGCCTGTGCGCCGCTAAAATCCAATTCGACGATACTAGAGGCTTCCAAGACTATGGCCTTGATTGGCGGCCTCGCTTCTCCGACTACCTGTTCTAGCGAAGCACGAAAAGTCTCGGCGTTTAGAAAAAATAGTGGAGCTTGGAAGCCAGCTACCACTAATCCTGGCCGCGTCTCACCTCGGAATTGCTGGCTCTGGGGCCACCAAACCGTAGTGCGGGGAATCTGCTCGAAGAGTACGGCGCGAGTCTGCACTATGGTCCATACGCCATGCAGCAAAGAGAGAGAGATACCAACAGCCACGCCAGTCGCGATGGGCATGAACACGATTGCTAGGGCCGTGACCACCAAAAGGGAAAACTCCGCTGAGCTTTGGTCCGCGATCGTCCGCATTACACCAACATGGAAAATGCGCAACGCAATAAAAAGCAGCAGCCCAGCCAATGCAGATTGAGGTAGATGCGCTAACAATCCCGGCATGAAAAGCAAGACCGAACTGACGATGGCCAATGCTGCCAGTCCCGTCATGCGCGATTGACCGCCACTTTCCTTTACAATGGCAGTACGGGGCGGGCTGGCATTGGCCGCGAATCCGCCCAAAAAGCCGCTCAATAGGCTCCCCACACCCACCCCTACCAGATCACGAGCAATGCCACTCTCGCCTCCGTCGAATGCGCGCGACACGGTGGCAGTTTGGATTATTACTACCAACGTCACGATGAGCGCGATCGGTATCAGATGTACGAAGTCCGTCATCGTGACGGTTGGCAAGGTCGGCACGAAAGCTGGCGATTGAATAACACCGAGAGTCGGCACATTCCAACCTGTTAGAAATACTGCGATTGTCGCCAGCGCCATGGCTAATAACGCGCCAGGAAACCGTTTATCCAGTTTCTCTGACGTTGTAATCACAACGAAGACGAAGACGCCGATGGCTATCGCGTAGGGATTTGATTCGCCGACATGGCTGGCCAGGTTGTATATAGCTCCAAAAAAAACCGAACCACCGCTCGGAATTCCTAGGAAAGCCGGCAATTGCGAAACAATAATGTGAATGGCAATCCCTGCAAGAAAGCCAGTAATGATAGGCACCGAGAGCAGCCGCGCTATCCAGCCTAGGCGCAGCAACCCAGCCAGTGCGGTCAGCGTGCCCACCATCAGAGCCAGCGCCGCCGCCAAGGCAAGGTAATGAGGCGAACCTGCTTTGGCTAGCAAAGCCAGCGCACCAGCGAAAATAGGGGCAATCGTGGAATCAGCCCCTGCCGATAGATAGCGGTTAGCGCCAAACAAGAAAAAACCGAACGAAGCCGCCACAAAAACGATTAACCCCCACGCGGGTGGTACGCCAGCCAGCCGGGCGTTACCCAGCTGTTCTGGAAGGACAATGGCAGCCAGCGCGAGTGATGCCAGCAGGTCGCGAATAGCTTGTTCGCGCGTTCGTGGCCACATGCGTACCTCCCCTGTTCGATCCCACCGTTGATATATTACAATTTTCGTCTTCCACTGACAGAGGTTGGATTATGGCCGCCAAGGATTTTCCGCCGGGAAATACACGCGAACCAGTATTGAAACCCGTCCCTATCTTGGAGCTCCGCCCTACTCAGATGACAGTAGGAATGCGTGAGGTAAATGCGCGGCGTAAGCATTGGCGTGATCAAGGCGGCGAAAAGAAGCGCCGCTCCTATCTAGAGAAACATCTGATACCCGTAATCTTGGGGCCCCGCGGAAAGCATTACATTGTAGATCACCATCACCTGGCGCTGGCACTGCATCAAGAAGGACTGAAGAATTTATATATCACAGTGATGGCGGACCTCTCCCTACTGGATATCGAGACATTCTGGTTCGTGCTCGATCAACGGGCTTGGATGCATCCTTTCGACTCAAAGGGGCGGCGCAAAAGCCCGCTTGCCATGCCTAAGAATGTAGAGCATTTGAAGGATGACCCCTATCGCTCGCTGGCAGGCGAACTGCGTCGATTGGGAGGCTACGCCAAGGACACAACGCCTTTCAGCGAATTTTTGTGGGCCGATTTCCTGCGCAGGCGCGTAAAACAGACCATTGTTGAGAAGAATTTTACGCGCGCGCTGGAGCACGCACTTAAGCTCGCTAAAGAAAAGGAGGCCGCCTATCTGCCTGGTTGGTGTGGACCCGTAGACTTGTGAGAGGTGGCCGATCAAGAATGGGTAGCATGGCGAAACACTCAGTTGGATGTTGACCAAACTGATGTCTTATCCGCGCACCAGAACTAGTTGAGCGCGCGCGAGTAATTGTTCGGCTAGCGTATACCAATTCGAGGATAGTTTCCCAAGCGTTGTGCAGCCAGCCAGTCTGTGCTCTGTATGGCAAATGTAAAACGCGAGAATTCTCGCGCGTTTTCGGGCGGTTACCTCTTTCCCAAACTTGATTCGCCAGAGCGACCGAAGGCGGGCCACTTTGAGCGATTGAATTTGCTTAATTTTGGCTTCAATGGCGGCCGCGGCTGCGGGCGTCGTCGTAGTTTTTCCTATCATAATTGGCCTTTCGGTTCTGCAGCACACGCTGCCACTGCCGAAAGCTCGCATCGGCTTTCGCCATGGGCCAAGACCGGTGCGAACTGGTGCTCAGCAGCGCTCCATTCCCCCCGAAGTCGAGCGGTATTCCGAGCTTCCGGGCAAATTAGCGGAGAAAAAACCGGGGCATGGGCCCTTACGCTGGCACATCCAGGAAAAACCTCGCCGTCCGCGACATGGACCTTTATGCCTGAATCCGCACTGGTTAATGAGCCTTGCAGGCGCATACGAAAAATTGGAGGATCAGCGCAGGAGCTACAATGGGGACAGACCCGATAGCGAAATCAGCCGATACTCTATTTATGGCGCAGCACGAATAGCGCATCCTGTCAGTTACCGCCGTTCGAAGCCGAATTCTGGTTTCCGGTAATGCGACGCTGGGTAGCGGAGCAAAACCGGAACAGACCTTCCCGTAAACAAGAATATGCCGGTGTGAAAGTCAGAGGTTATCAACCAACAAGAGTTTGTTGGAATGTGTGCACGGCGGTGACAAAACAGGCCACTGGATCGTCGGCGCTGTGCTGATGGGGGCGGTGTAAAACCCGGCCAGTGGCTAGGCTGTTTCCTTTGGGGGGCGGCCGGGGATGTTTGTCGTGGAAGTTTATGCCGCCGTTCGGCGTTTTGTATTTGTCGATGGGAACAGCCGTCGAGAAGCGGCTCGGGTTTTCGGCCTGAGCCGCGAGACGGTTACGAAGATGTGCCGGTTTTCGCTGCCGCCCGGTTACACGCGGACGATGCCGATAGTGAAGCCGAAGCTTGGGGCGCTGCTGCCGGTGATCGACGCGATCCTTGAGGCGGACCGGAGCGCGCCGGTGAAGCAGCGCCACACGGCGAAGCGGATTTTCGAGCGGCTTCGTGACGAGCAAGACTTTGCCGGCGGTTACACGGTGGTGAAGGATTATGTGCGGGTTAGCCTGGCGCGTGGACGCGAGACGTTTGTTCCATTGGCGCATCCGCCGGGACACGCACAGGTGGACTTCGGTGAAGCAGTCGGCGTGATCGGCGGCGTGCGCCAGAAGATCCATTTTTTCTGCATGGACCTGCCGCAATCGGACGCCTGCTTCGTGAAGGCCTATCCACGGGAGACGACCGAGGCATTTCTTGACGGCCACGTCGCGTCTTTTGCCTTCATCGGCGGCGTGCCGCTGTCGATCCTCTACGACAACCTCAAGATTGCGGTGGCGAAGATCTGCGGCGACGGCAAGCGGGAGCGCACACGGGCGTTTACCGAGTTGGTCAGCCATTACCTGTTCGCCGATCGCTTCGGTCGTCCCGGCAAGGGCAATGACAAGGGGAAGGTCGAGGGGCTGGTAAAATACGCACGCGCGAACTTTATGACGCCGATCCCGATTGCGGCCAGCTACGACGATCTGAACGCGATGCTGGCCGAGCGCTGCCGCCAGCGTCAGTCCGAACGGGCCGGCCGTCACGCTGAGACCATCGGCGAGCGGCTCGTCGCTGACCTGGCGGCGCTACGCGATCTTCCCGTCGTGCCGCTGGAGCCGTGCGAGAAGCGTGCGGGCCGGGTCTCGTCGACCGCGTTGGTCCGCTACCGCTGCAATGATTACTCTGTGCCGACGTCCTATGGCTTCCAGGACGTCGTCGTGAAGGGCTTCGTCGACGAGGTCGTGATCCTCTGTGCGGGCACCGTTATCGCCCGGCATCCGCGCTCCTATGGTGAGGGCGAGTTCGTGGCCAATCCGCTGCATTATCTTGCGTTGATCGAGACCAAGCCGAATGCCCTCGATCAGGCGGCGGCTCTGCAGGGCTGGGCGCTGCCCGAGATATTCCAGCATCTGCGCCACCTGCTGGAAGCTCGCATGGGCAACCGCGGCAAGCGTGAGTTTATCCAGGTGTTGCGGCTGCTAGAGGCGATGCCGCAGGAGATCGTGGCTACCGCCGTGACCGAGGCGATCCGGCTCGGCGCCATTGGCTTCGATGCGGTCAAGCTGATCGCGCTGGCGCGCATCGAACGGCGACCCGCCCGTCTCGACCTGACGGCCTATCCGCATCTGCCCAGGCTGACGGTGAAGACAACATCGGCGGCCGATTATACGGCGCTGATTCCGGAACTGGCGGCATGACCGGGCTTGACGCGATGCCGGCGGGAACGATGAGCGGTACTCCACAGGTCCTGCTGGCCCATCATCTCAAGCAGCTGAAGCTGCCGACGGTACTGCGCGAGTATGACAAGGTCGCGCGAGAATGCGCGCGTGATGGTGTCGATCATCCCCGCTATCTGCTGCGGCTGATCGAACTCGAGCTGATCGACCGTGAGCGGCGGACGGTCGAGCGGCGTATCCGGGCGGCACGGTTCCCGGCGGTGAAGAGCTTCGACACGTTCGAGTTCACCGCCATCCCCAGCCTCAACAAGATGCTCGTTCTCGAACTTGCGCGCTGCGAGTACATTCTGCGCCGGGAGAACATCATCGCGCTCGGCAACAGCGGCACCGGCAAAACCCATGTCGCGCTCGCGCTGGGCCTGGCAGCCTGCCAGAAGGGCTTCACGGTGACGTTCACAACCGCCGCCTCGCTGGTCAACCAGCTGATGGAAGCGCGTGACGACCGCCGCCTGCTCAAGCTCCAGCGCGATCTGCAGGCGGTGAAGCTGCTCATTATCGACGAACTCGGCTATGTGCCGCTGTCGCGGACCGGCGCCGAACTGTTGTTCGAGACCTTCTCGCAGCGCTATGAGCGTGGCTCGACCATAATCACCTCGAACCTCCCATTCGAGGACTGGACCTCGGTGCTGGGCTCGGAGCGGCTTACCGGTGCGCTGCTCGACCGGCTCACCCACCACGTCAGCATCTTGACCATGAACGGCGATAGCTATCGCCTCAAACAATCCGCCGGCCGCCGCCGCGCCCCCGCCACGGCGGACCAAAACCAAGCCCCTTCCGAGATCGTCGATCCCAACATCGGCGAGATCACCACAAGCTGATCGACAACGACCTCAATCGAATGCAAAGGGGGCCCGATCGGGCCCCCTTTGCATTGCATCCTTCGGCGCCATCACTGGCCTGCTATTACTCCGCCACGATGGCCTGGTATCCAACCGCCGTTGACAGCCAGTCCATGCAGATATAGTGGATCGACCCGTCTTTGCTGTTGGCGATCAAAAGCAAAAACACCTTGCGAAGAAACTCAGCGAACTGCTCCGGCGACATCTCGCCGGACGCCATCGCGAACTCACGGTGCTTGGTCTTGCCTGAGCCCCCTACATGGCCGTCGATCCGCACGTTGTAGGGTGGGTCCGTGAACACCGCCGTAGCGGCAGCACCCCCCAGCAGCCGGGTAAAGGTGTCAGGGAGCGTGGCGTCGCCGCAGACCAGCTTATGGACACCTAGCTGCCAGACATCCCCCAAACGGGACTTTGGGGGCCCATCCATGGGCGGCGGTAACTTGTCCTCGGATGGGTCCCCGGGTTCCTGGGGGGCCATGCCTTCAATAAGGCTGTCGATCTCCGGGATCGAAAACCCGGTAACGCCTAGGTCAAACCCCAGGTCGGCCTGCATGAGGCCCTGGAGCTCCAGGGCCAGAAGGCCCTCATCCCACCCGGCATTCAGAGCCAGCTTGTTGTCAGCCAGGATGTAGGCCCGCTTCTGGGCCTCTGTCAGGCCGGTCAGGCGGATGCAGGGTATGGATTCAAGCCCGAGGTCTATAGCCGCCAGGACCCGCCCGTGGCCCGCCAGGATATTACCCCGCTCGTCGGTCAGAACCGGGCTGGTGAACCCGAACTCCTTAATGCTGGCCGCAACCTGTTTGACCTGCTTCCTGGAATGGGTCCGGGCATTGCCAGGCCATGGTATCAAGGACGTCGGTTCAAGGTGTTCAATATGGTGGGCAGAGCCTACCTGGGCCGACAGGGCCGAAGCAGAATTTAGAGCTGATGACTTCGTACGCTTGGTGGTAGCCGCCATGGGACAACCCTCCTGCTAGCCACGACCAGGCGCAGATTGCGCCTAGCAGTGGCAGGTTGAAGAATTGCGTCCCTGCCTCACACCGGGGAGGTGGCCGCCTGTACTGATGTTACGCCTGAAAGCGACACCCACACCGGGGGGTGCATCAGCTTGATAAGAACATACTCGATTCCGGCCTTCATTCCAAACAGGAACTATGTTTCCAGAATCGTGAAATGAGTTTCCTATTAAAAGGAATTTTCTGCCTATTTATTTGGGAGCGGGAATTAAGCTCAAAAATGACTATTTTTTGCCGAATTAAAATTCGCTGTCCGCAAAATTCGCATCCACGCAATCGTGCTGATGTGAATTTCTACGCACATAACATTCCCTGATACAGGTACGAAAATTCCCTGTTCCAAAATATCAGGGAATTGCCCCGCAAGCCTCTGACCTTGCGCCGGTTTCAGCGCGCCTGCAGGCAGAAAAGACCCGGATTTTTCCGAAAATTCCCTGATATCCGCCGATAACAGGGAAATACCGGCCTTTTGGCGTAATTCCCCAGGCAAGCTGAATTAGGATACCACTGCCTACACAACCACTCATTCTGCGAGTCGGATCAAGAGGTTACAGCGCTCCCAAGATGGGGAACGCTGCGTTTTCGTGTTGCACATGTTGCTCACGGTTTTCTATCATTCCCAGAGTTGCCTGTGCTTTTTGCGCCAGCACCTCTCAAGCGTCCAACGTGCCGTCCCTGCGTCTGCGACGTGATCGAGCAAAGAGCGAATTCGTCAATATCCGCAGAACACCGACGTCGCGTTCTCGTATGTTCCTTGACGCATCTTTCCGCCTGTTCCTTCGTAAGGCCAATCGAATTGCGTGGCCACCTGGTGACACGGTCCGACACAATCTTGTGCTTAAACGTGCGACGTATAATTCATCGCCAAATAGAGTGCCGATTACATGCCCCCAAATTCTGATGCCAGAAACACCCTAAAGATCATCGCTCGCGATGTGATGCTGCAAGATGGGTTGTTGCCCGACTTCTCTGACGACGCACTCCAAGAGCTCAAGGCCATTCCTGGTCCCGCGCTTGTCGACTCCCCCTCCGTTCGGGACTTGCGCGATCTCATCTGGTGCTCCATCGACAATGACGATTCACTTGATCTCGATCAGTTGACAGTGGCGCAATCTCTCGCGAACGATCAGGTGCAGCTTTTGGTCGCCATTGCAGACGTGGATGCATTGGTCAAAAAGTCATCTTCAATTGACACACATGCTTCTGCGAACACCACGTCTGTTTATACAGCGGCCGGGACATTCCCCATGCTGCCGGTGCGGCTCTCGACAGATCTCACCTCTTTGGGACAGGGCGTGGAAAGACTGGCCATAATTGTCGATATGACCGTTGCAATGGATGGCACGGTTGTGGCGGGCGATGTTTATCGCGCCATCGTCGTGAACAAAGCAAAATTGGCTTATAACAGTGTTGCAGCATGGCTGAGCGAAACCGGCGCGCCACCTCCGGTGCTCGCCGCTATCCCTGGGCTCCAAGAGAATTTGCGCCTTCAAGACAAAGTCACGGCTTTGATGCGCAAAAACCGCCAGTCACATGGCGCACTGCAGCTTGAGACGCTGGAGGCACGCCCTGTTTATGAAAATGGCCAGCTCGCGGACATGCGACCAGATCCGGGAAATCGCGCAAAGGACCTGATCGAAGACAGCATGGTGGGCGCCAACGGCGTAACGGCCAGATATCTGAAAGCAAAAGGATTTCCATCTCTGCGCCGGGTGCTCAAGACACCGAAGCATTGGGACCTCATCGCGCAGCTCGCTCTTGCGCATGGCTATCATCTGCCGGCGCAAGCCGACGCGCCCGCCCTTGATGCTTTTTTGGTAGAAAGACAGAAGGCGGACCCAGTCCATTTTGGAGACCTCTCTTTGTCGGTCATCAAACTTTTGGGTGCGGGTGAATATGCACTGGAGAGTCCGGGCCATGAACCGGAAGGGCATTTCGCTCTGGCGGTACAAGATTACACGCATTCCACTGCGCCCAATCGCAGATTTCCCGATTTGATCACACAGCGATTATTAAAGGCCGCCATCTCCGGCCAACCTGCGCCCTATAGTGAGTCCGAATTGATTGCTCTGGCCGCGCACTGCACTTTGCAGGAAGACAATGCCAAGAAAATCGAGCGGCAGGTCGCAAAGTCTGCGGCAGCCCTGCTATTGTCGCACCGCATCGGTCAACAATTTGAAGGCATTGTTACGGGCGCTTCGGACAAGGGCACTTGGGCCAGAATTTCGGGACCATTGGCCGAGGGAAAAATTGTCAGGGGTTTCGAAGGCCTCAAAGTCGGCGACCATGTAAGCGTCCGGCTTGTGCACACGGATGTAACCCGAGGCTTCATCGATTTTGAAAACACGCCGAACAATCCAACTCTCACCTCCGGGCTTAAAATCTAGCCCCTGCAGAAAGTAGCGATGTCCAAAGACAACATTCTTCAGAAAAATTCGGCGGCGTATCGCCTACCGGCCCTGGATTCCGATTTCCTGCTTGGCGACAGCATGCGCGGGGTCAGATTGCAGCTGGAATATGAGAAGGCAGAGGAAATTCTGCGCGCGTGGACGGTGCGTTCCACTATTGTCGTATTCGGTAGCGCGCGGGTGCAGCCTGAAAATCCCTGGTACGAGGAAGCGCGAAACTTTGGCCGCATCGCGTCACAACGTGGCGGAGCGCTCACGGCTGATGGTATTGTGCGCGACAATGTCATCGCAACAGGCGGCGGCCCGGGGATCATGGAAGCCGCCAACCGAGGCGCGGTGGAAGCCGGAGCACCGACCATTGGCTTCAATATCGGATTGCCGAGAGAACAAGAACCAAACGCCTATACCACACCGGAGCTGACGTTTCAGTTTCACTATTTCGCCGTCCGGAAATTTCATTTTGCGATACGGGCGAATGCACTGGTCGTGTTTCCCGGCGGGTTCGGGACCTTGGATGAACTCTTTGAACTTTTGACGCTGATGCAAACCAGGAAAATGCATCGTACGCCAGTCGTGCTCGTTGACCAGGCATATTGGAGCACCGTGATAAACTTTGAGCGCCTTTTGCAGGCGGATATGATCTCGCCCGAAGACCTGAAATTCTTTTCATTTGCCGGTAGCGCCGAAGATGCCTGGTCCAAGCTTCTGCAGCTCGGGCTCAATACCGGTCCGCGGCTTCCGGGGCTCCCCTCTCATGGATAAGGCCGTACAGCCGGCGACCAACGTCGCTGGATGATCGCGCTCGTCAACCGCCACAACTTCGCAAACCCGGTCAGCCTGAGCGGACAATTCAGGGCTTCACCCTGCGAACAAGATCTGGCGATGAGAACGAAAGACCACGCCCTTAACCGGCCGCGGCAAGCCCCAAGCCTGACGAACCCGCTGTGAACGGGCTGGTGGCCGAGGCCATCAGTCCCGCCGTGCTGACAGGCACAAGCGGCAGGCCCTGCGATCCGCCCGTGAGCGGCGCGTTCGCGGCAATGGAAATCGTGTCTCCATCAGACAAGAGTGTGTTCAGGCTGACTTCAAATGTCGTGTCCCAGGACTGACCCGCGGACGTGCCCCAGGGATTATAGACTTCCAGCATCTGTGTGCGGGCGTCATAGCCGGTGACGGCCATGGCGTGATCGGCCACCAAGGTGAACCTGCCATTGGAATCCTTGGCGTTGGTGAAAGAAGAAAGCACCAGCTCCTCGCCCGCCAAAAGGTCGGCGATCAAAGTGGACAGCACCGCCTTGCCGGATAATCCAGCCTGAGACGATTGCAGGGTTGCGCTGGAGGGCTTTCCCGGCACGGACAGCGATGCGCCATTTATGACGTCGGATGTCCAGCCCGAGGCAGCCGCGTTGAAATCATCAACCAGGGTCGCACCCGTGAATTCCTCCAAGGCGGCTTCAACCCAGCCGCCATTGCCGATGCTGGCAAAAGAATTTCCTGAAAAAGTGTTACCGGTCACCGCACCGCCGCCCTGAAGCTCGGTATAGGCCTGCTCGATCAGACCTGCCCACGAGGCCGGCCCCGAATTGAATATCTTGCCGCCATCCGCCAGATCATTGTTGACGGTGATATAATCGGCGGCGCCGTTCACCATGAAACGGACGCTGAAACTATCGTTGCCGTTTGATGTAATCATGGACCGGATGGCCGACGGGTCCTGGGACGCCATTTCTGCCAGCGGCGCCAGTACGAAACAGTCGCCCAGCGCGCCTTGATTCACGTCGGTGATAAGGGGGCCGGCTGCGCCGAACAGCGGCGTATTCACTGCAGAATAGTTGACCGAGAAAGGCTGCTCGCCCGTCAGATTGACGGCGCTGCTGGGCAGATCGGTGCCCAGAAACCATTTTCCAATCAGCTCATTTACTTGGCCTTGGGTGGAGTTCGCGCTGAGATTCCCCAAAGCGGTTGCATGCATCGCGCCCCCGGTCCAGGTGGCGTTGGCAGCATTGCCCAATATCACGTCATCGGTGATTTGCTGGACATAGGGCGAAACAACAATACCGCCTGGCGCGTTGAGCTTGGCGGCCAGTGCTTGCAGCGCCCCGAACTTGGCCGCCGTCATGCCGCCCACGGCATCCGTCTGAAGCAGAGACAGCATGGAATTGTAGTTGATGTTCAGAGCACCAAGCTGGGTGGAATTGAATGCATTGATCTGGGCGGCAGAGAAACCCGCGATCTGCGCGCCGCTCAGGCTCTTCAGCTGTACGGCGGAAAACGCCTGGATATCGACAATGGAAAAGGCGCCGAGCTGTGCGCCACTGAGCGCGCTGAACTGGGCCGCCGTAAACCCCATTACCTGCTTGGCGGTTAAAATGCCGATCTGGGTGGTGCTGAATCCGGAAAGAGCAGAGACCGAGATCGCGCCCAACTGCGCCGCACTGAGATTGCCGAGCTGTGCCTTGGTCACGGCTGCCAGCTGCAGGGCGGTCAGTGCTCCCACCTGCTGGCTGGACAGATAGGCAACCTGGTCGGGACTGAAGCTTGCAATCTGGGTGGGAGAGAGCGCGGCGATGTCGGCTGCGCTGAGCGCGGCAAGCACAGCGGGTGTTAAGGAAGCGAGCTGGGACGGGGTAAGCGCCTTGATCTGGCTCAGGGACATGCCCGCGATTTGTGTGGCCGACAGGCCGGAAGGCGGCGGGGCGATGAGCGTGGACGGCTGCGGCGTGACGGCGGTGCTCGTCGGGGCCGGTGCCGGCGGAGCCGTCCGCACTGGTGTCTGCACGGGCGTTTGCACTTGTGTCTTCTTGGCCAAGGCGCTCGCGGCCGCAATCTGCGCTTGAAGCTGAGCGGCCCACTCTGCTGCTGCCATACCAAAGAGCGGCTGTGTGGCGCTGATGGACGGTGAAGGCGTCTTGTTCTTGGCCGGATCCAAGTTGGCGGGAGCACTCATTGGGCTGACCATATCGAGACGTCGCGACCGCTTTTAGCGCGCCCGGAACGAAGTTCCCACACGGACAAATATATTAAGGTTAAATACGCGGCGTCATCCGGTCGTACGGTTAAGCTCAAGCGTGCACCAAGCCTATAAGCTCGCCAATTCCTGCAGCTTGAGGTTTTTGACCGGCAGCGAGCGGATGCGCTTGCCCGTGGCGGCGAAGATCGCATTGGCGATGGCGGCGGCAATCGGCGCTGTCGAACATTCGCCCACGCCGCCCCATTTTGGCTTGCCCCTGCTGTCCTTGCCGCCGGTGAGCGCGAGAGCGGTCACCATCTCTGGCGCGTCGGTTATGCGCGCCACGCGATAATCATTGAAATTGCCCTGGGCAGCCGCGCCATTCTGAATGGTGATCTCGCCATACAGCATGGCAGACAGGCCGAAGACCGCGCCTCCCTCAATCTGCGCATCCACCAAATTGGGATTGACCACATGATAGGCATCGGTCGCCGCGAAAACGCGGTCCACGCGCACCACACCGGAGGAAGACACCGTCACTTCGGCGATCTGGCCGCCTACCGCACCGTGATTTTCCACCAGCGAAATCCCGCGTCCCCGGCCGGCAGCCATGGGTTTACCCCAGCCGCTGATCTCGGCCAGCTTGTTCAGCACGGCGAGCGAATCGTCGCGGTCGGTCAGACTGCGGCGGAATTCCAGCGGATCTTTGCCGGCGGCATGGGCCAGTTCGTCAATAAAGCTTTCCAGATAGAAGCAATTCTGCGAGCCGCCCACCGAGCGCCAATAAGCCACCGGCACATGGGTATTTTTGAGAAACTGGCCCGTGTACCAGTTGGGTACCTTGTTATAGGGCACCGAAGGACCAATCCCTTCCAGCGATGTGGGGTCCAGGCCATTGGTGACCGGATTGCCGGTGGAGCGCTGGATCGAACCGCAAGCGCTTTGGATGAAGATGGCCTCCAACTTGCCGTCCGGCGTCAGCGCGCCTTTGAGGCGGATGGCGGATTGTGGCCGATAACGGTCGGCGCGCATATCCTGCTCGCGCGACCAGAGAAGCTGCAATGGTTGGCTGATGTTTCCTGCTTTGACGACACGCACCGCCTGGCGCAATTCATCGCCAAAGGTACGGCGGCCAAAACCGCCGCCCAGATACAGCTGATGGAAATAGACCTGTTCCGACTTCAGGCCCGCTTCCTCGGCCGCCATATGCGCATTCTGCAATGGCGATTGAGATCCCATCCACACATCAAGACGATCTTTCTGCAGATGGACCGTGGCGTTGCAGGGTTCCATGGTGGCGTGTGCCAGAAGCGGCGTTTCATAGACCGCTTCGACCACATGCGCGCTTTTGGCGATCGCACTTTTGGCGTCACCGTCATTGCGCGCCGTCACCATCGGCCCGTCCAACGCAGCACGATACGCGCGCGCGAACTGGGCGCTGTCGGTTTTCGCCGCCGCGCCGCCGTCCCAGGTCACTTTCAGCTTCTTGAGCGCTTCATTGGCGCGCCAATAATTGTCGGCGATGACGGCCACTGCGTCGTCCAGCTTTACCACCTGTTTGATGCCGCGCCGTCCCTGAATGGCGCTGTCGTCCACGGACACCAGTTTCCCGCCGAACACCGGGCAGGACATGATCGAAGCATAGAGCTGATCCGGCTCATGCGTGTCGATGCCGTATTGCGCCTGCCCGGTGGATTTTATGGCGGAATCCAATCGCGGCTGGCGTGTGCCCACCAGCTTGAATTGTTCCGGCGCCTTGATCGCAGGTTCATGGGAAAGTTTGATCCGGGCGGCGTCCTTGACCAGTTCGCCATACCGCAGAGAGCGCCCGCTGGGCTTGTGGAAGACCTTGTTTTCGCGCGCCTCACATTGTGTGGCCGGCACATTCCATTTCGACGCTGCCGCCTGCACCAGCCGCGCCCGCGCCGAAGCCCCGGCCTGCTGGACATAGGGCCATGTCGTGCGGATGCCCCGACTGCCGGCCGCGACCATGTCGCCATACAGCGTGTTTTCGCGGATGTTGCGATTGACCGAGGCAAACTCGACTTTCACATTGTCCCAGCGGCATTCCAGTTCTTCTGCCAGAAGCATGGCCAGACCAGAACCTGTGCCCTGGCCCATTTCCGCCATGGGACAGCGCAACGTCACGCTGTCATCGGGCTCGATCACCACCCAGGCATTGACTTCGTCGGGATTGTGCGCGTCGTCGGCCCAATAGCGCGCGTTCAGTTCGGGCGCCGCAGCACGGGCCGTGCCGGGAATAAAAAGGCCCAGCGCCAGGCCGCCCGACAGTGTGGCGCCGGCGACCAGGATTTGGCGGCGGGAAAAATCCGAACCTGTGGGACCTTTGTTCATGACATTACACCTTCGTCGCGGCGCGGCGGATGGCGCGGCGAATGCGAACATATGTGCCGCAGCGACAGATATTCCCGGACATGGCCGCGTCAATGTCGGACTCATCGGGATGGGGTGTGCGGCTCAGCAAGGCCGTCGCCGAAAGAATCTGGCCGGATTGGCAATAGCCGCATTGCGGCACGTCTTCGGCAATCCAGGCTTCCTGCACCTTGTTCAGGGTGCCGTCCTTGGAAAGCCCTTCAATGGTGGTGATCTCGTGCCCCTGCGCGCCCGAAACCGCCAGCATGCAGGAGCGGACCGGATGGCCATCCATCAATACCGTGCAGGCGCCGCATTGCGCGATGCCGCAACCATATTTGGTACCGGTGAGACCGATCTCGGTGCGCAGCGCCCATAGCAGCGGCATCTCGGCTTCGATATCGAGACTATGTTGTTCGCCGTTGACCTTGAGGGTGATCATGGGGAGCTCCGCGTATGTCGGCGGAGGAGTACTTATCACGAACGCCGTCAGGTGTCATTGCAGGCCGCAAGTGCCAAAAGCCGCAAAATTCTGCTCGCCGCAGGAACCAACGGAACAGCGGCCCGTGATATTCGCGAACGCCGAACGCCGTGCCGCCTCCCGGAAAAGATCGGGCATCGCGGCGACGGGATGCTTTCTACTTTACATACTTCGCAAGCAATTTCTGCGTAATCATCCCGGCATAGACGGCTCCGCCGCTCATTTGCACGTCTTCCGGCCCGCTTGTTCCGGGCTTGATGTCGTCACCCTCCAGTGGAATGAACGCCGTCACCTGGAGTGTCCTCCAGTTGCCGATGGTTATTCCCCGGCCGCGTGTATATCCCGGATTTGACGCAGGCGTTGACTCCGAGTCGGCCACGATAATCGTGTCGCCTTCAATATCGAGTCCCACCGGCCGTCCAAACTGCTTGTACTCGGCGAGGTATTTTCCATCCTGATCGAATACCTGCAGGCGGTTATTGGCGCGGTCCGCCACCCATAGCCGCCCCAGACTGTCGAAGCGAAGCGTATGGGGAAAGCGGAATTCGCCCGGTCCGGTTCCCAGCTTGCCCCATGCCTTGATGAATTTTCCGTCCGGGGCCAGCTTGACGATACGCGCCGCCGAATCCGATTTTATCGAATGTCCATTCGCAACAAAGAGATCGCCGTTTGGCGCGATTGCCACTTCGTTCGGTTCGTTGAACTGGTTCGGTCCATCACCTGCCACGCCCGGCGTGCCAAGCAGCATCAGGATTTTGCCATCCTGATTGAACTTATAAACCACATGACCTTTGCCGGGTTTGCCCTGATAATCGGTGACGTAGAAATTTCCATCCTTGTCAAAGGTCAGGCCATGCGGCGAAACAAACAGGCCGCCGCCAAAGCTCTTGATTGGTTTTCCGTTCATGTCGAACTCGATGATGGGATCGTCCGGCGACCCGTCGCATGAATTTTGTCCGCAGCGCTCCACGACCCACAGATGCCCACCCTGGACGGCAACCCCTGTCACCGCGCCCCATTGTTGCCCCTTGGGCAAGGTGCTCGCGAAGCCTTCTATCCGGTGATAGGGCGTGGGGGTTGAATCCTTCAGCACGCCCGGCGCGGCGGTCTGCGCCTGTGCCGCAATCGCTGCGGCGCCCAATCCTGCCAGGACGATTGCCGCGATGCCCCTGTTCCATCCGAGTTGGTGCATACGCATACTCCCCGCTGAGCGGCCGCCGCTGGAATAGATTAATAACAGTCACATCGGTACGGCAACTGCCAACGGAAGCCATTCAATGCATTGGCTTATCTGAAGCAAGATCGCGTCTCCGGCGGTTTTCCGCCGCAAGTCAGCAATTGCGGCGCTGGCTTGCCGCCGTTGCGCGGCGGCAAGCCAGTAAATCGCCTGCTGGGTGATTGGTGCCCCTTGTCTCTTTGAACCTTGACGGCCAACGGGCCGGGCCGGAAGCGCACTAATATTCTGTATGCCAGAGCTATTCCCACGATCCCGGCCTTAAAGACCATATTCGCAGGCTAATAAAGCTTTGCGCGAAATGCGGCAATTACAATCACCGCCAGCAAAGTAAAGCCGACCATTCCGGTGCCGCCGCTGATACCGTACTGTGTGTAGCCGACATATCCGGTGACAGCGCTGCCCAAAACAAAAAATGCCAAAAACAGCGGGATGGCAAACGTCTCAATAGCAATATTCTTATGCACGGCAGCCTCTCAGTTGATAATAGCCCTGCTCGGGGCCATCGGTTGACAGCTCCGATAATGCTTCAGCGATGAAGCGGGGGAATTGATCTGCCGCAAAGCACCGAAAAAATTCGCCAACAAGGAATCCGTCCGCCTGGGCGAAAGGGTGCGTGGGCGCGCACTTCCACCAATGGCCTAGGGCAATTCATCAAGCCACGGCGGCGGGACATGATCGCGGAGCCGCACGATCATTGTATCGACGGCGCCATAATCACAGCCGCCCAGAGATCGCAGCCCACGGAGTGGTCCGCCTACATCTTGCGGCTGTCGTAAGCCCAATGCAGCAGCGCCTGGCGCTGGCGCGGGCGGCAATGCAGGTCGCCGCATTCGCAATTTCGCTTCACCTGGGCGACATGGCGGCGGATGGCTTTCCAGCGCCCGATCTGGCGCGCATCGTCATCCGTTCGGCGGCCCCTGTAATAGCGGCAATACCATTGAAACCAGCCGCGCGGATCCTGGTGGTGGATCCAGCCTTTCTGCCGCCAGACCTGCAGCTTCTGGCTGGCATCGACCCCGAAATAATTCAGTTCGATATCCTTGCCTTTGGGCGACAGCTTGGCCTTGGCAAACCAGTTGTCGGGAAATTCGCGCCGGCAATCGGTCATGTATTTGCCGCCGAATACGCCAAGTTGCAGCATCTGTTTGGGCGTCAGGTCCGGGGTAAATTCCGGATCGAAGCCGCGCCCTTCCGCCGCGACCCGTTCGTAGCGGTAATTGCGCTGCATCCTGTCGTTGACGGTGACGGTCTTTTTCATGATCCCGGAATCATGGCGGTTTTTTCAGATAGGCGGTATTGCAACGCATTGATGACAAAAACGCCGCTAACCATTGGGCGCAGGTAACATGAATTGTGCGATTGGGAACCGATTTTGCGCTGGACAAGGCGCGCGGGCAAGCATAAAATCGCCGCAGCGTTCTTGTCTGGGAGATCACCATGCAGGATTACGACATTCATCTTTTCAACGCCGCCGGAAACCTGTCCCTGAACATGTCGGGCAGCTTTTCCAGCGATAGTGCGGCGATCCGCGCCGCCGAACAACTCTGCAAGCCACAGGAACGGGTGGAAGTGTGGGGCAGCAATGGCTGTATCTTCGCTTCGGCCGTCCGCGCGGCCTACAAACGACCGGCGGCGTGAAATAAAAGCCGGATTCACGGAATGCGGGGGTCTTCGCCAGAATGCGCCCGGCGGATCGCCTCGCGCAGATTGGGTTCCAACCGGGTGGAATCCAGCACAACCTTTTCAGAGGCCACTTCTTTGACGGCGGTGAGCGGAACGGCAAAATCTCCGGCATTCTCCACATAGATCACGATGCTGTGGCCATGGACCTGGCGCTCCGCGCCGAATGATTTGCCGCCGTCATGAATGAAGACATCAAAGCCTTCCTGAATTGCCTCGATCATGGAATTCCTTTCAGTAATAACGCGGGATCGGGCCCCGCTGGGGTGTGGTGTCGCCGCCCAGATCGAACATCAGCTCGTCAACATAGCACCATCCCCAGCCTTCCGGCGGGTCATATCCTTCGATGATGGGGTGCTTGCTGCGATGAAAATGCTTGGTGGCATGCTTGCCCTTGGACTGATCACAGCAGCCGACATGACCGCAAGTGCGGCAGACCCGCAAATGAAACCATTCCTGCCCGGTCTTCAGGCATTCCTCGCAGCCCAGCGCGCTGGGCGTGACTTTTTGAATCGTGCCCAGATGGGTGCAGTTGTCAGTCACCGAGCCGCCTCCGCCAATGTGCGCTGCTTCCCCAGCCAGGCATGCACGCCGGAAATTACCGTGGCGCCTTCGCCCACCGCCGAGGCCACCCGCTTGATCGAGCCGCAGCGCACATCGCCCACCGCGAAAACACCCTCGCGGTTGGTCGCCAGCGCGTGATTGCCTGCAGCCCCGGTGATGACAAAGCCCTTATCGTCCAGTGCGATGTCGCAGCCGCTGAGCCAATCAGTATTGGGATCTGCGCCGATGAAAGAAAACAGATGCGCGATGGCATGGGATGTTTCTTCGCCGTTGTCGCGATTTTTCCAGCGCACCTTGTCCAGCATGTTATGACTGCCTTCCAGCCCGCAGATTTCCGTGCGCAGCAAGACTTCCACGTTGGGCAGCGCCCGGATGCGTTCCACCAGATATTGCGACATCGTGGCCTCCAGGCTTTTGCCCCGCACCATCATGAAAACCTTTTTCGCCTGGCCGGCGAGATAGACCACCGCCTGCCCCGCCGAATTGCCCGCGCCGGTCAGCGCGACGTCCTGCCCGGCGCATAGCCGCGTCTCCACCGCCGAGGCCCAGTAATGCACGCTGGTGCCCTCGAATTCCGGCAAATTGGCAATGTCGAGGCGGCGATAGCGTGCCCCGCTGGCCAGGATCACGCTGCGCGCCCGCGCTTTCTCGCCATTTCTCAGCTTGATGCAGAATCCCGCTGGGTCCGACGCCAGCTGCGCCGCCTCATCGGGAATGGCGATCTCGGCACCGAATTTCTGCGCCTGGTTATAGGCGCGCGCCATCAGCGCCAGGCCGGTGATGCCGGTGGGAAAACCCAGGTAATTCTCGATGCGCGACGAGGCGCCGGCCTGGCCGCCAAAGCTGCGGCAGTCCAGCACCAAGGTCGAAAGCCCTTCCGAGGCAGCATAGACGGCGGCGGCAAGGCCCGCAGGCCCGGCGCCGACAATCACCGTGTCATAGACATGCTGCGGATCAATGGCCCGCAGCAGACCGATGCAGCGCGCCAGTTCCGCTTCGCTGGGATTGCGCAGCAATTGCCCGCCGGGACACAGCACGATGGGCAGCTGCGCTTCGGCGATCTTGAAGCGGTCCTTCAAGGTGCTGGCACAAGAATCGGTGGCGGGATCCAGGCTGCGATGTGGCTGGCCGTTGCGGGTGAGAAAGGTCTCCAGCCGCAGCATGTCGCCGCTGCCGGCATGTCCGATCAGGATCGGGCCGCTTTGCCCCGCTTCCAGCAGCCCGACGCGGCGCAAGATCAAGGCCCGCATCAGCCGTTCGCCCAGCTCGGCTTCCTGCACCATGACATCGCGCAGCGACTGGGGCGGAATGACGATGGACTCGACATCCGTCACGGCAATGGAATCGGCCTGCGCCGGATGGTCCGACAATTGCGCCAGCTCACCCAGGAACTGGCCGGGACCATATTCGACCAGGGTTTCGCTGGGCGAATAAGCGCCGCCCAGATTGACAGCGATTTTGCCAGACAGCAGCAGCACCAGGCCCGGCGAGACTTCGCCGGCGCGGGTGATGGCGCTGCCAGCCGGCCAGCGCCGCGCCGCGCCGAAGCGTTTCAGCCGCCCGATATCGCGTTCATCCAGCACCGGAAACATCTGGTGACTGCGCGCTTCAATGGTGGGCGAGGTGATGGCCAAATAATGATCCCGGGATTGCGGAGGCGTAAGTATTCAACATCGCTCCAGTCCGCGCAAATCAAGGGCGCGGCGCCCGGAATTCCAGTGCCTTGAGCCCCGCCGCCACCGTTCCCGCGCCTTTGCGCGGACGCAGCAACAGGCGCGGCCGCTTTATGCCGCGCACCGGGCCCGCCATCACGAGCGCGTTGCGGTCTGGCTCACCCTCTTCGTCCAGCAACCGGACCTGGCGGAATATCTCTTTCAGGCGATAGGCGATGCGATCCGGGGCACGGTCGTCATCGTCCTTCACCATCACATTCATGGCCAGCAATCCGCCGCGCGCCAGCCGGGATTTGACCAGGGCGAAGAAAGCCGCCGTCACCAGATGCCGCGGCACCCGCCCTTTGGCATAGGCATCCAGCACAATGGCATCATAGCGGTGCCTGGCCTGGCGCAAGAACGCAGCCCCATCGCTTACCGCACAGACAACCGTTTCCGGCAGGCGAAAATAATTGCGCGCCAGCGCGAAGGATTGGGGATCATTGTCCACCAGAGTGATCGCCACGCCGGCGCGCGTCAGCATGGTGGCCAAGGTGCCGCCGCCGCAGCCGATCATCAGGACCCGGCGGGCCCGTGCCTGCCGCACCACGCCATAAAGCGCATGGATATAAGGCGCCAGGCTGATGCCGTCGCGAGACGCCACGCTGTGCAGCAGATCGCCTTCGCAATAGCTGATGCCGTCCTTGTCCTGCTCGATAACGACTTTCTGACGTTTCATGGTTTCCGCGATGTTTGACATGAAATGAGAGGCCAGTTGGTGCTCCATCGTACCAACTTCAGCCACGCCAAGCGGCCTTCGCCTGACTATCATAGGGTATGGATTATGAGTTCCGTTTTTTCCAGGGCCCGGATTTCCAGGCCCTTCATGTCACCGCGGTGGATAATGACACCGAGGCCTACGAGCGCGCCCGCCTGTATCTGCATAAAACCCCGGCCTTCAGCCATGTCGAGGTGCGGCGCGGCTTTCACTTTATGCGCCGCATAGACAGCGATTCGCTGCCCGGCGAGACCCTCTAAACCCCCGCCCTGCCTCATATTTTCATATTGTTCCGCGAGTTGCCACCGGACCCGGTTTCGCGCGTTTTCTAGAGGCATATACGCGCGAGGGTTCATTCATGCATGTCGATCTTCTTGTTGTGATGCCCGTGGTGGCGCTGCTGTTCGGGATTCTGATCCTGATCTTGCCCCGGCTGCTGAATTACCTGGTGGCGATCTATCTGATCCTGATCGGCCTCACCGGCCTGTTCCCGCATTTGTTGACATCAACCATCGCCACTTAAGGAGCGCCTCATGACAACCGAAGCCCATCCCACCCCGCCGCCCAAAGTCGTGCACCCCTCGGGACAAACCGTGCCGGAGCATCTGTCCACCGCCAAGCCCGCCGTGACGCGGGAAGAAAAGATTGATCAGCAGATGGCTGATTCTTTCCCGGCCAGCGATCCGCCGTCTTTCTCTGGCGGCAATCACACCATCGGCGCTCCCGTGGCGCGCGAAAGCGACGCCGCGACGGGCGACTCGCCGGAAGTGAAAGAGGCGGAGAAGAAAGTTCAGACCGGCGACGCAAAGACGCCAGAGACTTATTAGGAATTGATCGCCGACAGAACGCCTGCCTCAGTGAGAATCTGGGGCAGGATGACTGGCTTGTCGGCGCCGGGGGCGAAGTACAAATAAAGTGGCACGCCGTCCCGGCCATGAGCTTCCAGCAATTTGGTGATGTCCGAATTGCGGTTGGTCCAGTCCGCCACCAGATAAGTCACCTTGCGGCTGGCGAAAGCATCCTTGACCGGCTGGCGCGACAAGACAGCCTGCTCATTGACCAGGCAGGTGATGCACCAGGCGGCGGTGGCGTCCACGAACACCGCCGTGCCCGAGGCGCGGAGCGACGCCAGCTTATCGTCCGTGAATTTTTCCGAAGCGAGCGCCGCGCCTTGGGCCGGCGCAACGGCGCCCGCCAGCGTGCTGACGCCATACAGCGCCAAAATCAGGATCGCCAGGGCAGCGATTGCGCCCATGACGCGCGCGCGCCCGCTTGCGTCGCGCGTCACGCTCCACAGCCAGGCCGCCATCCCCAGCGCGACAAAAGCCGCCAAAAGCACCGCCACGCCATTGGCGCCGGCTTCCTGCGCCAGCACCCAGGTCAGCCAGGCGGCCGCGCCATACATGGGAAAAGCGAGAAACTGTTTCAGCCGCAGCATCCAGGTGCCGGGCTTGGGCATGAAGGACAAGGCGCGCGGGAAGATCGCCAGGATCAGGAATGGCAGGGCAAAGCCCAAGCCCAGCGACAGGAAAATCAGCAATGCCGACACGGTGCTTTGTGTCAGGGCGAAACCCAGCGCCGCCGCCATGAAAGGCGCGGTGCAGGGCGCGGCCACGGCCACGGCCAGCACGCCGGTAAAGAACGCGCCCACCGCGCCGGAGCGCGATGCCAGGCTGTCGCCCACCGTCACCGAACCAAACTCGAACACGCCTGAAAGATTTAAGCCGACCGCAAAAATCAGCAGCGAGAAACCCGCCACCGCAATCGGCTCCTGCAACTGGAAGCCCCAGCCCACAGCGCTGCCGCCCTGGCGCAACGCCACGATCACCAGCCCGAACAGCAGGAAGCTGAGCACCGCGCCGGCCGTATAGGCGAAACCCTCCTTGCGCGCTTCACCGCCGCCGCTGCCGCCATGACCGGCCAGCGCCAGCGCCTTCATCGCCAGGATCGGCAGTACGCAAGGCATGGCGTTCAGGATCAAGCCGCCGATAAAGGCGGAGAAAATCGCGACCAGCAGCGTGATGCTGTCGCCCGCAGCCGGGCTGGCCGGCGCGCCGGAAAAGCTGGCATCCGGAACGGGGCCTTGCGGCGCATTCACGGTCAGCGCCTGCACCGAGCCATCAGAGGATTTCAGCACCAGGACGCCCTCCAAAGTGCTGCCAATCGCGGAGGCTTTGTCGGCGGGCGTGATGCGCAGCACCAGCCCGTCCTTGGCAAAGCCTATCTGTTGCGGCGCCGGACTTTTGATCAGGCCGGATTTGGACGGGAAGAACGCCGCTTGCACCGGATGCGCCGCGACCAACGCGGGCGCGGCGGCATAAATATCAAGCGTCTTGCCCAGCGCGTAATTGAGCTTCCAAGGCGACGTCACCGGCATTGCGGCGCGGGCAGCGGCGAAATCCTTTGCCACTGCTGGATCGGCAGCACCGTCACCAATCTTGATTGGCAATGTCAGGGTGGCGTCTTCCGGAATGCATATCTGTTCGCAGACCAGGAAATGCGCCGTGGCTTTCAGCGGGATCGTGTCGCCTGGTTTGGCATCGGCAGGCACGGCGACATTGGCGAGCAGCCAGACCTTGCCTTCATAGCCGTAATCCATGAAGGGACCGACCGGCAGGCTCTTGGGCGTGGCCCATTGCAGCGCGTCCGCCTTCCAGCCCGCGGGCAAGGCCCAGTCGATGCTGGTGGCCTGGCCGACATCGCCGGGATTGATCCAGTAAGTATGCCAGCCGGCGCGGATATTCTGTTCCAGCGCCACGGTCAGCGTGCCGCCCGGCTTGGCGCTGGCCTGTTCGGCGATCAGGCGCGCCTGCACATGCGGCGTGGCATCTTCCTGCGCCCAGGCAGGCGCGGCGAAAGCCAGGAACAACAGGGCGGCGGGCAAGAGCTTCATGGCCTTGCCCTATAGCCTTTCCTGGCCCGGCTCGCTAGGACGGCAACCATGAGAGTTACTGCAGGGACGTTTCGAGGCCGTAATCTGGCGGCGCCGCAGGATTTGCGGGTCCGCCCCACCTCGGACCGCGCCCGCCAGGCGATTTTCAACATCCTGGAACACCGCGATTTCGGTGTGGATTTTACCTTGGAAAATATCGCCGTGGCCGACCTGTTTGCCGGCACCGGGGCGCTGGGGATCGAAGCCCTGTCGCGCGGCGCCCGCTTCTGCCTGTTCGTGGATGACGATGCCGACAGCCGCGCCTTGCAGCGCGAAAATGTCGAAGCGTTAGGCCTGACGGGCGTTACCAAAATCTGGCGCCGCGACGCCACCGATCTGGGTCCGTTGGGCGCGGGCGCGGGTGGCCCCTTCGGCCTGGTGTTTCTCGACCCGCCCTATCACAAGAACCTGATCCCGCCTGCGCTCAAAAGCCTCAAGGATGGCGGCTGGCTGACGGAGCATGCGCTGCTGGTGGCGGAAACCAGCGCAAATGAAACTGTTGAAGCGCCGGGGTTTGAAATTCTGGATGAACGCGATTACGGCGAGACGCGGGTGCGGATTCTAACGGCGACCAAATAGCCGCTCGATGTCGGCCAGTTTCAATTCCACGTAAGTGGGGCGGCCATGGTTGCATTGGCCGGAATGGGGCGTGGCTTCCATTTCGCGCAGCAGCGCATTCATCTCTTCAGCATTCAGCCGCCGCCCGGCCCGCACGCTCATGTGGCAGGCCAAAGTGCCGGAGACTTCTTCCAGCCGTTCTTTCAGCGACAGGGCGTTGCCGGTTTCCGCAATTTCGTCGGCCAGGTCGCGCACCAGGCCTTTCACATCCAGCTTGCCCAGCATGGCGGGGACTTCCCGCACCATCACAGCATCGGGGCCGAAGCCTTCGATCACCAGCCCCAGCTCGGCCAATTCGCCGGCCCGCGCCATCATCCGCGTGGTTTCTGAAGGATCCAGATCCACCACTTCGGGGATCAGCAGCGGCTGGCGCGGGATGCCGCCATTGGCCAGGGCTTTTTTCATCCGCTCATAAACCAGCCGTTCATGCGCGGCATGCTGGTCCACGATCACGATGCCGTCGGCGGTCTGCGCGATGACATAGGTTTCGTGCAACTGCGCCCGCGCCACGCCCAGCGGCGTCTCGGCGATGTCCTGACTGTCTTCCACCCGCGCCGACAGGATGGGCGCGCTTTGCGAAGCAAACAACGACGCGTCTTCTTGCACAGAGGGCGGCGTCCCCCACTGGTCGCGCGCCGCCTGATAGCCCTGCGGCGCTTGCCGGCTGAAGAATGCCCCATGAAAGGAAGCAAGCGTCGCTCCCGCCACCGTGGTGGAGGCACGATGGCCGGCTTCACTTAAGGCATGTTTCAATGCCCCAACAATCAATCCTCGCACCAACCCGGCATCGCGAAAGCGCACTTCCGTCTTGGCAGGGTGGACATTCACATCCACGAACCCCGGATCGCAGTCCAGAAACAGAGCCAGCGCAGGATGGCGGTCGCGCGCCAGGAAATCGGCATAGGCGCCGCGCACCGCCCCGATCAGCAGCTTGTCGCGCACCGGCCGGCCATTGACGAACAGGAACTGCATCTGGGCATTGGCGCGGTTGTAGGTGGGCAGCCCGGCATAGCCGGACAGCGACACGCCTTCGCGGTGTGCATCCACCTTGACGGCATTGTCGGAAAAGTCCCGGCCCATGATCTTGCCCAAGCGCCCCAGGCGGCCCCCATCTTCCTTAAAAGAGTACAGATCGCCGTCCGCTTCCAGATTCAGCACTTGCCGCCCGTCCAGATGCAGGGTGAAAGCCACATCCGGCCGCGCCATCGCAAGCCTTTTGACGATGTCAGTGGTCGCCAGATCTTCCGAGCGATGCGATTTGAGGAATTTCAGCCGCGCCGGGGTAGCATAGAACAGCTCGCGCACTTCCACCCGCGTGCCGTGCTGACCGGCGGCGCGAAAACCGGCGGGGGCCGGGCCGCTGAATTTGCCGCCCTCCACTTTGATTTCCCGCGCTTCGCCGCTGACGGTGCGGCTGACCATCAAAAGCCGTGCCACCGCGCCGATGGACGGCAGCGCCTCGCCGCGAAAACCCATGGTTTCGATATGGAAGAGATCGTCTTCGCCGTCGCGCTGCGGCAGCTTGGAGGTGGCATGGCGTTCAATCGCCAAGGTGAGATCGGCGGCATCCATGCCGCTGCCGTCATCTTCCACCAGGATCAGATCGGCGCCGCCATTGCTGGATGCGATCTCGATACGGCGGGCGCCGGCATCCAGGGCATTTTCCACCAGCTCTTTCACCGCGGCGGCGGGCCGCTCGACCACTTCACCGGCGGCGATGCGGTTGACCGTGCCTTCAGAAAGGCGGCGGATCGCCATGGCTATCCTTCTGCCAGATATTGGCGCGCCAATATTTTTCCCTCTTCCACGCCAGGCTGGTTGAACGCATCCACGCCCATCAGCCTGCCCATGATGATGGTCTCCAGCATGAAATGCATCATCAGCGCGCCCATGTCGAAGCCATTGACCTGGGGCACATGGATCACCCGCACCGGGCGGCCATTCTTGAACAGGGTCTGTGCGGTGGCGCGCGATTCCGCGGCCACCAGATCGCCCAGCCTTTTGCCGGCCAGATAATCCAGCTTCAGTGATTTGGCCGCCGCCTTGGGCACGGATGGGCCGCGGCCTTTGGTATCGACGGTAAGAATGGTGAACAGCGCATTGCCCGGGCCATCGCGGAACAATTGCAACTGGCTATGCTGGTCCACCGGTCCCAGCACCGAGACGGGTGTCGAACCTTTGCCGTCCTTGCCCAGACTCTCAGCCCACAATTGCCGCCACCAGCCGCCGAATACCGCCAGATGATCGGCATAGGGCCACAGGATGGTGGTCGCGAGTTTGTTTTGCACCGCCAGCGCCTGATGCAACGCCGCGCCAGTGGCGGCGGGGGCATCGGCAGCGCTTTTGGCGGCCAGCGTTTGCGCCAGCACAGCAGCCGCACCGGCTCGCAGTGCTTTCACATCAATGCCCATCAGGATTGCCGGCAATATGCCAACCACCGTCAGTACCGAATAGCGTCCGCCGACGCCGGTGGGATGATCCAGACGCGCGGCCCCGATGCCGTCAGCGAAATCCGCCAAGGCGCTCTGATGTGGTTCGGTGATGATGGTGAAATGCTTCTTCAGGGATCTGGCGCCAGCCTTCTTCAAGGCTTCAGCAGCGGTCAGCACCTGCATCAAGGTTTCGGCGGTGCCGCCTGACTTGGAGATGGCAATGAAATGCGTTTTCTTGAGATCGAAGCGCTTGAGAGCGGCATCCCAGGAAAAGGGATCGGGATTGTCATGGAATTCCACGCCCGGTTTTTTGCGCAGCGATGTCAGCGCCTGACCGCCGAGACTTGAGCCGCCAATACCCAGCACGGCAATTGTCTTGGCGCCCGTGATGGCCGCAGCCACTTTCTGCGCCGCCTTCAGATCATCGGTGCGGCCCGGAATGCCCAGCAGCTCCAGCGATTTGTCCGCCGCCTGCTGGCGCAGCCAGACCAGCGCCGCATCCGCGCCTTTCAGCGCGGCCTCATAATCTGCCTTGGCGGGCGCACCCTTGCCGGTCAGCGCCAGGTCCAGGGAAAGGCTCAGCGGGGATTTTTTTGAGTCGGGCATGACACCACTCTAGCAAAGGGTTTCGGGTAAACCGCCCTGCCCAAAAGCCATCAACAGGCGGGGAACAACAGACTATGTCAGGTCCGCGGCTTGATAACCGGCGCCACGGACGGCTTGGCCGCCGGTTTTGCGGCCGGCGTTTCTGCCGGTGCCCCGGCGGCAGGCACTGTGGGCGACGGCGTCACGGCGCCGGGGGCCGTTGCCACCGGCGGCGGCGTCGGGCGCACCGGCGCCTTTGGCCGTTCCGTCACCGGTTTGCCCGTGACGGGGCTTCCGGCAACCACCACTGTCAAACGCGCGGGAGCGTATAACCGTTTCGCCACCCGCTTCACATCGTCCAAAGTCACGGCCTGGATCAGGCTGTTGCGCCTGGCGACATAGCCGATATCCAAACCCTGGCGCTGGAAAGCGTTGAGCTGCGAGGCAATCCCGGCATTGGAGGCAAACGCGATGGGGAAAGAGCCGGTGAGATAGGTCTTGGCGTCGTCCAGTTCCGTCTGGGTCGCGCCGCTGGCCGCGAATTTTCCGAGCGTGTCCTTGACCACGGAAATGGTCTGGTTCACCGCATCGGCGCGGGTGGCGACCGAACCCACCATGATGCTGGCGTTGTTATAGGAAGAAAGCTGCGTCTCGATGCCATAGGTCAAGCCGCGCTTGACCCGCACTTCGTCCATCAGGCGCGACGAGAAACCGCCGCCGCCCAGAATGTAATTGGCGACATAGCCGGGAATGAAATCGGGATCATGGCGCATGATGCCCGGCAGACCGAACATCACGCTGGGCTGCGGCACCGCCATTTGCGTGACATGAATGCCGGGCTGGCCCAGCTTGCCGATCGGCGGCAGCGGCGGCGGCGTGATGGCCGGCACCGGCTTGAAGGTGTCCGCAATCAGTTTGACGGCGGCAGGCGCGGTGATGTCGCCGGCAATGGAGATTTTCAATCCACCGCGCACCCAATGGCTGCGGGCAAAATTGCGAAGATCGTCGGTGGTGATGCCCGAAACGCTGGCGACGTCGCCGTCCGAGGCGTGGCCATAGGGGTGGCCGTTGAAGAATATCGCGGCGAAGTTGCGCCGCGCCGTGGCCGGCGCCTGGCTTTGTGCCTGCTGCAGGCCCTGGATGGTCTGGGTGCGCACGCGGGACACGGCATCGGCATCAAAGCGCGGCCGTGTCAGCGCCAGTTGCAGCAAATGCATGGCCTCGGGCAAATTCTCGGTCAGGGTGACGACCGAGATGGTCATGTAATCGCGTTCCACCCCGGCGCGGAACTGGATGGCGCGATTGGCCAACGCTTCGTGAAAGGCTTTGGAATCCAGCCCGCCGGCGCCTTCATCCATCAAGGATGCAGCGAAGGATGCCAGACCCGCCTTGGCAGCCGGATCATAGGCTGAGCCGGACGGTAACGCCGCCACCAGGGCCACGATGGGCACGGTATGATCCTCGGCGAACCAGACTTGGGTTTCCTTGCCGAGGTCGAGATTCTTGATGTCAGCAGCAGCCGCAGGAAGCGCGGTCATGCCAAGTGCGAATAATGCCGACAGCAGCCGCTTCATTTCGCGGCTCCCGGCAGCAGATAGGCCGTCACGGCATTGCGCCGGTCGAGCGCCTGTGCCGCTTTCTGCACGGCGGCGCCGTCGACGGCGCGGATGCGCGCCGGCCAGGCATTCACGTCATCAACGGTGAGCCCAATCATCAGCGCCGTGCCATAAGCAGTGGCCATGGCGTATTGGCTGTCGCGGCGATAGGTGACGCTGGCGACCAGCTGGGTCTTGGCGCGGGTAAGGTCCGTTGCGGCGGGCGGCGTGGTGGCAAAACCCTTGAGGACTTCGTCCACCGCCTTTTCCAAAGTCTCCAGTGACACGCCGGGGCGCGGCACGGCATAGACGGAAAATTCCGCAGCGTCGCGGGCATAGCCGTCATAGGAACAGCCCGCATCCGAGGCCAGCTTCTTCTGTTCCACCAAGATCCGGTACATCGCCGCCGTCTGGTCGCCGCCCATCACTTGCGCCAAAGCTTCCAGGCTTTCGGCCTGGCCCGGCGCCGCCTGGGCATAGCTGGCCACGCGATAGCTGCGGCTGAAGATCGGCACCGGCGCGTCGGGGCGCTGCACGGTCATGCGCGTTTCCGCCATGCGCGGCGGCTCGGAGAATTCTGCCCGCGGCTGCAACTCGCGCGCCGGCACCTTGCCATATTCGGCTTGCGCCATGGTGCGGATCTGTTCGGGCGTGACATCGCCCGCCAGCACCAGAATGGCGTTGTTGGGCGCGTAATGATGATCGTAGAAATCCTGCGCCGAGACGCGGTCGATGCGGCGGATTTCATCGGCCCAGCCGATCACCGGGCGGCCATAGGGATGCGACATGTGCAAGGCCGCCGCCATCTGCTCGCCCAGTTGGGATTGCGGATTATTATCCACGCGCATGCGGCGCTCTTCCAGCACCACATCGCGCTCGGTGGAAACGCTGTTGTCCGACAAATCCAGATTGGCCATGCGGTCGGCTTCCATGTCCATCGCCAGCTTCAGCCGGTCCACCGCGATCTGCTCGTAAAAGGCGGTGTAGTCGTGGGTGGTGAACGCATTGTCCTCGCCGCCATTCTTGGCGATGATCTGGGCATACTGGTCGCCCGGAACCAGCTTGGTGCCGCGGAACATCATGTGTTCGAAGAAATGCGCCAGACCGGAAACCCCCGGCGGATCATCCACCGATCCCACCTTGAACCACAGCATCTGGGTAACAACGGGCGCGCGGTGATCGGGGATCACCAGCACCTGCATGCCATTCTGCAGGGCGAACTGGAAAACCTGGGGAGATTGCGCGCCTGCACGCGCTTGTGTCGCTGGCGGCGCGGCGCGCAACGGCGCGGACCCGGCCAGCAGGGTCAGGGTGACAATTGCAGCTGCGCCAATCCTAGAGCCAGTCAAACCAGCCGCCAGAATCTTTCTTGGGCGCCGCTTGCGGTGCCGGTTGGCTCGCGGGTTTGGAGTCGGTGCGGGCCGTCAGGCTGCCACTGAGAACCCGGTCGGTAAAGCTCTGGTCCGCCGCGGCGGCGCTGCTGCGCGCATCGGCCTGCAGTTCGGCGCGGATCGCCGGATCGGAATTCTGCACTCCGGCATTGGCCAGCAGCATGCGCTCGCCCAGTGTCAGGTTGCCGCCCATGCCCGCCGCCACAGTCTGGGGATCGGAGCTGTTGAACAAGGCGGTCTGCGCAGAATCAGTGGGGCCCTGCTGATTGAGCGGCGGCGCGCCGGGCGCGGGCGGATGCAGGTTGAAATCGGGCGGAATGATCAGCGGCGCCTTGGTCACAACTGCAAATTCGTCGGGTGCCTGCTTGGTCATGCCCGCTTCGCGGCGCAGCGTGTCGCAGGCCGATAGCGCCAGCAGGGCTGTGCCGACGATGGCCAAGCGAAGGACAGTTTCAGAACGCATGCGTCAAACTCCGAAAACCAGCTTCAGACCGTATGGGAATGCTCGGGCTTGAGCACCTCATAGACGATCGCTATCGCGCCAAGGGTAATGGCAATGTCGGCGACATTGAACACATACCAGTCATAGCCGAAGCCGTAAAAGTGGAAAAAATCGGCCACGCGGCCATACAGAAGCCTGTCTATCAGGTTCCCCAGCGCGCCGCCGATGACAAATCCCACCCCAATCGCCAGGGAACGGCTGGTCAGGCTCCACAGCCAATAGCCCAATCCCAGCACCGCGCCCACGGAAAACATCACCAGAACCGCGGTTCCTGCCCGGCTGGAAGCGGGAAACAGGCCATAGGAGATGCCCGGGTTCCACACCATCACCAGGTTAAAAAACGGCAAGACGGGAATGGTGTCGCCCGGCGCCATGCGGGCAAAGCCGGCGGCATAAAGAAGACCCAGCTTGGAGCCCTGATCGGCCGCCAGCGCCAGCAACGCCGCGACAAAGCCAAGCTGCCGCGACGTCAGTGGCTTCATGCGGGCGCCGCCACCGCGGCGGTGCAGCGATTGCACAAATGCGTGTCCGGATGCGCCTTCACGACTTCCAGCACCATCCAGCAGCGGGCGCATTTCTCGCCCGAGGCAAGTGTGGCGGCGACAGAGGCGCCCTTGACGTCAGGCAAAGTGAACGCGTCTTGCGGTGCCGCGACCGCCAGGACGGTAACGCCCGAAGTGATGGCCACTTCCGCCATCGCCACCGACGCCAGCAGATCGGCATCCGCTTCGTCCGCCAGATAGAGAGTGGGCGCGGCTTCCAGGCTGGAACCGATCTTCTTGGCGGCGCGCTCTAGCTCTAGGGCGCCGGTGATGACCTTGCGCAGTTCGCGGATGCGCGTCCATTTTTCGATCAGGGCTGCATTGGCCCAGCCCTGCGGCATTTCCAGAAAGCTCTGCAGATGCACGCTTTCATTGTCGCCGGGGAAGCGCGTCAGCCAGGCCTCTTCCATGGTGAAACACAGAATGGGCGCGAACCAGGTGACGATACGGCGGAAGGCTTCGTCCATTACGGTGCGGGCAGCGCGGCGGCGCACCGCCTGCGCGGCGTCGCAATACAAAACATCCTTGCGGATGTCGAAATAGAAGGCCGAGAGTTCATTGGTGCAAAAAGTGAACAGCGCGCTGGTGACGCTGTTGAAGTCAAACCCGGCATAGCCGGCGCGCACCTGGGCATCCAATTCCGCCAGCCGCGCCAGCATGTAGCGCTCCAGCTCCGGCATCTGCTCCGGCGCGATGCGTTCTTTTTCGTCGAAGCCCGCAAGATTGGCCAGCATGAAGCGGATGGTGTTGCGCAGGCGGCGATAGGATTCGACATTCGACTTGATGATGTCCTGGCCGATCCGCAGATCTTCGGTGAAATCCGACGAGGCCGCCCAGAGCCGCAGAATATCCGCGCCGTTCTTTTCCGCGATCACTTGCGGCGCCAAAGTGTTGCCCAGCGACTTGGACATTTTGCGCCCCTGGTCATCCAGCACAAAACCGTGCGTCAAAACACCCTTGTAAGGCGCGCGGCCACGGGTGCCGACGCTTTCCAGCAAAGAGGACTGGAACCAGCCGCGATGCTGATCCGAGCCTTCCAGATACAGATCGGCCTGGTCCGCCTTGGGCCAATGCGGATCAATGGGATTTTCCACCGTGAAAACATGGGTCGAGCCGGAATCGAACCAGACATCCAGAATGTCGGTGACCTGCTCATAGTCGTCCGCCTTGCGCCCCTCGCCCAGGAAACGCTCCGGCGGCGAGGTAAACCAGGCATCGGCGCCTTCGGCTTCGAAGGCCGCTTCGATGCGCTGGAATACCGCTGGATCGTTCAGCACCTTGCCACTGGCCTTTTCCACAAAGATCGCCAGCGGCACGCCCCAGGCGCGCTGGCGCGACAGCACCCAGTCGGGGCGGCCTTCCACCATGGCGCCGATGCGATTGGCGCCGCGCGGCGGATACCATTTGGTCTGCGCAATCGCGTCGGTCGCCAGCTGCCGCAGGGTCTTGCCCTTGAGAAACACTTTGTCGATGGCGACAAACCATTGCGGTGTGGCGCGGAAAATCACCGGCGCCTTGGAGCGCCAGCTATGGGGATAGGAATGGCGCAAGCTGCCCTTGGCCAGCAGCTTGCCATGGGCGATCAATTCCTTGATCACCGCGCCATTGGCGTCGCCGTCTTTGCCTTCTTGCGTCAGGATACGTTTGCCCGCGAAGACCGGCACATGCGGCGCATAGGAACCATCGGGCAGGATCAGGCTGAAGGCATCGGGATTGTTCTTGGGATAATCGCGATCTTTGCCGACCAGCAATTCGAAATCGTCTTCGCCATGCCCCGGCGCATTGTGAACAAAGCCGGTGCCGGTATCGGCGGTGACGAAAGCGGCGGGCAGCACCGGCACGTCAAACGTGTAACCCAGGCTGCGGAAGGGATGCGCCGCCACCAATGCCGACAATTCGTCGGCGGCCACGGTGCGCACCCGGCTCAGCATCATCTTGGCATGCTTGGCGACCTGTTCGGCCAAAGGATCGGCCAGCAGCAATTGCTCGCCCGGCCGTGCCAGCGAACCGTCGGCGGCATCGGCGATCTGGTACAGGCCATAGGAAATATCCGGCGAGTAGGCGATGGCGCGGTTGCCCGGAATGGTCCAGGGCGTGGTGGTCCAGATCACGATGAAAGTGTGCGCCAGTTCCTTTGGCGCCTTCACCAGCGGAAACTTCACATAGATCGTAGGCGAGACTTTCTCGTGATATTCGATCTCGGCATCGGCCAGCGCGGTCTTTTCCACCGGCGACCACATCACCGGACGGAAGCCGCGATACAGAAGACCATTCTCCACGAATTTCATGGCTTCACGCGCGATCACCGCCTCGGCCTTGTAGTTCATGGTGGTGTAAGGACGTTCAAAATCGCCCATCTGGCCAAGACGCTTGATCTGTTCGCGCTGCACATTCAACCAATGGCCGGCGAAAGCGCGGCATTCGCGGCGCAGCACGTCGCGCGGAATTTCGTCCTTGGTCTTGCCCTCGGCGCGGAATTTTTCTTCCACTTTCCATTCGATGGGCAGCCCGTGACAGTCCCAGCCAGGCACATAGGGCGCGTCCATCCCCAGCATGCCCTGCGAGCGCACGACAAAGTCTTTCAGGATGTGATTGAGGCCGGTGCCGGAATGGATGTCGCCATTGGCATAGATCGGCCCGTCATGCAGCACGAACAATTTACGCCCGCGCGCCTTCTGGCGGATCTTGCCGTAGAGGTCCATCGCCGCCCAGCGCGCCAGCCACTTCGGCTCCGCTTCCGGCAACCCCGCCTTCATGGGGAAGTCGGTGGCGGGCAGGAAAAGCGTGGCGCGGTAATCGGGACCGGATTCCGCTGTTTTTTCAGGGGGATTGGACATGACACTTCTTACATTGAAGAGCGCGCTTCTAACAGCGCCCCTGTCACGCGTCCAGTTTGGGGGGCACCCCGGTTTTGCCAAGGATTTCCCGCGCCTGGGCGGCATCCCGGCCAATCTGGGCAATCAGGGCCGGAAGGCCGTCGAATTTCGCCTCGGGCCGGATAAAGGAAATCAGTTCGACCATCAGGTGCTTGCCGTAAAGATCGGCGTCGAAATCGAACAGATGCGCCTCCATCAGCGGCACCTGGGTCTGGTACATGGGCCGGATGCCGAAATTGGCGACGCCGTCATGGCCGCCCCCCGACTTGAAATCGTCAGGCTTGTCATTATCCAGAATGGTGACGCGCACCGCATAGACGCCGAAGGCCGGCGCCAGGCAATGCCCCAGATGCATGTTGGCGGTGGGAAAACCCATGGTGCGGCCACGGCCATCGCCATGTTCGACCCGCGCTTCAATTCCCCACCAATGGCCCAGCAGGCTGGCGGCTTCTTCCGGCCGCGCCTCCTTCAATGCCGCGCGGATGCGGGTGGAGGAAATTTTGACCTTGCCCGCTCCACTTTCCGATTGTGCTTTCACCATGTCGAAACAGGTGACGGAAAACCCTTGCGCCGCGCCCATCTCCTGCAAGGTGGAAAATTTTCCGGCGCGGCCTTTGCCGAATTCAAAATCCGGCCCCACCACCACGCCGCTGGCACCAAGCCCGTCCAGCAGCACATCCTTGACGAAATCCGCCGGACTGCTGCGCGCCATCTGCGCATCGAAAGGCAGTGCGAACAACGCATCGACGCCCAACTCCGCCAGCAGCCGCGCCTTGACGCGCAGCGGCGTCAGGCGGATCGAATCCGGGCGCGGGCGGAAAAATTCCTGCGGATGCGGCTCGAAGCTCAGCACCGCCAGCGGCGCGCCGCGTGCCAGGGCTTGCGCCCGCGCCTGCGCAATCAGCGCCTGATGACCCCTGTGCACGCCGTCGAAATTGCCGATCGCCACCACGGCGCCTTTCAGCGCCGGCGGCACTTCGCCAAAATGACGGAAGATGCGCATTCAGGCCGCGCGTTCAGGCGGGCGCTTGGGCGCCATCACCAGCACTTCGGCCTCAACCACGGGCTTGCCGGCCACCGTGCAGACACAATCCAGCACCACTTCGCGGCGCTCGCGGATTTCCTTCACGGTGCAGGTGGTGATCACGGTGTCGCCGATCCGCACCGGGCCCTTGAAGGCGGTGGTGGCCGACAACAGGATCGCACCGGCGCCGGGCAACTGGTTGCCAATCACCGCCGAAATATAGCCGACCGAAAGCGCACCATGCGCCACTCGCCCCCGGAACACGGTCTTGCGGGCATAGGCTTCGTCGAAATGCACCGGGTTCATGTCACCGGTGGCCTCGCCGAACAATTCGACATCACGTTCGGTCACAGTGTGCGAGACGCTCTCGCTCTGGCCCACCACCAAGTCTTCGTAATAATGGCTTACCATGTCAGGCTCCGCGATGCCGCCAGCGCATGCACGCCGGATTTGGCCAATAATTTTTCCAGATGATCGGCATTGTAAGGCTCCACATCTTCGCCATGCACGCCGTCGGCAATGAACAACACATCCAGCCCGGCGCGGTTGGCGCCCAATATATCGGTGAACATTCCGTCGCCGATCGCCAGCGGCTTCTTGACGTTGCCTGCCGCTGCCAGCGCCGCGTCATAAATGGGCCGGTGCGGCTTGCCGTAATAGACCACCGTGCCGCCTAGTTTTTCATATTCTTTCGCCAGCGCGCCGGCACAGTAACAAAGCTTTGGTCCCCGGTGCACCACCAGGTCGGGATTGGCGCAAATCATGGTCAGATTCCGGGCCCGCATCGCCGCCAGCCTACCGGCATAATCTTCCGGCGTCTCGGTCAGGTCGTCCAGCAGGCCCGTGCACATCGCCAGCCTCGCCTCAACGATACCGGTCAGGTCCAGGTCCAGCCCTTCCATCACCGGCAGATCCTTGTCCGGGCCTATATAGTAAAGTGGCAGCGTTCCCGCCGCAGACTCACGCGCCAGGGCGTCGCGGGCCGCTTCACCCGAACTGACGATGGCGTCATAGCAATCGGGCGGCACGCCATAACCGGCGCAGAGCGCCGCCACACTGTCGGCCCGGCGCGGCGCATTGGTCAGCAGCACCACCGGCCCGTGCTTTTTGCGGAAATGGATCAGCGCCTCGACCGCAGCCGGATGCGCCCTATGGCCGTCATGAATCACGCCCCAGACATCGCAGATCAGCGCGTCATAGGCAGGGGCAAGCTCGGACAGGCCGGTAATCAGGCGCGGGGCGGTCATTGGCGCAGCCCGATGACATGATTAGGCTTATCCGTCAATAAAAGCCGTTGTATCAAGCGGCTGCTCGCCCAAACTCGCAGCGTTCGCCTGCTCTCGCATGTCCACTGGACATGCTCGCGTGCCGCAGACTCACCAACAAAAAGGCTTTAAGACGCCCGTTTCAGCGGCAGCACCGTGGCCGACCCGTTGGCGGTTTCCGGCGCGCGCTGGGCTTCGTCGCGCACCGCGCGCGGTTCACCGAACAGATAGCCCTGCGCATAATCCACGCTGTAATCCAGCAACTGCACCACGGTCTTTTCCTCTTCGACCCGCTCGGCAATCAGATTGACGCCATGGCGCGACAGCAGCTTCTTGAAATCTTCCGCCGCCACCGCGGCCTGGGCGCCTTGCATACCGCCTGTCAGCATCGCGGCATGCACCTTGATATGGCTGAAGCCCAGCGATTTGAGGCGCAGGAAATCCAGCGCCAGGGTCTCGACATGGTCCATTGAAAGGGCAAAGCCCATCTCGGACAGGCGGCGCAGATTGCGTTCGCCCGCGGCGCCCGCCTTCAACACAGCGCTTTGCGCGAATTCAAAATGATCTGCCCGGCCAAGTCGCGATTGGCCTGCATGTAATCCAGGAACTGGGGAAAGAATTCCGTGTCGGCCAAAGTGTCGCCCGAGATATTGCAGAAGATGCCGATCTCGCGCGTCTTGGCCGTGAGCCGCCGCACCACCTGGACGCAGCGGAACAGCAACAGATTGTCCACCACGCTCATCAGGCCCGCCGGAGCCGCGACCTTGATATATTGCGCCGGCATGATCACCGAGCCGTCTTCGGCGCGCAAGCGCGACAGCGCTTCGTAATAGCGCAGCTTGCGCTGCGGCAGGCTGACGATGGGCTGCAGGTACAGATCGACCCGGTTTTCCTCCAAGCTTGCACGAATGACTTCCAGCATGTCGCCGGGCGCACCGATGCTGGCGACATAGGCGCTGGCGGTGCCTTGGGGACGGCCGGTCTGCATCACGCTGGCGGGCGAAATTTCACCCTGCTGGGCGCGTGCGGTGCGCGAAATCTTGCCGGCGAATTCGCGCATCAGCGTTTCCAGCACCTGCAGCTCTGCCACGATCTTCTTGCCCTGGGCATCGCTGCGCGCCTCGACCTGGCCGCTGATCTCATCCATGCGCCGCGCCGTGGCGGAAAGCTGCTGGTCGAATTCCATGGTCAGCTTGCGCAGCTGACTGATATCGCGCGCCGTCTTGCGCCGGTCGCGGCCACGGGCATAGGTGGCGCTCATATGCTGGGTGAACAGGAACGCCAGCGCGCCCGAGACGATGGCAAGCGGCCAGCCCGTAAACAGCGCCAGCGCAGCGCCCAACGTGGCGCAGGCGAACAGGCAGGTCAGAGTGACAAGAATCTTGGTCATCACGGCATCCGTATCGCGTTCAATACGGATTGTGCGCCGGGCGTGTTTCCAAATTCTTAACCGTGAAAGCCGTTCAAAAACCCGGCATTGCGGGGGTCGTTAAGACATTCTTTAGGAATTACGCGTGTCGAGAATGCGGATCACGACGCGGCGGTTGCGCGCTTCCTTGACGCCATTGCCGGTTCGCACTGCCCCAGCCGCGTCTCGCCATAGCCGCGCGCCAGAATACGCTCCGGCTTGACGCCGTGGCGCACCAGCAGGTCGGCGACATGCTCGGCGCGGGCCTGGGACAGGGTCATATTGTAGTCATGGGTGCCGCTGGTATCGGTAAAGCCTTCCACTTCGACACGGGCGCGGGCATTGCGCCTGGCATCTTCGGCGACAGACGCGATCAGGTCATAGGCGCGGGCCGAGACCTGGGCGGAATCCACGGCGAACAGCACCCGGTCGCCCATCTCATAATCGGTTTCCCCGCTGCGGTGCGTCACCAGCCAGCGGCCGCTGTCATGGTCCACCACATCATCGGCGCAGCCCGCCAGGAAAAAGGCGGCACCGATCACAAGCGCAAAACGCACCATCGCCAAAGCTCCCCTTTAAGCGAATCACTTGGCCGAATCAGACCAGTTGCCCTGGAATCCGTCAAATTGCGGAACTTCACCCGGCGGTTCCGGCACCCGGTGCGATCCCGCACCAAGTTTCTTCGGAACACTCCCCCGGGCAAGACCGTTGGGGAAATGGATCAACACCCAAAGGGGAATTCATGCGGACCTTTTACGCCCTACTGACCGCCGCCGCCCTGCTCAGCGGCACCGCCATGGCGGCTGGCACCGATTCCGCGCTGGCGCCCGGCAAACCCGCCGGCCTGCGCACGGCGCAGGAAGGCGACAACACCATCTTTTACATTGTCGGCCTGGGCGCCGTCGCCGCGGGCATCGCCCTGATCGCGTCGGACAATGGCCATACCAACAACCCGCCCACCACCACGCCTTCGACGCAGTGACGCGCCGCCAGCGATAAAAGAAAAACCCCGGGCATCGCTGCCCAGGGTTTTTTATTAGTGGTCGTGATGACGGCCGTCTGGCGGACCACCGGCCGGCGGGGCCGCAGGTGCTGCTGCCGGCGGGTTGTTGCCAGGGCCGCCCCGACCCTGCTGTTGCTGGGGCTGTGCCTGTGGCTGCGGGCCACCGCCGCGATTGTCATTACGATTGAAACCACCGCGATCGCCACGGCCACCGCGATCACCACGGTCGCCGCGATCATCGTGCCTGTCGAAGCCGCGATCATCGCCCCGCCGGTCAAACTCGCGCCGGTCATTCCCACCGCGATCCCAGCGTCCATGAAAACCATGGCTGCGATAATAATCTACGCCCAGCGGCGGGCCGTAACGGCCTTCGCGCCACCAGCCCGGATGCGGCCCGCGCCATTCGTCATTGCGCCAGTCGCCATGGATCCAGAATTGACGATGGCCGAATGCCTCACGGTAATAGACCGGGCCGTCATACCAATCGCCATGCCAGAACACGGGGCCATAATAGATCGGCATCTGCCAGAAATCGTCGGGGCAGCCGAACTGGTCGCAATAGCCGCCCGAGTCATATGAGAAACTGATTCCGCCGCGTGGCCCGAACCCCAGGCCAAAGGATTGTGCGCTGGCCGGCATCGCCGCCGTCGCTCCTGCGGTCAAGGCCAACGCGGCCACCGCCATCTTCCAAGTAATTTTCATTGCTTCGCTCCACGGGTCCCGCGCGAAAATTCACGCTTGTAGTGAAAATGATCCGGGTCCCGTGAACCTTATCTGAACCGAACATGGCCGGATTATGGTTTGCGCGCGCAGGACGCGCAGATGTGAAAACGGCTCCGGAGGGGAAGCCGGAGCCGTTTTCTCTTTCAAGCCTCAACGGGGAAGATGAGGACCTGATGTTCTAGCGATGACCGTGACCGCCGCCGTGGAAGCCGCCGCCGCCATGGAAACCACCATGCCAGCCGCCGCCAAAATGGCCGCCGATCACAATGCCGGGGCCGCCATAGCCATAGTAAGCGGGGCCATAGTAACCGGGGGCGTAGCCACAGCGGTAGGGATCGTACCAGCGGCTATAGGGATCGCAGCTGTAGCTGTAGGCGGGCGGGCCGTAATAGCCGGGGCCATAACCGCCAATGCCGATGCCGACCGAAACGCGCGCATCAGCGGCAGCGGTGGAGGCCAGGGTCGCGCCGGCAATGACCAGCGCACCAAGAGTGATTTTCGCGAATTTTTTCATTTGGGTCTCCTTACGCATTGCTTGAACTCTGAAAAGGATTTTCGTCCCCGGCGCCTGAACCGCACATGAACGGAAAAATCACTTTCTAAGTCCCGCTCCTCACTGATCTTTTCTGTAAACGTGCGGGCAGGCGCGGCGGTTCGCCGGGCAGCCAAAAAGCCTTGAAATGACCTTGATTGCGGGGGGCGCCGGGCCGGCTTTCCTGGCCCCCATTCTTGACCTTTGCCGGGGGCGTCCCTAAATACCCGCTGTGCGCTTGGCACTCTCATCCACAGAGTGCTGCCACTTACGATTTTTTTAAACAAAACCAATCCTTTAGGAGAGGCTCGCATGAAATTCCGTCCCCTTGGCGACCGTGTCGTCGTACGCCGCGTCAAAGAAGATCAGAAGACCCCCGGCGGCATCATCATCCCCGACACCGTCGCGGAAAAGCCCCAGGAAGGCGAAGTCATCTCCGTCGGCCCGGGCGCCCTGGACGAACACAACAAGCGCGTCGTCCCGGAAGTGAAAGCCGGCGACCTGGTGCTGTTCGGCAAATGGTCCGGCACCGAAGTGAAGATTGATGGCGAAGACCTTCTGATCATGAAGGAGAGCGACATCATGGGCGTGATCGAAGGCAAGAAGAAGAAATAAGCCCGATCCCTCTTTTCCAAACTGATTTCAACAATTCAGGAGACTAAAAATCATGGCAGCCAAAGATGTGAAGTTCGGCGCCGACGCCCGCGAAAAACTTTTGCGCGGCGTCGATATTCTGGCCGACGCGGTACAGGTGACCCTGGGTCCCAAGGGCCGCAACGTGGTGATCGACAAGAGCTTCGGCGCTCCGCGCACCACCAAGGACGGCGTCAGCGTCGCCAAGGAAATCGAACTGGCCGACAAGTTCGAAAATATGGGCGCCCAGATGGTGCGCGAAGTCGCCAGCAAGACCAATGACGCCGCCGGCGATGGCACCACCACCGCCACCGTGCTGGCCCGCGCCATTTTGCGCGAAGGCTCCAAGTCGGTTGCCGCCGGCATGAACCCGATGGACCTCAAGCGCGGCATCGAGAAGGCGGTTGATGCCGTCGTCGCCGAACTGAAGAAGCGTTCCAAGAAGGTCAAGGACAACGAAGAAATCGCCCAAGTCGGCACCATCAGCGCCAATGGCGACAAGGAAGTCGGCAACATGATCGCCGAAGCCATGGCCAAGGTCGGCAATGAAGGCGTGATCACGGTCGAAGAAGCCAAGGGCCTGGAAACTGAACTGGACGTCGTCGAAGGCATGCAGTTCGACCGCGGCTATATCTCGCCCTACTTCGTCACCAATCCCGAGAAGATGATTGCCGAACTGGACGACGCGGCCATCCTGATCCACGAAAAGAAGCTTTCCAGCCTGCAGCCCATGCTGCCGATCCTGGAAGCGATCGTTCAGTCGGGCCGTCCCCTGTTGATCATCGCCGAGGAAATCGACGGCGAAGCCCTGGCCACCCTGGTGGTCAACAAGCTGCGCGGCGGCCTCAAGGTCTGCGCCGTCAAGGCGCCGGGCTTCGGTGATCGCCGCAAGGCCATGCTGGAAGACATCGCCACCGTCACCGGCGGCCAGGTCATCAGCGAGGACATCGGCATCAAGCTTGAGAACGTCAAGCTGAACATGCTGGGCACCGCCAAGAAGGTGCGCGTGGACAAGGAAAACACCACCATCATCGACGGCATCGGCAAGAAGGCCGACATCCAGGCCCGCGTTTCCCAGATCAAGAAGCAGATCGAAGAAACCACCTCGGACTATGACAAGGAAAAGCTGCAGGAACGTCTGGCCAAGCTGGCCGGCGGCGTTGCGGTGATCCGCGTCGGCGGCGCCACCGAGATCGAAGTCAAGGAACGCAAGGACCGCGTTGACGACGCGCTCAATGCCACCAAGGCCGCGGTCGAAGAAGGCATCGTCCCCGGCGGCGGCACCGCCCTGCTCTATGCGTCCAAGGCGCTGGCCAACCTGACTGGTGAAAATGAAGACCAGACCCAGGGCATCGCCATCGTGCGCCGCGCGATCCAGTACCCGATCCGCATGATCGTTCACAATGCCGGCCAGGAAGCCAGCATCGTGGTCGGCAAGCTGCTGGAACAGAAGTCCAACACCTATGGCTATGACGCCCAGACCGAGAAGTTCGTCGACTTCATCGAGGCCGGCATCGTGGATCCGACCAAGGTGGTCCGCGTGGCCCTTCAGAACGCGGCGTCCGTCGCGGCCCTGATGATCACCACCGAAGCCATGATCACCGACCGTCCCGACAAGAAAGTCTCGCCCCCGGCCGGCATGGGCGGCGGCGGCATGGGCGGCATGGACGGCATGGACTTCTAAGTTCCTCGTTCATTCAGAATTGCAAAAGGCCCGGTGGAAACACCGGGCCTTTTTGTTTGGGCGAATGTCGCTGCCTTACCGCGAAGGATATTCCGTGAAGATGTAATCGCGTGACGCGACCCCGGTGTGGCAGGCATAACCGCATTTGGCGTCATTGCCCTGAGGCGTAAATGTCTTCGTCGCGGCTTTGTAATTGAAATTGCCGTAAGCCCAGCCATGCGTGTCCGGGAAACGCTTGCTGTCTTTTTCGATGGTCGCAATCGCCTGCAATTCGTCCGGCACTTCCACGGCATAAGGCGCCTTGGCGCTTTTTTTCCTGCCCCATTCGATTTTCACGACCTTGGAGCCTTCGGGAAACTGCTTGCCGTCGGCGGGAAGGCCCTGCCGGTACGCCTTGATCATCACGTCATTGGCGACGATCACTTTGAGCTGGTCATCGGTCTGGCTGACCGCGACAACCTTCCAGTCTTCATAACCGCGGAAATCAGCGAAGGCGAGGTTGCCCAATTTCAGCGTGTAACGGTCCTGTTGCGCGACGGCGATGACTGCGCAAAGTGTGAGCGACGCGGCACCGATCAAAGCCAAGGCGATGATCCTGAATCTCATGTCAAAATCTCCTCTCCGGTTAAAATGGGATGCGATAGGACAAACGGGTCCACGCGGCGGAGCAGGACATCCTGCGTTCACGCACAACGGAAATTCAGCCGCCGATGGAAAGTTTATCAGCCCAATCGGCGCGCACAACAGCCAGCTGGCGCGACCCAATTCAGGACAGCAGGATTATTCAGCAGCCCGGAGATAGGGTTCCACAACGCCCTTATACCTCACCGTCATGGCCTTACCGTGACGGTCCACGGTCTTGCCCACCGCCAGACGCACCCAGCCTTCGCTGACACAATATTCTTCGACATTGTTGCGCTCGACGCCGTTGAAGCGGATGCCGATGCCCCGCTCCAGCAGGGCGGCGTTGTGGAAGGGGCTGGCCGGGTCGTTGGAAAGCCGGTCGGGCAGGGTTTCTGGTGCGTCGCTCATGCCGCCTCTTACGGGATTAAAGCCTGTTTCTCAAGGCTTGTTCCAAAGCCCTGTCCCTTTCAGGGTTGAACTAAAACGCCGCCCCGCCCATGGTGCGCCCGCATAACAATATTCAGGGAGAAGATCATGGCCTATACGATTTACGAAGCCTGCGTGCCGCCGCTGACCCGCATGCTGGGCAGCTATACCGGCTTCCTCACCAAGGCCGAGACCTACCTGAAGGAAAAGGGCATTGACGCCGCTTCCTATCTGGATGAGCGCCTGCATGCGGACATGCTGCCCCTCAAGAACCAGGTCTTCATCGCCTCCGACATGGCCAAGGGCGGCGCCGCCCGCCTCGCCCAGGTGGAGATTCCCAAATATGAAGACACCGAAACCAGCTTTGACGAATTGCGCGCCCGCCTGCGCAAGACCATCGCCTTTATGCGCGAGCTGGATGCCAAGGCATTTGTCGGCGCCGAAGATCGTGAAATCCACCTCAAATTCCCCACACGGGAAATGAAGTTCAGCGGCGCTGACTATCTGAACAATTTCGTGGTGCCGAATGTGTATTTCCACGTCACCACCGGCTACGCCATTCTGCGCCAACGCGGCGTTCCGTTGGGCAAGATGGATTTCCTCGCGGGGGAGTGAGATTTTCGCAGATCATGAAAAAAGGCCGGTCGTTGGACCGGCCTTTTTTATTCAATGGGTGCGAGGCCCGCCCTTGCCGTGGACGAGCTTGAAAGAACCGCCGGCATCGTCGTGCCGGAAATGGCCGCCATGATCGCGGCGCAAGACATGGTCGTCGCTCACATACCAGAAGCCGCCATCCCTGCCCCAATAGCCGTCCGTAAACTGGCCATAATAATCGTCGTAATAGGCATCATAAGCGCCCGAGACACGCAGCGGCGTGGGACGGCGGTGCCCGGCCATCGAAGCGCATCCTGCCAGCACCAGGGCGGCAAGCAGCGTGGGCACGGCAAATTTCCTGAACATCATATTCTCCAAAATTTCCCATCCCCATTTTGCTGAAAAAATTCGGGGCGGCGCGCCAAGATGGCGTGTTTGCCTCTTGGCGCGCCAGTGAAACTATTTTAGTTTATATCCATTCTAATATTGAAGCTTCCCTTTTTATTGAGGTAATCCCATGGCCAAAGCCAGCAAACCGAAAAAAGCCGCGTCCAAAGGCGCACCGCGACTGGAAACCCCAACCGACCTTTCCGGCAACGCCGTGCCTGAAATCGCCCAGGCGCTGAACGGCCTGGTGGCCGATGCCTATGCGCTTTATTCCAAGACCAAGAATTTCCACTGGCATGTCTCGGGGCCGCATTTCCGCGACTATCATTTGTTGTTCGACGATCAGGCGACCGAAGTTTTCGCCACCATTGACGATCTGGCCGAGCGGGTTCGCAAGCTGGGCGCGCGCACCGTCCATTCCATCGGCGAAATCGCCAAGCTGCAGACCATCAAGGACAACAACAAGGACTTCGTCAGCCCCAGCGACATGCTGCGCGAATTGATGGCCGACAACAAAACCGTGATCAAGGCGATGCGCGCCGCCCATGAGATCGCCGACAAGCATGACGATGTCGCCACCGCCTCGATCCTGGAAAATTTCATTGACGCGGCCGAGAAGCGCAACTGGTTTCTGTTCGAAGCCAGCCGTACCGGAACCGAAGGCGGCCACTGATCGCGGGCCAAACATTCCCTGCAAACAAAAAGGCCGCCCCGAAAGGCGGCCTTTTTTTTATTTCCGGGCGCCGGATTTACGGCGCAGGCGTCATCTGGGTGAATTTGCCCAGGGTGCAGACCTGACCCGATTGCAGCACATGGAGGCTCTGCTCATTGTCGCAGATCAATTCCGGCCCTTGCACCACCCATTTGAAACCGCTGAACCACAGATCCGGACAGCGGCCATTCAGATCATTGTGATAGATCGCGCCATTGCGCAGCTTGAAATCTATCGATTTGCCGTCCTTGGCGGGATCGGTGCTGTAAATGTCGCGCAGGCTCAGGCAAACCTTGCCGGTATCCTGCGCCAGGACCGGGCCGGCGGTCGCTGTCACGACAAATCCGGCCAGCATCAAATTCGACAATAGATGTTTCATCATCATCTCCCGTGTTGCCCCCACTCCTGAGGTCATTGTCCTCCTGCGGCGAGCGGCGCTCAAGGGCGAAAATTCCCAAAAAACGGCGTAAAACATCAAGGGTTGCGGCAGGCCGCCCTGAAACGCTACAGAAGTCGCCAATTCCGCGCTTTTTCAGGAGAGTGATTTGTCCGCTTCCGCCGCCGCCCCCAACGTCACCATCACCCTGCCCGACGGCAAGGCGATGACGTTTCCGCGCGGCGTCACAGGACAGGAGATCGCCGCCGCCATCGGGCCGGGCCTGGCCAAGGCGGCGCTGATTCTGGAAGTGAACGGCAAGGAATGGGACCTGTTTCGCCCCATCGAAGAAGACGCCGCCATCCGCATCATCACCAAAAAAGACGCCAAGGCGCTGGAACTGATCCGCCATGACGCGGCGCATCTGCTGGCCATGGCGGTGCAGGAGCTGTTTCCCGGCACCCAGGTCACCATCGGCCCGGCGATTGAAGATGGTTTCTATTACGACTTCGCCCGCAATGAGCCCTTCACGCCCGACGATTTGCCCAAGATCGAAGAAAAGATGCGCGAAATAGTCAAACAAGCGCGCCCCACCCGCCGCGAAGTCTGGCCGCGCGACAAGGCCATCGCGCATTTCCGCGAAATGGGCGAGCAGTACAAGGCCGAACTGATCGAAGGCATTCCGGCCAATGACGATGTCTCGATCTATTGGCATGGCGACTGGCATGACCTGTGCAGGGGCCCGCATTTTCGCACCACCGCCGAGATCGGCGATGCTTTCAAGCTGACCAAGATTGCCGGCGCCTATTGGCGCGGCGATTCCAAGAACGCCCAGTTGCAGCGCATCTACGGCACCGCCTGGCGCGACCAGAAGGAACTCGCCGCCTATCTGGAACGCATCGCGGAAGCCGAGAAGCGCGACCATCGCAAGCTGGGCCGCGAGATGGATCTGTTCCATCTGCAGGAAGAAGCGGTGGGCCAGGTGTTCTGGCATCCGCACGGCCATACGCTCTATCGCACCCTGGAAGCCTATATCCGCCGCCGGGTCAGTGAAGCTGAATATCAGGAAATCAAGACGCCGCTATTGTTCGACCGCAAGCTGTGGGAACAGTCCGGCCACTGGGACACGTTCCATCAGAACATGTTCATCGCCGAAGTCGAAAGCGAGAACCGGACTTTGGCCGTCAAGCCGATGAACTGCCCCGGCCATATTCAGGTCTTCAAGCAAGGCACAAAATCCTATCGCGAGCTTCCATTCCGTTTGGCGGAGTTCGGCTCCTGCCATCGCTATGAACCGTCGGGCGCCCTGCACGGCATCATGCGGGTGCGCGGCTTTGTGCAGGACGACGCGCATATTTTCTGCACCCATGACCAGATCACGGATGAGACCAAAAGCTTCTGCGAATTGCTGCTGCGCGCCTATCGCGACCTGGGCTTCACGGATGTGAAAGTGAAGCTGGCGACGCGGCCGGAAAAGCGCATCGGCTCCGATGCCGTATGGGATCTGGCGGAAAGCAGCCTGGAAAAGGCGACGCAGGCCGCGGGCCTCACGTTCACCTACAACAAGGGCGAAGGCGCCTTTTACGGCCCCAAGCTGGAATTCACCCTGACCGACGCCATCGGACGCGAATGGCAATGCGGCACCTTGCAGGTGGACTTCAACATGCCCGAGCGCCTGGGCGCATCCTATATCGGCGAAGACGGCAACAAGCATCCACCTGTGATGCTTCACCGCGCCATTGTCGGCTCGATGGAGCGTTTCATCGGCGTCTTGATCGAACATTATGCCGGCAAATTTCCACTCTGGCTGGCGCCCGTGCAGGCGGTTGTGGCGACGGTGGTGGGCGATGCCGAGCCTTATGCCCGCGAAGTTGTGGCCACGATGAAGAAAGCCGGCCTGCGCGTCGAGCTGGACACCGAAAACCAGACCGTGAACTACAAGGTGCGCCGCCACAGCCTTGCCAAGGTGCCGAACCTTTTGGTGCTGGGCCGGCGCGAGGCGGAAAACCGCAGCGTCACCTTGCGCAAACTGGGCAGCGAAGGTCAGGAAAGCCTGACCTTGGACGCGGCAATTTCCGCGCTGGCGGCCGATGGGGTTCCGCCCGATCTGCGCTGATCGGGCATTCTCAAGCTGGAACAGGCTGAATCCCGCAGAAATGTGGCCGAATAGCCCTTTTCTAACCGCCTGCGACGCCCTATCTTGCCTCCGAATCCGGCCCTTGGCCGGAACCGCGCCCACCGGCGCGTCATCGAAAGGTCCCCGCTTGCGTCCATGATCGAACCTCGTTTCGCTTGGCCCCAACGGACCAGCGAACGCGATGGCGCACGGCTTACAACAGGAGAGAGTCATAGTACCCAGACGGCCCCAGCAGAACGACAGAGCCCCCGCCAAGGGTGGCCCGCGTATCAACGACGAAATTTCCGCCCGCACCGTTTTCCTGATCGGCGACGACAGCCACAAATATGGCGAGATCGGCCTGGATGAAGCCTTGGCCGTGGGCGAGGAAAAGGGTCTGGATGTGGTGGAAATTTCGCCCGACAAGACGCCGCCGGTCTGCAAGCTGATGGACTATGGCAAGTACAAATACGAACAGCAGAAAAAAGCCAACGAAGCGCGCAAGAAGCAGAAGGTCATCGAGATCAAGGAGATCAAGATGCGCCCCACCATCGACGATCACGATTACGACGTGAAGATGAAGGCGATGAAGCGCTTCTTCGACGAAGGCGACAAGGTCAAGGTCACATTGCGCTTCCGTGGCCGCGAAATGGCGCACCAGCATCTGGGCATGGACTTGCTCACGCGCGTCCAGAAAGACACCGAAATTTTCGCCAAGCTGGAACAGTACCCCAAAATGGAAGGCCGCCAGATGATGATGGTTTTGGCCCCGAAGTAAGGCCCCAGCCCAATCGTCAGAACGCGATTTTCATACCAATGGGCCGGCCGCAGCCAAGCGGCCGGCGGGGGCCAAAAGCGCGGAGCGCAAGCGACGCGCCGGACCTTGCCCCAGCGGCCGCAAGGCCGCTTGGTCCACCCAACCATCCGATAAAAAACTAAATTACTCCCGCAGCCGGCGTGAACGCCCAGCCGCCGCCATCCGGCGCGCGCGCTGCAGCCTCGCCACCGGCAATTGCAGCATCATCTTCAGCGAGACACGGCCATGCGCGGCCACGATCAGCGCCTCCGATCCCACCGCCTTGAAGACATACCCATCGCAGCCCTCGCGGTTCTGGAAACAGGCTTGCAGCGCCGGGTCGAGCGAGTCGAAATCCGCACTGTCCTTGGGCAGGAAGGCTTCCATCAGCCCTAGCGCGGAAAGCCGCCTGGCCTGGGCGACATCCAGCCCGGCCTTCGCCAGCTGCGACACCGGCATTCCCGGCGAGACATGAGCCAGCGCCTTTTCCAGTTTTTCGTCGCTGCCCATCACCGTTTCGCTTTGCGCATGCGGCCAGGCCGCCACGGTCAGCCCGGCGCCCGCGCCGAGCAGCACGACAAAAGAAACAAAAATTCCAAGAGTCCGCCCCATTTCTCAGGCGTAATCCGCGCCGGTGCACGGATGAAGCGAATGCGGCCGTAAACCTTAATTCGCAACCATTCCTAATGCGCGCGGGCGACAATCGCCGCGATGGTGCCAAAATCCGCATTGCCGCCGGACAGAACCAGCGCAATATTTTCGCCTTGCGTCTTCCCGGCCAGCAGCGCCGCCAGGGCCGCCGCGCCGCCGGGCTCGACCAGTAGCTTCAATTGCGTGGCGGCAAAGCTGACCGCCCGCTCCAGTTCCGCGTCGCTGACGGCCAGACCCGGCGCCAGCAGGCCTTTTGCCAAGGCAAAAACATGCGCCCCGGGCATCGGCGCCATCAAGGCATCCGCAATGGACAGCGGCCCACCCGGAGCAGCCACCCGCTCTCCCGCCGCCAAGGAGCGGCGCATGCCGTCAAAATTCTCCGGCTCAACACTGTGCACCCGCGCTGCCGAACCGCTGCCTTGCAACGCCAGGGCGATCCCGCTGACCAACCCGCCGCCCGAACAGGGCGCCAGCACGGCCTCCAGATTGATACCAAAGCGCTTGGCGTCCTCGGCGATTTCCAGCCCCACCGTGCCCTGCCCCGCAATAATGCCCGGATCATCAAATGGCTTGACCAACGTGGCGCCGCGCTCGGCACAGAAGCGTGCCGCGATGGCCTCGCGGTCTTCGCGCTGCCGGTCATAGAGATGAATTTCCGCCCCCAGCGCCCGTGTGCCCTCAATCTTGGCGCGGGGCGCATCGGACGGCATTACGATCAGCGCCGTCATGCCGAACAGGCCCGCTGCGGCCGCCACGCCCTGGGCATGATTGCCCGAGGAAAAAGCCACCACGCCGCCGGCCCGCTTTTCCGGCGGGATCATCGCCAGCCGGTTCAACGCACCGCGAAACTTGAAGGACCCGGTTCGCTGCAACAATTCCAGCTTGAGGAAAACCCGCCCGCCAATCCGCGCGCTTAAAGCCGGGCTTTCCACCAGCGGCGTGCGCACGGCATAGGGTGCGATGCGCTTGGCCGCCGCCAGCACATCGTCATAAGTGGCTTCAGCCATCTCTCAGCGCGTCCAGTTCCGCGACCATCTGCGCCCCGAAATAATAAAGCAGTTCGTTGCGCGAGCCTTCATACACTGTGGGGCCTTCGCCATAACAGATAACGCTGCCATCCTGAATTTCCGAAGACGGCTCCAGCACGCCATATTCGAAAGTCAGCGGAAACAGGATGCTGACCAGCGGCTTGAGGTCGTGATAATCGCCGCCCGTATTCAGCGCATAGGAATGGATCAGGCAGCCCCGGCCTTTGCGGTTGCGGAAGACGCAAGCGCCATCCACCACCTGGGTGCGGACATGCTTGCCGGAGGGAAATTCCTTGTCGGCAACGACGGCATCGGTGAACCAGACCTCTACCGGATAGCCCACCAGATCCTTGAAATCCTGCGGCGCCGCTTTCAGCCGCGCCACATTTTCCAGATCCACATCCACGCCATACTGGCAGCAAGTGTCATGGCAGAAATTGCAGCCCATGCAGTCCATGTAATAGCGCAAGGCAAAAATACGCCGGTCCACCGCCTTCAAAACAGGGCCGCCGATCTTGCAGGCATAGGGACGGGACAAATCAACCAAGCTCACAACGCCGCCCTCACGATTTCTTCGATCAATTCGTCATACGACATGCCCGCCTCAGCCGCCGCCGCGGGAAAGCCCGCGTCCGGCGTGATCCCCGGATTGACGTTGATCTCCAGGATCAGCGGCTCACCGCCCCGCACCCGAAAATCCACCCTTACAAAGCCAGTCAGACCGAACAGGCTCCAGACGCGTTCGCAATCGGACTTCAGTTTTGCCGCCAGGCGCGGCTCGTCACGCTCCACCCCGAAACGGCGCACCGTCTGGCGATAGCCATCTGAGCCCTCGTCCCATTTGGCGCCATAGCCGACAATGCGGGGCTTGTCCGGTGGCCAGTCGGCAAAGGTCATTTCCGCCATGGGCATGATGCGCATATTCGATGCGCTGCCCAAAAGCGCGATATTGAATTCACGGCCTTCGACATATTCTTCTGCAAACCAGCGGCCACCAAAGCGCACCTGGGACGCCGCGGCGCGCGCCGGAACCTCAGGTCCCGTCACGATGCAGCCATCATCCAGCCCGATGGAGCCATCTTCCAGCGCGGCCTTGACGATCCAGGCGCGGCCATCGAGACCATGCCAATCCGGCGGCACTGCCCAATCTGGGGTCACAAGGCCCGCCTCCCGCAGCAACCGCTTGGTCAGCGGCTTGTCGAAGGTGACATCCATCGGCTTGGCCGGTGCGCCGGTGAAGGGCATGCCCATCTCTTCCAGCATGCGCGGCGCGATGGAGGCCAGCAGCCCCTTGCCGTCCACGCCTTCCACCATGTTGAAAACAATGTCGGGCTTGTCCCGCGCCAACAGCCCCGCCAGGCTCTGTTCGCGAAACGCCGCCTGGGTGACCTTGTGGCCGCGCCCATGCAGCGCCACCGCCACCGCATCGGCCGCGATCAGGGTATCCTGATCCTCTGGCGGAGCATCGCCTGGAACGTCGGAATGCAGCACGAGTATTTTCATGACAGCCCCGGATGGCGCGCCAGGAAGGACGCCATGAACTTGCCGATCAACCCTTGATAATCCAGCCCTTCAAAATCCGCGATGAAGCACAAATCGGAATAGCCGGGCCTGATGCCGGCCAGGGGATTGACCTCGATGAAACGCGGCTGGCCAGCAGCGTCCAACCGCACATCCGCCCTGCCGCCATCGCGGCAGCGCAGCACCCGCCAGGCTGCCAGCGCGACTTCGCCGGCGTGCATGGCGATGTCGCTTTGCGCCCGCACCACCGTCAACTTGTCTTCCCAGCCTTCCTTGTTTTCCAGGCCATAGCCGTGGCCGATATACTTTTCGCCCGGCACGATTTCGAGCACGCCCAGCACACAAGCATCCACGCCGGTACCGGTGATGCCAACGGTGAATTCGCGGCCCGGCAGAAATGCTTCCACCAATACCGGCTGAGAGAATTGCTGCAGCAAGCCCTGCGCCACCGCCCGCAACCCCGCCGCGTCATCCACTTTGGAACGCGCATTCACGCCTTTGCCGGAGCCTTCCGCGACAGGCTTCAGGAACAGGGGAAAGGGCAGCGCCACATTTGCAATATCCGCTTCACGTTCAATCAGCATGAAATCGGCGGTGGGAACGCCGGCATCGCGCACCACCCGCTTGGCCATCGCCTTGTCCAACGCCAGGCCCAAACTCAGGGGATCGGAAAACACATACGGAATGTCGAACGCTTCCAGCAGCGCCGGCACCTGGGCCTCGCGCGAAACGCCTTTCAGCCCCTCACAGATATTGAACACCGCGTCCCAGCGCCGCCCCGCCACCAGCGCCGCCGCCAAAGGGCGTATCCCGCCGATGCGCTCGGCCTTGTGTCCCAGCCCATTCAGCGCAGCGCACACCGCTGCGATGGTTTCCTCTACGTCGAATTCGGCGGTGGCTTCTTCGCTGTAACCCAATGCGCGATAATCGCTGCGCAGGTCATAGGTGACCCCGATATGCATCAGCGCCCGAGCAAACCGTTCGGATCAGGATACTTGTAGATTTTGCCTTCGAAATTCCGCAGCAACAGATGATCACCCTCGCGCCCCGCCACCGGATCGGGCGCCAGCTGGATCTTGCCCCCGCCGCCCGGCGCATCAATGCAGAATATCGGCGTGGCGTAGCCGGTGGTATGGCCCCGCAGCGCCCGGATGATCTCCAGCCCGCGCTCCACTGGCGTGCGGAAATGCGCTGAGCCGCTGATGGGATCGGCCTGATACAGATAATAAGGCTTCACCCGCAGCTTCAACAGCCCGTGCATCAGTTCTGTCATGGTCTGCGGCGTGTCGTTGATGTCCTTCAGCAGCACGGTCTGGCTGCCCAGGGGAATGCCGGCATCCGCCAGTCGGGCGGTGGCCTCGGCCACTTCGCGGGTAAGTTCGCGCGGATGGGTAAAGTGAATGCTCATCCACAGCGGATGATGCTTCTTCAGCACCCGCACCAGCCCGCGCGTCACACGCTGCGGCGTCACCACCGGCATCTTGGTGCCGATGCGCAGAAATTCGATATGCTTGATGGCCCGCAGCCGCCCCAGCAGCCAGTCCAGCTTGTCGTCCGACAGGGTCAAAGGATCGCCGCCTGACAGCAGCACATCACGCACTTCGGTATGGGCCTCCAGATAGGCCAGCGCCTGTTCCCATTGGCCGCGCGAGAACTGGTATTCGCCGCCGGGATTGCCCACCAGCCGTGAGCGGGTGCAGTAACGGCAATAGGTCGAACAGGTGCCCGTCACCAGGAATAGGACCCGGTCGGGATAACGGTGCACCAGGCCCGGCACCACCGTGTCATGATCTTCGCTTAAAGGATCATCATCCTCGCCCGGGCCGCGGACATATTCCCCGCCGCTGGTGATGTGGGTGCGGCGCAGCGGTTCGCCCGCGTCGGTGAGGCCCATCAGGCTGGCGTAATAGGGCGTGATGCCCACCGGCAGCGAACCTTTGTGCTGCGCAACGGCGGCATATTCATCCTCCGACAGGCGGAAGATGCGGGTCAGTTCTTCGAGGCTGCGGATGCGGCTGCGCATCTGCCAGCGCCAGTCATTCCATTCCGCTGCCGAAGTGCCAGGATAAAAACGCCGGTAAAAGGCGCGGCTGTCGCTGCCGACCGGAAAGCGCAACTCCACTTTGGGGCCGGGCAAGGTGAATTTTGCGCCCAAGTTCGCCAGGGGCGCGCGCGCATTGTTATTGGCTGCGGCGTCATCGGGATTTCGGCGGAGGGATCGCGCGAGGGGCCGAACGGCACGCCCCCGCGCACTCTCGAATGCCATTTTGATCTCACCAGTGCCTTGAGCGGCACTGCGATCCCGTGAAGCTCTGCCCGGCGGTGCCCCCGTGGCGATCCATCTCAGACACAACGACGGCTGCGATATTTCCAACCTTCCTGGATATGTCAAGAGCAGGCGCGTGCTCGCACACGCGAACAAACGCCGGTTAGCGAACCGTCGGCGATGGCTGCAGTTGCAACGGCGCGACACGATACAAGGTCACATGAACGGATCCGCCATGCGAATAGTTGAAGCCGGACAGATCGTCGAGCGGCGTGGCGCTGTCCTCCAATTCGGCCAGCCGGGCCAGGAAGTTTGGCCGCTCGCCATCCTCCACCAACGCCAATCCGCCTTTGTTTGCGCCCAGTTCTGCCGCGCCGCGTCCATCGGTGAGGACGGTGTCCGCGCCTAGCGCAAACATCAGGCTGGGCTCTTCATACCCTGCCAGCATGGGCGGCGGATCAGAAGGCTGGCGATCTTTCGCCACCAGCGCCGACAGTCTTTCGCTGACCCAAAGTTGGCTCAGATGCGGCCCCACACCAGCCGTCAGTGCCGGAATAATAATCAGCGCCGCCAGCAGCGCCGGCGTCAGCGCCATCAACCGGCGTCCCGTCAGGAAGATGACCAGCGCCGCCAAGCCGCACAGCCCAGCCGTGCCTGTCGCCGCCAATAGCGGCCAGCCATGCACCGGATCAACCGGGCCATCGCCATACAGCCGCGGCAGCATCACCGCCCCCCCCAGCATCACCGCAAGTCCCGCAAGAAACTGAACTGCCGAAATAAAAGGCAGCCAGCGCCGCCATCCCTGTTCCTGTTTGGGCGCCAGCAGCCACAGCGCCGCCAGGATCGCCAACGCCGGATAAGCGGGCAGCACATAGTGCGGCAGCTTGGTGGGCACGATCTCCACCACCAGCCACCAGGCGCCCGCCCAGGCGAGCAGGAAGCGGGTGCCCGGCGTGTCGCGCTGCGCTATCCCCAGCCCAATGCCGGGCAGCACAAACAGAATCGCCGGCCAGAAAGTCAGCGCCGCCAGCAGCAGGAAATAGCCGGGCGGCGCACCATGGCTTTCCTGGCCGCCGGCAATCTTGGCGGCAAAGTCGCCGCCCAGCGATTGCTGAAAGAACGCGCCATGGCTTTCCAGGCTGATCGCCACCAGCCAAGGCGCCACCAGCACCGCCGTCAGCACCACGCCGCGCAGCGGCTTGAGGCCGCCCAGCCAGCGCCAGACGATCTTCCTTGTCTCCCACCATTCCCAGCCCAACAGCGCGGCGATGGTCAGGAGCGCCACGCCGGGGACGATGGGGAATTTGACCAGGATGCCCCCCGCGCAAGCCGCCCACCCCGCCAGCACCAGCCGCGTGGATGGCGGCGGCGTATTGTCTTTTGCCGCGCGCCAGACCCGCAGCAGCACGCCCTGCACACCCACCACGCTGGCCAGCAGCACCGCATCGGTGGTGGCGATGGTGGCCTCCGCGGTGAGCAGGATGCTGGCCGCCATCAGCAGCCCGGCGATCAACCCCGCCTCGGCGCCGAACAGCGAGCCGCACCAGAAGGTCAGCCACACGGCCAGAGTGGCGCCCAGCAGGGACGGCAGGCGATAGGTCCAAATGTGGCTATAATCGCCAAGCCCTGCCGCCGCCGTGGTAGCGGCCTGCAGCCAGTAAATCCCCACAGGCTTTTTGTAGCGAGGCACCTGGCCGAAGCGGATGTCTACATAATTGCCGCTGTCCAGCATCTGGCGAGAAGACTCGGCAAACCGGCTCTCATCCCGGTCCAGGGCCGGCAGGCTCAAGACCCCAGGCAGCCAGAGCAGCACACAGACCAGCGCCAGGACGCCATAGCCGCGCCGCGCCAGCCGGGTCAGCCAGCGGGGCGGCGGGACCGGGGCCGGAGCCACGGTTTCCGGGGCCGTTTGGCTGTCCGTTTGGGGTTCTGTCATCCGTCTGTTTCTGAAGGGCGAGCGCCTGTATAAGGCCCCCCAACCGCGCCGTGAAGCACCGCCGGGAACAACAGGACGATGCCTTTATGACGCTTGCCGTATCCGTTGTCGTGCCGGTCAAGGACGAGGCCGAAAATGTCGCCCCCCTGGCCCGGGAAATCGCCGCCGCCCTCCAAGCTGAGCCGGCACATGAGATCATCTTTATTGATGACGGCTCGACCGACGGCACTGCGGCGGCGCTGACAGCGCTGCGCGGCGAAATCCCACAGCTTCGGGTGCTGCGCCATGGCCGCAATCTGGGCCAGAGCCGGGGCGTGCGCAGCGGCGTGCTGGCAGCCAGAGGCGAGATCATCGTCACCCTGGATGGCGACGGCCAGAATGATCCGGCTGACATTCCCAAATTGCTGGCCGCGCTGCGCGCCGATCCTGCGCTGGGCATGGTCAGCGGCGTGCGGGTGAAGCGCCAGGATACCGCCAGCCGGCGCCTGGCCTCAAAGCTGGGCAACCGCTTCCGCAACTGGATGCTCAAGGACGGCGCCACCGATACGGGCTGCGGCCTCAAGGCCTTCCGCCGCGACGCCTATCTGGCGTTGCCCTATTTCGATCACCAGCACCGTTTCCTGATCGCCCTGATACGGCGCGAAGGATTTGGCGTCAGCTTTGTGCCGGTGGGCCACCGCGCCCGTATGGCCGGCACGTCCAAATACACCAATTTTGGCCGGCTGCTGGTCAGCGTGAATGATCTGCTGGGCGTGCGCTGGCTGATCAGCCGCCATCGCGGCCCGGCCGGAACAAAGGAGCTGTGACATGGGCTATCTGATGCACTGGTATCTGGAGGCGAGCCGCAGTCCCGATGTGCTGTGGACCGGTATAGGCTTTGTCGGGACCGCTTTGTTCGGCGTGCGTTTCCTGATCCAGTGGCTGAGCAGCGAACGCAAGGGCCACAGCGTAATTCCCGTTGCTTTCTGGTATTTCAGCCTGATCGGCGGCACCATCAGCCTGTTCTATGCCCTGCACCTGCATGCCTGGCCGCTGATCCTGGGCCAGGGAACGCCGCTGCTGATCTATGCCCGCAATCTCTGGATGATCTATCGCGATCGCGGCGCCAAAGCCGCTTAACCATCGCCGCGCAAATGCTAGGCTGGGGCAATCGGGGGTATGAGTCGATGCGTGCGTTTCCCATGATCCTGGTTGTCGTTATCATTTACAATCTGGTCTTTTTCGGCGGCGCACTGGCCGGCCATCACGAGATGCAGGCTCTGCTGGACCAGAGCTTCGCGCTGAAAATGTTTTCGGGCGACATTTGGCGTGTCACCGCCAGCGACCTGTTCGTGGTGGGCGCGCTCGCCACGCTGTTCATCGAGACCATCCGGGCGGCGCGCAGCGACAGCCGCGAAATTCTCAACCATGCCTTTTCGATGCTCACCTTCTGCGTCGCGCTGGTGGAGTTCATCGTGCTGAAGGGCTTTTCCACCTCTGCCTTCTTCCTGATCACCCTTATGTGCCTGTTCGATGTGGTGGCGGGCTACTCCATCTCCATCGTCTGCGCCCGCCGCGACCTGGCCGTCCTGCCGCAGAGTGACCGATAAAGCCCCAAAAACCGCTATTTTTCCCGATACTTGCGGCCAGGCCCGGGGCAGTATATTTCACCGCCATCTGGTGCGGACAGGTGGCCGAGTGGTTGAAGGCGCACGCCTGGAAAGTGTGTAACGGTGAAAGTCGTTCGAGGGTTCGAATCCCTCTCTGTCCGCCAGTCATACATCCCGTGAAAAGCGGTTTGTCGCGGTCTGCGATTCATGGTGTTCGCCCATGGATGGTCAGTGAAACACCGCGCCGGATAGTCCGGGAAAAACATTTGCGGATATTCCAGGGGCGCCATGCCCCTGCATGTCAACAGGACGTACATGATCAAAGGTACTTTGAAGTTCTTCAATGCGGCCAAGGGATTTGGTTTCATCACCCCCGATGGCGACGGCAAGGATGTCTTCCTGCCGGCCACAACGATTGCCGCAGCGGGCGGCGCCAAGCTGCAGGCGGGCCAGCGCGTTTCGTTTGAACAGGAAGCTGACGTCAAAGGCCCCAAGGCCGTTCAGCTGAAGCTGCTCGATGAAGCACCGGCCCGGGTGGCGCCTCCCCCGCCGCCCGCGCCGCCGCGCGCCCAGCTCACCATCCATTGCGATCCGTCCAGCAATGAGGCCGCAGACGTCCTGGCCGAACTCGCCGCCGCCGGCCGCCAGCCGCGACTGATGGATTATACCGCCACGCCGCCCGATCGCGCCGAACTGCAGCGCATGTCCCTGGTGCTGCGCAATGCCGACCAGAGTCTGGTGCGCCGTTACAATCCATTGTTCCTTGACCTGCAGCTCGATGACCGTTTCATCGCCGAAAGCGATTTCTGGACGGCCATTGTCGAACATCCCGTGCTCATCAATGGTCCGGTGCTGGTGGAAGGCAACAATATCCGCATCTGCAAAACCGCAGGCGATGTGCGCGCCTTTCTGGGCCTGGAAGGCGCCGCCGATGTGAAAAAACCACTCAAGGAAATTTCGCCGCGCATGGCGGCGATGATGCGGGGCCAGGCCGTCCCGCCGGCGCTGGCACCGGCGCCTGCCTCCGCGCCGCCGCCCGCGCCCAAACCCGCGATACAAGTGCTGAAGATTGAAAAGCCGGTGGTCAGCAAACAAGCTGCGCCAAAACCCGTGGTCGAATCCAAGTCCGTGGCCCAGCCCAAAAAACCCGCGCCAACGAAAAAGCCGGCGCCCGTAAAAAAGGCCGCCAAGGCCAAGCCTGCCGCTGCAAAGCCGGCAAAAAAACCCGCCGCGAAGAAAAAGGGAAAATAGATGTTCGCGTCTCTGCTGCGCCTGCTCGCCGCGCCCACGCCGCAAGACATGCCGGATCTTCGCCTGTCGGTGGCTGTGTTGCTGCTGGAAGCGGCCCGCCAGGATGACAATTTCGATCCACGCGAAAGGGCGGCCATCGAAATCCTGCTCACCCGCCATTTCGAACTTTCGCCGCAGGAATGCGCCACGCTGATGGCGGCGGGCGAAGCCCAGGCGGCGCAAATGGTCCAGTTGCACGGCCATACCAGCCAGATCGCCGCGCGCATGGCGCCCGAGGAACGCATCGGTTTGATCGAGATGCTTTGGGAAGTCGCCTATGCGGACGGCGTGCTGGACCCGGAGGAAGATTTGTTGATCCGGCGCATCGCGGGCCTGATCTATGTCACCGACCGCGAACGCGTGCTGGCCCGCCAGCGCGTCCTGGCGCGCAAAACTTCCCAGGACCAAACGCCCTAAGGCCAGACTTCTCAGGGCCGATAACTGCCGTTACTATTTTCGGCATGCCAACAGGCGCTTCCATGGACAATGATGCCGTGATCATGACGGCCTGCGACCAGCGCTTCTTTGCGCTGTGCAGCGACCTCATTGCCTCGATCAAAAACACCTGCGGCACCCTTCCACGCCTGCGGGTGCTGGATGTCGGCCTGCTGCCGGCCCAGGCCGCTGCGCTTGCCGCCATGGTGGAAAAAGTCATCGAACCGGATTGGGACGTTGGCAAGGACATGAATTTGCCGCCCTGGTACCGGGCGATGACAGCGCGGTCTTTCCTGCCCAAATATGCGGGAGACGCCGCGCTCATTGCCTGGATTGACGCCGATGCCTGGGTGCAACGCTTCGCGCCCATCCAGACGTTGATGGATACGGCGCGGGACGGCCGCCTTGCCATCGTGGAGGAACGCTACGGCAAAGGCTTTTCCGCCGAACGCCGCGACGCGGACGGCACCATGCGCAGGCAGATCTGCGATACGAACACCGTCAAGGCGCATGTGCGGGCCTGTTATGAGGACTGTTTTGGCGTCGATATTGCCGCAGCGTTCGGAGAATTGCCCTGCTTCAATAACGGGGTATTCGCGCTGCGTGCCGACTCGCCCGCATGGGCGGTCTGGCAGGAGGTCTACACCGCTGCGCTGGCCCGCAAGGTTCATTTCATGGCCGAGCAGTTGGCGCTGAATGTCGCCATCCGCCAGAGCCGCATTCCCATCGCACCGCAGCCGCAAGAGGCCAATTACACCTGCCATCTCGAACTGCCCTGGTATTCGCCGGAAAAGGGTGTCTTTGCGATGCCGGGCGATGAGGACCGGGTGCTGGGCACCATCCATCTTTGCGACACCAAGAATTTTTCGTTTCTGCCGATCCCGCAATTCCCGCAGGGAGAGCCCCGCGCCATGGCGCTCGATTACCGTTCGGTGCGGAGCGTTATTGCCCAGGCGCAAAGCGCCCAGACACAAGACGTCAAGGCCGGCGACCCTGCCCGCAACGCGCCCTGCCCCTGCGGCTCAGGCAAGAAATACAAACAGTGCCACGGGCATATCGCGTGAAGAGGCGCCGGTCCCGCGCCTGAAGACGATGCAGTCGCCTTCAGGCGCGGCCTGCCATCAATTGATGGTGGCGGGACCGGTCTTGCCTTGCGCCGGCGGCGTCATCACGCCGGACGGATACTGAATGCCCAACTGTTCCAGATAGGAACCGTACTTCGCCGGGTTGTAATAGAACTTTTCCATTGCCGGCCGCACCCGGCCCATCAACTCGTCATTGATGTGAATGGCGGGCTGGTCCTCCGGCCCCAGCATCGAGACATATTTCTGGTCCTTGGTCTGGACGTTCTGGAAGAAGTCCTTGGCCTTGGTGATGATTTCCGGTGTCGTCATCAGATCCAGCACCGTCATCGCCACCACCTTGGCGCCCGCCACCGCGCCCTTGTGGGCGATGGGGGTCGCCACCGACATGGCCGCGATGGTGCTGTGAATGACGGCGCTGGGAATATTGGACGGGTAGTTCACCGTGATGGTGGGGACATTCCACATCACGTCACCGATATCGTCCGAGGCGCCCCCGGTGGCTTCGCTGGCCGGACGCGGCGGCAACAGAGGATTGACCTCCGAGCGCAGTGGCACAACCGCCAGATTGTTGGCGACCTGTACCGACTTGGCGAAAGCCTGATCGGCGTCCGTCCATTTGGGCATGCCGACCGCCTTGATGTTTTCATAAGCGGCTTCGGCCAGCGGGCGATTGCCATATGCCGGCGCGGCTTCGCCCAGAAGCTTATGCGTCACGGTGGTGCCGGTGGCCATCGCCGCGGCGGTGGCGATGGTATTGCCGGTTTCGTAAAGATCCTTGACCGAAGCGAAGTCATGCTCGCGGAAAAAGTACCACACCGCTGCCTCCGACGGTATGATATTGGGCTGGTCGCCGCCATTGCTGACAACGCGATGGGAGCGCTGGCTGATATGCAGCTCTTCGCGGCGGAATGCCCAAGCCGTATCCATCACTTCCACGGCGTCGAGTGCGTTGCGCCCATCCCAGGGATCGGCCGCAGCATGCGCCGGCCGGCCATGGAAGGTATATTCGACCGACACCATGCCGGTGGAGTTGGTCGCGCCCCAGCTGGTGCCCAGGCCGTTGCCGACATGCACAAAGATGCAGGCGTCCACATCCTTGAACACGCCAGCGCGCACATAATAGGCCTTCGAACCCAACAGCTCTTCGGCAATACCGGGCCACAGCATCAGGCGGCCCTTGATGTGGTTCTTTTCCATCTCCGCCTTGACCGCCAGGGCGGCCGCGATCTGCAGCGGCATGCCGGTATTGTGGCCTTCGCCATGGCCGGGCGCGCCGTCCACCATCGGCTTCAGGGTCGTCAGGCCGGGATATTGCGACAAGCCGCGCAGATCATCCTCGTCGCTGCCCATCGCGATCAGCGGACCGCCATCGCCCCAGGTCGCCGTCCAGGCCGTCGGCATGCCCGCCACGCCGCGGGTGATCTTGAAACCGTTCTTTTCCAGAATGCCCGTGAGATAGGCGCTGGTGCGGATTTCCTGATAACCGGGCTCAGCGAAGCTGAACACCTGGTCAATCATCTGCTGGACCTGCTTGGCGCTCTTGTCCACCAAAGCTGCGGCGTCCTGCTTCATTTCAGGGGGTGCGGCGGCGAATACCGGCAGCGGCATGAATACCGCGCCCGCGCAAAGAAGTGCCGTCAACCTGTTCCGAATCGAATGCCGCATGTTTTTCCCCATTTTGTTTTTTTGAACTGATCCAATCATAAACCCCGCCAGACAGGTGGCGCCAGCCTTACCCGCCCCCGACGACAATAAAATGCAATTAATGGCAGCAAATCCGCCCTTAATTGATCTTCGGAGGCCCCGCTTTGCCCTGCGCCGGCGGCGTCATCACGCCAGACGGATAGCTGATGCCGAGTTGGTCCAGATAGCTGACGTACTTCTGCGGGTTGTAATAGAACTTCTCCATCGCCGGCCGCACACGTGCCATCAATTGATCATTGATGTGAATGGCGGGCTGGTCATCCGGTCCCAGCATCGGGACATATTTCTGGTCCTTGGTCTGGACATTCGTGAAAAAGTCCTTCGCGTCGCTGATGATCTGCGGCGTGGTCATCAGATCCAGCACCGTCATCGCAACCACCTTGGCGCCCGCCACCGCGCCCTTGTGCGCGATCGGCGTCGTTTCCGACATGGCGGCGAGAGTGCTGTGCGTGATGGCGCTCGGGATATTGGACGGATAATTCACAGTGATAGTGGGAACATTCCACATCACGTCGCCGATATCATCCGAGCCGCCGCCAGTTGCTTCGCTGGCCGGACGCGGCGGCAACAGCGGATTGATCTGCGAGCGCAGCGGCACAACCGCCAGATTGTTGGCGACCTGTACCGACTTGGCGAAAGCCTGATCGGCGTCCGTCCATTTGGGCATGCCGACGATCTTCATGTTTTCATAGGCCGCTTCGGCCAGCGGGCGATTGCCATAATTCGGCGCCGCTGTGCCCAGAAGCTGATGTGTCACGGTGGTGCCGGTGGCCATCGCCGCGGCGGTGGCGATGGTGTTGCCGGTTTCGTAAAGCTCCTTGATCGAAGCGAAGTCATGCTCGCGGAAAAAATACCACACCGCTGCCTCGGACGGTATGATATTGGGCTGGTCGCCGCCATTGCTGATCATGCGATGGGAGCGCTGGCTGATATGCAACTCTTCGCGGCGAAAGGCCCAGGCCGTATCCATCACTTCCACGGCATCGAGTGCGTTGCGCCCATCCCAGGGATCGGCCGCGGCATGCGCCGGCCGGCCATGGAAGGTATATTCGACCGACACCATGCCGTCGCCGCCGTTCGGGCCCCAGCTTGTCGCCATGCCATTGCCGACATGCACGAAGATGCAGGCGTCCACGCCCTTGAACACACCGGCCCGCACGAAATAGGCCTTGCCGGCCAGCAACTCTTCGGCAATGCCGGGCCACAGCATAAGCCGGCCCTTGATGTGGTTCTTTTCCATGATGGATTTGACCGCCAGGGCAGCCGCGATCTGCAGCGGCATGCCGGTGTTATGGCCTTCGCCATGGCCGGGCGCGCCCTCCACCATGGGCTTCAGAGTGGTAACGCCGGGATATTGCGACAGGCCGCGCAGATCATCTTCGTCGCTACCCAGCGCGACCAGCGGGCCGCCATCGCCCCAGGTCGCGGTCCAGCCGGTGGGAATTCCCGCCACGCCGCGCGTGATCTTGAAGCCGTTCTTTTCCAGGATGCCGGTGAGATAGGCGCTGGTGCGGATTTCCTGATAGCCCGGTTCGGCGAAGCTGAACACCTGGTCAATCATCTGCTGGATCTGCTTGGCGCTCTTGTCGATCTGAGCAGCAGCGTCCTGCTTCATCTCGGTTGGCGCCGCGGCGAATACCGGCAGCGGCAGGAATACCGCGCCCGCGCAAAGAAGTGCCGTCAGCCTGTTCAGAATCGAATGCCGCATGTCTTTTCCCCTGTTTTTTATGGGCCGGACATTAAGCCTAGCCGGAAGGGGCTGCCAGAGCGCGACGTAAAAAATGCACAAAAACTGGGCGACCGCGGCGGATCAGCGGAAACCATCAGGACCGGCACGGCTCTTGAAACAGCTGGAGGGAAGCCCTTCAGGCGTGCCCGCAATGTCCAGAAACAAGACAAAATCCGCCATTCCGCTGGCCCTGGCGCTGGCCGCCTTGCCCCTGATTGCAACAACGGCGTTCGCCAGCTCCGTCCAGGGCGCCCAGACGTATTATGGCGCCGCCTCGCAAGGCGCGAACCTTTATGCCCCCATGGGCATCGGCAACATTACCAACAACACCCAGATGAATTACGCCCCCGGCAACGGCGGCTCGATGGGCTTTTCCGGCATGAGCGGAATGGGCGGCAACGTCAATGTCCAGACCAACATCGACAATACCAAGGTGATCAACTCCACCAACAATATCAGCGTCACGCAAACCATCAACGGCTCCAACGTGGCTTACGGCCTGGACGGCGCCAATGCGCTGGACGTGATCAACACCGCCAACAGCGACGGCGCCGCCGTCCACGCGCAATTTGCCGGCCCGGCCAGCGACATCGAGTCCGAAGCCTTGGCCGTCGCGCAGTCCATGGGATACTAAGCGCTTAGTTCGTAGCGGCCTTGGTCGCTGCCTGCTCCGCCAGAATGGCCTTGAACATCGTCTCTTCCAGATCGGTTTCCCGGCTGCAGCTCGCCTTGTCGATATAGGGATTGGGCCCGCCCGCCGCCAGCTTGGCGTGTTTGTCGGCCATGCCATATTCGGAATTGTGATCGCCCAGTTGCACATCGCAGGGCAGCGCGCGCACCGTCTTGAAGGAGCCTTCGAACTCTTTCTGGATCGCCGGCGTGATCACGGTCGGCGCTCTTAAGCTGCAACCAAACACCACATTATAGCTTTGGCCGTTTTCCGCCGCCGTCGTGGTCCAGGTCGTGCAGCCACGCGTATGGCCCGGCGTCAGATGCGCCGTCAGAATTTCGCCGCCCAGGCTCACCGTGTCGCCATCAATGATGACCCGGTCAATCGGATGCACCTTGCCGCCCGGCTTGATATGCGCCAGCGCCGGCACATCCTCGGCCATCGCCACCACCTGCGCGCCTGTCATCTGCTTGGCAAGGGCATCGCCTTCCATGTGATCGCCATGGGCGTGATTGCCCAGGATGATCTTGATGTCGGAAAACGTGAACCCCAGCTGCGCCACAGATTTGGCAATGGTGGGGACATTGGCCTCATAGGTCGTGTCCATCAGGATATCACCGCCCGGCGTGACGATCAGATACGACGCCAGGGTCTTGGTGCCGACATAATAGATGTTGCCGATGATCTTGTGCGGCGGGAACTGCTCGGCCTGATCCGCCGCCGTGCCCATGTTGCGGGTGAGAATGCCAAGCGGCGTATAGGTCTGCCCCTCCACCGTGATCGATGGATGGTTCGGCGCGCCGCCCTGCGCCCAGCTCTGTCCGGCAAGCAGGATCGGCGCCGACAGCAAGGTCAAAGCCACAGTGGCAACCAGTTTGCGCTTCAGCAGCATCACCAAATCCCCCTGAGAATGCCGTACGCTAGCACGCGGCCGCGGGCGCAACCATCGCAAACCCGCGATCTCTTGTCGGTCCGCGCCGCGCTGGCTAAGCTGCGGCAAAATCAGGGGGATGCGGGTGGCCAAGAAAAACGGACGTGCGCCGTTCGACGCCTTTGTCGCAAAGCAAAAGCTGAGCTCTGAGGAAAAGCAGTTCCTGCGCCGGGGCCTCAAGAATCGCGCGGTGCGTGATTTCTTTACCGCCAATGAAGCCGCGCCAACCCACACCAAACCGGCAGCAGCGCCCGGCAACATTTCCGAGGCGCTGGAAAACCGCGCCCGCAAGAACGGATTGGTGCGGGAAACCGGCAAGAACAGCTTCCACGTCAAATCCGGTCCTGAAACCGTGCATTGGGGCTATCTGTGGAGCGCCGCCGAGCCGGTGCTGCGCATCAAGCCCGGCGCCACCGTCACCATCGAGACCGTTTCCCATGAGGGCCTGCTGGAAGACCAGGGCGATCCCGTTTCCTTTTACAAGCGCTTCGGCATTCCCAAGGCGCAGGTGCTGGCCGATGCGGTGGCGATCTACGCCAAGGTGCAGCATTCCGCCACCGGTCCGCATGTGGTGTCGTCACCCATCTATGTCGAAGGCGCCGAGCCGGGCGACGTGCTGGTGGTGCACATTCTCAAAGCGACGCCCCGCGTGCCCTATGGCTGCAATTCCTGCCGCATGGGCAAGGGCACCCTGCCCCATGACTTTCCCATGAACCGCAGCATCGTGACGCCCTTCGACCTGAAGAAAGGCATCGTGCATTTCGCGCCCGGCATCGAAATTCCGCTGAAGCCCTTTTTCGGCCTGATGGCCACTGGCCCGGCGCTGACTTTGGGCAAGATCAATTCCGCCCCGCCCGGCGCCTATGGCGGCAATATTGATCTCAACGAATTGACCGAAGGCTCGGTGCTCTATCTGCCGGTGCATGTCGCTGGCGCGCTGTTCATGACCGGCGACGGCCATGCCTGCCAGGGCGATGGTGAAGTGAACCTGACGGCCATCGAAACGTCACTCACCGGCACCTTCCGCTTCGAACTGATCAAGCAGAAATTCCTGACATTGCCGCGCGCTGAAACCAAAACGCACTGGATCACCATCGGCCTGCATGAAAGCCTGGACGAAGCCATGCGTATCTGCGTGCGCGAAACCGTCAAATTCCTGGGCGAGCGCCACGGCCTGGACCCGGCCGACGCCTATGCCCTGGCTTCGGTGGCGATTGACTTCGAAGTCACCCAGAATGTGGATGGCGTCAAAGGCATCCACGCCATGATTCCCAAGGCGATCTTCACCGCAGTGTAAAGAGCGTCACCGCCCAGCCTCAGCGCCCGTTCGCTACTGCCTCAGTATCGACCGAGGCAATGGCGACAGGCACTGATATTCAAAATTTCACTTCGGCGTGACGCGGAACAAGCCGCCGGAGGTGGAATCTTCCAGCATCCAAAGCGTGCCATCGGGCCCGGTTTCAATATCGCGGATGCGATGACCGACAGCCCAACGCTCGGCAGGCTTGGCGCCGCCCTTGCCGTCGAACACGATGTGGTTGACCGACATGGTCGCCATGCCGCCCATCAGGGCCGAGCCTTTCCATTGCGGAAACGCCGTGCCGTTGTAGAACATCAGGCTTCCCGGCGCTATAATGGGTGTCCAGTAGATCACCGGCTTGGCCAGGTCCGGACGCGTATCCGGGCTGGCGATGGGCACGCCGTTATAGTTCTTCGAATAAGAGACCAGCGGCCAGCCGTAATTCTTTCCCTTTTCGATCAGGTTCAGCTCATCGCCGCCCATCGGGCCATGCTCGGCTTCCCACAAGCGGCCATCGGGCGCGAAGGCCAGGCCGTAAGGCGTGCGGTGGCCCATGGTCCAGGTTTCTGCCGGCGTCATGTTCGGTGCGGTGAAGGTATAGGTACTCACCACCGGCGCGGTCTTGGCAGCTTCGGTATCAGCCGGCGGATCAATCAGCGGAATGCTGGTCGCGCCGGTCTTGCCGAAATTGGGATTATCCGGGGCGGGTTTGCCGTCCAGGGTCAGGTGAATGATCTTGCCGACTGGCTGGCTCGGGTCCTGGGCCGGCGCCATGCGCTGACGGTCACCGACCGTCATGAAAAGCGAATTGCCATCGGGCGCAAAAGCGATCTGTGCGCCATCCTGTCCGCCCTTGCCCGGCGGCTGCTGACGCCACAAGACCTTAAGGCCATCAAGCCGGGCCCGTTCGCCGATAAACACGAGCTGCGCGCGCGCCAGCACCAGCGCGCCGCCATAGGCGCCTGCCTCGTCATAGGTGAGATAGATGCTTTTGTCGGTCGCATAATGCGGCGAGACAAAGACGCCGAGCAGGCCGTTCTGGCCCTGATAATAAACCGTGGGCACATTGCCGATTTCGCTCTTGGCGCCCGCCGGGGTCACCAGGTTGAGGCGGCCGACCTTTTCCGTCACCAGCATGCGGCCATCGGGCAGGAACGACATGCGCCAGGGCAGGTCGAAACTCGCCACCTGGGTCATGGTGAAAGGCGGGCTATTGTCGGGCGCCAGTGTGCCAGCGTTGATCTGTGCCTGCGCTTGACCCGACGCCAAAACCGCCAGCATGGCCGGTACTGCAAGTTTTCTCATAATAATTCTCTCCCCGCGGCCACCTTGCGGGCGGCGCTGTAAAATTCCGGGCGTGTCTCCAGCGAATATCGCGCGCCCCCGAGGCTGCAAGACTAGGCAATTGCCCGCCCTGGGTCAAAAGCCGCCGCTCGACAAACCGCTCTGCCTCGCGCCCGACCCTTGATAAACAAGGGGAATCGTAACGTACCCGATACATGACGATGAGACCCGCTTTTCACGGCGCTGCGGGCGGATCGCGATCTGTCTGCGCCCCGATCAAGTGGCGATACATCGCCACGGCGCGATTGATATAGGATTTTCCGGGAATGACGTTGCCGAACAGCGACGAGGCGTACAGCACTCGGGTAAGGCTATAGAATCGCCAGCCGGTTTCGCCGTCGCGATCCAGGAAATACCAGGTCTGGAATTTTCCCGGCGCGGCATAGGTCAGAAAACTCCAGCGCAGCGGCGAGACATTTTCTGTTTCCAGCACGAAATGATCATTGCCCGCCGCGGCGACATGCAGGCGCGATACCGCGTCCTTGCCGGAGCGGTTGTCGGCGGCGATGAAATACCGCTCGCCGCCGTCGCGCAATTCGGGGGCGGAAAAATCGCCGCGCATTGTTTTCGGATCAGGCCCGCCCAGCGCCGTGGCGCGCTCGAACATGTTGTTCCACTTGGCCTCGGTCACCGACCAGTAGCGCACATGCGCCAATGCGGAAATCGCGCCGATTCTGGCCAGCAGGCTATCCGCGCCGCCAGCATGGCTGAAATGTCCGGCAAGTCCCACCACGATGGTCGCGGCGCCTGCCGGCCATGCCGTGCACGCAGGCGGCGCCCAGCTGGGTCCCAACTCGCTGCTGGTCCATAATTTCACATTGGGCGGATCGCCCAGCCGGGGATAATCGGGAAAGGCTGGGCCGCCGCAAGGCGGCTGCGGCAATTGCGGCGCCTGCGCCCACGCCGGAATGCGCGACAGGAAAATCGCCAGGCCGCTGAGCACACTCCTGCGGCTCGTGTTCAAAGCAAGTTTTGCCAAAGAAAGGATGAGAGCTCGAACAGTTCCAGCACGCGCTCCTTGATCGGCCTCCGCCGCCAGGCCGCCCGGTCGATCAGCTTGGCCTTGGCGATATCGGTGTCGAACATTTTCTGGAAGTCTTGCGCCGTGGCACTTCCCAGCACCACGGTGTCGACCTCGTCATTGAATATCACGCTACGGGGATCGAAATTGGAGGAGCCCACCGCTGTCCATACGCCATCCACCGAGGCGGTCTTGGAATGGAGCACTTCATTCTGGATTTCGTAGATCTTGACCCCGGCTTCCAGCAGATAGCCATAATGTGACCGGCCGACAGCCATTGCCATCTTGGAATCGCTGTCGCTGGGCAGCAGCAGGCGGACATCCACGCCGCGGCGCGCGGCGCCGATCATGTCTTCTTCTTCCTGGTCTGTCGGCACGAAATAGGCAGCGCTGAGCCAGACATTTTTCTCGGCGTTGCGGATGGCGGATAGCAGCGTGACATAAAAGCGGGGCGTTTCCTTGTCGGGCGTACTGCCCACCACCCGCACCACATCGCTTCCCTGGGCCGGGACAACAGGAAAATATTTGTCGTGGTCGAGCGGCACGCCTTTCTGCTGCGACCAATGCTCCAGGAACAGGGCCTGCAACTGGGCCACCACCGGGCCATCGACCTCCATGTCCGTATCTCGCCAATGCTGGCCGGCCTGGTCGCTCGAGGCAGATGAACCGGTATGCGAAATTTCATAGGTGGTGCTGAGATTGATGCCGCCGACGATCGCCCTTGCGCCATCCGCCACCAGCATTTTGCGGTGGTCGCGCTTGTTCATGTTGATGGGGTCCAGCGGATTGACGGGATTGAAGTCAACCACATTGATGCCGGCATCTTTCAGGCGCTTGAGAAAATCCGGCTTGGTGGCGCTGGAGCCATAATCATCATAGAGGATATTGACTTCTACGCCTTCCTGCCGCTTGGCGATCAAAAGGTCGCCGAGATGCTCGCCGTCTGATTCCACGTCCTCGAAAATATAATATTCGAGATTGAGGGTGGATTTGGCGCTTTTGATGGCGGCGAACATGGCGGCAAAGGTCTGATCGCCGTCCACCAGCAGCAGGGTGGAATTTCCCGCCACCAGCGGCGTTTCGGCGATCGCCTGTTCGATTGCGACATGGCGTTGCAGGATGCCGGCATCGCCCGGCTGCGGCGCGATGCGGTCGAGTATGGCCTTGCTCTGCTGAATGCTCAGCGGCCCGCGGCTGCCCACGATCTGGGCGCCGGCCTGTCCGGTTGGCGTATCATTGACCTTGGGTACACCCGCGCAGCCTGCGATGAGGCCGCAAATCGCCAAGGCAAGCACCGGGCGCATCGAAGTCCTTTAGTAATAATGACGTTCAAAATCGGCCGGAACGAGGGCCACGTGCCCATAACAGAGCGGGCGGAGAAAAGTTCCCTCGCCGCAGCCAGTGGATCATGGCTGCGCAGCGCAGCCACATGCGGTCGATGAATGGTTCAGGCGTGGCCGGTAATCAGCCACAGAATGATAATGATGGGGAGTGGCACTCCCAACAGCCAAAGACAACCGGATCGCATGGTGAACCCCGTGAGCGTCGTCAGCAAACGCGCGGCCTGACCAAAGCGTTGCACATTCCTTGCGCAATCTGGAACGAGACGGCCCAGATAGCGTTACCGCGCTGACCCATTTCGGGCGCAGAGGGCTCCAGATGAACACGACAACCGTTTTAAATGACGACACCGCTGTCCTGGTGACGGAAGAACGCCATTTCCATTGGGGCGCCGCCATTGCGGGCGCCGTTGCTGCCACCGCGACAAGTTTTTTCCTGATCACCCTGGGCTCGGGCGTTGGGCTGGCGCTGGCTTCGCCCGGGCATCCCGGCGCTTTCCTCACCTTGGGTGCGATCTATTTCTTCGCTGCCCAGGCCTTTGGTTTCACCGTGGGCGGCTATCTGGTGGGACGGCTGATCGGCCCCGAAGTAGAAACCGCCAAGGAAGAAGAATTCCGCGCCGCTGCGCATGGCTTTGTGATGTAGGCTATCACCATTGTCGCCGGCCTGCTGCTGGTAGGACTGTCTTCCGTGGTGGCCAGCTCGTCGCTTTCCGGCAGCGCCGCCAGCACAGCCACGCCTGCCGGTTACTGGGAAGATGCCCTGTTCCGCCCCGCCACCAATTCCCCCACCGTCCTGGCTGACAAGGCCGAGGCCGGTCGTATTCTGGCGACCGACTTCGCCACAGCCGGCGGCACCAATGATGCCGACACCAATGCCATCGCCCGCCTGGTTGCAGCCGACTCTGGCGTCTCGATCCAGGCCGCGACGAACCGGGTCACTGACGTTGAAGTCCAGATGCGTCAGCAGGCCGATGCAACGCGCAAGGCCGCCAGCATCGTCAGCCTGTGGACCGCGTTTGCGCTTCTGTTCGGCGCAGTGGTCGCGGTGGCCGCCGCCATCTCGTCGCGCTGGATGGATGACAAGATCAGCTTCAGCATGGCGCCGCGCCGCTAACGCTTCGCATCAGGACGCCTGTGACACCATCGCCGGTTCGTTCTGCGTCCTGAGCGTGGCGATATCATCCTTGAGCTGAAGCTTGCGCTTTTTCAGCCGCGTCAGCAGCAGGTCGTCGCACAGGCCGGTTTCCAGAAGCGCGGCGATCGCGGCATCCAGATCGTCATGGGCAACGCAAAGGGCGCGCGTCCGCAAATCCGCTTCATAGGCCGTGTTTGCAGGGATTTTGTGGCAGGGGTTGTGCTGGTGGGCTCTTCGCCGGGGCGAAGATTTCTGGCAGTTTCAGGAGAAAGCATAGCAACATCCTTTCGAATGAACTTCTGCTTCCCTGCCGGCACCCCATTAACCCGCCATGAGGGTTGCGCCTGCCGGTATTCCGGCGAATTCAGCCAAACCTTATGGTTAATAAAGTATTAACTACGCCGCCAAATGGTTAATGTCAAGCAATTCGGTCCGTATGCGGACCATGACGCCGCGGACCGCATGGCCTCACCAGATCCTTTTCGCTACCCTCGCCGCGATTTTGCGGGTGGGATTTTGCGCAGTCTCTGTCGTCTGGGTTTCTGTCTGGCAATCCTGACGGCGGTGCCGGCGGCGGCGGACAATCTGCGGCCGCTTTGCCCCGACCGTCCCGGCAAAGGCACTTCGCCCTGCACCGTGGATGACGGCCATTTCCAGATCGAAATTGACGCGTTTGACCAAACCTTCCAGCACGCCGATGGCGCCAGCATTCGCACCACCATTCTGGGCGACCCGCTCCTGAAATATGGCCTCAGCGACACGCTGGACATCGAAGCCAGCATGGCGCCGTACATCGAACAGCATACACCGGGCCACGCCCTTAGCGGCCAGGGCGATTTTTATTTGCGCGGCAAATGGAATTTCCTGGGCGGTGATGGTCCCCTGGCAGCTGTGATCGAGCCTTTCGTCAAACTGGCGACGGCAACGCGCGGGCTTGGCAATGGTGCACTCGAAGAAGGCCTGGTGCTGCCTTTGTCCTACGACCTGGGCGGCAACTGGTCGCTGGCCTCAACGCCGGAAGTGGATATCCTGCTCAACGCCTCAGGGGCGGGACGGCATGCCACCGCGATTGATGTGATTGGTCTTGGGCGGGCGCTGGAGAATGGCATTACCCTGGGCGCAGAAGCCTGGACGTCCCAGGACTGCGATCCCACCCGCGTCACCGCGCAATATTCCTTTGATCTGGACGCTGCCTGGCAGCCCGCCGATGACAGCGCGCTGCAGCTTGATGCCGGTATCAATTTCGGCCTCAACCGCAACACCCCTGGGACACAACTCTATCTGGGCCTCTCGCGGCGTTTGTGAAATCGAGTCCTGTCGATAACGATTGCTGCACTGCGGCGGCACGGGCGCGTGGCACCGCCTACATCCGGCATTGCAACGAGCATCCCATTTACTCCCCAAAGTCACCCCATTTTCGTCACACTGTTTGCTCAGGCTGAATTCTCGGGGGTCGTGGGGGCGATCAAGGAGGATTGTTATGTTGACTATTAGACCCGCATTACTCGCCGCTATCGCCGCCACCGCCGTCAGTCTGGGCGGCTGCGCCACCAAAGATTATGTCAATGAACATGTGGCGGCCGTTGACGCCAAGACTCAGGCCACCCAATCCCAGGTGGACCAGCAGCAGGCGCATTTGAGCCAGCTCGACCAGACCACGCAGGATGCGCTCACCCGCGCCAATGCCGCCGGCAAGCTGGCCGAAGGCAAATTCCTGTATTCCATGGTGCTGTCGGACGATTCCGTGAAGTTCAAGGCCAGCAGTTCGAAGCTTTCGCCCGAAGCCCAGCAGCGTTTGACGGACTTCGCCGAGAAGCTGAAAACCGACAACCGCAATGTCTATTTGGAAATCCAGGGCCACACCGACGCCCGCGGCCCTGACGCGGTCAACCAGCGTCTGGGCGAAGAACGGGCCGAAGCCGTGCGCCTGTTCATGAATCAGCATGGCGTGCCGCTGAACCGGATGTCCACCATCTCCTATGGCAAGGCCGATCCGGTGGCTGACAACAAGAACCGCACCGACCGGGCGCAGAATCGCCGTGTCGTGCTGGTGGTAATGTCCTAATTAGACACCCTTCGGGGCCGCGTCCGGATCGCCGGGCCGGCCCCTCTTTTTCAGTGCACGCTGTTCAGCTCCAGCAAATCCGACCAGCGCCAGTTGCCCGCTCCAATCGCAAAGCGCGTATTGCCGTCTGCCAGTGACAACAGCACCATGCCATGCACCTGCTTGTTGCGGCAGGCTTCCGGCGCGAAGGCCAATTCCCAGATGATGGCTTCACGCACCGCCGACAGGCCCTTGCCTTCCTGACCGCCCGACCGCACCCAATCGCCATTCCACAACATGACGGACTTGCCCAGCCGGTGCGCGTCTCCAACCGCGACACGCACCAGCGGATCTTGCTGCAGCGCCTGCTGCACAACCTGCGCCGTATTGCAGTCGCCGCCGCCACCACCACCGCCACCGCCGGCGCCCGCACCATCCGCGCTGGCGGCACCTGCAAGTTGCGACTCGTTCATCACGTCTGACATGTCGTCGGGCGCCGACGTTGCGGCATCTTCCGCCACTTGCACAGGCTTGGCAGGGGCGACCGGCCTGGGCGCGGGCGTTGGCGCTGCAACCTGTATCGGCGCCGAGGGTGCAGCGCTTGGCGCCAGACCGGCCTGGCCGGGGGGCGCATCCGCCGGACCGGGTGGCTGCGGCTTTGGCTCTTCCACCACCGTGACCATGATCGGCGAAGCCGGCTCGGGCGGCACTGGAACCGCCTGGTGCGGCCAGAACAGCGCACCGAAGACAATCAAATGCGCAGCGGCGCTGAAGCTCCATGCCACGCCGCGCCCGTTGGGGGCACGGCCCATGGGGCCTGGACTCAAGCGGCGCGCCCGATTTTTGGGGCGCCTATCGAGGGGCGGGCTGCCGCGTCGCTTCATTGCCACTCCAAAATGCGTCCGGAAGACAAACATGGTTCCGCGGCAAGAACATGGCGAGGCCGATGCCGCAGTTGCGAATGGAACGCCACCGTACCGATAAAATCCTGCATTTTCGCGGCCTCTACAAACGCGCCGATCCAATAAACCAGTCATTTACAACGTCGCATGTTTGCGTTGGCAAATCGTCCCGCCCGGGTGGAAGGCTGGCGGCAAGGGCGCGGCATTGGGGCTGGGCCATCACACAGAAGAGACAGCGATGCCATTGCTCAAAAGAGCGAGTCTGGCCGTGCTCCTGCTTTGCCTGCCGCGCGCCGCCGGCGCCAGCGACATCGTGCAATGGGCCAATGATCCGGTGTCCGGCTGCGCCCTGTTCGACGCCGGCCTGAAGCCCGGCGACACCGTGCGCTGGACCGGCGCCTGCCGGGATGGTCGCGCTGATGGCCCTGGCACCGCCACATTCTCCAGCAATGGCGCGCCTTTCGAAACCTTCATCGGCGATTTCTCCGGCGGCGTGGCCGCGGATGGCTCGGTCACCGTCAGATGGGGCAAAGGCTGGAGCTATGACGGCGAGATGGCGCATGGCCGCTTCGACGGCGAAGGCATCCTGGTCAACGACAGAAGCGATCATTTCGAAGGCTTGTGGAATAGCGGCAAGCTGGACGGCATGGGCAGCGTCATCCATGAAAATGGCGAGCGCTATGACGGCGTCTGGAAGAACGATCTGCCCAACGGCCATGGCATCCTCACCCGCGCCGACGGCAGCAAGCTGGAAGGCGAATTCCGCGACGGCAAATTCGCCGGCATCGCCACGTCCTCTGCGATACCGGTGTCATTGGACAGCAAACAGGCTGCGGCCCCCGTGACGCCGCAAGCCGGCTCTCAGGAACCCTCCGGCCTGTCGGGCCTCACCGGCAAGAAATTGCTGGCGGTGGATGGCGCCGCGCTGAACCTGACAGCCATTGAAGGCGGCATCGAACGCGACATCAGCGGCGCGGGCGGCACGCTGGAAAAAGCCACCTTCATTTTCATCAATGAAAGACTGGTCACGGTGGTTGCCGATGCGGGTCCCGGTTCCGCCTCGACCGGCGCCGCCAATGTCACCGGCTTTTTTCGCCTGACCGACAATGGCGTGGAAGTGCGTTACGCCGACGGCCGCAGCGAAATCCTCGCCGCCAATCCCGATGGCGGCGTGCTGCTGCGGCTGGAAACCCCTGGCGCCCCCGCCGCCTGCCGCAGCTTCTATCCCGCAGGCCATAATTTCAGCGAGGCAGAGAAAAAAGCCGCCGTGGCGGAATATGCCAGCCGCCTGGGCCTGGGCGACAACAAGCCCGGTTGTCCCGGCGATGTCGCGGCCGCCGCACCGCCGGCCACACAAGACAACAAACCCCACGCCGAGCGCCACACCGGCATCAAGCATCCGGCAAAATTCACGGTACAGAAATTCACCGCGCCAAAAGCCGCTGCCGGAACCGTGCTGGCCGCCCTGGCGCCGGTCGCGGTGAGGGATTCGGTGGTGCATGCGGTCGCCGCCGCGCCGCCCATCGTCCCCGCACCGCAGGCCGTCACCGCCTCGGCTGCGACGCCAGCCGAGGCCTCCACTTGCCTGAAAGTTGAGAGCGACGGCCATCACTGGGGCTTCCGCAATGCCTGCGGCTTCGATGTCCAGTTTGCCTATTGCCTGGCCGAAGCCGGCGATGCCCTCACCGGCTGCAGCAATGGCGGCGTCGCCGGCAGCGTGGCGGCGGGCAGCTTCGGCGCCCTGCTGGCGGACAAAAGCTTCAGCGAAACCGATGCCGATCACGCCTTCCGCTGGCTGGCCTGTGGCGGGGGCGCCGGCGAAGTGGTGGCCCATCTCGACCGCACCGATCCGCCCGCCGGCCGCTGCCTGCGCGCCACCGATGTGGCCATCAACCAAGGAGACAAGAAATGACGCAATGGAAAACCGCCCTTTCCTTCGCCACCCTGCTGGCCATGACGGCTGAGGCGTCCGCCGCCGCGCTGTGCGATCAAGGCGCCGCCGCCGCCCTCAAGACCGCCGCCGTGCAACAGGAGTTGATGGTGGCGGGCCTCACCTGCGGCGATATCAGCGCTTATAACCGCTTCGTCCTGGCCTATCAGCCAGGCTTGCAGAAATCCGATGCCGCGCTGATGGCCTGGTTCCGGGAGCGCGACGGCAGCGAAGCGGGCTATGACAGCTACAAGACCAAGCTGGCCAATCTCGCCGCCGGCAAAAGCGGCGCCGACACGACGCGCTATTGCGCCGCCGCAAGGCGCGAATTCACCGCCGCCACGGCGACTGGCCAGACCCTGGAGAATTTCATCAACAGTGACCGGCTGCTGATTGCCGCGCCGGAATCCTGCGCCATCAAATATGATACCATCGACGTAGCGGTGGCCGGCGTGCCGTCGTACGAACTGCCGGCCGCGCCCTTCGGTGCACCCGATGCGGACACCGCGCCCATCATCACAGCTCGTGCACCTGTCGCCCGCGCGCCCATTACGCCTACCTACGGGCCCGACCGCCGCGAAGCCTATAACGACCTGCCACTGCCGCCGCGCTATGCGCGCAGCCGCCCGCGGCAGGACCGGGATGCCTACGCGGATGATGACTATGCCTATGCGCCCGCCGGCTATGGTCCGCCGCGTGAATGGCTGCCGCGTCCGCGCCGCTGGTCCTGGGCCAGCGCCTATAATGACGACTGACTAGCGCGTGCCGCCATGCTCTAATGGCGCATGCAAATTCCGCTATCCGTTCTCGATCTCGCCCCCATCATCCAGGGCGGCACCGCCGCTGGCGCCCTGACCAACACGCTCGACCTGGCGCGACACGCCGAAAAGCTGGGCTATCACCGCTATTGGCTGGCCGAGCATCACAACATGCCCGGCATCGCCAGCGCCGCTACCAGTGTGGTGATCGGCCATGTCGCGGGCGGCACCCAAACCATTCGCGTCGGCGCCGGTGGCGTCATGCTGCCCAACCACGCCCCGCTGGTGATCGCCGAACAATTCGGCACTCTCGCCGCGCTCTATCCGGGCCGGATTGATCTGGGCGTGGGCCGGGCCCCCGGCACCGATCAGCGCACGGCGTTGGCCCTGCGCCGCACCCTGGAAGGCGATATCGAGAATTTCCCCAATGACGTGGCGGAACTGATCGCGCTGTTGGGCGACAGCCAGCCCGGCCAGTCCGTGCGCGCCATTCCCGGCGCGGGCAGCCATGTCCCGGTATGGATTCTGGGCTCCAGCCTTTACGGCGCGCAATTGGCGGCGGCGATGGGACTGCCTTACGCCTTCGCTTCGCATTTCGCGCCGGAGCAATTGGAACAGGCCACCGCACTATACCGCAGCAATTTTCGTCCCTCCGCCGCCTACGCCAAACCGTATCTGATGCTGGGATTGAATGTCTTTGCAGCGGAAAGCGACGCGCAGGCCCGCCGCCTCTTCACATCCTTGCAACAGGCTTTCATCAATCTGCGCACGGGCCGCCCCGGCCCGCTGCCGCCGGCGGTGGACGACATCACGCCTTTTTTCACCGACCCGCGCCTCAAGCTGATGCTGGATAGCGCCTTGTCCTGCGCCATCGTCGGCGACCCGCAAATGGTGAAGTCAGGCCTCGCCACCTTCATCGCAAAGCATCAGCCCGACGAATTGATGGTCACGGCGCAGATCTACGATCACGCCGCGCGCAAACGCTCGTTTGAAATTCTCAGCGGCGCGCGCTGATCACCAGAGATGCACTCGTTCTTCGGGCTTTAGATAATATTTGTCGCCCGGCTGCACCCCGAATGCCGCATACCATTCATCCTGGTTGCGGGTCGGTCCGATGACGCGGAATTCCGCAGGGCTGTGCTCATCGGACAGGGTCTGGGTCCGCAAGGCGGAATCGCGCTGCTTGGTGCGCCAGATCTGGCCCAACGACAGATAGAAACGCTGGTCGCCGGTCAACCCGTCAATCACCGACGCCGGCTTGCCGTTCAGCGAGATGTGATAGGCCTTCAGCGCAATGGCGATGCCGGCATTGTCGGCAATATTCTCACCCAGCGAATTCTTGCCGATGACATGCAGGCCCGGCAGCGGTTCATAGCCGTCATACTGTTTCACCAGCGCCGCCGTCTTGGCGTTGAAAGCGTCGCGGTCTTCCTTGGTCCACCAGTCGCGGAACACGCCCTTGCCATCATACTTGCTGCCCTGGTCGTCGAAACCGTGGCTGATCTCATGGCCGATCACCATGCCGATACCGCCATAATTGACGGCATCATCCGCCTCGGGGTCGAAGAAAGGCGGCTGCAGGATAGCCGCCGGAAACACGATCTCATTGAAGGCGGGATTGTAATAGGCATTGATGGTGGGCGGCGTCATGCCCCACTCGGTCTTGTCCACCGGCTGGTTGATGCGCGCCAATTGGCGGTCCCATTCAAACAGCGCACCGCGCTGGATATCGCCGATCAGGTCGCCGCGCTTCACGTCATAGGCCGAATAATCGCGCCAATGCGTGGGATAGCCGATTTTCGGGGTGAATTCACCGATCTTCTCGAGCGCCTTTTCGCGCGTCGCCGGGCTCATCCAGGTCAAGGTCTTGATGTCGGCCTCATAGGCTTTCAGCAAGTTCGACACCAGCTGCTCCGCCTTGGCCTTGGCCTCGGGCGTGAAATAGCGGGCGACATAGAGCTTGCCCAAATCTTCGCCCAGCAGACTGTCCACCAGATGAATGCCGCGCGTCTTGCGGTCCAGCTGCTGCGTATTGCCCGCCAGCACCGTGCCGTAGAACGCAAAATTGCGCGTGTCGAATTTCTTGGGCAAGTACCCCGCATTGGCATGCAGATAATGCACCACCAGATAATCGCGCCAGGTTGAGACCGGGGTGTCGGCAAAGATTTTCGCCAGCGGCGTGAAGGCGGTTTTTTCCGCCACGATCACCTGGCGCTCGCCCTTTGGTCCCGTGGTCGGAATTTTCGCCTCGTCGAAAAAGGCGTTCCATTGAAATTCCGGCGCCAGCGTCTTCAGCGCGGACACCGGCATGGGATTATAGACCTTGTCCTCGTCGCGCCGGTCGGCGCGGGTCCACTGCGCTTTGGCGATCTGGGTTTCCAGGTCCAATATGCGCGCCGCGCGCGCCTCGGCATCATTCATGCCCGCCAGCCGCATCATGTCCGCCAGATAAACCTTGTAAGCGGCGCGCGTATCCACCAGCGCCTTGTCGTCCGACAGATAATAATCGCGGTCCGGCAGACCCAGCCCGGATTGGCTCAGATTGATGGAATAGGAATCCGGATTCTTGTCATCCACATTGATCGAGACGTTATAAATGCTCTCGGTCGCCATGCGGGGCGAGGCCATGGCCCGCGCCACATCCTCCGGCGTCTTCAGCCCGTTCAAATAATCCAGGTCCTTCTGAAACGGCTTCAGGCCCGCCGCTTCGATCGCCGCAGTGTCCTCATAGGCATCGTAAAGATCGCGCAACTTCCTCTCATCCGGTGACAGCGAGGCCTCCGGCTTTTTCTCCAGATCATCAATAATGGCGCGCATGCGCCGCTCGGACAGGATCTGCAGGTCCTGAAAAGCGCCGCTCTGCGAACGATCCGGCGCGATCACTGCTGCCTTGAGCCAGTTGCCGGCGGAATATTGGAAAAAATTGTCGCCGGGCTTGACGCTCTTATCCAGCGCGCTGAGGTCCACGCCCCATGTGCCGAATTGCGGGCTGGGAATGTCCTGCGCCAGCACCGGCGCGGCAACGAGACTGAGGATCAGCGCAAGACGCAAACGCATGGGACTTCTCCGGGGAAAGATCGGGCATTTTATAAAGAGAAATGCGGCTTTTTTGAAAGCCGCACTTTAAGGATATTTCACGGGCGCTTGGACTTGGCCGCCGGGGCATAACGCGGCGTGGCCGGCAGCGGCACGGGCGGCGTCGCCACGCTTTCCACCGTCAGGCCCGGCGTCACCGGCCGGCCATTGGGCCCGGCCATGACGGACATCGCCACCACCGCACCTGGCACCAGCAAATTCTTGTTCCCTGCGACCAGCGCGATCACGGGGGCTGTCGGATTCACGGCTATGGTGGCATTTCCCTGACAGCCATCCAGCGGATTGACCGGAGCGCGGCCGGTGCATTTGGCGCCCACGCCGGCAGCGCCGCGAAATTTCAGCATCAGCAGCGGCGTCGCAACCTCGGTGACCGTGCCATTGAGAACAAAGCGGCTGGCGCCGGGCGATGTGGGATAAAAGCCTTCGCCCGATCCTTTCAGCGCCGCGGGGAAAATATGCACTTCCTGCGCGCTCAGCGCACCGGACGGAGACTTGGTCAGGGTGGCGCCAATAAAATCGCCGCCCTGGACATCGGCCAAATTCTTTTGCTGTTCCTGCAGAATGCGGGTGGCGGGCCGCACCCCCACTTTCAAGCTCTGCTGGTCGCCATCCGGCATCACGGTGAGGTCGGTGCCGTTAAAGCTCACCACCACCGCCTTGATGCGCGGCACCGACTGGGCGTCCGCCGCCCCGGCAAAACCCAGGACGCCGAGCGCCAGAAAATATCCCAAATGCTTCAAGTCTTCAGCCCGGCCTGCGAAATTTTAGCATCATCTGATCGGTATGATCATGCTCGCCTTCTTCAAAGACGCGCTTGGCATCATCGTCGCTGGGACGGGTCAGCGCCTTGCTCTCGGCCACCAGCTTGAAGCCGGCCGCCTCGATCTCCTGCTTGGCGATATCCTCATCCATGCGGTGCAGCTTTTCTGTCGAATCCGCGCCGGCACCCTTCACAGCACGATGGTCCACGATCACATAAACGCCGCCCGGCCCCAGCGAAGCGAACACCGCCTTGTTCATCGCCGCCACATCAGCGGCATAAGACTTGTTATGGGTGTCGTGGTAATTGTCGCTGATCCAAACGACATCCACCTTCTGCGGCGTGACGAAGCCGCCCAACGGCCCGTGAATGGTGCCAAGATTGGAATAGGTCCGCTTCAGGTCGGAAAACTGATTGTCCGGGTCCACCCCGGAGGTTTTCAGCCGGGCGTCATATTGCGGCCCGAAATAAGCATAGACATGCCCCTTGGGGCCGACCGCGCGGGCGAAGATACGGGTGAAATAACCCGTGCCCGGCAGCAGATCCACCACCGTCATGCCCGGCTTGATGCCGGCAAAGGCCACCATCTGCGCCGGCAAACGGTGCACGTCGCGCTTGGTGTCTTCCGCCGGACGGGCGGGATCGGAGATCGCTTTTTCAACATAGGCCGGCGCCGCCAGGGCGGTGCCACAGGAAAGCACCGCGCCCGTCAGGCTCGCCATCAGGATCATGCGCTTCACGTTGTTCAACCCGGCTTGCGGAATTTCAGGACCATCTGGTCGGTATGGTCGTGCTCGCCATCCTCGAAGATCTTCTTGGTGTTGTTGTCATCGGAACGGGTCAGCATCTTGCTTTCCGACACCAGCTTGAAGCCGGCTGCCTCGATCTCCTGCTTGGCGATATCCTCGTCCATGCGGTGCAGAGCCTCGGTGCTGCCGGCGCCCGCGCCCTTGGCGGCGCGATGATCGATCACGACATAGACACCGCCCGGTTTGAGCGAGGCATAAATCGCCTTGTTCATTGCTGCCACGTCGGTGGCGAAGGACTTGTTGTGCACGTCGTGATAATTGTCGCTGGTCCACACCACGTCCACCTTGGTCGGCGTGACGAACTGGTCGAGGGGGCCGTGAATGACGCCGACATTGGCATAGGCATTCTTCAGCGCTGCAAGCTGGTTGTCGGGGTCCTGGCCCGCCTTGGCAATGCGGGCATCGGCCCAGGTGCCGACATAGGCATAGACCTGCCCCTTGGGGCCGACGCTCTTGGCGAAGATGCGGGTGAAATAACCGGTGCCCGGCAGCAGGTCCACCACTGTCATGCCCGGCTTGATGCCGGCGAATTCCGTGAGCGCGGCCGGCATGCGCTGCGCGTCGCGCTTGGTGTCTTCGGCGGGACGGGCGGGATCCGCCACGGCCTTTTCAATATAAGCCGGCGCCGCCATGGCGGTGCCGCAGGAAAGAACGGTGCCCATCAGGCCCGCGATCAGAAGATTTTTCATAACTTTACTCCCTGAATTTTTTATTGGTTTAGTCGGCAATTTCGATCGGTACGCCAGGCGCCAGTTTGGACGCATGGATCACCAGCGAACTTTTGACGCTGGCGACATTCTTCTCAGCGGTCAGTGTATCTGTGATGAAGGACTGGAAGGCCGACAGGTCGGTGGCGACGCATTTGAGGATAAAATCCACTTCGCCCGACAGCATGTGGCACTCACGCACTTCCGGCCAGGAGCGCACCCGCTCCTCGAAATGCTTGAGGTCGGCATCCTTCTGGCTGGCCAGCCCGACAAAGACAAAGCCCTGCACCTGGAAGCCCAGCGCCTTGCTGTTCAATTCGGCGTGATAGCCTTCGACATAGCCGGCCTTTTCCAGCGCCCGCATGCGGCGCAGGCAGGGCGGTGCAGTGATCTTGGCCCGGCGCGACAATTCCACATTGGTGATACGGCCATTGGCCTGCAGCTCGGCCAGGATACGCATGTCGATGGCGTCGAGCTTTCGCGTGTCCACGGCAATAAACTTTCTGAATGAATGCAGGGTTTGTACGCCGCAGCCCTATTTAAGGCAATTATATTTCGTGAAACCGCGATTTTGGCTTACCCCCTGCCTTTGCCCGAGAATCGTCGTAAATCCGAAGCCCTCACATCCCAGCGTCAGGGCGGCGGCTTGACCTTTGCCCCCCTGCTTCCGATATCAGACCTCCGCAAAGAGCGCGCACCATGGCCAGTCATTCCAAAGTCATCATCCTGGGCAGCGGCCCGGCCGGCTGCACCGCCGCCATTTATGCCGCTCGCGCCATGCTGGAGCCTACCCTGATCGCCGGCATTCAGCCGGGCGGCCAGCTCACCATCACCACCGACGTGGAAAATTATCCCGGCTTTGCGCAGGCCGTTCAGGGCCCCTGGCTGATGGACCAGATGCAGGCCCAGGCCGCCCATGTCGGCACCAAATTCGTCCAGGACATGATCGCGTCGGTGGACCTGTCGCGCCGGCCCTTCAAACTCACCGGCGATGGCGGCACGCTTTATACCTGCGACGCGCTGATCATCGCCACCGGCGCCAGCGCCAACTGGCTGGGCCTGCCCAGCGAAGATTTTTTTCAGGGCTTCGGCGTTTCGGCCTGCGCCACCTGCGACGGCTTTTTCTTTCGCGGCAAGAGGGTCGCGGTGGTCGGCGGCGGCAACACGGCGGTGGAGGAAGCGCTTTTCCTCACCAACTTCGCCGACAAGGTCACCTTGATCCATCGCCGCGATTTTCTGCGCGCGGACAAGACCAACCAGGCGCGCCTCAATGCCAACAAGAAGATCGAGATTCTCTACGACAGCGAAGTGGCTGAAGTGCTTGGCACGGCCCAGCCCAAAAGCGTGACGGGCGTCAAAATCCGCAACACCGTCACCGGCTCGCTGCACGATCTGGCCGTGGATGGCCTCTTCGTCGCCATCGGCCATTCGCCCGCCACCGCCCTGTTCCAGGGCAAGCTGGAAATGGACGAAAGCGGCTACATCATCACCGCCCCGGATTCCACGCATACCAGCGTTGCAGGGGTTTATGCTGCCGGTGACGTCAAGGATAAGATATTCCGGCAGGCCGTCACGGCGGCGGGCATGGGCTGCATGGCGGCGCTGGAGGTGGAACGCTTTCTGGCCCTCGCCCATACGGGAGATTTGACGGTTGGTGTTTGAACGAGCCTCATGCTGAACTTTTGAAAGCATGAGACCGGGGGGATAAGATGGATTGGGACAAGCTTCGCATCTTTCACGCCGTGGCATCGGCGGGAAGCTTTACCCATGCCGGCCAGCAGCTCACCCTCAGCCAGTCGGCGGTGAGCCGCCAGATCAGCGCGCTGGAGGAGGAAATCTCCACCCCGCTGTTCCAGCGCCATGCCCGCGGCCTCACCCTCACCGATGAAGGCGAACTGCTTTACACCGCCGTCCGGGAAGTCCTGTCCCGGCTGGCCGCCGCCGAGGAAGCGCTCAAGAATATCCATGAAACGCCGCGCGGCCCTTTGAAGATCACCGCCAGTCACGGCATCGGCGCCTATTGGCTGCTGCCGCGCCTCAAGGAATTTTCCAAGGAATATCCGGACGTCGAAATCCATCTGCTGATGGAAGACCGCGAACTGGACCTGTCGCAGCGCGAAGCCGATCTGGCAGTGCGCATGCGCGCCCCGGTGCAGGCCGACCTGATCCAGCGCAAGCTCTTCACCGTGCATTATCACATGTACGCCTCGAAGGAATTTCTCGAAAAGCAGGGTGAGCCCAAGACGCTGGAAGACATCTGCAACTTCCCCATCGTGGTCTATGGCGAGACCGCGGCGCCGGAAATCCGCGAAATCAACTGGCTGCTGGAACACTACAAAAAGCACTTCAAGTCCGGCTGCAAAGGCAGCATCACCCGCATCAACAACATCACCGGCATCCTGCAGGCGGTGGAAGTGGGCCTGGGAATTGGTGTGCTGCCCGATTATGTCGCCATCGGCCATCCCGATCTGGTACGGGTGCTGCCGGAAGTCCCGGCTCCCAGCTTTGACGTCCATCTGGTCTATGCCGATGCCCTGCGCCAATCCAAGCGCGTGGCCGCCTTCCGCGATTTCCTGGTCAAGGGCTCCAAGGACTGGCAGTATTAGGGCGTGGCCCTAGGTAGAAGTCCTGACGCGGTACGGCGTTCTCTTTAACGCCGCTTTGGGCATGACCCGGCACACTTGCGGTCATGCTGCACGTTCTGGGATGCATCACCAACGATCACGATCTGCGCCTCGTCGCGATTGCGCTGGTTCTTTGCCTGTTTGCCTGCTGGACTGGCCTGCCGGATATTTTGTACCAGCGTGAGTGAGACTACTGCATAGCTGGCGTTCCATCTAGATGGGGTGGCTGAGGCACAAAAGCCTGCGGCGCGGGCGGCCGATATCCCAGCGATG
>Ga0316221_1000128_pt1 | contig 106207 bp, 98 predicted proteins | sample TBH18007metaG_FD_206003 | JGI IMG/M metagenome (GOLD analysis project Ga0316221, IMG submission 206003) | Freshwater microbial communities from Trout Bog Lake, Wisconsin, USA - TBH18007 | ecosystem: Environmental > Aquatic > Freshwater > Lake > Hypolimnion/Profundal zone | place: USA: Wisconsin... | reverse complement strand
CTATGCCGATATGGGGCATTTCGGACGCCGGCCGATCACCTATGCCTGGCTGTTTATCGCCTTTCCGTCGTTGATTTTGAATTACATGGGGCAGGCCGCGCTGCTGATTACCGATCCCAAGGCCGCCGCCAACCCGTTCTTTCTGATGGCGCCCAAGGAATTGCTGATCCCGCTGCTGGTGCTGGCCACCTTGGCGACGGTGATTGCGTCGCAGGCCGTGATTTCCGGTGCCTTTTCGGTGACGCAGCAGGCGATCCAGCTGGGCTTTATGCCGCGCATGAAGATCAAGCACACCTCCTCCGAGGCGGCGGGCCAGATCTATGTGCCGGCGGTCAACTGGTTCCTCGCCTTTATGGTGGGCGCGCTGGTGGTGGTGTTCAAGGCCTCGGCGGCGATGCTGCCGGCCTATGGTTTGGCGGTGGTGGGTACGATGCTGATCACCACGGCGATGCAATATGTGGTGATTTTCCGCATCTGGAAATCGCCGATATGGATATCGGGCTTCGGCCTCGTCTTCTTCACCCTTGTCGATTGCGCCTATCTGGGTGCCGGCCTGTCGAAATTCTTCGAGGGCGCCTGGTTCCCGGTGATGATCGGGGGGATTATCTTTACCCTGCTGATCACTTGGTCCGATGGCCGCAAGCTGCTGCGCCAAAAGATGGAAGACGCCGCGCTGCCGGTGGATATTTTCATCAAATCCTCCGTGGCATCGGCGATCCGCTCGCCGGGCACGGCGGTGTTCCTCACCGCGACCGAGGAAGGCGTGCCATCCGCCTTGCTGCACAATCTGAAGCACAACCATGTGCTGCATGACCGCGTGGTGCTGCTGACCGTCAAAATGGTCGGCCGCCCCTTTGTGCCCGAGGCGGAACGCTATGTGCTGACCGATCTGGGCAAGGGTTTCTGGCGTTTGAAGCTGCGCTTTGGCTTTATGCAGGACACCAGCGTACCCGACGCGCTGAAGCTGGTGCAGGGTTGCGGCACCGATTTCAACCCGATGACCACCAGCTATTTCCTCAGCCGCGAGACGCTGTTACCATCCAAAACCCCCGGCATGGCGCTGTGGCGCGAGGTGATCTTTACCTGGATGATGCGTATGGCCGACACCGCGATGAGCTTCTTCCGCCTGCCCCCCAACCGGGTGGTCGAACTCGGCAGCCAGGTTGAGATATAAGGGCGAAGAAGGCATGCACGCGCAAGACACGCCGCGTCTGCTTATCATGGGGGCTATGGCCGGCCTAGCGGTGCAGTCCACCCCCGCCTTGGCGGATCAGCCGGCCGCGGCGCAGCCCCTGCCGGCTGGCGTTGCGACAGCGCCCGCTCCCATCCCTTCCCCCAACCCCACGCCCAGCGCTGCGCCGACGCCGCCAGCCGATCTTTCCGGCCCCGGCGTCATCGTCGTTTCGGGCCACAGCCGCAAATACGAAGAGCGTATCGACCCGGCAGAGGCGATCAACACCAAATCATTCGGCGCCATTCAAACCGCCGACAGGATGGTGATCGGCCCCGCCTCGCAGGTTTACGAGCATGGCGTGCCCGGCCCGGTGCGTTCAGGCATTCACAACGTGCTGTATAATCTGCGCGAGCCGACCAATTTCCTCAACTTCCTATTGCAGCACAAGGTTGGCAAGGCGGCGGAAACGCTGGCGCGCTTCACGCTGAACAGCACGATGGGCTGGGGCGGCGTGTTCGATGTCGCCAAGCGCAAACCTTTCAACCTGCCCTATCGCCGCAATGGCCTCGCCAATACCATGGGGTTTTACGGCATCGGGCCGGGGCCCTATATGTTCCTGCCGCTGGTCGGGCCGACCACTTTGCGCGACTTTATCGGCATCACGATTGATCGGTTTTCAGCGCCAGCGGCGCTCGGCGGGCCGTTCCAGACACCCGAGTATGGCTTTTCGGTGATGGTCATCGGCGGCATGGATGACCGGCTGCGCATCGCCCCCCAATTGGCCAAATACCGTGATCAGGTCGGCGACCCTTACCGCGCCACCCGCGATTTCTATCTACGCCGCCGTCAGGCCGAGATCGACGATCTGCGCGGGCATCCATCGAAGCCCGCCACCAAGCCACCCGTTGCCGCGCCCCCCACATCGCAAAGCCCGGCGGCGACAGCGCCTGTCGTGACACCGGCAACCGCCACGCCTGCGCCATCCAATTGATGGGACCTTGGCCCTTCGGTGAAACCCTGCGTGCGTGAATAAAGCCCGTTAAGCTGTGGCTGGCGCGCTGGTGAGCCGGACGAAGACATCCTCCAGATCCGCCTCGCGGGTGGTGACATCGACGATGCCTAGGCCGTCGCCCTGCACCAGCGCCATGATCTCGCCAGCGGTGGCGTGGTCCTTGTCATAGGTGACCTCGATAACGCGCGGGCCGGTTTTTTCGCATTTCAGGAAGGCGGCGTGGGCGGGCGTTTCGTCCATATCGCGGTCCAGCGTCAGCACCACCACCTTCTCGCGCGCCATGCCGACCAGTTCGCGGGTCGGCTTGTTGGCGATGAGTTCACCGTGGTTGATGATGGCGATGCGGTCGCATAATTGCTCGGCTTCCTCCAGGTAATGGGTGGTCAGCACCACGGTCACCCCTTCGTCATTCAGCCGCTTGACCAATTCCCACAATTGCTTGCGCAGTTCGACATCGACACCGGCGGTTGGCTCGTCCAGCACCAACACCGGCGGGGTGTGGACCATCGCCTTGGCAACCAGCAGGCGCCGTTTCATGCCGCCCGACAGGGTGCGGGCATAGGCGCGCGCCTTGTCCGACAGATGCACCGCGCCCAGCAATTCCATCGACCGCCGCTGTCCCTTGGGCACGCCGTAGAGGCCGGCCTGAATCTCCAGCACCTCGAAGGGGGTGAAGAAGGGGTCGAAAACGATTTCCTGCGGGACGATGCCGATGGCGCGGCTGGCGTTGCGGCGGTCGCGGTCGATGTCAAAACCCCAGATGTCCACCTCGCCGTCGGTCTTGCGCACCAGGCCTGCCAAGATGTTGATCAGCGTCGATTTTCCCGCCCCATTGGGGCCGAGCAGGCCGAAAATCTGCCCCTGTGGCACGTCAAAGCTGACGCCCTTCAACGCCAGTTTGGCCTCGCCGCCCGCAGGCGCATAGCGTTTGACGAGATTGCGGATCGAGATGGCAGCGGGCTGGATCATAGGCGCGGCTTTAGGGGCATGTGGGGGGGCGGGGCAAGGGGCCACACGCAGGCGGCCCCAGCCTTTTTACTGGCCCGGATCGCCCGGTGGCATATCCATGGGCGGCATGTCACCCTGCGGAGGTCCACCCTCGCCGCCGCGATCACCGCCGCCCCAGCCACCTTGCTGCATGCGTTCACGCATCCGTTCCCGCATTTGCTGCGCGGGGGTTTTGGGCAGATCGGCCAGCGTCAGATAGCCACGATGCGCGCTGTCCAGCTGGGCAAAGCTCGCGGCGGCGGCGGCCTGCACCTCGGCGGTGGTGATGCGGCCATCGCCGGCGGTGTCCATCGCGCTGACCGGCTCCACCAGCGGCAAAATGCCGAATCGAGCCTCGCCCTGCGGACGGCCCGCTCCGTCGCCGCCCGGCCTGTGACCACCCTCGCCGCCATGGCCTCCGCGCCCGCCCCCGCGCGCGGGCATGGCAGAGGCCACCGCAGCCTCATAGGCCTTTACCTCAGCCGCATCGATCACGCCGTCGTGGTTGGTGTCGAGGCTGGCTGCAAAGGCCGTGAAATCAGCGGTGAACTCGGCGGCGGTCAGCCGGCCATCGTGATGGGTGTTGGCGCGGGCGAACCAGTCGGCCACCGGGTTGGCGCGTGGGTCGGCGCCTTTAAACACCTCGCCAGAGGGGGCGATGAAAATCTGCGGGCGCGGGGCCCCCCAGCCTTGGCCGGCATGCTGTGGCATATCGGGCGGGGGCGGCATGGCGGCAGGGTCGGCGCTTTGCGCGGCCAGAGCGGCGATCAAGGCAAGCAACATGGGGGCACTCCATCTCAAATTTCAGCTTCGGCGCGTTCCCAACCCCGGCTGGCAACTTAGGGGCAGCCGCATGTCCTTGCAATGAACAATTATGGCGCGATCTGAAGGCTGGAAATCACCGCGCACGCCTGCTAACACCGGCCCATGAGCCAGCCACACACCACCGCGCCCGAAACCGTGCCAGAAACCGTGACCGTCACCACCCACCGCGTCAGTTGCGATGGCACTGGCGGCATCCGCTCGGCGACACCCTCCGCCCTGGGCCATCCGCATGTGTGGCTGGAGATCGACGAGCGTGGCTTTGTCGATTGCCCCTATTGCGACAAGCGTTTCGTGGCAGATGGGGCGGCGCACGCGCATTGACCGCATTGCATGCGCGCGGCTTGGCCCTATAAACGCGGGGTATGACCACCCATTCCGATCCCCGCTCGCTGCTGTACCGCCCCGGCCATTTGTCGCCTGATGAGGCGCGTAAACTGGTCGCCAACGCGCTGAAGAGTTGCGACGACGGCGAATTATACCTGCAATTCACCGCCAGTGAGGCCTTCGGTTTCGACGATGGGCGGCTGAAAACGGCCGACTATTCGCGCGATGCGGGGTTCGGTCTGCGCGGGGTTTCGGGCGAGATGACCGGCTTTGCCCATGCCAATGACATCTCAGCCGCCGCCATCGCCCGCGCCGGCGAAACGCTGAGCCTGCTGGACCCCGCCAAGGCGCCGATGGCCGCGCCGCCGCGCCGCAACAACCGCCACCTCTATACCGACGCCTCGCCGCTGGACGCGGTGCCGTTTGCCGCCAAGGTCAAGCTGCTGGAGGACATCGACGCCGCCGCTCGCGCCCGCGACCCCCGCGTGGCGCAGGTGACGGCAACGCTGATGGCCAATTGGTCGGTGGTGGAGATCGTCCGCGGCGACGCGGAACCCATGTTCGATGTGCGGCCGATGGTGCGCCTCAACGTCAGCATCGTCGCCGAACAAAATGGCCGGCGCGAGACGGGCAATTACGGCATCGGCGGGCGGTATTTGTACGATCAGCTGTTCGAGCCAGCCTGCTGGAACCATGCCATCGACGCCGCGCTGGCGCAGGCCTTGGTCAATCTGGAAAGCATCGCCGCGCCCGCTGGCGAGATGACCGTGCTGGTCGCCCCCGGCTGGCCCGGCATCCTTCTGCACGAGGCGATCGGCCACGGGCTGGAGGGGGATTTCATCCGCAAGGGCACATCGGCCTTTGCCGGGCGTTTGGGCGAACGGGTCGCGGCGCCGGGCGTCACCGTGGTCGATGATGGCAGCATCGATGCGCGGCGCGGCTCGCTGTCGATCGACGACGAGGGAACGCCCTCGCAGGAAAATATCCTGATCGAGGACGGCATTCTGCGCGGCTTTATGCAGGACCGGCTGAACGCGCGCCTGATGGGGGTCGCCCCCACCGGCAATGGCCGCCGCCAGAGCTATTCGCACGCGCCGCTGCCCCGCATGACCAACACCTTCATGCGCGCCGGAAACGACGAGCCCGCCGAACTGCTGTCCCGCATGAAAAAAGGCATCTTCGCCAAGAGTTTTGGCGGCGGACAGGTGGACATCACCAGCGGCAAATTCGTCTTTTCCTGCACAGAGGCCTATCTGGTGGAGGACGGCAAAATCGGCGCACCCATCAAGGGCGCCACGCTGATCGGCGACGGACCCAGCGTGTTGACCCGCGTGTCGGGCATCGGCAATGACTTCGCGCTGGATGAAGGCGTCGGGGTCTGCGGCAAGGCCGGGCAGAGCGTTCCCGCCGGCGTCGGCCAGCCCAGCCTGTTGATCGCGGGGCTGACGGTCGGCGGGACTGGCTGAATACATCGCCGGTTCAGCTTGCCGCGTTATAATCCGCGCGTTGGCGTGAGGAGAAAATGATGACCCTGACCACACCCAAAGGCGTGCTGCTGGCCCTGTCAGCCGTTATGGCGGTTGTTTCAGGCCCGGTGCTGGCGCGCGAGCACCTGACCGGTCAGCAGGAACTCGCCAAGCTGTTGGAAGGGCGCGTAGCTGGCAAGCCGGTTGATTGCATCAGCCTGATCAACACCTATGGCACCCAGATCATCGACCATACCGCCATCGTTTATGATGCTGGATCGGTGCTGTATGTTAACCAGCCAAAATATCCTGAATCGCTTGATTCGGATCAGATCCTTGTCACCAAAACCTGGGGCGATCAGCTGTGCCGGCTGGATATCGTCCAGTTGCATGACCGCGGCACGCATATGAATTCTGGCTTTGTGGGGTTGGAGAGCTTTGTGCCCTACACCCGTGCGCCCAAGGCGAAACCACCAGTAGCAGCCCCCAAACAGCGCTAATCCCCTCCGCCGTCGTCGCGCCGCATGATGGGCGGGGCGCGCCATGCAATTTCACGCCGGATCATACTCCGTACGGCGCAAATCTGACATGGCCCGCCGCGCATCGCGAGGTTACTTTGCGACCACCTCGACACGGCGGGCTGCCGAATTCTGGGCCGCGGCATCGACATCATCCGCGGGCTTTGCCAGCGAGATGGCGCTGTCCGCCACACCATCGGCAACCAGCGCGGCCTTCACCGCCTCGGCGCGCTTCTTGGAAAGCTGGGCGTTGATCGCGGCATTTCCGGTTTTGTCAGCGAACCCGCTGACCGCCAAGGTGCTGCCGGCATGCGCGGCGAGGTAAGCCTTTAGCCCGCCTGCGGATGCCGCAAATGCTGGCACAACATCCGCCTTGCCGCTTGCGAAATAGACGGTGACCAGCGGCTTGCCATCGCGCATTCCCGAGGTAACGCCTGCGCCGGCGGGGATCACTGTGGCATCGGCAGCAGCACTCGCCGCCGCCGAGGGCGCCGCAGCAGCAGCCGTGGGGGTTGCCGTTGCATCCGCCACAGCCTCACCCGGCTTATGCTGGCATCCGAACATCCACAGCAGCAGCGCCAGCACCGCCAGCAGCAGCAAGGCCCAGATCAGCCATGCCCCCTTGCCACGCGCCGGGGCGTGGACATGATCGGCAACCGAGGCCAGCTTTGCCGCGCCAGCACCGGCAACGCCTGCGGCGGCACCGGCAACACCTGAGGCGGCGCCTGCGGCAGCACCGGCAACACCTGCGGCGCCGGCGAGCGCCGCACCAGCAGCCCCCGTCACCGCCGCTCCGGTGGCGCTGGCCGCATGGCCCACGCCCGCAACAGCAGCACCGGCAGCGCCGGCAACCCCAGAGGCCGCAGAGCCCGCAACATCCGCCGCGCCAGAGGCCGCCGAACCGACGGCGCCAGCACCGCCCGAAACCGCAGAGCCCGCCGCCGAACCCGCCAAAGCCGCCGCACCAAGCGCCGCGCCGCCCACAGCCGCAGCTGCCCCGCCAATGCCCGCCTTGCCAGTGTCAACCTCGCCAGTATCTGCATGGGCAGTGTCGGGTGCCGCATCTTCCTCAACACCAGCCGCCTCGGCAGCCACAGCGCCCTTTTTGTGGAACAGCGGCAATTTGTCGAAATGCTCGGCCAGCAGGTAATAGACCGTGACGCGGTTGCGGAAATTCTCGCCCTTCATCCGCGCGCCGACGGCGGCGATGGCGGCGTCCAACTCGCTGTCGGGCAGGGTCAGCGCCAGTTTCCGCTTCAGAAAACTCTCTCGCACCAGATCGGTTTCGGTGGGGTCCGTAAAGGCCACCAGCGAGGCGTCGCGGCTGCGCAGCGCAATCCCGCAGTGGCGCACGATGCCGGCGATCGCCAGTTCATCGGCATTTGGCACGTATTTCTTGACGTTTTCGGCCCAATCAACGGACATAATCAGCTCCTCGCACACTATATGCGTTTAAAATCCACCCTAGGGGATAACCCCGATTCGCTCGCCCCATGGTAAACGATTGAACGGCAAAGGGAAGCGGGTGTATATCACCCGGCGCGCATAGAGCCCGTTTCCACAAACCGCTGGTGCCACGACAAAGCCTCACCCAGAAGCGAGGGCGAATGCTTGCCATAGGATGTGTGCAGCGCCCGCGCGTAGTAATCGTGCAACATCGGCCGGTAATCGGGGTGGGCGCAGTTGGCGATGACCAGCGCGGCGCGTTCGCGCGGGGGCAGGCCCCGCAGATCGGCCAAACCTTGCTCGGTGACGATCACCTGCACGTCCTGGTTGATGTGATCGACATGGGAAACCTGCGGGACGATGGTGCTGATCTTGCCCCCCTTCGCGGTGCTGGGCGCCATGAAGATCGAAATATAGGCGTTGCGCGCAAAATCGCCCGACCCGCCAATGCCGTTCTGGATCGCCGATCCCATCACATGGGTGGAATTGACCGCGCCGTAAATATCCGCCTCAATCATGCCGTTCATCGCCAGACAGCCGAGGCGGCGAATCAGTTCCGGGTGGTTGCTGATTTCCTGCGGGCGCAGCACGATACGGTGCTGATATTCGGCCATCTCGCCGTTCAGCCTATGCGCGGCATCCGGGCTCAGCGAGAACGCCGTGGCGGAGGCGGTCAACAGCTTGCCGGTCTCCATCAGGTCCAGCATGCCGTCTTGCAGCACCTCGGTATAGGCGGTGAGGTTGGTGAAAGGGCTGTCCGCCAACCCGCCCAGCACCGCATTGGCGATATTCCCCACCCCCGATTGCAAGGGCAGCAGGTTGGCGGGCAGGCGCCCCTTGGCGACCTCATGCGCAAAGAATTCCATCAGATGCCCGGCAATGCGGTGGGCGGCATCGTCGGCGGGTTTGAAGGGGGCGTTGCGGTCGGGGGTGTCGGTCTCGACGATGGCGATCACCTTGGCGGGGTCGCATTGGAAGGTCGGCTGGCCAATGCGCTGGTTCGGCTGGGTCAGCGGAATAGGCTGGCGGTGCGGCGGCAGCGCGGTGCCGTAGTAGATGTCGTGCATTCCCTGCAAGGCGGGGTTCTGCCAAGAGTTCACCTCCAGAATGATCTTCTCCGCGCGGTCCAGCCAGGTCTTGTTATTCCCCACCGAGGACGAGGGCACCAGCGATCCATCGGGCAAAATGGCCGACACCTCGATCAGTGCGGTATCCAAGGGCCCCAGGAACCCCTGCCACGCCATCGGTGCCACTTGCGACAGGTGCATGTCGAAATATTCCATCTCGCCGGCGTTGATCAGCGCGCGTGCGATGGGGTCCGAATTATAGGGCAGGCGGAAATGGATGCCCTTGGCCTTGGCCAGCGCGCCGTCGAGTTCTGGCCCCGTGGAGGCCCCGCTCCAGACATTGATGGTGAAGGGGTTGCCGGCGGCGTGTTCTGCCTCCATCCGCCGGGCCAGCGCCATAGGCACCTGTTTGGGATAACCCGCGCCGGTAAAACCGCTCATCCCCACCGTGGAGCCGGGCGCGATCAGCGCGGCGGCGGCCTCGGCGTCCATCAGCCGCGCGCGCAGGGCGGGGTTGGCAATACGGGAAGCGGTCATCGGATTCTCCGGTATGAACATGCAGGCAGGCGGCAAAAAAATGCTCGCTAGATGATGGCTTATGCGCCTATCTGCGATTACTTCGCTTGCAAACTAGTTTCTCAACGTAAGACTAAGGTCGTAGCTATGCCCGTTCCCACCCGCCTCACCGGATCGTTGCTGCCGCTGGCGCGCAATTGGCGGCGCGCTGTGGACCGGGCGCTGTCACCCTATACGCTGTCGGAATCCTGCGGCTTGCCTCTGATCTATCTGGGGCGTTCGGGCGGCGGCATCAGCCAGAGCCAGCTGGCGGACCTCAGCGGTATCGGCGGGCCATCCTTGGTGCGGATTATCGACAAGCTGGTGGCGGGTGATCTGGTGCTGCGCGTCGTCGATGACCACGACAAACGCCTGCGCCGCCTGTGGTTGACCCCGCAGGGGCAGGCTCTGGCCAAGGATATGGAGCGCAGTCTGGATGCCATGCGGGCGGAAGTGCTGGCCGATATTTCCGAGGCCGACCTCGCCACAGCGCTGCGGGTGATCACCCGGATCAACAGCGCGATTACCGGGCCGCGCTCCGTCTAATTCCGCCGCGAACGCCCGTGGTAATCAGCACTCGACCACGTTGACGGCGAGGCCGCCTTGCGAGGTTTCCTTGTATTTGTCGCGCATGTCGCGGCCGGTTTGCCGCATCACCTCGATCACCTTGTCGAGGCTGACATAATGCACGCCGTCGCCCAGCATGGCGAGGCGCGAGGCGTCAATGGCTTTGACCGAACCCATCGCGTTACGTTCAATGCAGGGGATTTGCACGAGGCCGCCGACCGGGTCGCAGGTGAGGCCGAGGTTGTGCTCCATGCCGATCTCTGCGGCGTTTTCGATCTGTGCATTGGTGCCGCCCAAGGCCGCCGTCAGCCCCGCCGCCGCCATTGAGCAGGCCACCCCGACCTCCCCCTGACAGCCAACCTCCGCGCCCGAAATCGAGGCGTTGCGTTTATACAATGCGCCGATGGCCGTGGCGGTCAGCAGGAAAATCCGCGTGCCCTCCGCATTGCCGCGATAGCAGCGCTGGTAATAACGCAGCACCGAGGGGATGATCCCCGCCGCGCCATTGGTGGGCGCGGTGACCACGCGGCCGCCGGCGGCATTTTCCTCGTTCACCGCCATCGCCCACAGGTTCACCCAATCGAGCACCGCCAGCGGATCACCCGGCGCCATCTGCTGACGCGCGGCGAGTTCGGCGGCGAGCGCGGGCGCGCGGCGTTTGACTTTCAATGGCCCCGGCAGTGTTCCGGGCGTCGCGCAGCCGCGATCAATGCAGGCGCACATCGCGGCGGCGATGGCATCCAGCCCGGCCTGCACATCCGCCAGAGGGCGCAGCGCCACCTCGTTGGCCAGCATCATGTCGGCGATGGAGAGGCCCGACGCCTTGCCCAGCGCCAGCAATTCGTCGCCCGAACAATAGGGATAGGGCAGCGCGGCGGGCGGTGCGGCGTCGGGTGCATTGTGGCGCGCCTCGTCCTCGTCCAGCACAAAGCCGCCGCCGACCGAATAGTAAAACCGCCGCGCCAGTTCCTCGCCGCCCGAATCGCGCGCGGTGAAGGCCAGCGCGTTGGAATGGAACGGCTGGCGTTGGCGCTGGTGCAGCACGATGTCGCTGTCTGGCGCAAAGGCGATTGTCTGGCGCCCCAGCAGCATCAGCCGCCCGGTTTCGCGCGCGGCGGCGATGATGGCGGGCACCGCGTCGACATCCACCTCGGCCGGGGTTTCGCCCGCCAAACCCAGAATGATCGCGGTGTCCGAGCCATGCCCCTTGCCGGTCAGCGCCAGCGAGCCATAGAGGTCTGCCGTGACATGCGCGGTGCGGGCCAACAGCCCGGCGCCCTCCAGAAATTCACCGAACCGCCGTGCCGCCAGCATCGGCCCCACCGTATGGCTGCTGGACGGGCCGATGCCGATCTTGAACAGCTCAAAGGCGGAGACGGACATGGCTCAGCCAGCCTCTTGCGCGAGGATACGTTCGGGGATCGCGGCGATCAGTGGCGCGTGCCCCCAATGCGCCAACGCGCGGCGCAGATCAGCGCCCGACAGCCCGATGGTCGCGGTGTTGCGCAAGGGGTGGACATTGACCCGCGCCGCATCGGCGAGGGTGGCATCCAGAACCACGTTCACGCGGCCGGCAGCATCATTCATCGCGGCCAGCGGCGTTACCGAACCCGGCGTTACACCCAGCAGCGCCTGCATATCCTCCGCCTTGCCGAAGGACAGCTTTTTGGCGCCAATCACCCCGGCCAGCGCCTTCAGATCGACGCGCAGGGAATGTTCCACGGTCACCAGCCAGAACTGGCCACCGGAATCCTTTAGGAACAGGTTTTTGGTATGGGCGCCGGGGACAGCCTCATGGATTTCAAGGCTTTCCTCCACGGTGAACACAGCCGCATGGTCATGCACCTGATACGCAATGCCCAACGCGGCCAGATCCGCATAAAGGCGGGTTTCATTCACCGGAACACAACCGTGCGGTGGCCGTTCATCATCACCCGGTGTTCGCAATGCGCCTTTACCGCGCGGGTCAGCACGCGGCTTTCGGTTTCCTGACCCTGCGCGACCAGATGTTCAACGGTATCGGCATGGTCAACCTGCGTCACGTCCTGCGCGATGATCGGGCCTTCGTCGAGGTCGCCCGTCACGTAATGCGCGGTGGCGCCCACCAGCTTGACGCCGCGCTCATAGGCGCGGTGATAGGGGTTGGCGCCCTTGAACGCGGGCAGCGAGGAGTGGTGGATATTGATCACGCGCCCCTCCAGCTTGCGGCAAACGGCATCGGACAGCACCTGCATATAGCGCGCCAGGATCACCAGATCCACCTTCTGCTCGTCGATAAGCGCCAGCAGCCTTTCTTCCTGCTCGGCCTTGGTTTCGGGGGTGATGGGCAGGTGGTGATATTCCAGCCCCTCGTGCTCCGCGCGGCGGGCCCAGGTGGTGTGGTTGGAAACGATGCTGGTGATCTCCATCGGCAGGAAACCGGTGTTGGTGCGATAGATCAGGTCGTTCAGGCAATGCCCGCCCTTGCTGACCATCACCATCACGCGCAGTTTCACCTTTGTATCGAACACCTGCCAGTTCAGCCGATAGGCGGTGGCGACGGGCAGGAACGCCTCGGAGAAGCTGGCGATGGTCGTGCCCTCTGGCGCGGAGAACGAGATACGCATGAAGAAATGGCCATTGCCAGCATCGTCGAACTGCGCGCTTTGGGTGATGTTGCAATCCTGCGACGCGATCGAATTGGCGATGGCAGCCACCAGCCCCTTGCGATCCACACAAGACACCAGCAACACGAAATCCGGACCCTTCAACGCCACGCGCGCACCCTCCCACAATCAAACCGCATTGCGTTTAGGGCCAGTTCGCCCCGCGTGAAATGCTGTTGCTTAATGATTAGAATTTATAATATACAATTTCACCAGATACAATTGTATGGCGGTTCGCATGAGGCTTCCCACAGAGTTCGATCTGCACGCGCTGCGCGTCTTTGTCCTGACCGCGGATCTGGGCGGGATGACGCAATGCGCCGCGCAGCTGCATGTGACCCAATCGGCGGTTTCGCAAACCATCGCGCGGCTGGAGGCAGGGCTGGGCACGCCTTTATTGGACCGCAGCCTGCGCCCGCTGGGCCTGACCCCCGCCGGCAAGGCGCTGCATGAACGCGCCACGCGGCTGCTCGCCAGCGCCAAGGCGATCTATGACGAGGTGCGCGAAGGCGCCGCCCAGCCCATCGACGAGATCACCATCGGCATGTCCGAAAGCCTTGCCACCCAGCTGACGGCGCCGCTGCTGCACGCGCACGGCGACCGCGTGAGGCGTTGGAAGATCCGTTCAGGCATATCGGCAAAGCAGCATGCGGATTTTATCGCGCGGCGTTTTGACATGATCGTCACCGGCAGCAACATGCTGGAAAAGGAAGAGGGCATCGATCATCATTCGGTGGTCGATGACCCGTTCGTGTTCATTTTCCCCGCCAATTACACCGGCTCGCCAGAGCCCGAGGAGGCGATCCAAGCCCTGCCCTTCATTCGTTATGCGCTGGATACCGGCATGGGCCAGCGCATCGAGCGCCAGATCACCCGCATGAAACTGCGCCTGCCGCACACGGTGGAGGTCGATCTGACCCACCAGCAGATCACCACGGTGGCGCTGGGCATGGGGTGGAGCATTACCTCGCTGATGTGCCTTGCGGTGCAGCCGGGGTTGCTGCCTGCCTTGCGGGTGGAGCCGATGACGCGCGGGCGTTTCGCGCGCCGTGTGGCGGTGGTGGCGCGCAGCGGAGAGCTGGGCGATCTGCCCACGCTGACCGCCACACTGGCGCGCGATGTGCTTCGGACACAAACATTCCCGCCGCTGATCGCCGCGCTGCCCTGGGTGGAGCCGATGATTGGTTGGCCTTAACGCTCGGTTGCCACGCCGGCCAACGAACCCCACAGCCAGGGTGCGAAACTGCGCCATACCTCGATGTGGAAGCTGGTGTCGCCGGTGCGCATCAGGATGATTTCCACTGTTTCATAGATGGTGCGCGTGGCGCGGCCCACGGCGAAATGGGTCAGGTCCAGCGGACAGCCGGTCACCAGCAATTCCGCCGCGCCTTCGCCCTCCACACGGATGCCGACGCTGCGCGAGGATATATCCACCACGCTGACAGCGGCATTATCGCCCGCAGGCACAGTCTGGCCATCGGGCAGCACCGCGTACCATTCGTCGGGGCCGAGCATGGCGACGCCGCCCGCCGTCGCGCCGATCTTTGAGGGCAGTTTTAAGGCGCACACCTTGGCCAAACCGGCCGCATCACGGGCGCGCAAAGACCAGCGCGAGGCCGGCGGCGCCAGCGACAGGATCACATCCCTGCCCTGAACGCGCTCTCCCAACTTCAACGTATCGGCGGCAAGCTCAGACATGCAGACGGCTCCCTTCTTGATCGAGGAAGACCATGTCGCTCACCTTGGCGCTGATCACGCCGTCGGGCATGGGAATATGCAGCGTTTGGCCCATCCGTTGCTGCCCGCCCGCCACCAATGCCAGCGCAATCGAACGGCCTAAGCAAGCGCTCCAATAGCTCGACGTGACATGGCCCAGCATGGTCATCGGCAGTTTTTGCGTGGGGTCGGCGACGATCTGCGCGCCTTCTTCCAGCACCGCGTTCGGGTCCTCGGTCAGCAGGCCAACCAGATGTTTGCGCCCCGGTGCCAGCATATCGGGCCGTGCCAAGCTCCGCTTGCCGACGAAATCGGGCTTCTTGGTGCCCACCGCCCAGTTCAGCCCCGCATCCGCAGGCGTCACCGTGCCATCGGTATCTTGGCCCACAATGATATAGCCCTTTTCGGCGCGCAGAACATGCATGGTTTCCGTGCCATAGGGGGTGATGTTATGCGCCGCGCCGGCGGCATAGATCGCCTCCCACACCCTACGCCCATGCTCGGCCGGCACGTTGATTTCAAAGCCCAGCTCGCCGGTGAAGGACACGCGAAACAGCCGGGTCGGCACACCGCAAATCTCGCCCTCGCGCACCGACATATGCGGGAAAGCCTCCGCCGACAGATCGATGCCCGACACCAGCGGTGCCAGAACGTCGCGCGCCTTTGGCCCTTGCAGCGCGATCACCGCGAATTGCTCGGTGGTGCTGGTCAACCAGACGTCGAGGTCCGCCCATTCGGTCTGGAGGTAATCCTCCATCATCCCCAAAACCCGCGCCGCGCCGCCGGTGGTAGTGGTCAGGTGGAACCTGTCGGGCGCGAGCCGCGCCGACACGCCGTCATCACGGATAAAGCCATCCTCGCCCAGCAGCAGGCCGTAACGGCAGCGCCCCGGCTGCAACGCCTTCCACGGGTTAGTATACATGCGGTTGAGGAACTCGGCGGCGTCAGGGCCGACCACCTCGATCTTACCAAGGGTCGAGGCGTCGAAAATGCCCACCCCGCTGCGCACCGCGAGGCATTCGCGCGCGACGGCGGCGTGCATATCCTCGCCGGCATGAGGGAAATAACGCGCGCGGCGCCACTGGGCGACGTTTTCGAACACCGCCCCGTGGGCCGCCGCCCAGCCGTCGATCACCGACTGCCGCAGCGGCTGAAACAGCGCGCCCTTGTGGTGCCCGGCCAGCACGCCAAAGGTCATCGGCGTATAGGGCGGGCGGAAGGTGGTGAGGCCGATCTCGGTCACCGGCTTGCCGAGGCTTTCCGATGCCAGCGCGAGGCCATTGAGGTTCGACGTCTTGCCCTGATCGGTCGCCATGCCGTTGGTGGTGTAACGCTTGATATGCTCGATCGATCGCATCCCCTCGCGCACCGCCAGTTGGATGTCCTTGGCCGTGACATCGTTCTGGTAATCGACGAAGGCCTTCTGCTTGTGCTGGGGCCGGGGCGAGGGCAGCGCGGCGACATGAATGCCAGTGCCATAATCCCACGCGCCCGCACAGGCCCCCACACAGCGCGTGTTTTCGTTCGGCTGATCAGGCAGATAGGCGCCCCATGTATCGTCCCAGCGCAAGGACCCCTTGCTGTGGCTCCAGAGATGCACGGTGGGCGTCCAGCCGCCCGCCATCAGAACCGCGTCGCAGGCGATGCGCTGCGTAGGCCCGCGGTCTGCTGGCATCACCTCTACACCGCTGACGCCGAGGCTACCGAATACGCGGGTCACCGCATGACCGGTGAGGGTGGCGATGCCAGCGCCCTCGGCGAGGTCAGCCAGGTGGCGGCAAACAACATCGCGCAGATCGATGATCATCGCGATGTTTACCCCCGCCTCAGCCATCGCCACGGCATCGTGCCAGCCGCTGTCATGCGTGGCCATGAGAGCCACTTGCCGGCCCACCGCGACGCCGTAACGCAGTGCCAAGCTCCGCCCCGCGCTGGACAGCATTACGCCGGGCACGTCATTGCCGTCGAACACGAGGGGGCGCTCGATGGCGCCCTGCGCCAGCACGACTTCGGCGGCGCGGATACGCCACAGGCGTTCACGCGGGCCAGTAGCGGCATCGGGCGTTAAGTGGTCGGTCAGACGCTCTGCCGCGCCGATGAAATTGTCGTGGTAATATCCAAACGCCGTGGTGCGGGTCAGCACGCGCACACCCGCCGCCGCCAGCTTGGCCGCTGCCTCCGCCAACCAAGCGGTTTGCGCGGGGTCCGCCAAAGCGCCGCCGCCGATCTCCTCCTGCTCGTCGATCAGGATGACGCGGCCGGGGGTTTTCGCGGCCTCCAGCGCGGCCTCGATGCCCGCCGGGCCGGCGCCCACCACCAGAACCTCGCAATGCGCATAGGTGGCGGCGTAGTGGTCGGGGTCGGCCTCCTGCGGGCTCTCGCCAAGGCCGGCCATACGGCGGATGATCGGCTCATACAGCTTGTCCCATGCGGAGCGCGGCCACATGAAGGTCTTGTTGTAAAACCCCGCCGGGAAAAACATCCCCAGCCGGTCGTTGATCGACCCGAAATCGCGTTGCAGCGAGGGCCAGCGGTTCTGACTGATCGCGGCGAGGCCGTCATACAGCGGCAGCGAGGGCGCGCGCAGATTGGGCGTGCTGCGGCCCGCCCCACGGTTCACGGTAACCAGCGCATTGGGTTCCTCGACGCCGGTAGCCAGAAGCCCGCGCGGGCGGTGATATTTGAACGAGCGCCCAAACAGCATCTGCCCCTCTGCCAGCAGAGCGGAGGCGAGGCTGTCGCCCGCGAACCCGGTGTGACAGCGCCCGTCGAAGCTGAAATTCAGCGGCGCGTTGCGGTCAATCCGGCCACCTGTTGGCAAACGATAGCCGCTCATGGCTTGGCCTCCGGCATGGGCTCGCCGGTTTTGTAGGTCACCTCGAACTTGTCGGTCACGGTGTCGCGGATGGCGTTGAAGAACCGCGCGCAGCCGTGGATATGCCGCCAGCGTTCGGCGTGACGCCCGCGCGGGTTGGCGCGGATATAGAGGTAGCCCTCCCACTCGGCGTCGGTCTGCGCGGAGGGGTCGAGGGGGCGGGCGATATGCGCCTGTCCGCCATAGGCGAACTCGGTTTCGGGGCGCTTTTCGTCGCAGTATGGGCAGTGGATGAGGATCATGTGACGCCCCTTTAATGTGCGACGGCAGCCGCGGCCGCCTCGTCGATCAGGCGGCCATTCCGGAAACGGTCGAGGTTATACGGCGCATTGATGCGGTGCGGCGCGTCATGGGCGATGGTATAGGCCAGCAGGTCCGCCGCGCCCGGCGTCGCCTTGAACCCGCCCGTGCCCCAGCCGCAATTGACATAGAGCCCCGGCACCGGCGTCTTGCCCAAGATCGGCGAACGGTCCGGCGTCACATCGACAATCCCGCCCCACGAACGCAGCATCCGCATCCGGTTGAAGATCGGGAATATCTCGCAAATCGCCGCCAGCGTGTGTTCGATAATGTGCAGCGCGCCGCGCTGGGAATAGCTGACATATTGATCGGTGCCCGCGCCGATCACCAGCTCGCCCTTGTCCGACTGGCTGATATAGGCGTGGACGGTGTTTGACATCACCACGCAGGGGAAGATCGGCTTGACCGGTTCCGACACCAAGGCCTGCAAGGGATAGCTTTCCAGCGGGAAATCGAGGCCCGCCATCTGCATCACCACACTGCTGTTGCCCGCCGCCGAGACGCCGATTTTCTTGGTGGCGATGAAGCCGCGTGTGGTTTCGACGCCTGTGACAGCGCCGTCTGGCCCGCGCCGAATGCCCGTCACCGCACAGTTTTGGATGATATCAACGCCCCGCGCCGCCGCGCCGCGTGCATAGCCCCAGGCCACGCTGTCATGCCGCGCCGTGCCGCCGCGCCTTTGGAGCGCCCCGCCCAGCACCGGGTGACGCTTGTTGGGGCTGAGGTCGATCGGCGGGCAATATTCCTTGCATTCCTGCGGGCTCAGCCATTCATTATCGACGCCGTTCAGCCGGTTGGCGTGGATATGACGCTGAAAGCTCTGCACATCATGGACGTTATGCGCCAGCATCAGAACGCCGCGTTTGGAATACATGACGTTGTAGTTGAGCTCGTCCGACAGCCCATCCCACAGCTTCACTGCGTAGTCATAGAGATGCGCGCTCTCGTCATAGAGGTAGTTTGAGCGGATGATCGTGGTGTTGCGCCCGGTGTTGCCGCCGCCCAGCCAGCCTTTCTCGATGACCGCGACATTGGTGATGCCGTATTTGCTGGCCAAATAATACGCCGCGCCCAGACCATGCCCGCCGCCGCCCACGATCACCGCGTCATAGGCGGGCTTTGGCGCGGCATCGGGCCATTGTTCGGGCCAGTTCTGGTGACCGGACAGCGCCTGCGCAAACAGGTTCAACGCGGAAAATCGTACCATTGGATCAGCCCCGCAAACGCGCATTGTCCGGATCGAAAGGCGAATCCGCGATCACGGTGGCGCGGTGATTAACGCCCAGAATGGTAATTTCAAGCTCTGTGCCGGGCACCACCAATTCGGGCGCCAGCATCGCCAGAGCCAGCGATTTGCCGCAGCGCCAGCCGTAACCGCCCGATGTGGCGCGGCCCACGAGTTTGCCGTTTTGCAGGATCGGTTCGGACCCGCGCGCATCGGCATCGGTGACATCATGCACCTCCAGCGTGGCGAATTGCCATTTCAGGCCCGCTTCCTTGCGCGCCAACAGTCCTTCGCGGCCCTTGAAGCCGGGCTTTTTGAAACTGATGAACCGTTCCAGCCCGCTTTCCAGCGCGGCATATTCCACCGACAATTCGCGCGGGATCAGCTTATAGCTTTTCTCCATCGCCATCGCCACCATCGCGCGGATGCCAAAGGGCTTGATGCCAAATTCGGCGCCCGCCGCCATCAGCTTGTCAAAGATGTAATTCTGCATCTCGATTGGATGGTGGATTTCCCAGCCCAGCTCGCCGATGAAATTGACGCGCAAGGCCTCGACCTTGGCGGCGCCGATGCTGATGGTTTGGCCGGTCAGCCAAGGGAAGGCCTCGTTCGACAGATCGCTGCGGGTCAGCTTTTGCAGCACTTCGCGCGATTTCGGCCCGGCCAGCACCAGCACACCCATCGCGGTGGTCAGCCGCTCAAACCGCACCGAACCATCGGCAGGCCCATGATCTGACAGGGCCTTGATCAAATAATCCTGATCGTGGCGTTCATAGGCGCCCGCCGAGACGAGGAAATAGCGCTCTGGCCCCTTTTTATACACGGTGAATTCGGCGCGCACGCCGCCCGCATCGGTCAGCAGATAGGACAGAGTGACGCGGCCGGTCTTCTTGGGAACGGTGTTGGTCAGCAATCCGTTCAGCCAGTCTTCGGCGCCCGGCCCGGTGATTTCGCATTTGGCGAAGGCACTCATGTCTTGCAGGCCGACGCCCTGCGTCACATTGCGGCATTCCTCGCCGACGAAATCGAAATAGTTGGAGCGGCGGAACGACCATTTCTCGCGGATATTTTCGCCCGGAACATCGGGGTGGTTGTGGTTCAGCAGCGTATCGGCGCGGTTCAGATCGGCGTCGGTCAACTCGTAACCCGCCGGCGCGAACCAGTTGGGGCGTTCCCAGCCGAACACGCTGCCGAATACCGCGCCCAGCGCCTTCATCCGGTCATAGCAGGGGGTTTGGCGCAAGGGCCGCGCAGCCTCGCGCTCCTCGTCGGGATAGTGGGTGGAGAAGACCTTGGCATAGGCCTCCTCGTTCTTCTGCACGAGGTAACCTTCGCCCGCGTAATCGCCGTAACGACGCGGATCGACGCCCATCATGTCGATGCTGGGCTCGCCCTCGACGATCCAATGCGCCAATTGCCAGCCGGCGCCGCCCGCGGCGGTAATGCCGAAGGAATGGCCCTCGTTCAGCCAGAAGTTCTTCTTGTCCCAGGCCGGGCCGACGATGGGCGAGCCATCGGGGGTATAGGCGATGGCGCCGTTGTAGACCTTCTTGATGCCCACCTCGCCGAACGCCGGAACGCGCGCCATGGCGGAGAGGATATGCGGTTCGAGCCGGTCCAGCGCGTCGGGGAACAATTCATATTCGCTGTTCGCCGCCGGGCCATCGACATAGCAGGCGGGCGCGCCGACCTCGTAGGGCCCCAGCAGCAACCCGCCGGCTTCCTCGCGCATGTACCAACTGGCATCCGATTCGCGCAGCACGCCCATTTCGGGCAGACCCTTGGCGCGGCGTTCCATGATCAGCGGGTGCTGTTCGGTGACCAGATATTGATGCTCCACCGGCACCACCGGCACATCGAGGCCGACCATGCGGCCCGTTTGCCGCGCGAAATTGCCGCTGGCCGAAACGACGTGTTCGCAGGTGATCTCGCCCTTGTCAGTCGTCACCACCCACTCGCCATTCGCCTTTTGCGTGATCGCGGTGACGGTGGTGTTGCGGTAAATACTGGCGCCGCGCTGGCGGGCACCCTTGGCCAGCGCCTGCGTCAGATCGGCGGGCTGAATATAGCCATCCTGCGGGTGCTGGATCGCCCCCAAAACGCCGTCCATATTGGCCAGCGGCCAGATTTCCTTCACCTGATCGGGCGTCAGGAAATTGACATCGACGCCGATGGTCTGGGCGACGCCGGCATAGTATTTATATTCATCCATCCGGTCCGGGCTGTTGGCAAGGCGGATGTTGCTGACCCGCGAAAAGCCGACGCTCAGCTCGGTTTCGGCCTCCAGGCTGGGATACAGATCGACCGAATATTGGTGGATCTTGCCCACCGAATAGGACAGGTTGAACAGCGGCAGCAAGCCCGCCGCATGCCATGTGCTGCCCGATGTCAGCTCCTTGCGCTCGATCAGCGCGACGTCCGACCAGCCCATTTTGGCCAGATGGTACAGCGTGCTGACGCCCACAACGCCGCCACCAATGACGACCACTCGCGCGGTAGTTTTCATATCATTCCTTGTCACGGACGCAGTTGAATCACCCCCTTGCTATGCCAGCAGAATGGGGCGCGGGGAAACCGCCCCCGCGCTCATTCGATTTTTTAATGATGGATATAAGGATGAATTAAGTCAAAATCCCGCCAAATCCCTAGTTTTTGGGCATATTGGGCATGAAAACGTCCCAAAGGGCTCCAAGCCCCCGGCCAACATCGTCTTGCGGTTGGCATCGGCATCGGGCAGCATCGCATCACAATGCCGCCAGCCGTAGCAACGGGGCGCGCTCTGAACCTATGAGGGGACTTCTATGTCGAAAGCAACTCTACGCAACCGCAACCTACAACGCGCCTGCATCGGCCTGACGGCGGTTTATCTGGTGCTGGGCTCATCCGCCCATGCCCAAAGCCCCGCGCCAGCTTCCGCCCCCCCCGCAGTCACCAGCGGCGATATCGTCGTTACCGCGCAACGCCGCGAACAAAAACTGCGCGATGTCGGCATCGCGGTGACCGTGCTGACCGGCAAGGAGCTGAAAGCGCTGAACGTCACCAACGCCACCGACGTGGTACGGGCCATTCCGAACCTGAAATTCAACGCTTATTCGTCCAGCCAAGTGGTGTTCAACATTCGCGGCGTCAGCCAAAACGACTATGGCGACCAACAAGAGCCGCCGGTCGCGGTCTATTCGGACGACAGCTATGCTTCGTCGATCACCACCGCCAGCTTCCCGATTTTCGACCTCAACCGGGTAGAGGCCCTGCGCGGTCCGCAGGGCACACTGTTTGGCCGCAATGCGACCGGCGGCGCGGTGCAGTTCCTGTCGAACCAGCCTAGCGAGCATTTCGGCGGTTACCTGTCGGGCACCTATGGCCGTTACAACCAGACGATTCTGGAGGGCGGGCTCACCGGCAAGCTGGCCGATGGACTGACCGCGCGCATTGCCGGGCAGTATGACCGCGACGATGGTTACATCAAGGACATCACCCCCGGCCAGCCCAATCGCGGCGCCGATAATCACTGGGCGATGCGCGGGATTATCGCCTTTGCGCCGACGTCAGAGTTCAAGGCCAAGCTGACCGTCCGCTATTCCGAAGCCGACCACGAACGTCAGGCCGGCACCTATACGCTGGCCCCCGCCTGCCCCAACGCGCAGTTCCAGGGCGAGTTCCTCGCCGCCAACCAGACCTGCGCCTATTGGGCACCGGGCGGGGCGGGCGGCACCACCAACACCGTGCCGGGATCGGTCGCCAACGGTTATACCAATCCCGCGATCACCCCATCTCAAGGCGGCAACCCGTGGGAAACGGCGGGCACCGGCGACGCCTATGTCAACCGCAAGATTTTTGGATCGACCTTCCGCTTTGACGCCAATCTGGATGGCCTGTCGATCACTTCGATCACCGATTATCAGCACCTCAACAAGTTCTACATCGAAGGCGGTGACGGCGATCCGGAGCTGCCCTATATCCCCGGCCCCACGCCTACGCCCGCCACCGGGCCATGCGCCGCGCCGGCGCAATCGGTCACCTGCTACGCCTCGGGCACGATCTTCTACCAGCAGGCGATCACCAACCAATATACGCAGGAGGTTCGCGCCGCCGCCACGATGGGCCAGAACTATCTCGTGGTCGGCGGGTTTGGCATGTTGATCGATGGACGGTTCAACGCCAAATATGCCACGCCGTTCTATTCCTATGACCCAACCGTCGCAATCACCCAGAATACCTCGTCTTTCGCCTTCTTCGCGCAGGACGAATACAAGTTCACCGACAAGCTGAAGCTGATCGGCGGCCTGCGTTACTGGCATGATCACAAGGTTGGCGATTATGCCGCCAGCGAGGCCTTTACCGGGCTGTCGGTCAATTTCGGGCCGCGCGGTATCTATTATAACCCCGATGGCATGTCGCCCGGCACCACCACCGGTATCACCGTCACCCCGGCAGCGGCCAGCCCCAGCTTCTCTGGCGTCACCGCGCGCGCGGAACTGGATTACAAGCCGAATTCGGACACGCTAATCTACACCAGCTATAACCGGGGCAGCAAATCGGGCGGGTTTACCTTCTCGACCGGCACGCCCTATGCGGTGGCGATTGTCGATACGCTGAACAACATCCCCTATCGCCCCGAAACGCTCGACGATTACGAGGTCGGTCTGAAGGCGAAACTGGGGCCGAAGGTGGAATTCAACCTTGCGGCGTTCTACTATAATTATCATAATTATCAGGCGTTTGAACAGGTCGGCTATACGCAGGTGGTCAAGAACCTGCCCGCCACCAACAAGGGGATCGAGGCGGATCTGACCGCGCGGCCGGTACACGGGCTGACCCTGCAACTGTCAGGTTCGTATCAGGACAGTCAGGTCAAGAACGTGCTGCTGCCCGATGGCGTGACGGTGGTGACGCATAACCTGCCGCAGGCGCCCAGCTTCACCGGCAATGCGCTGGCGCGGTATGAATTTGATCTGGCGGGCGGCACGGCATCGCTGCAGGGCGATGCGCTTTATTCGGGCAGCTTCTGCTTTACCGTGATGTGCGCCCCGGTGGAGCAGGAAGGCGCCTATCACGTAGAGAACGCGCGGATCGGCTTTACGCCTGCCGGCACCAAGCTGGATCTTGCCTTCTTCGTGAACAACATCTTCAACCGCGCTTACCGGATCTATGCCTTCGACGGGTCGCTGTATTGGGGCGATGCACTGGGCGTTTATGCCAAGCCGCGTACTTGGGGCGTCTCTGCCAATTACAAGTTCTGACGCACCCAATCGGGCGGGCCTGCGAAGGCCCGCCCCCCTCGAAAGACATCCATGACGCATTTTGATACCATCAACCCGGCCACCGGCGAATTTCTGGCCAGCATCCGCATCGATGGCGAGGCGGAGGTGAACGCCGCCGTGGCGAAGGCCGCCGCCGCGCAAAAGCAATGGGCGCGGCTGACCGGCACCGAACGCGGCCGCATCCTGCGCCGCGCGGTGGATATTTTGCGCGCGCGTAACGATGAATTGGCGCGGCTGGAAACGCTGGATACCGGCAAGCCGATTCAGGAAACCATCGCGGTCGATATCGTTTCGGGCGCGGATTGCATCGAATATTTCGCTGGCCTTGCCCCCACCATCACCGGCGAGCATGTGGACCTCGGCCCCGCCGCGTTTGGCTATACGCGGCGCGAACCCTTGGGCGTGACGGCGGGCATTGGCGCGTGGAATTACCCGATGCAGATCGCCTGCTGGAAGAGCGCCCCGGCGCTGGCTTTCGGCAACGCGATGATTTTCAAGCCCGCCGAACTGACCCCGCTGACCGCCATCGAGCTGGAAAAAATCTACATCGAAGCCGGCGTTCCCGAGGGGGTGTTCCAGGTGGTACAGGGATTTGGCGCGACCGGCCAGCTGCTGTCGCGCCATCCCGGCATCGCCAAAATCTCGCTGACGGGAGAGGTCGGCACCGGGCGCAAGGTGATGGCAGACGCCGCGCCGACGCTGAAAACGGTCACGCTGGAACTGGGCGGCAAAAGCCCGCTGATTATCTTTGACGATGCCGATCTGGATAACGCGGTTTCGGGCGCCTTGCTGGCCAATTTCTATTCGGCGGGCGAGGTTTGCTCGAACGGCACGCGGGTCTTCGTCCACGCGCGCGTGATGGAGGCATTCCTCGCCAAGTTGAAGGCCCGAACCGAGGCGATGGTGATCGGCGATCCTTTGGACCCTGCCACCCATGTCGGCGCGCTCATCAGCCAACCACACATGGAAAAGGTGCTGGGCTACATCGAAAAGGGCAAGGCCGAGGGCGCGCATCTGCTGACGGGGGGCCACCGCGTAACCACGCAGGATTGCGCAAAGGGCCATTTCATCGCCCCCACCATCTTCACAAACTGCACCGACGACATGACCATCTGCCAAGAGGAGATCTTTGGCCCGGTGATGACGGTCCTGTCCTTCACGCAAGAGGACGAGGTGGTGGAGCGCGCCAACGCCACCGAATTCGGTCTGGCGGGCGCGGTGTTTACGCAGGACATCACCCGCGCCCACCGCGTCATCGCCAATCTGGAGGCCGGCACCTGCTGGATCAACACCTATAACATCTGCCCGATCGAGCTGCCCTTTGGCGGGTACAAGCAATCGGGCATAGGCCGCGAAAACAGCCGCGCGGCGGTGGAACATTACACGCGGCTGAAGAGCGTCTATGTCGCGATGGAGCCGATTGATGCCCCATACTGAATGGGATTACATCATCGTTGGCGCGGGCAGCGCGGGTTGTGTGCTGGCCAACCGATTGGCGGCAGACGGCAAGAACCGGGTTCTGCTACTGGAATTTGGTGGCTCTGACCGGCATCTCTATATCCAGATGCCCGCCGCGCTGGCCTATCCCATGAACACCAAGCGGTGGAATTGGGGTTACGAAAGCGAACCGGAACCGCACCTGAATAACCGCCGGCTGAACACACCGCGTGGGAAGGGGCTGGGGGGGTCTTCATCGATCAACGGCCTCGTTTACGTGCGCGGCAACCCGATGGATTTCGAACACTGGGCGAATGAGGACGGTGCGACAGGCTGGGGCTATGCGCAGGTATTGCCCTATTTCAAACGCGCCGAAACCCGCAAAGAGGGCGGCAACGGATATCGCGGCGGGGATGGCCCGCTGTCCGTCACCTATGGCACGCTGGACAACCCCCTGCACGCCGCATGGATGGAGGCGGGGCGCCAAGCCGGTTATGAACTAACTGAGGATTACAACGGTTACCGCCAGGAAGGCTTTGGCCGGATGGACATGACCGTCCGCCGGGGCGAGCGTTGCTCCTCGGCCAAGGCCTATCTGTATGACGCGGTGAAATGGCCCAATGTGACGGTGATTCAGCACGCGCTCGCCACGCGCATCCTGTTCGAGGGACGCCGCGCCGTGGGCGTGGAATATGAACGCCACGGCAAACTATGCACCGCGCGCGCCGGCAAGGAGGTGATCCTGTCGGGCGGGTCCATCAACTCGGCGCAATTGCTGAAACTGTCCGGCATCGGCCCGGCAGCGGAATTGGCGCAGCACGGCATCGCGGTTGTGGCCGACCGGCCCGGTGTCGGCGCGAATTTGCAGGACCATTTGGAGTTCTATTTCCAGATGGCCTGCACCCAGCCCATCACCCTGTTTGGCGCGGCGAACCTGATCGGCAAGGCCAAGGTCGGCATCGAATGGCTGGCGCGGCGAACCGGGCTGGGGGCCAGCAACCATTTTGAAAGCTGCGGGTTTATTCGCAGCCGTGCGGGCATCCCATACCCCGACATCCAATATCATTTCTTCCCGATGGCGATCAATTACGATGGCTCCAGCCTCGCCACGGAGCATGGGTTTCAGGCGCATGTCGGGCCGATGCGCAGCAAGAGCCGGGGGACGGTGACGCTGCGCTCCGCCGACCCGCGCGACAAACCCATCATCCGTTTCAACTATATGAGCCACCCGGATGACTGGGCGGAAATGCGCGCCTGTGTGCGGTTGACGCGTGAGATTTTCGCGCAAGCAGCCTTTGCCCCCTATCGCGGGCGGGAGATTCAGCCCGGCGCCGATTGCGTCACCGACGAACAGATCGACGCCTTCATCGCCGAGCATGTAGAAAGCGCGCTGCACCCCAGTTGCACCTGCAAAATGGGCCGCGCCGACGACCCGATGGCGGTGGTGGACCCCGAACTGCGCGTCATCGGCGTCGAGGGTTTGCGCGTGGTGGACAGCTCTGTGATGCCGTCGATCACCACCGGCAATTTGAATGCGCCGACGATTATGATTGGCGAGAAGGCGGCGGACCACATTCTGGGCAAGCCGCTGCTGCCGCCCTCCAACGAGCCGTTCTTCATCCACCCCCATTGGGAAACGGCACAGCGATGATAGGTGAAGACCACGATATCGCGCTGGCCCTGCCCGCCGACCTGACCGCTCCCGAGGGCGCCGCGCATGAGGCCCAGCTCCACCGCTCGCTGGACTGGAAGGGGGCATTTTGGGCCTCCAGCGGGGTGCCGGCGGGGGTGCTGCTGACGATGGGCGGCATCGCCACGGTGATCGGCCAGCCGAGCTGGGTGATCTGGATCGTCTCGATCCTGATGGGCTTTACCCAAAGCTTTATCTATGCCGAGATCGCCGGGCTTTACCCGCATAAATCGGGCGGCGCATCGGTCTATGGCGCGGCGGCGTGGCTGCCTTACAGCAAGTTCGTCGCGCCGATATCGGTGTGGTGCAACTGGCTGGCGTGGTCGCCGGTGCTGACCTTGGGCACCTCGTTGGGGGCGGGCTATGTGATGGCCAGCATGTTTGCGCCGGGGGCGGCGATCAACACATGGCATATCACGCTGATGGACTTGGGGTTCGTGCGCCAAGGGCTGAGCCTGCGCGTGAACTTCGTGGCGGTGCTGGGGGCGGCGTTTCTGCTGCTGACCTTCGCGCTGCAACACCACGGCGCGGCCAAGGCGGCCTATGCGCAAAAGATCCTCGGCATCGCCTGCCTGGCGCCGCTGATTTTGGTGGGGCTGGTGCCGCTGCTGACGGGCGATCTGCCCAGCGATCACCTGTTCCCGCTGCTGCCGCTGGTGCATGACGCAGCGGGCCACGCGCATTTCGGCACATGGAATGCCTACGGGCTGACGCTGCTGATGGGCGCGATGTTTGGGGCGGGCTGGTCGACCTATGGCTTTGAAACGGCTGTGTGTTACACCCGCGAATTCAAGGACCCCAAGCGCGACACCCCACGCGCGATCATCGCCTCCGGCCTGCTGTGCATTGTGATCTTCGCGTTGGTGCCACTGGCGTTTCAGGGCTCGCTGGGGCTGAAGGGGATGCTCGATCCGGGCATTTATGATGGCAGCGGGGTGGCGCTGGCGCTGGCGCATATTGTGACCAAGGATCTGGCGATTGCCGGCACCGGGGCGGTGATTGTCGCCAATGTGTTCATTACGATGCTGATCCTGTCGCTGCTGCTGATCGTCATGACATCGATGATGGGGTCCTCGCGCACGCTGTATCAGGCCAGCGTCGATGGCTGGCTGCCCAAGTACCTCAGCCGCGTCAACAACCACGGCGCGCCCACCGCCGCGATGTGGACCGATCTGGTGTTCAATTTGGTGTTGTTGCTGGCCAGCGATTATTTCGCGGTGCTGATGATCAGCAATGTCTGCTATTTGGTGTTCAACTTCTTCAACCTGCAATCGGGCTGGATCCACCGCATGGACCGCCCCGACTGGGAACGCCCTTTCCGCTGCCCGACATGGTTGCTGGCGGCGGGCGCCTTGTTTGGCTTTGTCAACATGGCCTTCATGGGTGCGGGCGCGGATGTATGGGGCGCGGGGACCTTGCGCAATGGGTTGATCGGCGTGCTGCTGATCGTGCCGGTGTTCTGTTTCCGCCATTACGTGCAGGACAAGGGCGTGTTTCCCCGCCAGCACGGTGACGATGCCGCCACCGCCGACGACACCCATTTCACACTGCGCGCCCATTGGCGAGTGTGGGCCGCGCTGGGGGCGGGCGTCGCGGTGGTGTGGACGGCGCACCATCTGGCGCAGCTGACCGTTTAGATTGAGGTCACAGGAATAACCCGCAATGATCCGCCGTTTGGCGTGACGCAACCGCGCGGGGCTAGCCAGTTGCACCGCCGCTGATCCGGCGCTCATTGCGGGGCGGCGCGCCGAAATGTGTCCGATAGCATTTCGCAAAATGCGCCGCCGAGGTGAACCCCGTCGCCACCGCGACCTGCAACACCGGCGCGCTGGTATGGCGCAGCAAATGCCGCGCCCGATCCAGCCGCAGCGCCAGATAATAACGCGAGGGGCTCGTGCGCAAATGATCGTGGAACAGACGCTCCAACTGACGCGGTGACAGGCCGGCCCCCACCGCGATTTTCTCGACCGAGGCAGGGGTTTCGATCGCGGCCTCCATGCCGGCGATCGCCGCGAGCAAGCCCGGATTGGCCACGCCAGTTCGTTCGCGCAAGGATAACCGCTGCGGCTCTGTCGCGGGGCGAGAGGTGTGATGCAGCATCAATTCCGCCACCTGTACCGCCAGCGCGGCCCCGAAATCCGCCGCGATAAAATGGATCATCAGGTCCAGCGGCGCAGTGCCGCCTGAACAGGTGAAGCGGTCACGGTCGATCTCGTACAGGCGGCTCGTAACCTGCAGTTGCGGGAAATTCTCGGCGAAACTGGCGACATCCTCCCAGTGGATCGTGCAGCGGTAACCGTCGAGCAAACCGCCGCGCGCCAGCACCACGCTGCCGGTACACACCGCACCCAGCGTCACCCCGCTGCGCGCCAGCCGCCGCAACTGCGCGATCATCGCCGGGCTGGCATAGGCCCCCGCGTTCAACCCCGCGCATACCACCAGCATGTCACACAGCCCGGTTTGTGCCAGACTGACATCAGGATGCACGCCGACGCCGTTGCTGGCGGGAACAATATCGCCATCCAGCGTCGCCGTCTGCCAGCGGTAAAGCTGGGCGCCGCTCATCCGGTTGGCGGCGCGCAGGGCCTCCATCGCCGCGGTGAAGGGCATCATCGAAAATTCGGGCAACAGCAGGAAGGTCACCCGGCGCGGTTTGGAGCTGTCATGCGCGATGGCTGTGTTCCCATTCCCTATGGCGATTTTACGATACTACATGTCGGAAATTGAACAGACAAGCGTCCGCAAGCGGATCATCCTGCGGGCAAATAGCAGGAATGGAACCCGGCAGATGGCAAACGGCGACGAAATCATCCTCGAAGACCTCTCTGACGACGATCTCGTTGAGCAGATGAAGGACGACCTCTATGACGGCATGGCCGACGAGGTCCACGAAGGCACCCAAATCCTGCTGAAACGCGGCTGGAGCGCCAACGACATCCTCGCCAACGCGCTGGTCGAGGGTATGCGCATCGTCGGCGTCGATTTCCGCGATGGCATTCTGTTTGTGCCCGAAGTGCTTCAATGCGCCGGCGCGATGAAAAGCGGCATGGGCCTGCTGCGCCCCATCCTCGCCGCCACCGACAGCAAGGCCAGCCTGGGCAAATTCGTCATCGGCACCGTGAAGGGCGACATCCATGACATCGGCAAGAACCTGGTCGGCATGATGCTGGAAGGCGCCGGTTTCGAGGTAATCGATCTGGGCATCAACAATCCGGTCGAAAATTACCTGCGCGCCATCGACGAGCACAACCCGGCGGTGCTGGGCATGTCGGCTCTGCTGACCACCACCATGCCTTACATGGGCGTGGTGATCGAGGAGCTGGACAAGCGCGGCATTCTGAAGACCCTGCCCGTCATGGTGGGCGGCGCGCCGCTCAATCAGGAATTCGCCGATGCGGTGAACGCGACCCGTTATGGCCGCGATGCCGCCGTCAGCGCGGAACTGGCGCGTGCCTTGGTGGGCATGAACCACTAACCCTCTAAGGCTGGAGTCTGGCACCCGTGACCAAGAAGCGTTGTCTGGTGCTGGCCTGCGGGGCCTTGGCGCGGGAAGTCATTGCGCTGCGCGAACAGCTGGGCCTTTCCGAGGCTGATATGGTGCTGCAATGCCTGCCTGCCATATTGCACAACCGCCCTGCGCTGATCGCCCCGCGTGTCGAGGCGGTGCTGAAGGAACGCCGGCATGAGTTCGAAACCGTGCTGGTGGGTTATGGCGATTGCGGCACGGCGGGGGCGCTAGATGTGGTGCTGGCGAAGTATGACGCCACCCGCCTGCCGCATCAGCATTGCTATGAATTCTTCGCCGGTACGCCGAAATTCGAGGCGATTGTCGATGCGGAACTCGGCAGCTTTTTCCTGACCGATTTTCTGGCGCGGCATTTTGAACGGCTGGTGTGGCAGGGGCTGGGGCTGGACCGGTTTCCGCATTTGCTGGATGCCTATTTCAGCCATTACAAGGATCTGGTCTATCTGGCGCAGACCGATAACCCTGACCTGACCGCGCGCGCAGAAGCCGCCGCAAAACGGCTGGGGCTGAATTTCGTGCACACCCATGTGGGTTATGGCGATCTGCCGGCGGCCCTCGCCAAGGCGGCGGCCCATGTATAGGATGCGCCTGTGGTCGGTGCGGCACGCGGCGCTGCTGGAGCGCGTCTACGGCACCTTCAACCCCGTCGTTGTCCGCGGCCTGAGGGGTTTGCGCGGCGTCATGGGCAGCCGGATCGACCGCCCCGTCACCGCCATCGAACGCGCCGCCAAGGGATTCATGTTCGATTGCAAGATGTGCGGCGATTGCCAATTGTCGCGCACCGGCATGTCCTGCCCGATGAATTGCCCCAAGACGCTGCGCAATGGCCCCTGCGGCGGCGTGCGCGAAAACGGTATGTGCGAGGTGAAGCCCGCCATGCGCTGCGTCTGGGCAGAGGCTTGGGCGGGCGCTGAGCGGATGCAAAACGGCGATACGATCAAGGAGGTCAGCTTCGCCGTCGACACCCGGCTGAAGGGCACATCCTCTTGGTTGAGGATGGCAAAAGATGACTGACGTGGCAGCCCACCCCGGCGACCCGGCTGACCCCGGCGCCCCGCTGCCCATCCTGCCGGGCCATGTCTCGCCGGGCCGGCTGGAGCGGGTGCTGCGCGCCGGCCATTTCGCCGTCACCACCGAACTCGCGCCGCCCGACAGCGCCGACCCCGCCGAAGTGCTGGCCCGCGCCCGCGTGTTTGATGGCTGGGTGGATGGCATCAACGCCACCGACGGTTCGGGGGCGAACTGCCACATGTCGAGCCTTGGCGTCTGCGCGATCCTGACGCGGGCCGGTTACTCGCCGATCCTGCAAATTTCCTGCCGCGACCGCAACCGCATAGCGGTGCAGGGCGATATGCTGGGCGCGGCGGCGCTGGGGGTGTGCAGCCTGCTGTGCCTGTCGGGCGACGATGTCAGCGTCGGCGACCATCCCGAGGCCAAGCCGGTGTTCGACCTCGACAGCGTATCGCTGCTGACCACCGCGCGGATCATGCGTGACGAGTCGCGGTTTCTGTCTGGCCGGCATCTGGATGCGCCGCCGCGTTTGTTTCTGGGCGCATCGATCAACCCCTTCGCGCCGCCCTACCCCGCGCGCGTGCACCAAATGGCCAAGAAAATCGCCGCCGGGGCGCAATTTGTGCAGAGCCAATATTGCTTTGACATCGATATGGCGCGGCAATTCATGGGGCAGGCGCGCGACATGGGCCTCACGGAAAAATGCCACACGCTGATGGGCGTCGGCGTGCTGGCCAGCGCCAAAACCGCCAAATGGCTGAAAAGCGCCATCCCCGGCGTGCATATCCCCGATGACATCATCCGCCGGCTGGAACAGGCCGAGAAACCCAAGGCCGAAGGGCGCCGCATCGCGGTGGAACTGATCCAGCAATTGGCCGAGATCGAGGGCATCAGCGGCACCCACCTCATGGCGTATAAGCAGGAGGAATGGGTGGGCGAAATCATCGGCGCCTCCGGCGTGCTGGCTGGGCGCAAGCCGTGGTCGCCCGCCCTGACGCCGCCATCACATCAACAAGGAACGCACGCATGACCAAAACCGTCCTCTCTTCCGCTACCCGCGAAGTTGCCATTGGTTTCGACCAGCCCTTCATCATGATCGGTGAACGCATCAACCCCACCGGGCGCAAGCTGCTGGCCGCCGAGATGAAGCTCGGCAATTACGACCGCGTGGTGGCCGACGCGCTGGCGCAGGTGGCGGCGGGGGCGCAGATGCTGGATGTGAATGCGGGCATCCCCTTGGCCGATGAACCGAAGATACTCGCCGAGGTGATTCAACTGGTGCAATCGGTGACTGACGTGCCGCTGTGCATCGACAGCTCGATCATCGAGGCGCTGGAGGCCGGGCTGAAGGTCTATCAGGGCCGCGCGCTGGTCAATTCCACCACCGCCGAGAGCGAGGTGATGGAGCGCGTGCTGCCGCTGGTGAAGAAATACGGCGCGGCGGTGGTGGCGATCTCCAACGACGAAACCGGCATCTCCGAAGACCCCGACGTGCGGTTCGAGATCGCCAAACTAATCGTCCAACGCGCCGCCGATCACGGGATTCCGGCCTGCGATGTGGTGGTTGACCCCTTGGTGATGCCGATCGGCGCGATCAACCGGGCGGGCAAGGATGTGTTCCATCTGGTGCGGCGTTTGCGTGAGGAATTGGGCGTCAACACCACCTGCGGCGCCAGCAACATCGGCTTTGGCCTGCCCAACCGCCACGCGATCAACAACGCTTTCCTGCCGATGATTGCGGGCGCCGGCATGACCAGCGCCATCCTCAACCCGCTGCACGAAGGGTTGGTGCCCGCCATCAAGGCCGCCGATGTGCTGAACGGCGTTGACCCCAATTGCAGCAACTGGATCCGCGCCTTCCGCGAACCCTCGGCCGAGGGTGATGCTGGCGGGCGCCGCGGCGGCAGGCGTCGCGGTTAATCCGCATGGCTGGACCAGACCATATCCACACCGGCAAATGCCATTGCGGCGCGGTAACATTCCGCGCCGAGGGGTTGGACGAGATCTGGTTCTGCCATTGCCGCCAATGCCGCCGCGTCACCGGCCATTTCCTCGCCGCCGCGCGCACGGAGCGGGATCGGTATAGCGTGACGGGCGAGGTGGTCTGGTCGCCGCATTCGGGCACCTCGCAATTGGGGCGCTGTGCGGCTTGCGCCAGCCCGCTGTTTTGGCAGCAGCCGCATGGTTCCAAAATGAGCGCGCTGGCTGGCTGCCTTGATAATACCACGGGTTTGGCGGCGGTTGGGCATATGTATGTGTCTGAAAAGGGTGACTACTACGCCATCCAGGACGGCCTGCCGCAATATGCGACATGGCCCGATGAAAACGGGCCGGAAGGCAGACTTTGATGAGCCAGCATAAGGTCATATTCACGCCATCCGGCATCCGCGCCACCGCCGCGCCGGGCGACACCGTATATGATGTCGCGCTGGCGGCGGGCGTCGATATGCAGTCAATCTGCGGCGGACAAGGCCTGTGCGGACGCTGCCAGATCGAGCTGCAACCCGGCGAATATGCCAAATTCGCCGTGACAGTCGCCGAGGACCACCTCGCCCCCTTTACCGACAGCGAGACCCGCGCCCAGTCACGCGGGCGTCTGGCGCCGGGGCGGCGTTTGGCATGCCGGGCGGGCATTTGCGGCGATGTGGTGATCGACGTTCCCGCATCAAGCCAAGCCCATGCGATGAGCATTTCCAAAGCCAGCACCGGCTTTACCACCGCTCTGGCGCCTGCGGTGCAACTGCATATGGTTCAATTGCCCCGGCCCGAGCTGGACGATAACCCGTCCGACGCCGAAAGCCTGATCACGGCGCTTGCCGGCTTGGGCGTAACCGCGCGCGTGGACCCGCAGGTTCTGCCCAAATTGCAACCCTTGCTGGCGCAGAACGACCGCGAATTGATCGCCGTCGTGCGCGATGGGGCACTGGTGGTCGATCTGTGGGCGCCGTCGGGTGATCATGCCTATGGCGCGGCGCTGGATATTGGCTCGACCTCGCTGGCGCTGTATATTTATAACCTCGACAGCGGTGATCTGGTGCATCAGGCCGCGACGATGAACCCTCAGATCCGCTATGGCGAAGACGTGATGAGCCGCGTCTCCTACGTGATGATGAACAAGGGCGGCGAGGCGCTGCTGACCGCCGAAATCCGCAAGGGTGTGGCCGCAATGATCGCCGATGGCGCCCATGCGCTGGGGATTTCGGCGGCGCAGATTCTGGAATTGGTGGTGGTTGGCAATCCGATCATGCACCATCTGTTTCTGGGGATTAACCCGGTGGAACTGGGTCAGGCGCCCTTTACTCTGGCGGTGAAGGATTGGGTGGAAATGCCCGCTGGTGGCTTTGACATGGGCTTGCCCCCGCCGGCGCGGGTGCAGATGTTGCCCTTGATCGGCGGGCATGTGGGGGCCGATACGACGGGCGCGTATCTGACGCAGATGGGCCGTATGGCGGGGCGTTCGGTGCTGTTGGTCGATATTGGCACCAATGCGGAAATAGTGCTGACGCATGGGGGCAGGGTCGCGGCCTGTTCCTCGCCCACCGGCCCGGCGTTTGAGGGGGCGGAGATCAGTTCTGGCGTGCGCGCCTGCCCCGGCGCCATCGAGCGCGTGCGGATTGACCCGGCCACCGGAGCGGTGCGCGTGCGCCTGATCGGAGCTGAGGAATGGGTCGCGGACACCGATGACCTTTCGGCGATCCGCATCGCCGGCATCTGCGGTTCGGGCATTTTCGAGGTCATGGTGGAACTGGCCAGCGCCGGCTTCCTCGAACCCTCTGGCCTGTTCCGCGCCGAGGCCGCCCCGCACCGTTTCGAACCTGACGGTGAGGATGGCCGTAGCTGGAAGTATCTGCTGCTGCCCCGCCCCGATGCGCCGATCTACATCACCCAGCGCGATGTCCGCGCCGTGCAGCTGGCCAAGGCAGCACTGGCGGCGGGCGCGCAATTGCTGATCGACCACCTCGGCTGCGACGCGCTGGACGAAGTGTTGCTGGCCGGCGCCTTCGGCACGCATCTCGACCCCGCCTATGTCGCCGACATCGGCATCGTGCCGGGCGCGCGGGCGGACCAGATCACCATCATCGGCAATGCAGCGGGGATGGGCGCGGCGATGTGCCTGACCAACACCGCCGAAAAGGCGCGCATCATCGAGGCCGTCCGCCATATCGAAAAGGTGGAAACCGCCATCGCGCCCGCCTTTCAGGATTATTTCGTCGCCGGCATGCCCTTTCCCACCGCGCCCGCCGTGGTGGGGGGCGAAACATCAGGCCGGGGCCGGCGCAACCGCAATCGTGACAAATAGGAGAGCCACACCATGACCGACACCGCAACCGACAGCACACCCGCCTCGCGCTCGGGCCGCTCTGGTGGCCGGCGTGGCCGCGCCGAGGCCAATGCCGCCGTCACCACCGCGCGGCTGCCCTATATCACCCGCAAAATCCCGCCTTACGAGGTTTTGGGCGCGGCTGACCTGGCGATTATCGAGCATAACGCCGACACCATCCTGGAAGAAATCGGCATCGACATCAAGGATGACCCCGACAGCATCGCGCGTTTCGTCGCAGCCGGGGCCAAGGCGGACGGCGTTCGGGTGCGTTTCCCGCGCGGCATGTGCCGAGAGATTATCCAGAAAAACGCGCCGCGCATCTTCACCCAGTTCGCGCGTAACCCCGCCAATAATGTGCAGATCGGCGGCGATGCCACGGTGCTGGTGCCCGCTTATGGCTCGCCCTTTGTTTATAGCCGCGAGGGCGGACGCCGTTATGCCACCATCGAGGATTTCCGCAATTTCGTGAAACTGGCCTATTCCGCCGATCCGCTGCACCATTCGGGCGGGACGATTTGCGAGCCGGTCGATCTGCCGGTGAACAAGCGCCATTACGACATGGTCTACAGCCACATCAAATATTCGGACAAGGCCTTCATGGGCTCTGTCACGCACCCGTCCCGCGCAGAGGATTCGGTATCCATGTGCAAAATGGTGTTCGGCGATGATTTCGTCGAGGAAAATTGCGTGATGGTGAACCTGATCAACGCCAATTCACCGATGACCTTTGACGACACCATGCTGGGCGCGCTGAAGGTTTACGCGGCGCATAATCAGGCGACGATGATCAGCCCCTTCATCGTCGCGGGCGCGATGTCACCCGTCACCGTGGCGGCGGTGGCCGCGCAGAGCCTTGCCGAGGGGATGTGCGGTATGGCGCTGGCGCAGTTGGTGCGGCCCGGCGCGCCGGTGATCTATGGCAATTTCGTCTCGTCCATGTCGATGCAGTCGGGCGCGCCCACATTCGGCTCGCCCGAGGCGTCGCTGATCATCAATGTCGGCGCGGCCTTGGCGCGGCGTTTGGGGGTGCCGTTCCGCAGCGCCGGCGGGTTTACCTCGTCAAAGGTCGCCGATGCGCAGGCCGCTTACGAGGCCGCCAACACGCTGCAACAGGGTCTGATCGCCGGCGTCAACTTCATGCTGCATACGGCGGGCTGGCTGGAAGGCGGTCTGGCGATGGGGTATGAAAAATTCGTCATGGACTGCGATCAGGCCGCGATGATGGGGGTCTATGCGCAGGGCGTCGATATGAGCGCCAACGGACAGGCGATGGACGCACTGGCCGAGGTTGGCCCCGGCCAGCACTTCTTGGGATGCAGCCATACGCAGGCCAATTTCAAAACCGCCTTTTACCGGTCCACCATTGCCGACAACAACAGTTTCGAACAATGGACCGAGGATGGCCGTTTGGACGCCGAACAGCGCGCCGAGAAGGTCTATAAGGAGATGCTCGCCAGCTATGTCGCGCCAGAGCTGGACCCTGTCATCGACGCAAGACTGCTCGATTTCATGGCGACGAAAAAGGCCAGTTTCCCGGATTCAAATATCAGCTGATGCGCTGAAGCCGGGTTACACCTCAGCGTTGATTGGCCCCTCCGTCCGTCCATCGACGAATTGGCGGATGTAGGGGTTGTCGGTGGTGTCGAGTTCGCCCGCCGGCCCGCGCCACACCACCTTGCCCCGGTGCAGCATGGCGATTTCGTCAGCGATGGTGCGCGCGGAGGCGAGATCATGGGTGATCGACACCGCCGTGCAGCCCAGCGAGCGCACTCGGTCCACGATCAGAGCATTGATCGCGGAGCCGGTGATCGGGTCGAGGCCGGTGGTCGGCTCGTCGAAGAACAGGATTTCCGGGCTGCCGACGATGGCGCGTGCCAGCCCGACGCGTTTCTGCATGCCGCCCGACAGGTCCGATGGGTAGAGATCGGCCACATGCGGCGCCAAACGCACCATATCCAGCGTCTCGATCGCGCGCGCCCTCGCCTCCGCGCGGGGCAGGCGATCGGCGTTGAGCAGGCGAAAGGCGACGTTTTCCCACACCGGCATGCTGTCGAACAGCGCGGCGCCCTGAAACAACATGCCAACCCGGCCCATCATCTGCCGGCGGGAGGGGGCGTCCAGCGCGGTAAAATCGACGCCGTCGATGGCGATATACCCCGCATCGGGGCGGATCAACCCCAGCGCGATCTTGATCGACACCGACTTGCCCTGCCCCGACCCGCCGATGATCACCAGCGACCGACCGGCCTCTACCGACAGATCGAACCCATCGAGAACCGGCGGGCCGTCGAAATGTTTCGACACGCCATGCCATGCAAGCTTGGGAATTGCCGCGTCCACCATCAGTTCATCCGTGAAAACAGCGAGGTCAGCAGATAGTCGGCCGCCAGGATCAGGATCGCCGAGGACACCACCGCCTGCGTCGTGGCCCGCCCCACACCGCGCGCGCCGCCGCTGGCGGTCAGCCCGTTGTAACAGCCCATCACCGCGATGATAAAGCCGAACACCGCCGCCTTGATCAGCCCCGATGTGACGTCCCAGTTCTGCAAATAGTCGATCGTGTTCTGGATATAGGTCTGCGGCGGAATATCCAGCACCTGCACCCCCACCACCAGCCCGCCGGCAATGCCAAAACAATTGGCAACCAGCGTCAGCAGCGGCATCGACACCACACCCGCGATCAGGCGCGGCGCGATCAGATAGCGCATCGGGTCGGTGGACAGCGTGGTCATCGCGTCGAGCTGCTCGGTGGCGCGCATCGCGCCGATTTCCGACGCCATCGCCGCCGCGACCCGCCCCGCCAGCATCAAGGCCGCCAGCACCGGGCCGAGTTCGCGGGTGATGCCGATGCCGACGATCTGCGGCATGGCCTGCGCGGCGTTAAAGCGCGTGCCGCCGGTCCAGACGTTCAGCGCCAGCGCGGCGCCGGTGAACCAGATGGTCATCCCCACCACCGGCAGCGACAAAAAGCCCACCTGCCACAATTGCCGCAGGATCTGCGCCGGGAACGAGCGGGGGGTTAGGCACGCGCGAATCGCTTGGCCGGCGAAAACCGCCACCTTGCCGACGCTGGCCGCGCCCGACAGCGTGGCCCGGCCAATCGCGTTTACCGGAGCAAGCCAGTTTGGGCCCGCCGCATCTGTTTGCGCCATATCAGTTGGCCCCAGCGGGATAGGGGTCATTGCTTTTAGCTGGTGCAGCGCTGCTGGTCGCGCTGGCTGCCTTGTCATCATGCGGGCGGATGAAGGAACCGATCAAACCGAACAGATCAACCGCGCCCTGGGTGTTGGTGATCTCGTCTCCGGCCTTCAGGTTGTCCATTGCTCCGCCTGGGGTCAGCGCGACATGCTCGCCGCCCAGCAGGCCGTCGCTGGTGATCTTGGCGGTGGTGTCGGTGGGCAGCGGCACGGCGCTGTCGACCGACAGGTGAATTACCGCCAGATAAGACTTGGGATCCAGCGATACCGCCGTTACCGAGCCGATCTTGACCCCGCCGACCGTCACCTTGGACCCCGGCGCCAGACTGCCGACATCGCCGACCTTGGCGGTCACCTCATAGCCATGCCCGCTGCGCCCGCCGTTGGCCACGCCCAGCGAATAGGCGAGGAACAGCCCCGCCAAGGCCAGCACCACGAACCCCACGGCCGTTTCACCCCAATGTGCGCGCATTCTATTTTCCGTCCTTCGTAAAGCGAAGCGCCAGCACTCAGTGCTTGTGCTGGTTATCTTGGGCCAGTTGGTTCGTCAGCGTGTCGATACGCCCACCGCCATTGTCGATGGTCGAAACGAAGTCTTGTTGCTGGGTGATTGCCAGCCAGACACCCTTGACCTGAACGTCGACCACTTTCCAGCTGTTGCCGCCGCCCAGCACCCGCCATGACAGCTCGGTGGGCTGCTGGCCGGGCGCACCTGACAGCATCGTGCGCACGATCACATCGCCGGGCCGGCGCACCACCGATCCCGTCACCACCGCGCGCAGACCTTTGTAGTCATCAATGCGGCGCTGATAGATGCCTTCGTTATAGGTGCGGTATATGCCAGCAAAGCGCTGATATTGATCGGGCGTGGCGGTGCGGCCATATTTACCCAGCACGAAATGCGTCAGCCGCGGCCAATCGATCAGCTCGCCGACCAGATTGTGGAAGGCCTGCCGACGCGATGCGGTATCAATGCTGCGGTTGTTGAGGACACCCAGCACATGGCGCGCACTGCTATCGACATAGGCCTCTGCCTGCGTGTCGCGCGCTGCGCCTTGGGCCAAAGCAGCGGTGGGCATCGTTGCCACACCGGTTGCAGTCACCGCCATCAGCGCCGAGGATACCAGCGTGAGGGGCGCCAGTTTGGAAAAATTCATCGTATATCTCCGTTCTTAATTCTGTTGCGGCCCGCCCAACATCGCCGTCCCGCTTTAGGGGGCACCGAAGTCCGGCAGCGTCTCCGCCTGCCCGGTTGTATCACGAACCGTGGCGGAGCGCGCCTGAGCGTAGGCTGAACGCGCCGTCGCATAGGGATCGGTGGCATCGCGCATCGCCTTGATCGCGGGGTCTGCGGCGACGCGCGCCTTGACCGTGTTCGCGCTGACCCGCGACGCGCCGAAAGTCGACAGGAAACCGCCGAAAATCCAGCCCGGCGGATCTGCCGCGAAATCGACCACCCGCCCGACACTGTCCCGCAGGTTCGACGGCCCCAGCAGCGGCAACATCACATAAGGCCCCGGCTTGAGCCCCCAACGGCCCAGCGTCTGGCCAAAATCCGCATCGCGGCGCGGCAAATGGTGGGCGGCGGCGACATCGAACATTCCCCCCAGCCCCACGGTGCTATTGGTGATGAACCGCGCCGTAGCCTGTCCGAAACGGTCCAGATGCCCCTGAAGCAGATCGTTGAGCGCGACCAGTGGCTCGTCCAAGTTCGACAAGATGCCGGAAATTCTGTCGCGCAGAAAGCGCGGTATAATCGCAACATAGACATGCGCAATCGGGCCAAGCACCGCATGATCCACGGCCTCGTTGCCGGCGAAAATGGTGCGGTTGGTCTTTTCCCAGGGATCGCGCTGAAGGGGCGCATTCTCCGCTGGCGCGGGTACAACTGCGACGGGGGGCGCAGCGCCCTCTGGCGTCACTGGAGGGACAGGCGCAGGGGCCGGATCCGCCGCAACAGCCGGCTGCGCAGCTGCGGGGGCAATCTGCGCCCCCGCAGGGATGGCCGGCGCCCCCACGGGATCGGGCGCCGCCATGGCAAGCTGAACCCCCATATCGGGGACATAAGGCTGTGTGGGCACGGATAATGCCATCACGAGTGCGATCATAACCATGGCGAACTCTTTCCTTCGCGCTGCCCGAGCCGTCAAGATCAATATGCTTATGCGCCGCCGGTCACCCGCCGCCCGATTGCGCGAACACAAGAAATTGTGGCAGTTAAACTGTCGTTTGAGATACACCAAAGGGCGAAACCCTCACCCCCAAACGATAATTGAGATTATGCCCAGAAGCCGCCCTTCCGCAACACCCACCGACCCCGCCATCATTGATGCGGTTCGCTGTTTGGTTCTGGCGCATGGGGCGCTTGATGGTTCGCGGGTCTTTGTTCTGGGCATATGCGGCAGTCAGGGCAGCGGGAAATCAACGCTATCAGCCATTCTTCAGGACGATTTGACCTCGCGGGGGCTGCCGACGGCGGTGCTGTCCATCGACGACATTTACAAAACCAAGGCTGAACGGAACGCCATGGCGCAATCGCTGCATCCGCTGTTTGCCACGCGCGGGGTGCCGGGCACGCATGACGTATCGCTGGCTCTGGACGCCCTGTCCGCGCTGGAAAGCGGGAACGCTGCGCCTGTGCCACGTTTCGACAAGGCCGCCGATGATCGCGCCCACCCCAGCGCATGGGGCATGGCGCCCGCCGATACGCGGGTGCTTATCCTCGAAGGCTGGTTCGTCGGCTGCCGCCCTGCGCAAGGTGAGGTTGATCCGACGCCTCTCAACGCATTGGAGGCAACCCAAGACCTGGATGGCAAGTGGCGCCGTTTGGTCGAACAGGCGCTGCACAACGAATATCAGGTGTTATTTGCGCGGATTGATGCTCTGGTCTTGCTGGCGGCGCCAGACTTCAAGGACATCCTAGGCTGGCGCACCCAGCAGGAACGCCAACTGCACGACGAGGGGCGCGGCGGCATGAGCGACGATGAGGTGACTGTTTTCATTCAGCATTACGAACGGCTGACAAGGCGAATTCTGGCCGAGATGCCCGGATACGCCGATCTGGTGATCAACCTTGACCAACATCGCCGCGCGCGTTCCATTCTGCGGCGCGGCGGCGCGGCTTCCTGAATTCAGATTGCCAGCATAACACCGATAAGCCATTGTCTATCGGTTGCTATTGGCGAGATATGCATGACATCCGTACCTCCATTCCCCCCATTGCTGGGCATCTTGCGCGAACTGGTTGGGCAGCGCCATGTTTTGACCGGCGCACGGTCCACGCGGCGTTTTGCGCGGGGGTTTCGTTTTGGCGGGGGCGAGGTGCTGGCGGTGGTGCAGCCGGGCTCGCTGGTGGAGCAATGGCGGGTGGTGAAGGCTTGCGTCGAGGCGGGCGCGATCATCATCTGTCAGGCCTCTAACACCGGGCTGACGGGCGGATCGACCCCCTATGGCGACTATGACCGGCCGGTGGTGCTGATCTCCACGCGGCGTTTGGGCGGGGTGCAATTGATCCGGGATGGCGCGCAGGTTGTCTGCCTGCCCGGCGCCACGCTCTACGAGCTGGAGGCGCGACTGAAACCCCTGAACCGCGAGCCGCATTCGGTGATCGGTTCCTCCTGCATTGGCGCCAGCGTGATGGGCGGCGTGTGCAACAATTCGGGCGGCGCCTTGGTGCGGCGGGGGCCGGCCTATACCGAGCTGGCGCTTTATGCCCGCGTGGACGAGGCGGGGCGGTTGCAACTGGTCAACCATCTGGGCATCGCGCTGGGCGACGATCCCGAGGCGATGTTGGCACGGCTGGAGGCGGGCGATTACACGGCTGCGGACATCGACCCCGCCGAGGCGCGCGCCGCCAGCGACCACCACTACGCCGACCACGTGCGCGCCATCGACGCCGAGACGCCTGCCCGGTTCAACGCCGACGCCAGCCGCTTGTTCGAGGCATCGGGCAGCGCGGGCAAGGTGGCCTTGTTCGCGGTGCGGCTGGACACCTTCATCCGGGACGCCGAGACGCATGTGTTCTATATCGGCACCAACCAGCCTAGCGAACTCACCGCGCTGCGCCGGGCGATATTGGGCGATTTCAAGGTGCTGCCGGTGGCGGGCGAATATATGCACCGCACCTGTTTCGACATCGCGGCGCGTTACGGCAAGGACAGCTACCTCGCCATAGCCAAGCTGGGCACCGACAGGATGCCGCAAATCTTCGCCGCCAAGGCGCGGTTCGACGCTCTGCCCTTTGTGCCTGCGGGCCTGTCGGACCGGGTGCTGCAATGGGCCGCCGACCTTTTGCCAAACCACCTGCCGGCGCGGCTGTGCGCATGGCGCGACCGGTACGAACACCATTTGATGCTGCGCGTCACCGGCGAAGGACTGGCCGAAACGCGCAGCCTTCTGGCGGCACATTTCCCCTCCAAGGACGGCGATGTATTTGAATGCACAGCCGAGGAAGGCAGCGCGGCCTTTCTGCACCGCTTTGCCGCTGCCGGGGCGGCGATCCGTTACCGGCAGGTCCACGCGGCCCACGTGGAGGACATCGTCGCGCTCGACATCGCCCTGCCGCGCAATTGCGAGGATTGGGTCGAACGCCTGCCCCCCGAAATCGAGGCGCCGATCCTGCACAAGCTCTATTACGGACATTTCCTGTGCCACGTGTTCCATCAGGACTACATCGTCGCCAAGGGGACGGATTGTATGGCGCTGGAACACGCGATGCTGCCGGGTTTGGACGCGCGCGGCGCCGAATATCCCGCAGAACACAATGTCGGCCACCTGTATGAGGCCAAACCGGCCCTACGCGCCCATTATCAGGCGCTGGACCCCTGCAACGTGTTCAACCCCGGCATCGGAAATACGCCGCGCGAAGGACGGATGCCCGCAGGCCGCCATTGATTTTATGATTCCATCAACAAAGGGTTTTTCATGAAATCTACCCATCGGGCATACTTCTTGGCGGCGGCCATGTTGCTGTCGGCGCCCGCGCTGGCGCAGGAACCACAGCCCGCGCCCACCGCTGCCCGCCCGGCCGTCGACACCGGCCCTTGGCGCGTTCTGAAGACCGAGAATTATCCGGGCAAGCGCGATGACATCAGCTTTGGCGATGCGCAGCACGGCTGGTACGGCACCGGCAAGGGCGATCTCTTCGCTACATCCGACGGCGGGGCAACATGGGCCAAAGTCGCCGCGCACCCCGGCACATTCATCCGCGCGCTGGGCTTTATCGACGCCAAAACCGGCTTTATCGGCAATGTCGGCACCGGATATTACCCGCATGTGTCGGACGATGTGCCGCTCTATCGCACCGATGATGGCGGGGTGACATGGGTGCCGGTCGATCTGCACGGTGCCAAGGTGGCCGGCATTTGCTCGATCGATATATTGCGTGTGCATGGCCGCACCATCATCACCGCCGCGGGGCGAGTTGGTGGGCCGACAGCGGTCGCGCGGTCAGACGATGGCGGGAAAAACTGGCATGTGATCGATCTGTCCCAGCAATCCGGCATGATCCTCGACGTACATTTCACCGATGCGAACACCGGGTTTGTCGCATCCTCAACCTCGGGCGATCTGGAGAAGGCCAACGCGCAAATCCTGATGACCCGCGATGGCGGCAGGACTTGGGCGGAGGTTTACCGCTCCCAGCGGCCAGGCGAGTTGATCTGGAAAATGTCCTTTCCCACGGCGCGCGTTGGCTACGCCGCGATTATGAACGACAGCGATGGCAACACCGTCCAGCGCATCGCCAAAACCATCGACGGCGGGCGCACATGGCACGAGATGGACCTAACCGCAGACAAAACAGCGGTGGAATTTGGCGTGGGCTTTGTCGACGCGAACCACGGCTTTGTTGGCACGATGGTCGGCGGCTTTGAAACCAAGGACGGCGGCAAAAGCTGGGCGCGAGCCCCCATCGCCCGCGCTGCCAACAAATTTCGCGTGATGCGCGATGCCACGGGCGCCGCCGTGTCCGTCTATGCGATTGGCACACAGGTGCAGCGGTATGATGTTGCGCCACAATAAAGCATCGACGCATCCGCGCTTGACAGGCCTTCCCCATGTGTATGATGATGGCAATACACTTGGCGAAAGGCTGACGGGATGCTTGAGCTTCAATCGGTTACGCACACCTACCCGAATGGGGTGAAGGCGCTGGATGATGTCAACCTTGCCGTCCCGGCGGGGATGTTTGGCCTGTTGGGGCCGAATGGGGCGGGCAAATCGACGCTGATGCGCACCATCGCCACGCTGCAAACGCCCAGCGCGGGCAGCGTCCATTTCGGCGATATTGATGTGATTGCCCAGCCCGAACTGTTGCGCGAAACGCTGGGCTATCTGCCGCAGGATTTCGGCGTTTATCCGCGCGTTTCGGCCTATGCCATGCTCGATCATCTGGCGGTGCTGAAAGGCATTGCGGGCCGCGCGGAGCGTAAGGCGACGGTGGAAACCCTGCTCGATCAGGTGAACCTGTGGGGCGTGCGGAACAAGGCGATCGCGGGGTTTTCGGGCGGTATGCGCCAACGTTTTGGTATAGCGCAGGCCTTGATCGGCAACCCACGGCTGATCATCGTTGACGAGCCCACCGCCGGGCTGGACCCAGAGGAGCGTAATCGCTTCCTCAACCTGCTGGCGGCGATTGGCGACAAGGTGGTGGTGATCCTCTCGACGCATATTGTCGAGGACGTGACGGACCTGTGCCCGCGTATGGCGATCATGGGCGCGGGGCGCATTCTGGCCGAAGGCGCGCCGGCAGAGATGATCGCCCAAATGCATGGGCAGATCTGGGCACGCACCATTGACCGGACGGACCTGCCCGCCATTACCGAGCGCCACCGGGTCATCTCTACGCGCCTGTCGGGCGGGCGCATGGTGGTGCATATCGTCGCACCCAGCGATCCGGGCGATGGTTTCATCGCCATCCCCGGCGGGCTGGAGGATGTCTATTTCGCCGCGCTGCATCCGGCGTCCTCCGCACTCCTGGCTGCCTGAAGCGCCATGTTCACACGCATCGCCGCCTTTGAATTTCGGTACCATTTGCGCAGCCCGGTATTCTGGGCGGTGGTGGTGCTGTTCTTTCTGATGACCTTCGGCGCCATGGCCAGCAGCGAGATTTCCATCGGCGACCACAATTCCAGCGTCCACAAAAACGCCCCACTCAGCCTGGCCATGACCGAAATGATCATGGCGGTGTTCTTCATGTTCGTCAGCACCGCCTTTGTCGCCAATGTCATCGTCCGCGATGACGAGAGCGGGTTTGGCCCCATCATCCGCTCCACCCGAATCAGCCGGTTTGATTATCTGTTCGGGCGGTTTGCGGGGGCCTTCGCGGTCGTCGCGCTGGCCTTTCTAGCGGTGCCGCTGGGTAGTTTCATTGGCTCGCTGATGCCGTGGATTGATCCCGAGACGCTGGGGCCAAACCACTGGGAGTATTATCTGCAACCCTATTTCACCATTGTTCTGCCGACGTTATTTCTGTCCTCCGCGCTGTTTTTTGCGGTGGCGGCGATGACCCGGTCGGTGATGCTGACCTATGTCGGGGTTCTGGCGTTCCTGCTGCTGTTTGGCATTTCCCGAGCCGTTCTGGCCAGCAACCCCGACTTGCGCGATATCGCCGCCCTGTCGGACAGCTTTGGTTTTGGCGCGGTGGGCCTTCTGACCCGGTATTGGACCGGCGCGGATGCCAATACGCTGTTGGTGCCCTTTAGCGGGGTGGTGCTGGTGAACCGCCTGATCTGGAGCATCGTGGCCTTCGCGGCGCTGGGTTTGACGTGGGTGACGTTTCGCTTTGCGGTACCGTCGGTTTCGGTGCGCAAACAGGCGCGTTTGGCGCGCCGGGCCACACGTACAGATGCGATGGCGCCGCAGCGCGTCGCCGCCCTGCCATGCCCCAACCAAGCCGCCGCACGCTGGCCGCGCTTGTTCGCGCAGTCGCGGTTTGAGATGCGTCTGATCGCCCACAGCCCGGCGTTTTTCGTGCTGTTGCTGGTGGGGTTGCTGAACAGCGTGGCGGCGATGCTGCTGCCCGACGGGATGTATGGCACGCCAACCTATCCCGCGACCTTCAAATTGATCACAGCCTTGCAGGGCAGCTTTACGCTGGCGGCGCTGATTATCGCCGGATTCTATGCCGGAGAGCTGGTTTGGCGCGACCGTGACCACCGCATGCACGAGATTATCGACGCCACAGCCCTGCCCAATTGGGCGCAGCTGTTGCCCAAGTTTCTGGCGTTGGTGATGGTGTTGTTTGCCACAATGGCAGTAGGCGCGCTGGTCGCGATGGCGGTGCAGGCATTCAAGGGCTTCACCGCGTTTCACCTCGGCGAATATCTGATGTGGTTCCTGCTGCCGGGCGTGGCGGACATGGCGATGATCGCCGGTTTGGCGCTGGTGTTGCAGGTTTTGGCCCCGAACAAATATATGGGCTGGGGGCTGCTGCTGATCTATTTCGTGATCCAGAGCGTGATGAGCCCTCTGGGCTGGCAGCATCCGCTGTATCAGTTTGGTTCGACTGGCCCCAATCCGCTGTCCGATATGAACGGCGACGATGTGGGCGGCGCGGCGGGTTGGTGGTTCCGGCTCTATTGGGCGGGCTGTCTGGTGATGATGCTAACGGCGGCGCATTTGCTGTGGCGGCGCGGAACGGAAACGCGCTTTACGCCCCGCCTGCGCTATGGAGCGGCGCGGCTGCGCGGGGGCGCTGGGCTGGTGGCGGCGTCGGGGCTGGTGGTGATGGCGGCGACGGGTGGCTGGTTGTATCATCAGACCAACCAACTGAATATTTACGAGACCTCGCTGGATGCCGAGCGCCATCTGGCCGAGTTTGAAAAGCAATACCTGCCGCTGGAACACGCGCCAGAGCCTTCGGTGACCGCGATCCACCTGAACATCGACCTGCATCCCGCCGCGCATTGGATGGTCGCAAGCGGCAGCTATGCGCTGGTCAACCACACCAATACGCCGATCCGTGATGTGCATCTGGTGCTGCCCCAGCGTTCGCGCGATGTCTTGGCACTGGATATCAGCGGGGCCCGGCTGGTGACGGATGACGATGTTCACATGTTCCGGCTCTATCGCTTTGATCGCCCGCTGGCGCCGGGGGCCGCCGCGACGATGAATTTCCGCGTCCGCCGGTGGCAGCGGGGGATCAGCGCGACGGGCGACGATACTCGGTTGGTGGCCAATGGCACCTTCCTGAACAATTTCGAAATCGCGCCGGCAATCGGCATCCACCGCGATGTGATGCTGAGCGACCCCGTGAAACGCCGCAAATATGGCCTGACCAGCGAGCTACGCATGGCCAAACTGGAGGATGAAAGCGCCCTTGCCCGCAATTCCATGGCCAATTCGGACTGGATCAGCAGCGACATCACGCTCACCACCGACGCCGATCAAACCCCCGTCGCCCCCGGAGACCGCGTCAGCGATGTCACCGCCGATGGCCGGCGCAGCGCACATTTCGTCAGCCATGCGCCGATCCTCAATTTCTGGTCGATCCAGTCGGCGCGTTATGCGCTGCGCGAAAGGATGAGCGACGGTGTGCGGCTGTCTGTCTATTACGACCCGGCGCATCCTTACAATGTTGATCGGATGCTGGATGCGTTTGATACGTCGCTGCATTATTACCGCGCCAATTTCGGGCCTTACCAGTTCGGTCACGCGCGGATTGTTGAATTTCCCGGCTACGCCACCTTCGCGCAGGCCTTTGCCGGCACCATGCCCTATTCGGAAAGCATTGGTTTTCTGGGCGATTTTCGCAAAGCGGACTACATTGATTACGCAACCTATGTGGCTGCTCACGAGTTGTCGCATCAATATTGGGCGCATCAGCTGATCCCCGCCGACCGGCAGGGCGGCACATTAATGGTGGAGACGCTGGCACAATATTCGGCGCTGATGGTGATGAAGCACTACTATGGCGAGGACAAAATCCGCCGGTTTTTGCAGTATGAACTGGACAGCTATCTGCGTGCGCGCGGCGGAGAAAGGCTGGAGGAGCAGCCTTTGGTGAGGGTGGAAAATCAGCCCTACATCCATTACCGCAAAGGCGCGGTGGCTCTGTATCTGTTGCAAGACCGGCTGGGCGAGGCGCGGGTGAACGGAATGCTGCGCGCCTTATTGGCGCGCTATCGCTTTAAGGGCGCGCCCTTTGCCAGTTCCACCGACCTCACCGGTGGCTTTCATGCGCTTGCCCGCAATCCCGAGGAGCAAGCGCTGGTCAGCGACACGCTGGAGCGCATAACCATCTACGACTTCAAGGCCCAGGATGCGACAACCCACCGCCTGCCAAATGGCCTGTGGCAGACCACGCTGACCGTACACGCCGCCAAGGCCTATGCAGACGGCAAGGGCAGGGAAACACCGGCCAGCCTGCACCAGACCGTCGACATCGGCCTGTTCACAGAACGCCCCGGCAAGGGTGAGTTTGGCGCCGGCAATGTGCTGTTGCGCCAGCGCTATCCTGTGGTGGATGGCGTGCAGAAATTCACCCTGACCACCGCGCAGAAACCGACGTTCGCAGGCATTGACCCCTATAACACGTTCATCGACCGCAACAGCGACGACAATATCGAAAGCGTTCATTGATGGCGCCAGCGCCTACACAATGCCGGTAGGCCGCCCAGCGTGAAACGGACGCCTTGCGGGTGTGGTCAACATTATCCTGAAGGACAGCGCTGCATGTCTCGGTGGGCTATCGCTTTCACGGATTTTCTAACCGCAGCGGGGGACGAGATTTGTCCACCACATAGGGCCGTGGCAGCGACATCCTGAACAATATCAACGCGGAAAAGCCTAACGCGGTTTCTACGTCGGCGGTTGCGCTGCGCAACGCCTATTTACAGCAATTCCATACAGGCGCAGGGCTATTCGCAGCCCTATTATATCTATACCACCGGCGGGCGGGTGATCACCGATCTGGACATCGGTTACCGCCTGAATGAGCGGCTGCGCTGCCTGTGGGGGGCGAATAATTTGTTCAACATCTTTCCTACCAAATTCGGTCTGACGGTCGTTCAGAACCTCAATTACGACCGATATTCCCACCTGTCGCCGTTTGGCGTGACCTTCGGGGCCTATGACCTAACGTTGAGCGTCAAGCTGTGAGCCTGACTCTGCTGGATGGCGGCACAGGCCGCGAATTGGCACGGATCGGCGCCCCCTTTCGCCAGCCCGAATGGTCGGCGCTGGCCCTGATCGATGCGCCCGAATACGTTACCCGCGTGCATCAGGGCTATGTCGCGGCGGGGGCGGATGTAATCACCACCAATTCCTATGCGGTGGTGCCGTTCCACATCGGCGAGGATCGGTTTGCCGCAGACGGCGCTGCGCTGGCCGCGTTGGCGGGGCGTTTGGCGCGCGATGTGGCAGATGGCGCCGGGCGCGAGGTGGCGGTGGCTGGGTCCTTGCCGCCGGTTTGCGGGTCTTATCGCCCAGATCTGGTGGATTTGACGCGCGCCCGTCCGGTGTTGCAGGTTCTGGTGGCCGCGCTGCTGCCCTATGTCAGCCATTGGCAGGCCGAAACGCTGTCCTCGATCGCCGAGGCCGAACTGGTGGCCGAACTGATCGCCCCCACCGCCCTGCCGCTGTGGCTGAGCTTCACGCTGGAGGACGAGGTCGGCGGCGCGCCCACCTTGCGTTCAGGCGAGAGCGTCGCCGAGGCCGCCCGCATGGCCGCAAAGCTGGGCGCCGCAGCGCTGTTGTTCAATTGCAGCCAGCCAGAGGTCATGGCCGCCGCCGTCGCTGCAGCCCGCGCGCAATTGCCCGCCGACATCCGCATTGGCGTCTATGCCAACGCCTTCCCCCCGCAAACCGCCGAGGCAGAGGCCAACAGCGGCCTGGACCCCATCCGCGAAGACCTGACGCCCGAAGGCTATGCCACATTCGCCGCCGCTTGGGCGAAGGCCGGGGCCAGCATCATCGGCGGGTGCTGCGGCATTGGGCCAGAACATATCGCAGCGCTTCGGTGCCTGCGCTTGGAGGACTGAGGCGGTTCTTCGCAACTTTGGCGGGCGCGAGATGGCCAGACATTTGTCACGGCAGACCTTGTCCGACCGCCATCCAAACGAAAAACGCCCCCTTTCGGGGGCGTCTCGTCGGTCACCTAAGTGACTGAAACCATGTGGTGCTGCTGGGGAGGATTGAACTCCCGACCTCAGCCTTACCAAGGATGCGCTCTACCACTGAGCTACAGCAGCCTACCACAGATGCCCCCTCCTGCGCCTTGCGACGCCCTTGCAGGGCAGGGGCGGGCTATTGGCGGTCAGAAGGATGCTTGTCAAGCGCCGGCTTCAACGCGCATAGGGTTAGCCGACCGATGGTTAACAAAACGGTACCCATGAACGACATTTCCCCGCCCGCCACCAAAGAAGAACGCCTCGCCGCCAAGTTGCGCGAAAACTTGCGCAGGCGCAAAGCGCAATCTCGCGCCCAGACCGATACGGAAAACCTTGCCTCAGCCGCCCTTTCCAAACCCGGCGTGAAAAGCTAGGGCCAAGTTTCTCTTTCGGCGAATTGCCGCCAATGCCTAACGGAGCGCGCCCGCACATGTCCCCAGTGCCCCATCGCCTGATCCTTGTTCGCCACGGCCAGAGCCAGTGGAACCTTGAAAACCGTTTTACCGGCTGGTGGGATGTCGATCTGACCCCCAAGGGCGAGGACGAGGCCCGTGCCGCTGGCAGCCTGCTGAAGGCCAAGGGCATGCTGCCGAGCGTGGCCTTCACATCGGTACAGACACGAGCGATTCGCACGCTGCATCTGGCGATGGAGGCCGCAGGCCGCGCCTGGGTGCCCGAAACCAAGGATTGGCGCCTGAACGAGCGCCATTATGGTGGGTTGACCGGCCTCGACAAGGCCGAAACCGCTGCCAAGCATGGCGAGGATCAGGTGAAAATCTGGCGCCGCAGCTTTGACATCCCCCCACCTGTGCTGGAGGATGGATCGGCGTTCGATCTGAAGGCCGATCCGCGCTATGCCGGCATTGCGATCCCCAATACAGAGAGCCTGAAAGACACCATCGCCCGCGTGCTGCCCTACTACGAAAGCGCCATTGTCCCCGCGCTGAAGACCGGCGAGACGGTGCTGGTCGCCGCCCACGGCAATAGCTTGCGCGCGCTGGTCAAGCACCTGTCGGGCATTTCGGACGCAGGCATCACCGGGCTGGAAATCCCCACCGGTCAGCCTATCGTTTACGAACTGGACGGCAATCTCGCCGCCACAGACCGCTATTACCTTTCGGAGCGTTAAAACATGCCCAACCGTCCAGGAGCACGCGTCGCAATCGTTATGGGCAGCCAGTCTGACTGGGCGACCATGAAAAAAGCCGCCGAGATTCTCACCCAATTGGGCGTGGTGCATGACGTGCAGATCGTCTCGGCTCATCGCACGCCGGACCGTCTGGTGGCGTTCGCCAAGGGGGCAGCGGACGAGGGGTTTCAAGTGATCATCGCCGGCGCCGGCGGCGCGGCGCATTTGCCGGGCATGGTCGCATCAATGAGCCACCTGCCGGTGCTGGGTGTGCCGATCCAGTCCAAGGCGCTGTCGGGGCAGGATAGCTTGCTGTCGATCGTGCAGATGCCGGCGGGGGTTCCCGTGGGCACGCTGGCGATCGGCGAGCCGGGCGCGATCAACGCAGGCCTGCTGGCCGCCAAGATCCTCGGCCTCTCAGACCCCGAATTGGCCGCGCGCGTGAAGAGCTTCCGCACCGCGCAGACCGACGCTGTCACCGAACGCCCGGTAGGCTAAATCAACGGGCATGATACCTCCGGGCGAAACAATCGGTATTCTGGGCGGCGGCCAGTTGGGGCGGATGTTGGCTATGGCCGCCGCTCAGCTGGGTTACCGCGTGCATATTTATGCACCTGAAGAAAACAGCGTCGCCGCAGAGGTTTCCGCCGCCTTCACCTGCGCCGGCTGGGATGATGCAGAGGCGATGGCGCGGTTCGCAGCCGATTGCGCGGTCGTCACCTATGAGTTCGAGAACGTGCCGGTGGCGCCTTTGGCCGCGTTGGGCGATACGCCCCTGCTGCCCCACCCCCGCGCGCTGGAAACCGCGCAGGACCGGCTGACGGAAAAGCGTTTCGTCACCGATCTGGGCGGCACATTGGCGCCCTTTGCCGCTGTCGATTCGGTGGCGGATTTGGTGACGGCGATGGCGCATATCGGCACGCCCGGCATCCTCAAAACCCGGCGCGACGGGTATGATGGCAAGGGCCAATGGCGCATCATGGCGGGCGAGCCTCTGCCAGAATTACCCGAAACGGCGCTGATTTACGAAGGTTTCGTCGATTTCTTCGGCGAGTTTTCGGTGATCCTGGCGCGCGGCACCGATGGCAAAATCCGTTTCTGGGCTAGCCCGCAGAACGTCCACGAACACGGCATTCTCGCATTGTCCAAGGTGCCCGCCACGCCGCTGATTCAGGCACAGGTTAACGAGGCGCGCAAGCTCGCCACCCGCATCGCCGAAGCGCTGGATTATGTGGGCGTGATGGCCTGTGAATTTTTCGCCACATCACGCGGGCCCGTGTTCAACGAAATGGCGCCGCGCGTGCATAATTCCGGCCACTGGACCATTGAGGGCGCGCTTACATCGCAGTTCGAAAACCACATACGCGCGATCTGCGGCTTGCCGATGGGCGATACCGCCTTGGCCGCCGGCAAGGTCGAAATGCGCAACCTGATCGGCGACGAGGCGCATGATTGGTCGGCGATTTTGGGCGACCCTGCCAACCATCTCCACCTCTATGGCAAGGCAGAGGCGCGCGCGGGGCGCAAGATGGGCCATGTCACCCGGCTGACGCTGGCCTGACGACACGTGAGCCAGCGTGTCATTCTTGTCGTTGCGGCCTCGGCAAATGGGGTGATCGGGCGTGATGGGGGCTTACCGTGGCACCTGCCCGCCGATTTACGCCATTTCAAGGCGCTGACCCTTGGCGATCCTAACGGGTCGGGGGGCCTGCCGATGATTATGGGGCGCAAGACCTTCGAGTCGCTGCCGGGGCTGCTGCCGGGGCGTCGGCATATTGTGTTGACCCGCGATGCGCGCTGGCGGGCGGAGGGCGCGGAGGTAGCGCAAACGCTGGATGCCGCGCTGGCTGTGGCAGGCGAAGGTGATGTCGCGGTGATCGGCGGAGGGGAGATCTATGCGATGGCCTTGCCTCATGCCCACCGCGTTGAACTCACCCGCGTTCACACCGAAATTGCCGATGGCGACACCCTTCTGCCACCGCTGGGCGATGGTTGGCACGAAACCGCCCGCGCGGACTTTGATGCCGCAGGGGGCTGCCCGGCCTATAGTTTCATCACAATGGAGCGAGGCGCATGATCCGCCTCGACGCTCGCGGCCCGATCCCGGCGGAACTGCGCGGGGCCATCCTCGCGCTCGGCAATTTCGATGGCTATCATCTGGGCCATCAGGCCGTGGTGGGCGAGGCTTTGCGCTGGGCCAAGTCCGAGGGGCGCCCCTGCATCGTCGCCACCTTCGATCCGCATCCGGTGCGATTCTTTGCGCCGGGTGCCCCGCCCTTCCGCCTCACCAGCCTTGACCAGAGGCAGGAATTGTTCGCCGCCGCTGGCGCTGACGCCATGCTGGTGTTCCAGTTCGACGCCGCCATGGCAGCCACCTCTGCCGAAGATTGGGTGCGCTTAGGTCTCGCCGGGCATATCGGCGCGGCGGGCGTGGTGACAGGCGCGGACTTCACATTCGGTAAGGGGCGCGGCGGCAACGCGGATTTGCTGCGAACGCTGGGCGCCGAGGTTGGCCTAGCCGCACGCGCCTTGGGGCCGGTGCTGGACGCCCCGATAGAAAAGGGGGGCGAGCCAGTGTCCTCCAGCCGCATCCGCGAGGCATTGCAGGCGGGCGACCCAGCCACCGCAACCCGCCTGCTCACCCGCCCCTTTGCGATGCGGGGGCGGGTGCAAAAGGGTGCGCAATTGGGGCGGACCATCGGATATCCCACCGCCAACCTCGACATGGGGGCTTATTTGCGCCCGGCTTATGGCATTTATGCGGTACGAGCGCGGGTTTTGAACGGGGCATTTGCCGGGCGCGATCTGCTGGGCGCGGCCAATTTCGGTGTTCGCCCGATGTTCGATCCGCCGCTGGAGCTGCTGGAACCGACGTTTTTCGACTTCTCCGGTGACCTGTACGGCGCGGAGTTAGAGGTCTCTTTTGTGCATTACCTGCGCGGAGAGGCGAAGTTTGACGGCCTTGACGCACTGAAACAGCAGATAGAGCGGGATTGCGAGACGGCGAGGAACCTCCTAAGCGCGGGCGCATGAGCGAAGAAACACCCAAGCGGGATTACCGCAATACCGTCTTCCTGCCGAAGACCGACTTCCCGATGAAGGCCGGCCTGCCGCAAAAGGAGCCGGGCATTCTAAAGCGTTGGCAGGATGCGGATCTGTATCGGACTCTGCGTGGGCAGCGCGCGGGGCGTGAAAAGTTCATCCTCCACGATGGCCCGCCCTATGCCAATGGCAATATCCATGTGGGCCATGCCTTGAACCACATCCTGAAGGACATGGTGGTGCGTACGCAAAGCCTGCTGGGCAAAGATGCGCCTTATGTACCCGGCTGGGATTGTCACGGCCTGCCGATCGAGTGGAAGATCGAGGAGGAATACCGCAAGAAAAAGCGCAACAAGGACGAGGTTCCGCCGAAGGAATTCCGCGCCGAATGCCGCGCCTATGCCAAAACCTGGGTCGATGCCCAGCGCGAGCAGCTGAAGCGTTTGGGCGTCAATGCCGATTGGGATCATCCATACCTGACCATGGACCCAGAGGCCGAGGGCACCATCGTTGCCGAACTGCTGAAATTCGCAATGAGCGATCAGCTGTATCGCGGGTCAAAGCCGGTGATGTGGTCCCCGGTGGAAAAGACCGCCTTGGCAGAGGCCGAGATCGAATATGAGGACATCACCTCCACCCAGATAGATGTCGCGTTCGAGATCACCGACAGCCCTATCCCCGAGCTGATCGGCGCCCATGCGGTCATCTGGACGACCACCCCTTGGACCATCCCCGCCAATCAGGCTTTGGCCTATGGGCCGGAGGTGGAGTATGTCCCTGTCACTGTCAGCATCGACTGGGACGGAGACGAGGGTGATGAGACTCCGTTTCCAGAACGCGATCCGCGAAAAGCTTTCGTTGATAGGTTCCTGAGCACCGAAGCCAGAAATGCCACATACTTGATCGCCAAAGACCTCGCCGAGCAGTTTGCTGCCCGTCTTTCGAAGCAATTTGTCCTTGAAGGTGAACGGCTGGGACTATCAAATCTTAAAGTGGATGACATCTACTTTGGGAAGTCGATCAAAGGCTCCGACCTCGCCGGCACAGTAGCCCGTCACCCGATGCACGCGCTGGGCGGGTTCTTCGCGCGGCCTCGCCCATTCTTGGCGGGCGATTTCGTCACCACCGATTCGGGCACTGGCCTCGTTCACATGGCGCCCGACCACGGCGAGGATGACTTTGCCCTGTGCAAGGCCCATGGTATCGAGCCGGTCTTCGCGGTGGAGGGCGATGGCAAATACCGCGCCGATTGGCCGTGGCTGGGCGGGGAGGGCAGCGTCATCAACCCCAAGTTCAACGCCCCAGACGGCCCCATCTGCACCGCGCTTCGCGAAGTCGGCGGCTTGCTGGCGGCCTCTGCGGACTACAAGCATTCCTACCCGCACTCATGGCGTTCCAAGGCCAAGGTGATCTATCGCTGCACCCCGCAATGGTTCGTGCCGATGGACCGCGCGAATGCAACAGGCGAAACCCTGCGCGAAACAGCCGTCCGCGCCATCGCCGACACCCGCTGGGTGCCAGAAAAGGGCCGCAACCGCATCAGCGCCATGGTCGAAGGCCGCCCCGATTGGGTGCTATCCCGCCAGCGCGCCTGGGGCGTGCCGATCACGCTGTTCGTCAACCGCAAAAACCAAGAATACCTGAAAGACGCCGCCGTGAACGCCCGCATCATCGCCGCCATATCGCAAGATGGCGTGGACGCATGGGACGCGGCGCGCGCGCAGGAATACCTCGGCGCGGATTACCGCTTGGAGGATTACGAGCAGGTCACCGACATCCTCGATGTGTGGTTCGATTCGGGTTCAACCCACGCCTTTGTGCTGGAAAGCGGGCGCTGGCCCGACCTGCTGCGCCCCGAAGGCTACACCGGCCCCCACGCCGATCTGTATCTGGAAGGCAGCGATCAACATCGCGGCTGGTTCCAATCCTCCTTGCTGGAGGCCTGCGGAACGCGGGGCCATGCGCCTTACAAGGCTGTGTTGACCCACGGTTTCACCATGGACGCCAAGGGCATGAAAATGTCCAAATCCTTGGGCAATACCGTCGATCCGCTGAAAGTGATGGAGACTTACGGCGCGGATATCGTGCGGCTGTGGGCTCTGTCGGTGGATTTCACCGAGGATCACCGCATTGGCGATGAAATCCTGAAGGGCGTCGCCGATACCTATCGCAAGCTGCGTAATACGTTCCGTTATCTGCTGGGCGCGCTGGACGGGTTCAGCGAGGCGGAGCGCGTTGCCGATGTGGCGACGATGCCTGAGCTGGAGCGTTATGTGCTGGCGCTGTTGGCGCGGTTGGATGGCGCGTTAAAGGCGGCGACGGAGGCGTTTGATTTCAACGCCTATGTCCGCGCGCTGGTCGATTTCTGCAACGAGGACCTCAGCGCCTTCTTCTTCGATATCCGCAAAGATTGTTTGTATTGCGACGCGCACGATGACCCCAAGCGGATGGCGTACCGCACCGTGCTGGACACGCTGTTCCACGCACTGGTGAGATACGCCGCGCCGGTGCTGGTGTTCACGGCGGAGGAAGTGTGGGGGACGCGGTTCCCAGAGGGGGGAAGTGTGCATCTGCTGGAATGGCCGGTGGTCCCGGCTGTTGAGGTTGATGAAAATCGATGGACAGCATTGCGTGAACTACGCGCGCAAGTACTGCAATTGATCGAAATTCCTCGCCGCGAGAAGGTGATTGGATCGAGCCTTGAGGCGGAAGTTAGCATCCCGACCGCAGCACCAGAAGGCGACCTAGCTGAACTGTTCATAAGCGCCACAGTATCGCGTGGCGAGGGCATGCAGATCACAAAAACCACCCACCACAAATGCGGCCGCTGCTGGCGCCATCTACCCGAAGTCTCGGAAGACGGCGCGCTTTGTTCACGTTGCGATCATGTGGTGGCGGGCATGGAAGCCTCCGCATGAATTGGAATGCTCATCCCTTGCGTGCCGGCTTTGGCGTGGCGGCGCTGACCTTTGCCCTCGATCAGCTGATTAAATGGCTGGTGATGGGGCCTTGGCGCCTGCCGGAAATCGGCCAGATCACCTTGGCGCCGATCTTCAACCTCACCTTCACGCAGAACTTCGGCGTATCATTGGGGCTGTTCAACGCCCACAGCCCCTCGGGGCGCTGGCTTCTGGTGGCGCTCACCGCCGCCATCGCCATCGGTGTGGCGGTGTGGATGCTGCGCGAGCGCGAGCTGGGCGATATCGCGCCACTGGGCATGGTTCTGGGCGGCGCGCTGGGCAATATCCGCGACCGGGTGGGCGAAGGCTACGTGATCGACTATGCCGATTTGCACTTTGGCAGCTATCGCCCATTTCTGGTTTTTAACCTCGCGGATGCGGCGATTACCATCGGTGTTCTGATTATCCTTGCCCGTTCGTTCCTAATCCGCGAAAAGCGCCCACGCGATACAGCCGACCCCGCGCCGGTGCCCCAAGCTTCAAAAGAGTTGATGTCCCATGATTAGCACCAAATTCCTCACCCGCGTCGCTGTTCTGGCAGGGGCCACCTCGCTGCTGGCCGGCTGCGGTGTCAGCAATCTTGTGAACCATGCCAAGCCCGACGAATTCGCCGTGCAACGCCAAGCACCGCTGGTAACACCCCCAGATTTTGCACTGACCCCGCCCCAGCCCGGCGCGCTGCGCCCTTCCGCGCATACGGGCCAGGATGTGACTCTGGAGGCCATGTTTGGTGGGCCGGCAGCGCGCAGCAATGTTGAAAATGCAGCGGTGAATAAAGCGGGCGCGGCGGACCCCAGCATCCGTTCGACCGTGGCCGACCCCAAGACCAGCACCGCCGACAAGGGTGACGTCACGCGCGACATCATCGCCGCGCCGCAGGGCGATGGCCGCGAAGCCCAAACGCAAGCCAAAACCACCAACTGATCCCAACCGGCGGCGGCGCGAACCGCCCTGACCCGCGCGGCCTAGCCTTCTTCTGCCGGCTTTTGTTCGGCGGTGGGCGCGGCGTGGATGCGCTCAATCTTGCGGCCATCCATCTCGGTGATGGTAAAATGCCAGCCCTGTTCGTCAAACGTATCGCCCGCCTCGGGCAGACGTTTCAGCACTGACAGCGCAAAACCCGCCGCCGTGGCATATTCGCGCGTTTCGGGCAGGGTTAGCCCCAACTTGTCGGCCAAGGCATCCGCCGGCAGCGCGCCAGCCAACAGCCACGCCCCGTGCTCACTCTCGGCGATCATTGGCACATCACCCTCGTCGCGGTGGCTGGCGAAATCGCCGACAATCGCGGTCAGCAAATCGGCGGGGGTGACGATGCCCTCTAGATGGCCGTATTCGTCATGGACCAGCCCCATACCCACCTCGGCCTGCTGTAACATGCGCAAGGCCTCTATGGCGTCGATTTGGTCGGGGATAATCTCTGCCTTGCGCATCAGCGCCCCGACATCGGCTTTGCCGCCCGCCAAAAGCGCCGCCAGCAGATCGCGCACACGCACCACGCCCACCAGATTGTCCGACGAACCATCAGTGACGGGCAACAGCGAATGCGGACTTTCCGCGATAATGTCACGAATCTCGGCGACCGTAGCTGCGCGGTCGATCGAGTCGATCTCGGTACGCGGGGTCATTTGTTCGCGCACCGGGCGATCGGCGAGGCGCATGATACCAGTCATCAGCGCGCGCTCTTCCTCCTCGATCACACCGCTGCGGGTAGCCTCGGCGAAGATCATATGGATCTCTTCGGCGGTGACCTCGCTGCCGCGCGCACCCCGCCCGCCCAGCAGACGCAGCAGCGCGCCAGAGGATGTGTCCAGCAGCCAGACCAGAGGCCCCGCCCCCTGCGCGAACACCTGCATCGGCCGCGCCGCAACCACCGCAATCCGCACCGCAGAACGCAGCGCCAGCTGCTTCGGCACCAGTTCGCCGATCACCAGATTGACATAGGTGGTGCCAATAATCGCCAGCGCAAAGCCCACCGTCGGCGCCCAACCCGTCGGCACGCCCAGCCGCATCAGCCGTTCCCCCAGCGGCGCGCCAAGGCTGACCCCTGAATAGGCGCCGGCGATCATGCCCACCAAAGTGATGCCCGATTGCACGGTGGACAGAAACCGCCCCGGCTCCGCCGCCAAGGCCAGCGCCGCCACCGCGCCCCGATTGCCTTGTTCCGCCAACATGCGCAGGCGCGCGGGCCGCGCCGATACAATGGCCATCTCTGACATCGCAAACAGGGCGTTAATCACCACCAGGCCCGCGATCACGAGCACGTCAATCCAGGGAAACGGTGTCACGCATCAGCCTCTAGCAGCTTTGATGCATCCCGCGAAGGGGGCTCTCACCACGACCTTCATGAAAACGTTCATAACGGTGCCGACTACATTGCCTGCAAGATTCGCGGCGTGTTATGGGGTGGCCAAAGCTATCCGACCGATTGCAATAGGGAATTTGCAATGTTCACATTCAGCACCGCCCCCAACCATACATCACGTATCGCAATCGCCAGCGCGGCGGCAATGTCGCTGATGCTGACAGGCTGCGTTACCGACCCCAATACCGGGCACAAAAAGGTCTCGCGCACCGCGATCGGCGTCGGTGTGGGCGTGGCTGGCGGATTTCTGCTGGGCGGGGTGATCGGCGGGGTCGCCGGGCGGATCATTGGCGCCGGCATCGGCGGCGTCGCGGGCGGCTCGGTAGGGTACGAGATGGACAAGCAGATCCGCCAATTGCGCGAACAAACCGCCGGCACCGGGGTCGATGTCCAGAAAACCGATAATGGTCAGGCAATTCTGGTGTCCATGCCGGATAATGTGACCTTTGACACCGATCAGTTCATGCTGAAACCCGAATTCCGCCCGACGCTGGACAAGATATCGGCCAACCTGAACCAAAACCCCAACAGCCTGATTGATGTTTACGGCCACACCGATTCAACCGGAACGCCTCCGCACAACCAGATCCTCTCGGAGAACCGCGCGCGGACCGTGGGCGATTATCTTACCACACAGGGCGTGGCTGCGACGCGCATCCGTACACAGGGTTTCGCTGCCACGCTGCCCATCGGCGATAACGCCACGCTGGAAGGCCGCGCCAAAAACCGCCGGGTGGAAATCAAGATTGTGCCGATCACACAGGACCAGGTGCGCGCCGCACGCGAGGCAAATGTTCCGGTGCCGCCGCCACCAGCCAGCCAGTAAGTCGTTACGCCAACCGGTGCGCGCGCGGGCCCAGCCGCGCCACTGCCGCCGCGTGGATGGCAGGCGCGCACACCAGCACACCAAAGGCGCGCGGGTCGGGCTTGTTATAGGCCAGCGTCTGACCAAAGGCGTCGGTCACCGCCGCGCCCGCCTCTCGCGCGATCAGCGCCGCCGCGCCGATGTCCCATTCATACCCCCAGCGCAGCGTCGCCAGAAGGTCTGCCTCGCCCGCCGCGACCATGGCAATGCGCAGCGCGATCGAGTTGGGCTGATCGACCATCACCAGATCGGCATCCTCTGGCGGCAGGGTTTGGGCCGGAACGCGCGCACCGGGCAGCTTGGCGCGCTGGCTGGCGGTCAGCGGTATGCCATTGCGGGTGGCACCTCGCCCGGCCTCGGCGAACCAGAACTCGTCGCGGGCAGGCGCGGACAATATGCCCATCAAAGGTCGCCGCGTGTTAATCAGCGCAACCGACACCGCCCAACCCCCGCGTCCGTGGATATAATCGCGGGTTCCATCGATGGGATCGACCAGCCACAACAGGTCGCCTGCGCGCGCCGCCGGGTTATCGGCGGTTTCCTCCGACAGCCAGCCGGCGGCGGGTAGCAGCTTGCCCAGTTCTGCCTTTAGAAAGCCATCCACCGCGATGTCGGCGGCGGAAACGGGGTTGTTAGGCGACTTTTCCCAAACATCGGGCACGCCGCCCGCCCCTGGCCACATGGCGTAGGCGATGCGCCCCGCCTCTCGGACAATATCTTCCAGACGTTTGCGGTCAATCATCCATCGCACACCCTTGTTGCGATTCGCTCGCAAACTATGAGAACATTTTTGTGTTGCACGGCCTTATGGCCCTTTTCAAGCCGTCAATCTTGGCATATGCCGCGCCGCAGCAAGGGCCATGTGGCCAGCAAGATAGGATATAACCATGAACATCCATGAATATCAGGCAAAAGAACTGCTGGCCAAATTCGGTGTGGCGATCCCCGCTGGCGTTGCGGCCCTATCCGTGGCTGACGCCGTAGCCGCAGCCAAGACGCTGCCGGGGCCGCTGTATGTCGTGAAGGCGCAGATCCACGCCGGTGGCCGCGGCAAGGGCAAGTACAAGGAACTGCCCGCCGACGCCAAAGGCGGTGTCCGCCTCGCCAAGTCGATCGAGGAAGTCGAAGCCAACGCCAAGGAAATGCTGGGCAACACGCTGGTCACCATCCAGACCGGCGACGCTGGCAAGCAGGTGAACCGCCTGTACGTCACTGACGGCGTGGACATCGCGCATGAATATTACCTGTCAATGCTGGTAGACCGCGCTTCGGGCCGCGTCGCCGTGATCGCCTCCACCGAAGGCGGCATGGACATCGAGACCGTGGCGCATGACACGCCCGAAAAGATCACCACCATCACCATCGACCCCGCACAGGGCTTTCAACCGCACCACGGCCGCGCGGTGGCCTTTGCGCTGAAGCTGAAGGGCGACCTCAACAAGCAGTGCCAAGTGCTGACCCGTCAGCTGTATGATGCCTTTATGTCGCTCGATTGCGCGATGCTGGAAATCAACCCGCTGGTGGAAGACAAGGCCGGCAAGCTGCTGGTTCTGGACACCAAGATGAGCTTCGATTCGAACGCTCTGTACCGCCACCCAGATGTGCTGGCGCTGCGCGATGAAACCGAGGAAGACCCAGCCGAGATCGAGGCCAGCAAGTACGACCTCGCCTATATCAAGCTGGACGGCGACATCGGCTGCATGGTCAACGGCGCGGGCCTCGCCATGGCGACGATGGATATCATCAAGCTGAACGGCATGTTCCCCGCCAACTTCCTGGATGTCGGCGGCGGCGCCACCACCGAGAAGGTGACGGCTGCATTCAAGATCATTCTGTCGGACCCTGCGGTAAAGGGCATTCTGGTCAACATCTTCGGCGGTATCATGAAGTGCGACATCATCGCCGATGGTATCGTGGCGGCCGCCAAGGAAGTGAACCTGCAAGTGCCGCTGGTGGTGCGCCTGGAAGGCACCAACGTCGAAAAGGGCAAGGAAATCCTGAACAATTCAGGCCTGGCCATCGTTGCCGCCGACGATCTGGGCGATGCCGCCAAGAAAATCGTGGCCGAGGTGAAGAAGGTTACCGCCTAACCACCACGCAGTATCAGTTTTTATAATACCCAAGCCCCACGTCACCTTGCTTGTGACGCGGGGCTTGACGTTTTAGACGGCTTGGGTAAGTGGCGGCTTGCGTATTTTAATCGTTCGGTTAAATTGCGCCCGTCAAGTGATAAGGACGTAGCCCCATGAAGATAATGGTGCCTGTAAAACGGGTGATTGATTACAACGTGAAACCGCGGGTGAAGGCGGATGGCACGGGTGTGGATTTGGCCAACGTCAAGATGAGCATGAACCCGTTTGACGAGATCGCGGTAGAGGAAGCCATTCGCCTGCGCGAAAAGGGCGTAGCGACCGAGGTTCTGGTGGTTTCCGTGGGCCCCGCCAAGGCCGCCGAGACGCTGCGCACGGCGCTGGCGATGGGCGCCGACCGGGCGATCTTGGTCCAAACCGATGATGAAGTCGAGCCGCTGGCCGTCGCCAAAATCCTGAAAGCAATCGCGGGCGAGGAGGCTCCGGGCCTCGTGATTCTGGGCAAACAGGCGATTGACGATGATTGCAACCAGACCGGGCAGATGCTGGCGGCGCTGATGGGCCGTCCGCAGGGTACTTTTGCGAATGCGGTAAGCGTGGACAGCGATCATGTTGTGGTCACGCGCGAAGTGGACGGCGGGCTGGAGACGGTCAAGCTGGCCTTGCCGGCGATTGTCACCACCGATTTGCGCCTGAATGAGCCGCGCTATGCGTCGCTGCCCAACATTATGAAGGCGAAATCGAAGCCTTTGGCGACGAAAACGCCCGCCGATTACGGTGTGGACACCGCACCGCGCCTGAAAACGCGACGCGTGGTTGAACCCGCAGGGCGGCAAGCTGGCATCAAGGTGGCCGACGTCGATGCGCTGTTGGCCAAGCTGAAAGAATTGGGAGTGGTGGCATGAAGGCGCTGGTTTGGGTCGAGCACGACAATGCATCGGTCAAGGATGCAACGCTGGCCGTCGTCACCGCCGCCGCTGCTCTGGGTGAGGTGCATCTGATCGTCGCGGGCGCGGGCTGCGCCGCTGTCGCCGATGAGGCCGCCAAGATCGCCGGCGTCGCCAAGGTACATATGGCCGACAACGCCGCCTATGCGCACGGTTTGGCGGAGAATGTCGCGCCGCTGATCGCCGATCTGATGGCCCATCACGACGCGTTCCTCGCGCCCGCCACCACCACCGGCAAGAACATCGCCCCGCGCGTCGCGGCGCTGCTCGATGTGATGCAGATTTCGGACATTCTGTCGGTGGAAGGGCCCAAGACCTTCACGCGGCCGATTTACGCGGGCAATGCCATCGCCACGGTGGAATCCAGCGACGCCAAGCTGGTGATCACGGTGCGCGGCACCGCCTTCGCCAAGGCCGAAGCCAGTGGCGGTTCGGCGGCTGTAGAGGCCATCAGCGGCCCTGCAGACGCCGGCCTGTCGCAGTTCGTCGGCGCCGAAATCGCCAAGTCCGAGCGCCCGGAGCTGACCTCCGCCAAGATCATCGTATCTGGCGGGCGGGCGCTGAAGGACAGCGAAACGTTCAAGGCGACCATCTTCCCCTTGGCCGACAAGCTGGGCGCCGCCATCGGCGCATCGCGTGCGGCGGTCGATGCAGGCTATGTCCCCAATGACTTCCAAGTGGGGCAAACCGGCAAGATCGTCGCCCCGCAGGTCTATATCGCGGTGGGCATTTCGGGCGCGATCCAGCATTTGGCCGGCATGAAGGACAGCAAAACCATCATCGCCATCAATAAGGACGAAGACGCGCCGATCTTCCAAGTCGCTGACATTGGCTTGGTGGCGGATTTGTTCAACGCCGTGCCGGAACTGACCGGAAAGCTGTAAAAACTTAGTTCGGCGCGGGAATGCCCGCGCCGAATACCCCTTCATCGCCCTGCACCCGCGCGCTTAATGCGCGAAATGTGCGGCGTGCGATCTGGCGGCGTTGTTCTGCGGTTAGGCTGACGTCTGGCATATCGTCATCGTCCCCCAGCAGCAGCGCCTCGATGATGGGGCGTTCATCGGCCCGCGATTTCTGACGGCGCTCGGCGAAATGGGCATCTAGCAGCGTGCCGCACAAACGCCGCGCCATCACATCGGCCGCCAACGATTCAACCCGGGCCTCAGCTCCCCCATCGGCAAAATGCCTGGGTGACATGCCGCCTGCCTCGGCCAGCTCCTCCAACGAAATGGTCCGCGCACCGACCGACCTTGCCGATTCGCGCGAGTCCAGCCGCACCCTGTGGCGAAGGCTCTGCAATTCACCGCGTAATTGCCAGTTCACCAGCGTGGTAAACCGCGCCCGAGTAGGTTCAAAGGCCTCCACGGCGCGCAGAACACCGATGGCGCAGGCCTGCTCGGCATCGTCGGCATGGTCCATCAGGCCATAAACGCGCACAAAATGGCGAATACGCGGCCTCAGCAGTTTCAACATGCGTGCAAAGTGATGATCGATAAGGGCGCGCTGGCGGGGGATGCGCTGCCCGTCCACAGCACCAAGCGACAGCGCGCGTATTGCGGCGACCTCGCTCTCCAATGCATCGCTGACGCTGGCCACGGGGGTATACTCCAAACACGGGGCACAGGCCCCAGCATCTGGTTAAATAGCCGCCAACGGTGAAAGTGGCTTTTCGCTGGCCCTAGGCAGATTTCCCAGCCCGTTCACCCATCCGAACCGGCGCATCCGATGCGGCAAGGCACTCGCGTTCTATGGCGATCAGGCGGTGACAGGCCGAAAGCGCTATCTCCGTCTCGCCCAGATTGAGGGCGTTGGCAAAGCGGCGGCATTCATCCTGACCAGCCCGCGTTGTTTGCCGGCCCACCACCGCCACCAGCGGGCGCAGCAGGTCTTGTTGGCCATCGGAGATATTTTCGCCCGCGCTGACCAGCTCCAGCGTCGTTCGATAGAGGCATTGCGCGGCATCGACGCCAGAGCAATCGCCTCGGCAGGTGCAATTCCACGCGGAGGATATCGCAGCCACATCCCAACCCGGTTGCACAATGTTCCTAGCCGCAGCATCGGCGCGCATGGCGCAGCTGGATTGGCCAATGGTGGGCATTTCGGATGCGGCGGAGTTGGCGTGGTGATCGTTCATCCCTCCATTATAGAGGCCATTTCGCCATTCCGGTCAGACAAGGCATTTTATTGCATACAGCGCCACACCGACCAGCCCGCCCACCAGCGTTCCATTGATACGGATGAACTGTAAATCGCGGCCCACAGTCGCCTCGATCCGGGCGGAAATGGTGCGCGCATCCCAGCGTTTCACGGTTTCGGAAACCAGCGTGACGATGGTCGATGCATGACGGCTGGCGGTGCCGGCGATAGCACGGCGCAGAAAGCGGTTGGTCATCGCCTGCAGCCGCGGGTTGGTGGCGAGTGTGGTGCCAAAGCTGGCCAACCCCAACCCACGCCCCATCTGCAACGCGGTACCCGGAACGCGGGCCGCGCCCAGCATCCTCGCGCGCAGCCCCTCCCACAGACCATCCATCCAGTTCGCCAGAGCGGGGTTGGCCAGCACCTCTGCCTTGGCGCGGGCGACACGTTCGTGCATTTTCGGGTCCGCCACCAGATCCTTGGCCAGCTTTGCCAGCCCTTCCTCAAAACGCAGGCGCATCGGGTGATCGGGGTTGACGATGCACTCTGCCAGCAGGCGATAGAGGCCATCGAGGATGCTGTTCGACAGCCGCTCATCGAGGCCCGTCCAGCGCAGGATCACATTAGCGCGATCATGGATAACCCCGCGCAGCAATTCCTCATTGTCCTCCAGCGCCAGCCCCGCCCAGCGCAATCCAGCCTCCAGCACGGGGCGGTGGCGGCCCTCGGCCATGGCGGCCTCCAGCAGCCGGCCCAGCAGCGGAGCGAGGTCCAGCTCCTCCAACCGGCGGCGCAGAGCGCGTTTTACCACCCGCCCCAGTTGGCGATCGCCATCCAGCGCCTCCAGCAGATCCGCCGCCAGATTGCCCGCACCCTTGCGCAGCCGTGCCTCCGCGCTTTTTTGCGGGTCGGCCAGCCATTTGCCGATCACCTCCGCAAGATTGATCGCCGCCATCCGCCGCGCCACCACCGCTGGCGTCAGGAAATGGGTGGAGAGGAACCGCGCCATATTGTCGGCAATGCGGTCCTTGTTGGTGGGGATGATCGCGGTATGCGGGATCGGCAGCCCCAAAGGCCGGCGAAACAGCGCGGTCACCGCGAACCAATCGGCCAGCCCGCCGACCATCGCCGCCTCACTGAACGCCAAGGCCCAGCCCCACGCGGGGGCGGTGCGGGCGAAGTGCTGCGCCACCACAAACAGCACCGCCATCGCCGCCAGCAGCCCGGTGGCAATCCGGTGCATCATTCAGCCGGCACAGCCTCTAGCTGGCCATCGCGGTGGTGCGGTTCAAAGGTCAGCAAGCCCCGCCGCAATTTCGGCCCCAGCCGCTTTTCCAGCCCGTCGGCAAGGCTGAAAGCGGCAGGCACGATCAGCAGCGTCAGAACCGTCGAGACGATCAGCCCGCCGATCACCACCGTACCCATCGGCGCGCGCCACGCCCCATCGCCCGACAGCGAGATGGCGGTGGGGATCATCCCGGCGGTCATCGCCACGGTGGTCATCACGATCGGCTGAGCGCGCTTGTGCCCGGCCTCAATGATGGCATCAAATTTGCTGGCGCCAGTCGCCATTTCCTCGATGGCGAAATCGATCAACAGAATCGAATTCTTCGCCACAATGCCCAGCAGCATCAGTATGCCGATGAACACCATCAACGACACCGGCTGCCCAGTAATTGCCAGTGCCAGCAATCCGCCCAAGGGCGCCAGAAACAGCGAAGCCATGTTCACCAATGGCGAGATCACCCGGTGATACAGCAGCACCAGCACCGCAAACACCAGCATCACCCCAGCCGCAACCGCCAGCATGAAGTTGGTGATCATCTCCATCTGCCATTTGTCCTGCCCGAACGGCGGGCTTGAGACACCCTGCGGCAAGTGCTGCATGATCGGCAGCTTTTTGATCGCGGCCATCGCGGTGCCCTTCACCACATTCGGCCCCAGATCGGCACCAACGAAGATACGGCGCTGCTGGTTGTAACGCTGGATCGTGGTCGGCCCCGAACCAAAACTGATATCCGCCACCCGGCTGAGCGGAACCGAGTCACCGCTGGCGGTCTGCACCGGCAGATTGGCGATGGTGGCGATGGTGCGGCGCGCCGTTTCCGGCAAGCGCACGCGGATCGGCACCTGCCGGTCTGACAGGCTGAACTTGGCGGCGTTCTGATCGATTTCACCCAAGGTCGCCACACGGATCGCCTGGCTCAGCGCCGAAGTGGTGACACCCATGCTGGCGGCCAAATCCATGCGCGGGGTGATGACCACCTCTGGCCTGCGCAAATCGCCCTCAATGCGCGGCGTTACCACCTCTTTCAAGCCCTTCATCTGCTCCACCAGCGTCGCCGCGGTGCTATCCAGCAGCTTTGGATCAGAGCCCGACAACAGGATCGAGATCGGCCGGCTGGTGCCCGAGCCATTATTATCCTGATTCTGGAAATTCACCCGCGCATCGGCGACAGCCTGCACCTGCGGCGTCATGCGATGTTCGAAGGCGATGCTGGTGTCTTTGCGGTCCTTCTTCAGCGTGATGTAGATGTCGGCCTTGCCCTCGGAAATATCCTCCAGCGTATGCTCAACCTCGCTTTGGCGGTTCAGCATGGCGTTCACCTGGTCGGTCACCGCCTCGGTTTGCCGGATGGTGGTGCCGGGCACCATGGCAATGTGGACTTGGCTGAAATCGCTGTTGCTGTCTGGAAAAAACGCCTGCGGCAGCACCATAAACATGGCGCCAGTCATGCCGAACGCGAGCAGCGCCACACCGATCATCCACACGCGATGATCATGCAGGCGGGCCCATAGGCGTTGCCATTGGAACGCTGCCCAAGCTGCAAAATGATGTTTGTCGCTTTGGCCAAACAATGCAACCAACCCGCCGATTATGACGGTAAGCAGGGCCGCCATGAGAAAACCCGCAATGAATAAGCCCAAGGCCTTGGCCACAACAACTCCGGTTGACGCATCACCCATTTGAAATAGCGAGGCTATTGCCGCCGACGCGCCTAAGCCCAACGAAGGCCACCAATACGCACTCCGCCCTTGCATTGCTGACAGGCGCGCCCGCATTTCCTTTGCCCGCACCGTATCCAGCGACCAGTGCAACACCCGCAGATAAAACGCCATTCCACGGCCGCCAGCATGTTCTGCGTGGCCCTCGGCTTTCAAGAAATAGGCGGCGACCATTGGGGTGATCATGCGGGCGACCAACAGGCTGATCAGCACTGAAACCACCACCGTCAGCCCGAAATTCTTGAAAAATTGCCCCGAAATCCCCGGCATCAAACCCACCGGCAGGAACACCGCGACAATCGAGAAGGTCGTCGCCACCACGGCAAGGCCGATCTCGTCAGCGGCATCGATGGAGGCCTGAAACGCGGTTTTGCCCATGCGCATGTGACGCACGATGTTCTCGATCTCCACAATGGCGTCATCGACCAGCACACCCGCCACCAGACCCAGCGCCAGCAGGCTCATCTGATTCAGCGTAAAGCCCATTAGCCGCATAAACCAAAAAGATGGAATGGCCGACAGCGGGATCGCTATCGCCGATACCGCCGTCGCGCGCCAATCACGTAGGAAGAAAAACACCACGAGCACCGACAGGCCCGCACCCCACTTTATGGCCTCCATCGAGCTTTCATATTGCTGCTTGGTGTAGTCGACGGTGGCGAACAGCTTGGTGAAATGGACACCGGGGTTTTCGGTGGAGATCTTGTGCAACTCCGCCACAGCCGCATCATAGACCGCAACGTCGGATGCCCCCTTGGCGCGGTTCATCGAGAAGGTGACGACAGGCCGCCCATTGCTTTTGTTCAGCGATGTAATCTCGCCAAAACTGTCCTTCACCGTGGCGATGTCCGACAGCTTTACCACGCGCCCAGCGCCCAGCGGTATCTGGGTGTTCGACAGCGCAAAGGCATCCGCCGCATTGGCCAGCACCCGCACCGATTGCCGCGTTCCGCCGATCTCTGCTTGACCGCCCGCCGCATTGAGGTTGAGCGAGCGCAACACGCTGTTCACCTGCGGCGCGGTAACACCAAAGGCCTGCATCCGGGCCGGGTCCAGCGTCACCAAAATCTCTCGGCTGACACCGCCGCCGCGCTGCACCGCCGCCAAGCCCTCGATCGACAGCAGGCGGCGCGACACCATATCGTCGACAAACCACGACAGCTGCTGCGGCGTCATGTCATCTGCGGAAACCTCGAAATAGGCGATCGGGTCCGACGAGGAATTGACCTTGAACACCCTCGGTTCGACAATACCATCGGGCAGTTCGCTGCGGACTTGGTCAACGGCGTTCTTCACCTCGTTGACCACCGAGTTGATATCCACGCCCATCTGGAACTGCACTACCGTCTGGCTGTTGCCTTCGGATGTCGACGAGGTGATCTGTTCCACGCCGGCAACCGAACGCGCCGCCGCCTCAATCTTTTGCGTGACCTGGGTTTCGATCTCGGTGGGGGCAGCTCCGGGCTGTGAAACGACGACCACCACCACCGGGAAATCGATGTCCGGATTGCCCTGCACCTCCATACGCATGAAGGCGACAATGCCCATCAGCAGCAGGCCGATGAACAAAACGATCGGCACCACGGGATTGCGGATCGACCACGCGGAAAGATTGCGGAAATTCATGGAAGCTTTGCCGTCTGCGCTGCCGTCGCCATCTGTGGTTCCACCGTTTCACCCGCCGAAAGGAAAGCGCCGGCGCGCAGCACGACCTTCTCATTGCCCGTCAAGCCCTGCGTGATCGCCGCGCCGCCATCGGTGATAATGCCGATCTTCACCGGACGACGCTCCGCCTTGTTATGGGCGCCGATCACATAGACATAGCTGCCCTGATTATCCGCCTGCAACGCCGATTCGGGCAGCAAAGGCGCCACCAACGAACCCGAATGGATCTGTGCGCTGGCAAAGCCGCCGGGGCGCAAATCTGCGGCATAGGCCAGCGCAATACGCGCCTCGCCCTGGCGGCTGGCCGCATCGATCATCGGGGATAGCTGCCAGATGTGCCCGGTGAAGGCATGCGAGGCGCCGACAGGCGTCACCTCGGCGGGCTCGCCGACGTGCAACCCCGCCAGATCGCTCTCGGACAGGCGCGCACGCAGCTCCATCTCGCCGCCCTGCGCCAGACGGAACAGCACGCCCGTGCCCGCGCCGACCACCGTGCCCGGCTCCACATCGCGTTCCAGCACCAAGCCATCGGTCGGCGCGACAATGTCCAGCCGGCGGATGCGCGCGGCGATCTCGTCACGCTGGGCGGCGGCGACTTTGACCCGCGCGGCGGCGCCATCGCGGGTGGCGGTCAGTTGATCGACATTCGCCTTGGAAATAAACCCGCGGTCCACCAGCTTCAGCGCGCGATCCAGATTGGCCTGCGCCAACCGCGCATCGGCCTGATTCACCGCGATGTTGGCCTGCGCATTGGCCAGCTGCTGCGCCTGCACCGATCCGTCCACCCGCGCCAGCAATTGACCAGCGTGTACCCAATCGCCAGCATTGACCAAAACTTCGCGGACCTGCCCGCCTTCGCCAACCGAGCCGACCATGATTTCATGCTTGGCGGCCAGCGCGCCCGTGGCGCTGATGGTGCCAGACACCATGGCGCGGCCCGGCACAATCACCGTAACGCGCGGAGCCTGCGCCGCTGAATTGGCAACAAAATCATTCGCATCCTTATGATGCGTCGCAAAGCCTATGCCAATCAGCACGGCGGCCACCACACCCACGATCAGGATAATGCGCCGACGGTTGCTATGCTGTTCGGCGGGGGCCTCAAACAGGTGACTTGCACCTTGCGCCGCTCCGCCTTCGTGGTTGATCCCGCCTTCGTAATTCATTCGTCACCGCCGCAATGGTCTTGCGCCCTTGGCAGGGCGCTGTGCAGCCGTATTACCTCCATAACTCACCGGCGGCAAGCGAAACAACCGATCCGTTTCACCTGCCCCCAACGCAAACCGCCCGCGCGGCAATGATATGCGCACGGGCGGTTGGCATTGACATAAACGCGCGCGGATCAGCGCATCGTGGCGGTCAATATTTGAGTTGTCGCTCGTAAAGGTCACGGTAATGCTGGATGCGCGTCACACGCAGGCCCTGCATCCCCGAACGATCCACAGCACGCTGCCAAGAGGCAAACTCTTCCAGCGTCAGCGTATAGCGTTCGCAGACCTCATCGATGGTCAGCAAACCGCCATTGACCGCGGCCACCACCTCTGCCTTACGGCGCACGACCCAGCGGGTGGTGTTGGGCGGCGGTAAAGACTCGATCGTCAACGGCTCACCAAGCGGACCTATGACCATGACGGGACGGATTTTTTGGTTCTCAATCATATTAACCCTCTGTCCCCGGAGCGTTGAGGCCGGCGACCACTCGGGATATGCCCGAGACGGTTTTGCTATCGGCTAAAGTTGTTAGGTTAACGGCGTAGAAACTTTCATCGTAGGGCTGCCCGCAGGCATCGGTATTGCGCGCCGCCGCAAAACTTGGGCGGGCATAGCGGGCCAAGGTCTTCGCTGCATGGGGTGCAAAGCTGCCCGCCTTGCGCACTGGATCGGCGGGCGCTTCCATCGCGTCACGTAAACCCAGTTCCTCATGTAAACCATGCGCGGCTTCCAGCCGGGCAACCAGTCCGTGCCAATCCAATTGCACACCAGAATACGCCCCTGCGGGCGAAATGCTGGCTGCCGGATTGGCGCTGCCTATAGGAAGGCCTGGGCGAGGTTCAGATGCGATGTCCATTGGCCATCTTATAGACACGGGTTGGTCAAGACTGTGTAAAGGGCGCCTTTACCTGCCGGTTACCGAAGTTAACGCGCGGCAAGTGATTGCCTGCGGGTCCTTCCGTGGCGGCAAAGCCTTGCCGGTTCACACCTGTTAGCGCGATTTACACCGGCGCTTTGCGTCAAGCGCATCGCAGGTGTATGGGGCCTCATGGTCACGCCCCCAGCCCCTGCCACCTGTTCAATTGCCGCCTCTGTGCCAGGCCATTTGGCAGGTAATGGCATTGAAAAACAAGATATTCCTGCACTGTTTCAACTGGCGGGCCCCATGGATGCAAGGCGTATCGTGGTAGCGATGTCGGGCGGGGTGGACAGCTCTGTGGTGGCCGCGCTGGCCGCGCAGACCGGCGCCGAGGTCATCGGCATCACCCTGCAACTTTACGATCATGGCGCTGCGGTTAAACGTAAAGGCGCCTGCTGTGCGGGCGACGACATTCGTGACGCACGCGCCGTCGCGGACCGGCTGGGCATCGCGCATTATGTTTTCGACCACGAATCATCGTTCCGCGAATCAGTTGTGGAACGATTCGCCGATGATTATCTGGCCGGCCGAACCCCCATCCCCTGCATTCGCTGCAATATGGGGCCGAAATTCACCGATCTGCTGGCGATGGCGCGCGATTTGGGGGCGGATTGCCTTGCCACCGGACATTATGTACGCCGGGTGGAGGCTGCGGCGGGCCCCGAACTGCACCGCGCCATCGATCCCGCGCGCGATCAGAGCTATTTCCTATACGGCACCACGCCGGCACAGCTCGATTTCCTGCGTTTCCCCTTGGGCGGGCTGGAAAAGCCGGTGGTGCGGGCCTTGGCAGCGCAGTACGGCCTGAAGGTCGCCGCCAAGCCCGACAGTCAGGACATCTGCTTTGTCCCCGATGGCGATTATGCCAGCGTGGTACGCGCGGTCCGCCCCGATGCCGAAGCCACCGGCGATATCGTCCATAGCGCAACCGGCGCGGTGCTGGGCCAGCACAAAGGCGTGATCCACTACACCGTCGGCCAGCGGCGGGGGCTGGAGATCGGCGGGCAGGCAGAGCCGCTCTATGTGGTGGGCATCGACGCCCCGCAGGCCCGCGTTCTGGTCGGGCCGAGGGCGATGCTGGCAGTGGCGTCGGCGGATATTACTGACACCAACTGGATCGGCACCCCACCCGCAGGCGCATCGCTCACCGCAAAGGTACGCTCCTTGGCGCGGCCCGTGCCGGTGGTGCTGGAAGGCGCGGCGCAGGAAGGCGCCTCGGTCACATTGCGATTCGCAACCCCCGAATATGGCGTCGCCCCCGGCCAAGCTGCGGTAATCTATGCCGGGGACCGGGTGGTCGGCGGTGGCTGGATCGACAGCACCGAGCCTGCGCTTTAACGCCAGCTTTCCAGCACGCAGCCCTGCCCACGGGTGAATGTCGCGGTTTCACTGGCCAGCGGGATCAGCCTTGCGGTCACGCTATGCGCCCCCTCGTCGGCGCTGAGCGTGACCAGCCCCATGCCCGGCTCAAAATCCTTTTTGCAATCCTTCAGCAGGCGCCCGGCGATAAAGTGGCACGAACACGCCACATGCGCGCCATAAGCACTGGCCAGCCGCGCCCGCGCACCAAAACGGCTAAAGTGCAGCGCCATCACCGCCACAATGCACAGCATCAAAACCACCCCCACACGCACCGCCCACACGCGCAACCAATCACTGGATACGGCGCGTTGCAGCACGGAAATCCGGCTCTGTCCGGGCTTTGAGGTTGCCATCGCGTAAGACCTTGCGCATGGAGACGCCTATGGTGAGCCGCCGCCGTTCTTTGTTGATGATGCCCCTTATCCTGACCTTGGCCGCTCTGCCAGTGTTGTCGGGATGTCATTCCGCGCCCAGCCAAACCCCGCTCAGCGCCGAGGCCCTGAATGCCGTCGCCGCTGACAACGATATCCCGCGCGAAGCCTTGGCGCGTGCCGTCGATGATCTGTTCACTGACCCCAGCGCCGGTGAAACCCGTGCGCTGTTGGTACTTCGGAATGGGCATATCATCGCCGAGCGATACGCACCCGGCTATGACGCGCATACGCGGTTTGCCGGCTGGTCGATGGGCAAAAGCGTGACAGGCGTGCTGATCGGCCTGCTGGTGGCCGATGGGCGCCTGCGGCTGGACGAGCCGGTGCCGATCCCGCTGTGGCAACGCTCCGCAGACCCGCGCGGCGAGATTACCCTGCGGCAATTGCTTCAAATGCGATCAGGCCTCGCCCACCACGAGGAAGCCGAGCAGCAGGAAACTTCCGACACGGTGCGGATGCTGTTCCTCGACGGGCGCGACGATATGGCCGCCTATGCGGAAAGCCAGCCGCTGGCCGCCAACCCCGGTTCCACGTGGAACTATTCCACCGCCACCACGGTAATTCTGGATGATCTGGCCGCGCGCGTGCTAACCGACCGGACCGATCCCACCTCGCGCCGGCAGGCAGTGGCGGAATATCTGCGCACAAGGCTGCTGGAACCGGTGGGGATGCACTCTATGGTGGGCGAATATGACGCCGCCGGTACATTGATCGGCGGCAGCATGATGCAGGCGGGCGCCCACGACTGGGCGCGTTTCGGCGAGTTTTTGCGTAACGGCGGCGCGGTGCAAGGTGCCCAGATCGTACCCCACGCCTGGATCGAGTTCATGACCAGCCCCGCCCCGCATAACAGCGGCTATGGTGCGCAGTTGTGGCTGAACCAGCCGCAGCCGGCCGGCGAGGAGGTTCTGTTCCCCGGACGCGGCCCTGCCAACATCTTCGCCTGTATCGGGCATTTGGGGCAATATGTGGTGGTGTCGCCGGATCAGAGGCTGACGATTGTCCGCCTTGGCAAGACCGATGCGCCGGGCCGCGCGGCGGTAGTGAACCATCTGGCGCAGATTACCGCGCTGTTCCCCAGCGATTAACGCGCCGCTAGGACATTCTCCGCCGCGATGCCCGACTCATCGACGTGGCCCTCGGGGTCGGGGTGGATCAGTATTTCGACACCGGGGAACTCGGCGCAGATCTTGGCTTCGATGTTGTCCATCACCACATGCGCGGCGGCGACGGTCATCTTTGCATCCACCCAGACGTGGAATTGCACAAAATCGCGATTGCCGGCGGTGCGGGTGCGCAGATCATGCAGCCCGCGCAACTCGGGGATACGCGCAACGACCTCCAGAAAGCGGGCCTTTTTGTCGTCTGCCCATTCGTGGTCCATCAATTGATAGATCGCCTCTTGACTGGCCTTCCAAGCGCCCCAGCCCAGCCACACCGCAATCCCCAACCCGAACAAAGGGTCCGCCAGCCGCCAGCCGGTGAAATGTTCCAGCGCCAAAGCCACGATCACCGCGATATTCAGCATCAAATCGGCGATATAATGCATGTGATCGGTGGAAATGGCGATGCTGGCGGTGCGCGCGATCACATGCCTCTGCCACGCGAGCAAGGCCAAAGTCCCGGCAATCGCCACCAAAGACACCGCAATTCCGTCGCCCGCGTCCGACAGATCACCGCCCGCAACCAACCCCTGAATCGCATGCACCGCCAGCGCCAGTGCCGAAAAGGCGATCAAAACCACCTGAAACATGGCTGATAACGCCTCGGCCTTGCCGTGGCCAAAGCGGTGGTTTTCATCGGAGGGCTGCGCCGCCACCCACACCCCCGCCAGCGTCGCCAAGGATGACACCAGATCCAGCCCCGTATCGGCCAAACTGCCCATCATAGCGGTGGAACCCGTGCGCCACGCCGCCCAGCCCTTCAGCACCACGAGCACGCTGGCCATGGCGATGCTGGCATAGGCGGCGCTACGATTGAGCGCACCGTGATCGTGGATTTGACTCATGGGTACAACAACTTGCTGGTCCAGCCATCCCCCACGCGGACAAACCGGCGGCGCTCGTGCAGGCGAAACGGGCGGTCCATCCAGAACTCGATGGCGGTGGGTTCAAGGATAAAGCCCGTCCAATGCGGCGGACGCGGCACGGGGCCTCCCAGCGTCTTGGCGGCTACCTTGGCGATCTGGGCGATAAAGGCACCGCGCGACGATAATTCCGCCGATTGCTGCGAGGCATGAGCGCCGATCTGAGAATCACGACTGCGGCTGGCGAAATAGGCGTCGGCCATGGCGTCGGGCACGGGCCGCGCGTGGCCTTCGATCCGTACCTGCCGGCGCAGGCTCTTCCAATGGAACAGCATCGACGCCTGCGGGTTTGCCAGCAATTCAGCGCCTTTGCGCGAATGAGAGTTGGTGTAGATCACAAAGCCCCCGCCCCCACACAGCTCTGCCCCGTGATCCTTCATCAGCACCATCCTCACCGATGGCGCGCCGTCCGGTGTGGCGGTGGCCAGCGCCACGGCCTCAGGGTCGTTGGGTTCTTTGGCGCGCGCATCGGTGAACCATGCGTCAAACAGCGCATAGGGTTCGGTGTGGGGGATAGCGTCGCGTTCGTTGTCGGTGTTTGGGGTTGTCAATGTGCTGTCCTTTGGGGATTACGCCCCCTTACCCCCGCCGCTGGCCAGAGGAAAGGGCATAGACACCTTGCCGATTACGCCGCACGCTCCTAGCTAGGGGGGATGGCAGCAGATCCTTACTCAACATTGGGCGTGGCGCGCGGCGCGAGCGAGAAGGACATCAAGTCCGCCTATCGCAAACTCGCCAAACAGCTTCATCCCGATTATAACAAAGACAATCCCAAGGCGACCGAGCGCTTTAGCGACGTGACCCGCGCCTACGACCTGCTGTGCGACAAGGACAAACGCGCCCGTTTTGACCGGGGCGAGATCGACGTGGACGGCAACCCCACCATGCCGCAAGGCTTCGGCGGAGCGGGCGGCGGTTTTGGGGGAGGTTTTGGCGGCGGCCAGCGCGGCTTTCGGCCAGAGGATCTGCACGGCTTTGGCGGCGCAGATGCCGCCGATATCGGCGACATATTCGAAGGGCTGTTCGGCGGCGCACGCGGCGGGGCTCGGGGCGGTTTTGGCGGCGGGCGCGCGGCACCCAAGGGTGCCAATTCGCAATATCGCCTCGCCGTTACCCTGCCCGACGCGGCCTGTCTGGCGGCGCAGCGAATCACCCTGTCCGACGGAAAGACCATCGACCTGAAACTGCCCAATGGCGTCGAGGAAGGCACCCAAATGCGCCTTGCCGGCAAGGGTGAACCAGGGCCGGGGGGAAATGGTGACGCGCTGGTGACCATTACCATCCAGCCGCACCCCTTCTTCACGCGGGAGGGCGACAATCTGCGGCTCGATCTGCCCGTCAGTCTGGAGGAAGCCATTGCGGGCGCCAAGGTAAAGGTGCCCACCGCTGACGGCGCCGTGATGCTGACCGTTGCACCGATGAGCTCCTCTGGCCGGACGCTGCGGCTGAAGGGCAAGGGTTTTACCCGCAAGGATGGCACGCGCGGCGACCAACTGGTGACGCTGCAAATCCTGCTGCCCGATGGGACCAGCGCCGCCGCCGAAGACCTCAAGCGCAGGCTGGATGGCTGGCAGGGTGTGCCCGATCCCCGCGGGCGGCTGGGTGTCTGAGCGTTTGGAAGGAGCGCGCAAATTTGGGGTGGTGACATCTCCCCACCGCGCGTGGGCCATTTCCACCCATGTGGCGCGCGGTGTGTGGGATGATGGTTTCATCCACGCGGGCAACCTCGCCTATATGACCATTCTGGCTCTGTTTCCGTTCTTTGTGGTGGTTGCGGCAATATTCTCTGCCGTGGGCGAGGCCAGCCAGCGCGCCGCCTCGGTGGACGCCATGCTGGGCGCATTGCCGCCGGTTGTGGCCAGTGTGCTGATGCCCGTCGCGCGCGATGTGATTAATGCTCGCCATGGCTGGCTGCTGTGGGTGGGGGCCGGCGTCGGGCTGTGGACCGTATCCAGCCTGATCGAGACGATCCGTGACATTCTGCGCCGTGCCTATGGCTGCTCTGCCGCGCAAACGGCTTGGTGGCATTACCGGATATTGGCCAGCGGGATGATTGTGCTGGCGGTGGTGGCCTTGTTGGCCTCGCTGTATTTGCAGGTGGCGATCAGCACCGCGCAAGGCATGATCGCAGCGCATTTCCCCGAGGCGGCAGGGACGCTGGGCTTATCACGCACCCTGCCTGCGGCGGTGCTGTTTGGCGCGATATATCTGCTGTTTTTGGGGCTGACGCCGGGGGCCTATCGGGCGCGGTGCTATCCCAAATGGCCGGGCGCGCTGCTGGTGACGGTATGGTGGGGGGTGGTGTCGATTGTGCTGCCGGTGCTGCTGCGCTTTGTCTTTAAGTATAATCTTACGTATGGAAGCCTTGCCGGGGTGATGATCTCGCTTTTCTTTTTCTGGCTGGTCGGCTTAGGAATGGTTACGGGGGCGGAATTGAATGCGGCCCTGGCCCGTACGCCACAGGGGGCGCATATCCGCGAAGGTGCGACACCATCTTCGCGGGAGGACACGAAGTTGAGGGAAGACGAAGAATGAGCGGACTAATGCAGGGCAAGCGCGGCCTGATTATGGGGCTGGCGAATGACAAATCGCTGGCATGGGGCATCGCCAAGCGCTTGCACGAACAAGGGGCAGAGATCGCCTTCACCTTTCCCAACGCCGCGATTGAAAAGCGCGTGCGCCCGCTGGCGGCGGAATTGGGTGCGGATTTCGTGTTTCCTTGCGATGTCAGCGATCCGGCGTCGCTGGATCAGGCGTTTGCGACACTGGCCGCGCGCTGGCCCAAGATTGATTTCATCGTCCACGCCATCGGCGCCTCGGACAAGAACGAGCTGCGCGGGCGCTATTCGGACACCAGCCTCGACAATTTCCTGAACACGATGAACATTTCCGTGTTCAGCTTTACCGCCGTGGCGCAGCGCGCGGCGGCCATGATGCCCGATGGCGGTTCGTTGCTGACGCTCAGCTATTACGGCGCGGAAAAAGTTGTGCCGCATTACAATGTGATGGGCGTGGCGAAATCCGCACTGGAAACCAGCGTGAAATATCTGGCGGTGGATCTGGGGCGCGATAACATCCGTGTGAACGCCATTTCGGCGGGGCCGATCCGCACCTTGGCGGCCAGCGGCATTGGTGATTTCAACCTGATTCTCAAATGGAACGAGCTGAACGCGCCGCTCGGCCGCAATGTCACCATCGAGGATGTCGGCGGCGCGGGGCTTTACCTGCTGTCAGACCTTGCCTCGGGCGTAACCGGAGAGATCCATCATGTCGATGCGGGGTACAACGTCATCGGCATGAAGCGCGAGGACGCGCCGGATATCGCTCAGAGCTGACGTTGCGTCGCCGGGGCCAGCGCGCCCCGGCCTATTTGCCTGGAACTTCGGCAGGTGCGGATGGTGCTGCATCGGCGCCTGGGTCCTGCTTGGCGCGTTGGCGTGCCTCATAGTCTTTCTCGGCCTGCTCCACCTCGGCCTGCGTTTTGGCCGAATCGGCATCGATGTGCGACAGGCGTTTTTGGCGTTCGGCGTCGATCATCTTAGAAAATTGCACCTCGGGCGCGGCTTTTTTCTCGGCGTAGGCTTGATTGATGAACTTGTTCAAGCAACCCGTCGATCCGCCCAGCCCCACCGGAGAGCAACTGTTGACGCCGGTTGCGCCCACCGTTTCATAGGCCTTCACCCTGTCGGTCCAGCTTTCGTCAGCGCGCGCGTTGGCGGTGTCGCGGAACGGTGCAGGGATGCGATAACGCTCTCCCTCGTCCTTGCGCGCGCAAACGGTAATCTCGTCAGCGGTGGAAACCGGGCAGGCGTCATCGCCATAGATGATCACCATATTGACCTTTTCGCGCGGATGATCGCCCTGCGCAGATGCGGGGGATGCGATGGCGCAGATCACAGCACACAATGACACCGCGAGGGCACGACGGGCAAAACTGGACGACATGGGCAATTCCTCAAGCGACAGGGTTGCAATCTATAGACGCCAACGCCGGTGAACGGTAGCTGAAGTTCAGATACGTGTCGAAATGCGGATCGCCAACCGGCAGCCCAACCTGATCGCGCCGGACAACAGCGGATAGGCCGGTGCTTGCTCTGCGCCGCTGGCCAGAGCGGTGGCGCGGTGTTCCACCTCGTCGGCGCGGGCTTGCGTGATCAAATCGCAAAGTTCCGGGTCAGATCCGGCCAGTTCGTCCAGCTGATGGCCGTAATGGTTGTCAATTTCGGTCTCGATCGCGGCGGTGCAGGCCATGGCCGCCTTGGGCCCCATCAGCGCCGTCGCCGCGCCCAGCGCAAAGCCCGCCACATGCCAGATCGGCTGCAAAGCCGTCGGCCGAGCACCGCGCCGCGCCAACAGGGCATCAAACGCCGCGCGGTGATCCGCCTCTTGCGCGGCCATATGCGCCACCTTGTCCGAATGCGGCGCGCGGTCACCCATCACCGCCATTTGGCCGGCATAAATCCGCACCGCGCCATATTCGCCCGCCTGATCGACGCGCAAAATCCGGTCTATGCGGGGGTCCAGCGTCATGTGGAAGCCTTTCGTGAAGTCAGCAGCGCCCAGCCGATGGCCAAGGCGCTGACGCCGGAAAACAGGAAATTATACCCCGCCATCGAAATGCCAAACATACTCCATTGTACCGTGTCGCAACGGATCATCGGCGCGGACATGATCGCGGCGAGCGGGTCTTGGCCCGGTTTAAAAGCGATTTCGCTGGTGCAGGCGGTGAGGCCCTTCCACCAGCCATATTCAACGCCCGCGTGATAGGCGCCGATCAATCCAGCCCCCGCAATGGCCACGCCTGCCAGCGCGATCCATCCACGCCGAGGGGGCAAAACAAACGTCGCCAACGCGCAGGCCAGCGCTGCAAAATGCGCGTAACGCTGCCACCAGCACATCTCGCATGGCACCAGCCCGGCGAAATATTGCGACGCATAGGCCCCGCCCAGCGCCACCACCGGCACCGCCAGTGCCAGCGCGCGCGCCCAATCTTCGCGCCCCCTCAGCATCAGCGCTGCCTCATCGCAATCGTGCCGGGGACAGCGTGTTGCAACGTCTGTTCAGCATACCACAGCTGGAAATCGGTGATGCCGCGCGCCTTCAGCTGCTCTGGCGTCAGTTTGAAGCGCGGATCAGTCTGTTTATCGTCCTCCAGCGCCTTGTCGCTCAGCGATGCCTCGTTCACCAGATGATGCTTGAGGTCGCTTTCTCGCAGGGTCAATTCCTCGCGCCGCCGCGCATCGGGGTCGGTCAGCTGGGGCACGCGGATGTCGGGCATAATGCCGCCCTCCTGAACGCTGCGGCCAGAAGGGGTATAATAACGCGCCGTCGTCAGCTTTACCGCATGGGTATTGTCCAGCCGGATCATCGTCTGCACGCTGCCCTTGCCAAAGCTGCGTGTGCCCATGATCACCGCCCGGTGCTGGTCTTGCAGCGCGCCCGCGACGATCTCGCTGGCAGAAGCCGTGCCCGAATCGACCAACACAATGATCGGCAGCCCCCGCGCCGCATCGCCGACAAACATGCTCTCGGCGCGGTAGGTGGCGTTTTCGGCCGGTATGCGGCCACGCTGCGACACAATCACCCCTTGGGTCAGGAACAAGTCAGACATCGCCACTGCCTCATCGAGTGCGCCGCCCGGGTTTTCGCGCAGATCAAGCACCAGCCCGGTGAGGTGCCCGCCAGCCTGCTTTTGCAGCGACTGGATCGCCTCGAACACATCCTTGCCGACATCGTGGCTGAATTCATTGACCGTGATCACACCCAGCGTGCCGTCCAGCTTGCTGGTGACCGGCTCCAGACTGATCACATTGCGGGTAACCGTCACGTCAAACGGCGCATCGCGGCCAGGGCGATAGATCGTCAGCCGGATCGATGTACCCGCCGCGCCGCGCATCTTACCCACTGCCGTATCCAGATCATCGCCATAAATCAGCTTGCCATCGAGATGGGTGATGAAATCACCAGACTTGAGGCCCGCCTTCTCCGCCGGGCTGCCGTGCATGGGTGAGACGATTTTCACCCCGCCATCGTCCTCCTCCACCGACAGGCCGAGGCCCGCGTAAGACCCGTCGATCATCGTATCGAGGCGCTGCAAACTGGAGCCTTCCAAATAGGACGAATGCGGATCGAGACTGGCCAACATGCCGTTAATCGCGCCGGTCACCAGCTTGTCGTCGTCGGTTTGCTCGACATAATCGGCCTTGACCAGATTATAGACCGTGAACAACCGCCCAAAAGCCGGCGCCACCCGCCCGTCCACCGCAGCCAATCCCGCCGTGGTCGCCGGCAGCAGCGCCACCGTGCTCAGCAGCAGCGCGGCGCGCATTGTGGCAGCGATCTTCGAACATCCCGGCTTCATCATTCGCACCCTTTCATGCACGCCGCCCGGCGCACATTTGCCCCATGCATCTATCGTGCTTAACCGCCAATGACCAGATGGGGGTTTAATGCCCGCGCAACTGATCAATCGGGTTCACCGGGGCGCCCGCATGGCGCAGCCCCACCCCCAGCACCGGACGCCCCGGCCCGGCAATACCCAACGGCGCGCCGGCAACCAATTGATCGCCCACCCGCGCGTCCAACTGCGCGAGGCCAGTAATCAGACTGGTCCAACCGCCGGGATGTTCGATAATGATGATCTGGCCAAAGCCGCGATAGGGCCCCGCGAAAGCCACCCGGCCCACCGCCGGAGCCACGACCTGCGCTTGCGGGAGGGTGGCGATGCTGACGCCTTGGGCAGGCGATGCATTTTTCGATGTGTCGCCAAAGCCCGATACCAACCGCCCTGCCACCGGCAGCATATAGCCCGCCAGCCCCACGCCTGACGCTACCGGGCCGCCCGCATCAGCCGCAACCTCGGATGTTTCGGGGCGCGCCGGGCGCAGCACTGGGCCGGGCAGATGCGCCAATTCCTCTGCCAAGGTCCCCGCCTTGTCCAGATCTGTCACCAGCGCGCCCAAATCACGCGCCTGTTCTGCCAGCGCGAGGGCATGTTCCGACTCACGATCGGCGCTGCCCGAAACATCCCGCGCCGCCAGCCTTTGGCGGGTTTCCAGCCCCGACAACATCTGCCGCCGCGTCATCAGCTGTTGTTGCTCTGCCGCCAGAGCCGTCTGCGCGGAGCGAGCCTGCGCTTGCAGTGCCAAACTGCGCTGGATCTGCACCCGCAACGCGGCGGTCCGCTGGCGAACCTCTGGCAGCATGGTTTCCAGCAGCGCGCGTAAATGCATCGCATCACGCACTGATCCGGGGCGCATCAACGCCACCGCCAAAGGCCGCCGTGACAGCAATTGCAGCGCCGCCGTCAGCCGCAGCAAGGGCTTTTCGCGAGTGGCGATGCTGGCACGCAGGGCAGCGCGCTGACGGTCGAGCAGCTGGATCTGCGCGGCATCAGCGGCAATATCGGCCTGCGCCTGCTGGATGCGCGCGGCCACGGCGGCGGCTTGCTTGGCGGTATGATCCGCTGCGGCGGAGGCGTTTGCGGCCTCGGCCTCCAGCCGTTCAGCGCGGCTGCGGGCGGCATCGCCTTGGGCGCGGGCCTCGGCCAGGTCGCGGCGGGTCTGGGCAGCGTCATCCTGCGGCGCCTGCGCATAGACCACCGACGCGCCCGCCAACAGCGCCACAGGCCCAAGGAAATGGAGAACACGCATGCCCGCCTTATCCCGAACGATGGTACGGATGGCCAGATAAAATGCTGGTAGCGCGCCACAATTGTTCGGCCAGCATCGCGCGGGCCATCATATGCGGCCATGTCATCGCGCCAAAGGCAATCAGCTGATCGGCGCTGGAGCGGCCCTGTTCACCATGCCCATCGGCGGCGCCGATCAGGAAACGGCACTCGCGCACACCATCATCGCGCCAACGGCCCAGCAGCGCGGCAAAGGCCTCGCTGGACATCTGCGCGCCGCGTTCGTCCAACGCGACGCTGCGTATTGGCGTTTGCTTGGGCGGCGGGATCGTGCCCCCCCGGTCGGGCAGTTCGGTCACCTTGACCGGCCAGCCGATGCGTTTCAGGTAACGCTCGACCAGCTCGGCCTCGCTGGTGGCACCGATGCGCCCGCGCGCGATGATGTGCAGCAGCATTGCGCGTCAGGCGACGGCGGGCGGAGCCTCGCCAGCGATGCCCCACATGCGTTCCAGATTGTAGAATACGCGGACCTCTGGGCGGAACAGGTGGACGACGACATCGCCCGCATCGACCAGTACCCAATCGGCGGCGGGCAGCCCCTCGATCCGCACATGGCCGAAACCGGCCTCCTTGATCCGCTGGGCCATCTTCTGCGCCATTGCGGCGACCTGACGCGTCGAACGGCCCGAGGCGATCACCATGTGATCCGCGATGCTGCTTTTGCCGGCCAGCGGGATCGAGATAATTTCCTGCGCCTGATCGTCATCCAGCGATTGAAGGATCAGCGCATGGATCGAACCGGGCTCTGATTCGGGCAGCGGTGTGGGTTGGGGCGCAGCTGCGGGCGTGGCGGGCTCATTTTGGGGTTGGGTCATTTAGTCTGGATCAACTTCTCTTGGAGCGTGGCGGGAGGCCGGCAAAACCGACCGAAAAGGGAGGCAGGGAAATGCGGCAAAGCATCAAAGCGTAGCAGGAGAAAAGGAGCGATGGGTAACGCCGTCACGCAAGGCCCCACAAGAAACCCGTTCCGCCCAGCCGGGATCGGCGGCACGTAACGCGCTCGCCGAGCGGGGATCGGGGTCTACGGCCAGCAATACCAGCGTCGGCGCACTCCACTCTGCCCCACACTTCAAACTGGCCTTGGGGCGCCGAAAACGCCCAAGCCATGCCATCGCGGGGCTCGCGAGGGCGCCGGCATCATAGCCCGGACGCGCCAGAACCGCAATCGGCATGATCCGGGCTAGTTTGCGCCAGTCCTTCCAACGGTGCAATTGCGCCAAATTATCCGCCCCCATCAGCCAAACAAAGCGATTTTTGGGCCAGCGCCGGGTGATCCGCGCCAAGGTATCGACGGTGTAACGCGTGCCCAATTCGCGCTCCACGGCGGTAATGCGAATCGGTGCGCGCCGCGCTTGCTGTCTCGCCGAGGCGAAGCGTTTGGGCAGAGGCGCCATGCTCTGCGCGTCCTTCAGCGGGTTGCCGGGGCTGACCAGCCACCACACCTCGTCCAGCCCCAGCGCCGCGATGGCCGCGAGGCTGATCCGCCGATGCCCACCATGCGCGGGGTTAAAGCTGCCCCCTAACAACCCGATGCGGCGTGTTTGCCTCATTCTCCCAGCGGATGCCGGCGAGGGCTGGCGGCGTGGGCGCGATAGCCGCTCTGCATATCGATCATCCAGCCGGGGTATTCGGCGGGCAGCGCGCTGGCCTTCTCCAGCCGGGTCAGGTCCTCCACCGACAGTTCCACCGCGCAGGCGCCGATATTGTCCGCCAATTGGTCGGCACTCTTGGCGCCGACGATGACGGTGGACACCACCGGCTGATACAGCAACCAAGCCAGCGCCACCTGTGCCACGCTGCAACCCCGTGCCCTTGCGATATCCTCGCAAACCTCGATCACATCCCAGCCGCGCTCGGCCTGCACCGGGGGGAAGTCGAAGGCTGCGCGGCGCCCTTCGCCCTGATGGCCGCCGTGGTTGTCGCGGGTGTATTTTCCAGACAACAGCCCCCCGGCCAGTGGACTCCACACCATCAAACCCAAGCCTTCGGATCGCATCATCGGCGCCAATTCGCGTTCCAGATCACGCCCCGCGACGGTGTAATAGGCCTGAACGCTGGCAAACCGGGCTAGATTCAGCCTTTCAGACACGCCCAAAGCCTTCATAATGCGCCACGCCGCCCAGTTGGAAACGCCGATGTAACGCGCCCGGCCCGATGTTACGATGTCATCCAGCGCGCGGCACGCCTCCTCGATCGGCGTCAGCGGGTCCCAAGCATGGATCTGGTAAAGATCGACGTGATCTAGCCCCAGCCGGCCCAAACTGGCGTCGATCTGCTCCAGCAGGTGCCGGCGCGACATGCCGGCGTTGTTCGGTCCCTCACCCATCGGCCCGGCAGCCTTGGTGGCGACGATGACATCACCGCGCGCCACCCCCAGTTCGCGCAAGGCCCGCCCTGTCAGAACCTCCGACTCGCCGCCCGAATAGACGTTGGCGGTGTCGATGAAGTTGATACCGGCATCCAGCGCCTGTTTCACCAGCCCCTTTGCCGCCGGGGCATCTAAGCCGGCAATCGCCGCAAACCGCCCCGGCGATTGGCCAAAGGTCATGGTGCCAAGGCACAGCTCGGACACCACCAGCCCGGTATTGCCCAATTGGTTATAACGCATCGCAGTCTCCTATGGCCGGATCTGCCCGGACCCGCGCACCAGCCATTTGTAGGTCGTCAGCCCCTCCAGCGCCACGGGTCCGCGCGCATGCAGGCGGCCGGTGGCGATGCCGATCTCCGCGCCAAGCCCGAATTCCCCGCCGTCCGCGAATTGGGAAGAGGCATTGACCATAACGATGGCGCTGTCGACGCGGGTGAGGAATTCCTCGGCAGCGACGGCGTCATCGGTGATGATGGCGTCGGTGTGGTGGCTGGAATGCGCGGCGATGTGGGCCAGCGCCTCCTCCAACCCGTCCACCACCGCGACGCTGAGGATGGCATCGAGATATTCGGTGTCCCAATCCTCAGCCGTGGCGGGCAGGATGCGCGAATCAAGTGCCTGCGCACGGGCATCGCCGCGCACTTCGCAAGATCCGTCGAGCAATCCGGCCACCACCGCCTGATTCGCCGGGAAGCCAGCGTCCAGCAACAGCGTCTCCATCGAACCACAAACGCCGGTGCGGCGCAGCTTGGCGTTGAGCGCAATGGCGCGGGCCATTTCGGGATTGGCAGCGGCATGGACATAGGTGTGGCAAATGCCATCCAGATGCGCCAGCACCGGCACCCGCGCATCGGCCTGCACCCGCGCGACCAGCGATTTGCCGCCGCGCGGCACCATCATATCAATGAGGCCAGCGGCGGTCAGCATGGCCCCCACAGCGGCGCGGTCCTGCGTAGGCAGCAGTTGAACCGCGTCTGCGGGCACGCCCTTGGCGGAAAGCCCGGCCACCAGCGCCGCGTGGATCGCACGGTTGGAATGCACCGCCTCTGTCCCACCGCGCAGCAGCACCGCATTGCCGCTGCGCAGACACAGCGCGGCGGCATCGGCGGTGACATTGGGGCGGCTTTCGTAAATGATGCCGATCAGGCCGATTGGCACCCGCACGCGCGATAATTTCAACCCATTGGGCCGGGTATCTTCCGAGATAACCTGCCCGACAGGGTCAGGCAGTCGCGCCACCTGCGCCACAGCGTCGGCCATAGCGTGAAGCCGCCCCGCATCCAGCCGTAGCCGGTCGAGCAGCGCGCCCGAAAGTCCGCGTGTCTCGCCAGCGGCCATATCGGCGGCATTTGCGGCGAGAATTGCTGGCTCTGCGGCAAGCAGGGCATCGGCGGCGGCCAGCAGCGCTGTGGACTTTTGCGCATCGGTGAGGCGGGCGAGCGCGACTTGCGCCACACGGCCAGCCCCAGCGAGGCGTGTAACCAGTGCCTCTGGCGTTTCATCTGTTACGGGGCGAGCGGGGGCTGTGAAGGTGGTCATGCCCTGCGCCTAGCACTGGCGGCGAGGCTTGTCAGCGGTCGCTTCACCTGCGCGCACATCAAACGGCGGGGGAGCCATCTGCGGCAGGCACTGCAATCGATTGCCACCCCCAATGCAAAGGCGTTTAAGGCCATTAAAACACAGGCTGGCTCGGTTCGTCGTGAAGTTCACCCGCCTCGGCTGAAATCGCGCGGCGACTCGGCCTAGGGGATTCGCCTAAAGCGCGCCTCGCTGATAACGCGCCTGCATATTATGGCGGCCGGCCCGAATCGGTCGCAAAAAAACGGGGCGCTCTTGCAACTTCTGTCTCTTCGTGAACTGATGACGCGGCTGCGTGCTTGGTTCCCGGACCGCGAATTTTTCATGCGGTCTCAGGGGCATGTGCGATTCATCCGCGTATCGTCGCGGATGCAGATGATGGCCGCTGGCGTCGCCTCCGCGATTGCGGTGATCTGGCTGGGCACGCTGGTGGCGGTGGGTCTGTCGCATATACTGGCGTCGCATGATGCAGCATCCCTGCTGGGGCGTGAGGCCCGCGTTGAAAGCGCCGAAAAGCGCGTCGATGCCTATCGCGGCAGCATTTCCGGTGTTGCAGACGACCTGAAACGCCGCGAAGATTTCTTGGAACGCATGACACAAGCCCATGTTGGCGACCTGCCCAAGGATACGCGCCCCGGCGAAACCGTATCGAACAGCACCTCTGCCGCCGCGCAGACCGTGGGCAAAGTCAGCGCCGCTATTCCAGAGGCCGCCCCCCCTCGCGCTGATCGAGGCGCGCCAGTTGGCCTTTGTCGAACGGCTCACCCGATATGCCGACCGCCGCGCCGAGTCCGATGCCCAGCATTTACGCGCCCTGGGCCTGAACCCAGATGCGATGCTCAGCGCCCAAGCGCGCGGTGAGGCGCAGGGCGGCCCGTTGGAACTGCTATCTACCTCGGCCAATGGCTCGCTCGATCCGCGATTCGCGCGGCTCGGCGCCAGTCTCGCGCGGATGGATTCGCTGGAGCATAATATGCAGCGTTTGCCGCAGTTTTTGCCTGCCAGCCTGCAATATATTTCGTCGGGCTTCGGCTATCGCTCGGACCCGTTCACCCATCAAGGCTCGTTCCATCCGGGGCTGGATTTCCGTGGTCCCATCGGTTCGCCAATCTATGCCGCCGCCAAGGGTGTGGTCAGCTTTGCGGCGGTCAAATCGGGCTATGGCAATTGTGTCGAGGTCGATCATGGTAACGGCTTGATCACCCGCTATGCGCATATGTCGGCCTTCCACACCCATGTGGGCGAAGCGGTGGTACCCGGCCAGTTGATCGGGGCAATCGGCAGCACTGGCCGTTCCACCGGTCCGCATTTGCATTTTGAGGTGCGGATCAATAACACGCCCGTAAATCCACGCCCGTTTTTGGAGGCAGCCACGCATGTTCCGCAAGTCAACCGAGCAATCACGCCAGAGCAGAGCGGCGACTGAGACAATGACTTCGGGCGGGGCGTTTTCGATTTTGGGGGCGGATGTTGTCATCACTGGCAATATCGCGGCATCGGCCGATTTGCACATTGATGGCCGGATCGATGGCGACATCACCTGCGCCGCCTTGGTTCAGGGCGAGGGTGGGGTGATCGTCGGCGCCGTTACCGCTGACAGTGCGCGTCTCGCCGGCAAAGTGCGCGGCAGCATCAGCGCAGGAACGCTGGTGATCATCAAAACCGCGCATATCGAGGGCGATGTTCACTACGATCAACTGACCATTGAGCAAGGCGCGCAGGTTGACGGTCGTTTTTGCCAGCGCGCGGCGGCACCTGTGGCTGCCCCCAAAGCTGCGAAAGCAGACGGCGGCGTGCTCGATCGCAATACGCTCGATCGCGGGATGATGATGCTGGAAGACGCGCCTAAGGCTTAAGGAAGTAACCTGGGGCCTTAGGCCCCCAGACCCCCATACTCCTTCCGACGAGATGCCGCGTTAAGGGCTAGACACCGCACAACCTCAGAGTCGGGAGACACTATGGGGTGCAGGGGCGTAACGCCCCTGCATTTCTAGCTCAACCCCGTTCAGCAGCCTCAGCGGCACGCTTTGCCGCCAGCCACGCTGCGGCTTCGGCTTCTTGGCTGGCTGCCGCTGCGACTCGGGTGTGCGAATCGCGCTCGTTACGCAGCTCTTCCAGCAGCGCCTCGCGGTCATCACCCAAGCGCTGCGCATCAAGGCCATCATCGACGATGCCGGCCTTCTTGGCGGCCCGCGCTACCAAGGCATCCAATTCGCGCTGCGAGCACAGGCCCAGCGTCACCGGGTCCTTGGCGGTGATGTTGCTGATGTTCCAATGGCTGCGATCACGGATCGCGGCGATGGTGTTGCGAGTGGTGCCGATCAGCTTGCCGATTGCGGCATCGGAAATTTCCGCGTGGTTGCGCAGGATCCAGGCGATACCGTCGGGCTTGTCCTGACGCTTGGACACCGGTGTATAGCGCGGGCCCTTGGTGCGGTTGACGTTGATCGGCGCCTTTTGCATCTTCAGGCGGTATGCGGGGTCGGCCTGACCCTTTTCAATCTCGGCATTGGTCAGCTCGCCACTGCGCACCGGATCGCGGCCGGTGTATTTCGACGAGGCGAGGTCATCCGCCATCGCCTGCACTTCCAGGATGTGCAGGCCGCAGAACTCCGAGATCTGCTCGAACGTCAGCGCGGTGGTATCAACGAGCCACGAGGCCGTCGCATGCGGCATCAAGGGGGTAGGCTGGGTTGACTGTGACACGGGTTTTCTCCGGTGCGAGGGGCCCGGCGAAAAATCACAAGGCCCGAAAACAACAGGGCCGCCCCTCTCGGAGCGGCCGCTTGAACCTGTCCCTTAGGCCATTATTGGCCAAGGGGCAACCTCAATCCATCGCAGCATAGCCCGGCTGCGCCGCCACCCTGTCCAGCCAGCTACAAACATGTGGGTAATCGTGCAGGCGAAACCCGCCAGCTTCTGCCACATGGGTATAGGCGTAGAGCGAAATATCGGCCAGCGTGATCTCATTGCCCACGAACCACTGCCTGCCATTACCGTTTTGCTGGCCAAGATGCTCGTTCATCAAACGCAGCGCATCCTCGCCGGCCATCCGTTTGGGGGTGATCTGCTCGCGCTGATATTCGGTCAGGTTTGCCTCGCCCAAAAAGGCCAGCCAGAACCGCAAGGTGGCGATGTTCGGTTCGTGGTTATATTGCTCAAAAAACATCCAGCGCAGCATGTCGGCCTGGTCAAATCGGTCGGTGGGGATCAGCGCCGAACCTGCCGCCAGATACCAACAGGCAGCGTTGCTTTCGGGCAAGAAACGGTGCGCACCTTCCTCGACGATCTCCAGAACCGGGATGCGGCCATTGGCGTTGACCTTGGCCAGAAACTCTGGCGCGCGGGTTTCGCCCTTCATGATGTCATACTGGCGGCGCGCGATCGGCAGTCTCAACATCGCCGCGGTGAGGGCAATTTTGTAACAATTCCCGCTGCGTGGATCTTCGTGCAGGGTGAATTGGCTGGTCACGGCGTCACCTCCAGCACAATCTTGCCGATATGGTGGCCGGCCTCCATCACGGCATGCGCCTCTCCGGCGCGGGCCAATGGGATGATGCGATCCATGATGGGCCGCAAGCTGCCATTTTCCACCAAGGGCCAGACATTATCCATCAACTCACGCGCCACCAGCGCCTTGAACCGCAAAGGGCGCGCGCGCATCGTCGATCCCGTCAGCATCAGGCGGCGGGTCATCACCAGTGCCATGTTGACCTCTGCCCTTGCGCCGCCCTGCACCGCGATGGTGACATGGCGGCCATCCTCGGCCAGACAATGCAGGTTGCGCGCCACATAATCGCCCGCCACCATATCCAGCACAAGGTTGACCCCCTTGCCATCGGTGATGCGCTTAACCTCCTCTACGAAATCGGTGGCGCGGTAATCGATGGCGTGGTCGGCGCCAATTTCCAGCGCGCGGGCGCATTTTTCGGCGCTGCCGCAGGTGACGATCACCTTCACGTTGAACAGCTTGCCGAGGGCGATGGTCATACAGCCGATGCCGCTGGTGCCCCCATGGACGAGGATCGTTTCGCCGTCGCAGGTCCAGCCGCGTTCAAACACATTGTGCCATACTGTAAACAATGTTTCGGGGATTGCGGCCGCCTCTGCCATCGACAGTGCGGCGGGCACTGGCAGGCACAGCCCTTCCTCGGCCAGACAATATTCGGCATAGCCGCCGCCGGTCACCAGCGCGCAAATTTTTTGCCCCCGCGAGAGACGCGTAACCCCTTCGCCAAGCTCGACAATTTCCCCAGATATTTCAAGGCCGGGGATCGGCGAAGCGCCCGCAGGCGGCGGATAATGCCCTTGCCGCTGGATGATATCAGGCCGATTCACCCCGGCATAGGCGACCTTGATCAGCACCTGACCCGCGCCCGGCTCCGGCACGGGCAAAGTCTCTGCCCGCAGAACATGCGGGCCGCCATGCTGGTCATAACCGATTGCTGTCATCACCTGTTGCAGCGTCATCGTCTGATTTTGTGGCATAACCTCAGTTTGCCCCCTTCTAAACTAACGAAAAATTCATGACACCTTGTGCCTACAGTTGACAGCAAGCGCAAGCCGCCCGATGCTATGACGCCATGCAGGATAACGACCTTCCCTTTGCCGCACATCAGGCCCGATTGACCGGCGATGCTGCCAGCCTGCTGGCGACAGAGAGCCTCGACCGTTATTCGCAAAACGAACTTTCTGACCGTATAACACAGCTTGAGGCCGAAATCGCCCGCGTAAAAGCACATCGAGACAAAGCTGCAGCACACCGCGCCGCCGCCGACGCCTTTTTCAAACCGAAAGCCGAATGAGGCGGGCCGCGAGAAGCGGCCAAAACGCGGGATATGTACCCGCGTCTCACGAAATTTACGCGAATGGGCGTGGTTCCGCTTTCCTAATCGTGAAAGCTTCCCATATAGTCCCTGAGTTCACAGCCCGCCGAGGGTGTCATCAAGGTTTGGTTAACCATCCTCGTTCATACCTTGCCAGTTCTTAATTCTCAGCCACGAAAGCGCAGACAATGCCCAGCTTCGCACAGAGCCTAGAGAAAACCCTCCACGCCGCGCTGTCCCATGCGTCGGAACGGGCGCATGAATACGCCACGCTGGAACATCTGCTGCTGGCGCTGATAGACGATGCCGACGCCAGCGAGGTGATGATCGCCTGCGGGGTCGAGTTGGGCGACCTGAGCGAAGTGGTGAAGCAATATCTGGATCAGGAATACCAGAGCCTGAAAACCAAGGACAAGGGCGACCCCGCCCCCACCGCCGGTTTCCAGCGTGTGATTCAGCGCGCCATTCTGCATGTGCAATCCAGCGGCAAGGATACCGTCACCGGCGCCAATGTGCTGGTCGCGCTGTTTTCCGAACGCGATTCCTATGCGGTCTATTTCCTGCAACAGCAGGATATGAGCCGGCTGGATGCGGTCAGCTTTATCAGCCACGGCATCGGCAAGGGTGGCCGCCGGGTCGAGGACCGCTCCGCCCGCCCGGCCGAGAGCGAGGCGCCGCACCACGAGGACAAGGCCGAGACCAAGAGCGCCAACAAGAAAGAAACGGCGCTCGATCAGTTCACGGTCAATTTGAACGAGAAGGCTCTGGCCGGCAAGGTCGATCCCTTGATCGGGCGCGGGCCAGAAGTGGACCGGACGATCCAGATCCTCTGCCGCCGTTCGAAGAACAACCCGCTGTATGTCGGCGACCCCGGCGTCGGCAAAACCGCCATCGCGGAGGGCCTGGCGCGCAAGATCGTCGAGGGCGATGTGCCTGAGGTGCTGTCTGAGGCGATCATCTATTCGCTGGATATGGGCAGCCTGCTGGCCGGCACCCGTTACCGTGGTGATTTCGAGGAGCGGCTGAAACAGGTCGTCACCGAGCTGGAAAAAATGCCGAACGCGGTGTTGTTCATCGACGAAATTCACACGGTGATCGGCGCTGGTGCCACCAGCGGCGGGGCCATGGATGCCAGCAATCTGCTGAAACCGGCGCTGTCTGGCGGCACGATCCGTTGCATCGGCAGCACCACCTATAAGGAATTTCGCAACCATTTTGAGAAGGACCGCGCCCTGCTACGCCGGTTCCAGAAGATCGACGTCAATGAGCCGAGCATTGAGGACACCATCAAGATCCTGAAAGGCCTGCGCAGCGCGTTTGAGGACCACCATAAAGTGAAATACACGCCGGCTGCGATCAAAACCGCGGTCGAGCTGTCGGCGCGTTACATCAACGACCGCAAGCTGCCCGATAAGGCGCTGGATGTGATCGACGAAGTCGGCGCGATGCAGATGCTGGTGCCGCCATCCAAGCGCAAAAAGGTGATCACCGAGCGCGAGATCGAGGCGGTGATTGCCACTATGGCGCGCATTCCGGCCAAATCGGTCAGCAGCGACGACAAGAAGCAGCTGGAACATCTGGAGCGCGATCTGAAGCGCGTGGTGTTCGGGCAGGACAAGGCGATTGAGGTTCTGTCCAGCGCCATGAAACTTTCGCGCGCGGGCCTGCGCGATCCCGACAAGCCGATCGGCAGCTTCCTGTTCAGCGGACCCACCGGCGTCGGCAAAACCGAGGTTGCGCGGCGACTGGCGGATATCATGGGCATCCCGCTGCAACGCTTTGACATGTCGGAATATATGGAGCGCCACAGCGTGTCTCGCCTGATCGGTGCGCCTCCCGGATATGTCGGTTATGATCAGGGCGGTTTGCTGACAGATGCCATCGATCAACAGCCGCACTGCGTGTTGCTGCTCGACGAGATTGAAAAGGCGCACCCTGACCTATTCAACATCCTGTTGCAGGTGATGGACAATGGCCGCCTGACCGATCACCACGGCAAGACGGTGGATTTCCGCAATGTCGTGCTGGTGATGACCACCAATGCGGGCGCGGCGGATATGGCGCGCACGGGTATCGGCTTTGGCGATGTGTCCAAGCACGACGCCGGCGACGAGGCGGTGAAACAAATGTTCACCCCCGAATTCCGCAACCGTCTGGATGCGATTGTGCCGTTCAATTATCTGGCGACCAATGTCGTCGGCCGCGTGGTGGACAAGTTCATCCTGCAACTGGAACTGCAACTGGCCGACCAGAATGTGCATATCCAGTTCGATACGGCCTCGCGCGAGTGGCTGTCGGATCGTGGCTACGACAAGCTGTATGGTGCGCGGCCAATGTCGCGGCTGATACAGGAAAAGGTCAAGCAACCGCTGGCCGAGGAGCTGTTGTTCGGCAAACTGGCACATGGCGGAGAGGTTCAAGTCAGCGTCAAAACCGACGAAGAAGGCGTGACGGCGCTGGCTTTTGAATTGACCCCAGCGCCGCCGCGCGGAGGCAAGAAGGCGGCGAAACCTGCCGCCAAACCGCGCGGAAAGGCAGCATCCACGCCGGGCGCTGACACGGACGGCAAAGACAGCGCCGAATAACTCCCAAGCCGCCAGCCGGGTTGATCAACATCAATCCGGCTGGCGGTTTACCCTGCTACCCGCCATGCTTCAGATGAAGTTCGCGGAGTATTTTGCGCCTTGTCCACCGAAACTGCCCCGCCGCCCGCAACGCCATTAGACAGGCTGGGCGGCCCTGCGGTGATGCAGGCCATCGCCGACCGATTTTACGACTTGATGGACAGCGACCCGGCCTATGCCGAACTGCGCGCCATGCACGCCGCGGATTTGGGGCCGATGCGTGTCAGCCTGCCGGGGTTTTTAACGGGTTGGGCCGGCGGACCGCGCGATTGGTTCGAGGCCAACCCTGGCCGTTGCATGATGAGCATCCACAAGCCCTTCGCCATCCGCAATGAGGTAGCCCAGCAATGGGCGGACGCGATGCGCCGCGCCATCCACGATGTCGCGCCGGAGGACGAGGTTTTGGCCAAGGCGATGGCTGGGGTGTTGGAAGAAATGGCCCTAGGAATGGCGCGCTAGGCGTCGACCCGCACCAGTTTTTCGCGTGAAGTTGCGCCGCGCAACAAGGTGACGCTTGATGGTGCCACGCCCAAGGCTTCCGCAATCAATTCCAGTGCCGCTATGGTGGCCTTGCCGTCCTCAGGCTTGGTGCGGACTTTGGCCAGCAGGCGTCCCTCGGCAATTTCCAGCGATTGGCTGCGCGCGCCGGGTGTGACGCGCAGCGCCAGCCGGCCCTCGGCATCGATCAGCGCGCGGATGGCGTCTGCTGCGGGCAGGTCAGCTTTCGGCTTGGCCATGCTCTTCCAAATTGCCCTTGTGGAGCTGGCCATTCTTCACATAACCGCGCACCCCGGCCTGCATGTCAGCCACCGCCGCGTCGGTCAGGTCGCGGGCATAGGCGGCCGGGCGCCCCATCCAAAGCTGCCGCGCGCCGATCACCTTGCCCGGGCTGAGCAGCGCGCCTGCCGCCAGCATTCCGTCGCTCTCGATCCGCGCGCCATCCATGACGATGGCCCCCAACCCCACAAACGCGCGGGACTCCAGCGTGCAGCCGTGGATCATGGCGAGGTGGCCGATCAACACATCCTCGCCGATGATCGTGGGGAAGCCTTCTGGGCGGCTCGGTTTCGGGCCATTGGGTTTCGGACTGTCGCAGTGGATGATGGTGCCGTCTTGCACATTGCTGCGCGCACCGATGCGGATATGGTTGATGTCGGCGCGGATCACGCAATTGTACCAGATCGAGGCCTCAGCGCCGATCTCCACATCGCCGATGATCCGGCAGCCGGGGGCGATGAAGGCGCTGTCGTGGATGCGCGGCCAGATGCCATTAAAGGGGGCGATTGTGATGTCGTTACGCATGCGGGCGATCTCTCATAATGCGATAAAGGATATGGGGGCGCAGCGGGTCATCCTCGGCCATACCAGGGTAATCGAAATCGTCGGATGGGTTGCGGGTCATTCCGATGCGCTCCATCACCCGCCAACTGGCAGTATTGGCCAGCACGGTGATCGCGACAATGGTGTCGGTATCGAGGTGTGCCCAAGACCATTCCAGCGTGGCGCGGGCGGCCTCTGTGGCATAGCCCTGCCCCCACGCCTCGCGGATAAACCGCCAGCCGGCCTCATATTCGTGCGTGGGTGCGCGGGGCGCGCATATTCCGCAATTGCCGATGTAGGCACCGTCGGATTTGCGTGTCACAGCCCAGAAGCAATGGCCATGCTCGGCCTGCATCGCCATCATGCGGTCAATTTTGGCGTCGGACTCAACGCGATCAACCTTCGGAAGGTAACGCATGGCGTCCGCGTCTTGAAAGGTCGCCCAAAAGGGCTCGCGGTCAGCCTGTCGCCAAGCGCGCAACACCAAACGTTCGGTTTCCAGACGAAACTCAGCCATTTAACAGTCGGGCCGCGTGCGCCGCGTGATAAGTCAGCACGCCGGCACAACCCGCTCGGCGAAACGCCATCAACGTCTCCAGCACCAAGGCGTCACGGTCCCCTGCACCCGCTGCCACGGCGGCCTCGATCATCGCATATTCGCCGCTGACCTGATAGGCGTAGACCGGCACGTCGAACCGCGCTTTTACGCGGGCGACGATATCCAGATAGGGCAGGCCGGGCTTGACCATCACGCTGTCGGCGCCTTCGGCGATATCCATGGCAACCTCGCGTAGGGCCTCGTCGCTGTTGGCCGGGTCCATCTGATAGGTTTTCTTGTCGCCCTTCAGCAGGCCGCGGCTGCCCACCGCATCGCGGAACGGCCCGTAGAAGGCGCTGGCGTATTTGGCGGCATAGGACATGATTTGCACATTATGGTGCCCGGCGCCCTCCAAGGCGGCGCGGATGGCGCCGATGCGGCCATCCATCATGTCGCTGGGGGCGATGATGTCGGCGCCTGCTGCGGCTTGGTTCAGCGATTGCGCGACCAAGGCATCCACCGTGGCATCGTTCAGCACATAGCCGGCTTCATCGATCAGCCCATCCTGCCCGTGGCTGGTATAAGGATCGAGCGCCACGTCGGTCAGCACGCCGATTTCGTCCCCGCAGGCATCCTTGATAGCGCGGATGGCGCGGCACATCAGGTTGTCGGGGTTCAGGGCCTCCTTGCCGTCGTGGCTGCGGCGATCGGCTTGGGTGTTGGGGAACAGGGCAATGGCGGGAATACCCAGCGAAACCGCCTCCTTCGCGCGCGCAGCTATGCCGTCAACGCTCCAGCGCGAAACGCCGAGAAGGGCCGCGATGGGGTCTTCTACGCCCTTGCCTTCGGTGACGAACAACGGCCAGATCAGGCTGGACGGCGTCAGCACGGTTTCGCGGGTGAGCGCGCGGCTCCAGGCGTGGGTGCGGGTGCGGCGCAGGCGGGTGGCGGGATAGCTGGGTGTCATACGCCGCTTCTAAGCCGCGCCGGGCTTGGTGGCAATTAGTGCCGGTGTGCAATCCGCAAAGGCTTCAACGCCGCGCCCGATGGCACCAGCAGCAACCGCGCCAGACGCGCCTTGAACTGCGCCAACTCCTCTTTGCTGGCGCCAGTGCTGCCGGCGAAGTGCATCGACATCGGGTCCACGGTGCGGCCATCGCGGTAAACCTCGTAATGGACATGCGGGCCGTTGGTGAGGCCGGTCATGCCGACATAGCCGATCACCTGCCCCGCCTGCACACGCTCGCCCACGCCCACCGCAAAACGGCTCATATGCGCATATCCTGTGTCGAGCCCGCCGCCATGTTCCAAACGCACATAATTGCCATGCCCGCCATGCACCCCGGCATAGGTTACCGTGCCCGAGGCCACAGCATGGATCGGCGTACCATAAGGCACCGCCAAATCCACACCCGCATGCATGCGCGTATACCCAAGGATCGGATGGAACCGCATGCCATATGGCGAGGATATATGGAAATTGCTGACCGGCATCATCAACCCGGTCGAAACTCGCGTGGCGGCAAGGCTTCCCAGATCAACAAACTGCCCACTGTCGCCCCAGCGCATCAGCTGCGTGCGGGGACGCCCAGCATGTTCCAGCCCGGCATAGACCAGATTGCCGGCCTCGCTGGTGCCGTCTGCGGCGCGTTTGTAACCGAGGATCATGTCATAAGTGTCGCCCGGCGCAACGCTGTCGAGGCTGAGATGCGCGTCGATGGTCTGAAGATAACGCTGGATCGCTGACATCGGCGCGCCAGCCGCCCGCGCCGACAGGTAGATGCTGCGACCCACCTGCCCACGGATGCGCAAGGGGGTGGCGTCAACGGGGATCTCGTGCCGGCTGAGCGCGAATCCGGCGCCGGAACGGTTCAGCCCCACGGCAAGGTCAAACCGGGCGCGCAGGGCGAGGTGTTCCAGTGGGCGCGGTGCATTCGGGGCGGAGCGCGCACCCAGCGTGATATCCACCCGCGTTCCGGGCGCGATTTCACCCAGCGGCTGCGCGCCATTGACGAGGTCCGCCGCGCGCGCGGCATCGCCTGCGCCAACGCCAGCACGTTGCAACATACGCCCAAAGCTGTCGCTGGACGACAAAGTTGCCACCAGATTGATACGCGGGCGTTCGGGCACCGATGCGATCGGCACCACCATCGCCAACGGCCCCATACGACTGCCCGTGTCTGCCCCCAACGCCAGCGGGGCGATGGTAATCTCGCTCATTTGTTCGCGCGCGGGCGCGTCCAGCCGCATCGCGGAGGCCGCCTGCAAGGGTGACAGACTGGGCATGAACAGCAGCGCGGTCATGAGTAACCCCACCATGACGCCAAAACCGCGATACCAGCGCGGGCTACCAATTTCCTCGGCGAGGTCGGTGGCGATGTCCATCCGTTTCAAGACGGTGTGCCAGCAGGACGAGGCAACAACCTCGCCAACCAGCATCGGCGCCAAGCCGCCAAAAGGCACGTAAGCGGCGGGCATGGCGTCAGCGGCGGCGGCCTCAGCCTCGCCTTGCCCTGCTTCCATGGCCTGCTGCCAGACCTTTTCGCTCGTCCAGTACAAACATATCCCCGTATGATGCGGAATATCCCTGCGCTGGTAAGGTTAATTCCGCGCTAAGATTTGCGCAAAATTGATGGGGGCACGCCTTGCCGATACAGCCGGGGGCTGCCACATGGGGATGGCGATGCGCCCTAACACGCCTCCTCGCCGACCGGCGCATAACGATGCCAGTATCAAGGCGGTTTTGGGCCCCACCAACACCGGCAAAACGCATTTAGCGATTGAACGGCTTTGCGCGCATTCCTCGGGCATGATCGGCTTTCCGCTGCGGCTGTTGGCGCGCGAGGTTTACGACAAGGTCTGCGCAATCAAGGGCGCTGGCGAGGTCGCGCTGATCACCGGAGAGGAGCGAATCGAGCCCAAGGGTGCCCGCTGGCTGCTGTGTACTGCGGAGGCCATGCCGGTGGAGCGCGATGTCGCCTTTGTGGCGCTGGATGAGGCGCAACTGGCCGAAACCCGCGAGCGCGGCCATGTTTTCACCGACCGGCTGCTGCATGCCCGCGGCCGCGAGGAGACGATGATCCTGGGCGCCGGCACCATGGCGCCGATGGTGCGTGCATTGATCCCAGAGGCCGAAATCATCAGCCGCCCGCGCTTTTCGACGCTGGCCCATGCTGGCAGCGCGAAACTCAGCCGTATTCCGCCGCGCAGCGCCATCGTCGCCTTCAGCGCCGAGCAGGTCTATGCCGTGGCAGAGATGCTGCGCCGGTTTCGCGGCGGCGCGGCGGTGGTGATGGGCGCGCTCAGCCCGGAAACGCGCAACAAGCAGGTCGAACTCTATCAATCGGGCGAGGTGGACTATCTGGTGGCGACCGACGCCATCGGCATGGGATTGAACCTTGACGTCGGGCATGTCGCCTTCGCAGGGTTGTCGAAGTTTGATGGCGTGCGCCAGCGCCGCCTAACCCCGGCGGAAATGGCGCAAATCGCAGGACGCGCCGGGCGGCACCAGCGCGATGGCACCTTTGGCACGCTGGCCGGCGGCGGAGGCAGGGGCGGGAATGACGTCAGCTTTGCCGATGAAGAAGTTTATGCCATCGAGGAACACCGCTTTTCGCCGATAACCCGGCTTTTTTGGCGCGATTCTGACCCGCGTTTTGACAATATTGCCACCTTGATCGCCGATCTGGAGGCCCCGCCCGAACGCGCCGAGTTGGCCCCTGCCCCGCAATCCATAGACCTCGCCATTCTAAAACGCCTTGCCGAAGAGGATGCGATCCGCGCGACCCTCTCCACCCCAGCTCGTATCCGCAGGTTTTGGGCGGTGTGTTCCTTGCCTGACTTCCGCGGCCAAGGCGCCGAAAATCACGCGCGTTTCGTAGCGCGTCTTTGGGAGGAGTTGGCGCATGGTCCGCTGGCCAGCGATCATGCACCGCGCGCCATCGCCCAGCTGGATAATGTGCAGGGCGATATCGATACCCTGCAAATGCGCATCGCCGCGATCCGTTCATGGGCCTACATTGCCCAGAGGCCAGATTGGGTGCTGGCGCGTGACGAAATGATGGCCCGCGCCCGCGCGACCGAACAACGCTTGTCCGATGCCCTCCACGCGCGCCTGACCGAACGTTTCGTCAATCGGCGCACCAGCGTGTTGCTGCGCGGAATGGGCAAGGATGCCGGCCTCCTCCGGGTGGCGCTGTATGGCGACCAGGTGCAGGTGGAAGGCGAGGCTATCGGCACACTTTCGGGGTTTCGGATGCGGGTGGATGCGGGAGCCCATCACCACGACCATCGCCTGCTACATGCCGCCGCCGAAAAGCACTTGCCTGAGCTGTTGGCGGAGCGCGCGCGCGATCTGGTGGCGGCGATAGACACGGCGGGGCTGGTGCTGGCCGATGGCGCCATATGCTGGAACGGAGAGGCACTGGCGCGGCTGGAACATGGTAAGCGCCGTCTGGCACCAAAGCTGACTGCCGCACCCGCATTGGCGATGGTGCCCGCTGCGCCGCGCGATGAACTGATCACCGCATTGGCGTCATGGTTGGCAAGGCACCTGGCGCCGCTCGCGCCCCTCTCGCGGATTGAGGCGGCCTGCGCGTCGGATAGCGCGGGACCAGACTTGCGGGCGCTGCTGATCCGGCTGGTGGATGGCGGCGGCATGATCGCGCGCGGCGCATCGGGCGTGGAACGACTAAGCCCGGCCGGACGCGAGGCTCTGCGCAAGCTGGGGGTGCGCGTAGGGGCGCTGGACCTATTCCACCCAGCGATGCTGAACCCACGCGTTCTGGAACTGTGGCGGGCCGTTACGGGCGCTGAGGCGACTGTGCAAAGGCCGATGTCGCCCGTGATCGAGGCCACGGGCCGCGTAGGGCCCATTGGCTATCGGCGATGCGGCAAACAGGCGTTGCGCATCGATCTGGCCGAAGATCTGCTGCGCACCGCGCATCACCGCCGAATGCACGCCGGAAAGAGGGCATTTACCCTCGACCCCAGAGTGGCGCTGGCGGCAGGCGTCACGACGCCGGTCTATGCGTTGTTGTTGGCCCGCGCAGGCTTTCGTCACAAAATGCCAAAACCCTTGGGGAAAACCACCCACGGCCCGCCCGCGCCCGTATTGTGGCGATGGATGCCAGGCTCCCACGAATCGCGCGAATCAAGGCCCGCGCTCATCCCGCCGCCCGGCAGCCCGTTTGCCGCATTGGCGCAATTGGTGGCCTAAACCGTGGCGCGCGACGAAATTCGCCCGGATATTCGGCTGGACAAGCTGCTGTGGTTTTTGCGCTTTGCCAAAAGTCGCAGTTTGGCACAGGAATTGGTGATCGCCGGCCACATCCGCCGCAACGGAACCCGCGTGGAACGCCCAGCACAGGCCGTTCGCGCGGGCGACGTGCTGGTGCTGCCGCTGGGCGAAACCGCGCGGGTAATAACGATTTTACGCCTTCCGATACGGCGCGGGCCGGCGCATGAAGCACAAAGTCACTATCGGGTGCTTGACGAGACGCGCGATAATCTCATAGCAGGCTCCCCAACCGCCGCTGCCATCAAAAGGGATTTGCAGCCATGACCTATGTCGTTACCGACGCCTGCATTCGCTGCAAATATATGGATTGCGTCGAAGTCTGCCCTGTGGACTGCTTCTATGAGGGCGAGAACATGCTCGTCATCAACCCCAACGAGTGCATCGATTGCGGCGTTTGCGAGCCCGAATGCCCCGCCGAAGCGATTCTGCCCGACACCGAGAACGGCCTTGAGAAGTGGTTGGAGCTGAACACCAAATATTCGGCCGAATGGCCCAACATCACCACCAAGCGCGACGCCCCCGCCGACGCCGACGCCCACAAGGGGCAGGCTGGCAAGTTCGAGAAGTTCTTCTCGGAAAAACCGGGCGCCGGGGATTGATTCTGGGCGGGGTCATCCTCGCCTTGTTTGTGTCGCAAGCCATAGGCCATCGATTCGCACCGGTGGCCGGCGCTGAGCATATGCAGCAGTTATCGATTTCATTGTTCGCGTCTGCGTAACGTGGCTAAACTGCTGCATCGCGGCGGTTAGCCGCCTGAAACGATCACGCTGATCGCCCGCATATCAGGGTGCTGGCAATTTTGTGACAATGGTGTTATAAGGTGCGCACCGCATAGCGGGTCGCACGCCGCCACATGCAAAGATGTGGGCAAATATCAAACACCATGGAAGGCAGATTTTCGGCACAAGTTTGATGAGGCGCATCCTTTCCGGGATTGGGCAATCGCTCAAATCCCCTTGGAATCGTCACACGAACAGCCGCCTCTGCCGCGAGTGAAAGGACGATAAATGACCGCCAAGGCAAATGCCTTCGATGTCGGAGATTACGTCGTTTACCCCAAGCACGGCGTTGGCCGTGTGATCGAACTGCAAGAGCAGATGATCGCTGGAATGAGCCTCGAGCTGTATGTGCTGCGCTTTGAAAAAGAGCGGATGACGCTGCGGGTGCCTGTCGGCAAGGTTGAGGCCATCGGGATGCGTAAGCTTTCTTCGGACAAAACTCTGCGTGAAGCTTTGGAAACGCTGACCGGCAAACCACGTGTCAAGCGCACCATGTGGTCGCGCCGCGCGCAGGAATATGAGGCCAAGATTAACTCTGGCGATCTGGTTTCGATCGCCGAAGTCACTCGCGACCTGTTCCGCGCCGACGATCAGCCAGAGCAATCCTATTCCGAACGCCAGATCTTTGAGGGTGCTTCCTCGCGTCTGGCCCGGGAATTGGCTGCGATGGAAAAGACCGACGAACCGGCTGCGCTGCGCAAGATCCTGTCGATCCTGAACGAACATGCGCCGAAATATTACGAAGCAGCGGCTGCGGCGGCTGCGGCACCTGTTGCGGTCTAAACGCTTCATCAGACATTGAAAAGGGGGCTGGCCTAATCGGGCTGGCCCTTTTTTGTGTCCGCTTGCACTTTCGTCCGGCTTACTGTATTACACCTGCAACACAGCAAGCCGGGGACATAACATGGATATTCGCAATCTGTTGAGAGTTCTGGCCCCCGTGGTGGCCGTCGCGTTCGCCGGATGCCTTTCTGCCTGCGACAAGGTCTCCGACGGAGGTCCTGACCATAGCAGCGTCAACATCGACATCAACGGCGACAAGGGCAAACCGCTAGCCGACCTCGATCTGTCAGGCCCGCCCCCGCATTCGGTGGCGCTTCTCGGCCCGGACAAAGTGATGATTACGCCCGGCGACAAGCTGACTATCACCGTCGACGGCAACCCCGCCTCCACTGCCAAGCTGCGCTTCACGCTGACGGGCAACACGCTGGGTATCATGCGGCAAAATCACAGCTGGTCGTCCTCCACAGACTCGGTAACCGTGCATGTCACCATGCCTGCACCGAGCGATCTGGTGATGAGCGGGTCGGGCAGCATCAACGCCCAGGAAATGGCACAAAAAGCCAGCGTCACCATCGCAGGATCGGGCACCGTCGCCACACCCTCGGTTGACGCAGACAAGCTAGCGGTGGTCATCACCGGATCAGGCGCTTACAGCGCAGGCGGCAAAGCCACATCGCTGGAACTGAACATCGCCGGCAGCGGCAATGCCGACCTAGGCGGGCTGAAAGTCGATAAGGCGGAGGTCAATGTCGCAGGCTCTGGCAGCAGCAAATTCGCATCCGACGGCCAGGTTACGGCCAACATATTGGGTTCCGGCTTGGTCACCGTCAGCGGGCGGGCGCATTGCACGGTCAGCGCGTTGGGAACGGGCAAATTGGTTTGCGAACCGGGCGATGGCAAAGGCACCACCGCCTCTACCAAGGACGATGGCG